>Ga0187854_10000064_pt1 | contig 154853 bp, 172 predicted proteins | sample June2016WEW_6_15_FD_132445 | JGI IMG/M metagenome (GOLD analysis project Ga0187854, IMG submission 132445) | Peatland microbial communities from SPRUCE experiment site at the Marcell Experimental Forest, Minnesota, USA - June2016WEW_6_150 | ecosystem: Environmental > Terrestrial > Soil >... | reverse complement strand
AGCATCCATAGTCTATGGGGTATTATCCCCAGTTTCCCGGGGTTATCCCCCTCCATAGGGTAGGTTATCCACGTGTTACTGAGCAGTATGCCGAGGTCTTGCACCTCTCGACTCGCATGGCTTAATCGAACTCCGATAGCAGTGGCCTCTGGCAGGATCAACCAGAATTTTAATTGTACAATGTACGCACACTATATCTGAACTGTTTTAAGGAATTAGCGGTTACTAAACAAATTTCCGCATTGCCAGTATCAACGTCAGAACCAACTCCGGTCAAGCCGGGTCTCGTTGGATCTCCATCAAAAGTAACTGAAATGGATATTATCGTCGTGTTTGTTCTACTTAAACACAGGCCTATAGTGTAGGTTACAGGATTATTTATACCTTGTTACCTGCACACTTTTTATTTCGGAACCGATCAGCCCACTGGCAGTTATCGTCGGTTCGTCATCAGAACGTGTGGATCACATAATATCACATTCAAGTACTTAAATATTATCCATGGCCTGACCTCTTTTTCCAGCGGGATCTATTGGCCAAGAAATATACATGAGCCGGATAAAACGAAATGTCTCCTGAACTTTTATTTTTGGAACGATTTTGGTATTATCTCGGAATTTTTCCGGTCGGGTCGGCCGGATGTGCCAGAGTACCTAGAAATGGCAGATTTATAGGAAAATGAGTTGGAGCGCGATACGGGAAAAATGCATCTTTTAATGGTTTTGTGAAATGTGTAGAGCGGGAAGCGGGTACGGTGCCAGCAACCGTGCACAAAATTTATGGCCGGGACTCTGGTCCATGGAAACTCGCCGCACTGATTCCAACGGGTCACACCTTTTTTGTGCCCGACCCCCTCACCAATAATTTGGCACCTCCGAACAGGATGTTATGGAACAATAACGTCGTAATCTCCTGAAAAATATATGCAAAATTTGTACTAAAAGTGAAGGAGCCTGAAGGGGTCGGGCCACTTTTTTTAACTGAAGCGTCCATATAGCATACCCGGTATCGCTGCAATGATCTATCCTCTCTCATATTTCCACGAAGGCAAGTCCGGGAGAACCGGCATGATGGATTAACTACAACCACTGGTGGCTGTGATACGCTGCTCCTTGCCTGACCCCCCATCATACCCCACGCGACCACCAAGGATTTATCGGGACCACTCAACTGTCCATGATAGAATGAACATGACCCTCCAACCCATTATCATCGCTGGAAGGGATACAAAGCATCACCAAAGAAATCAGTTGTAGCCGGAACTGCGGCTGTGCTATGATCAATTGAGGCTTAATATGGTAATTTTTAACCAGAAAACCGGAACAAAGAATGCTGTCAGATATTTGAAAAACCCGTTCCCGGATATCACAACATTCGATGCCTTTGTCCATTCGCTCATCCAGAAGAATCCGCTCGGGTGTACATCCTATATGAGCGCGAAGAAGAACCATCCGCCGGTTATGAAGGTGCGGGAGATGTATACCGCGAAATTCGTGTATAAAAATACAAAAGGAAAGCGGATCGGCCACGGGCTGGACATGTACAACTCTATCGAAGGATACGAGGATGGTATTGCCGCCGTAATCTCGAATATGGCTAACCTCGCAGCGCATGGAGGAAAAGTCCGGCACATTCCGGGTGCCGACCTCTTCTCCGTCATGCTGAAGTGCCATGATCCGGAAGGAGGGATGTACTTCCTGAGTATCGCCCGGGACCGGGTGACATTGTCATCCTACAGCGATGAGACGATCCGCCGGAGGGTTGAGCGGTGGGCTGACGAAGTACCGGCTCTAAAAGAGTCCCCGCCAGGCAACCCGGAATAATTGTGCTTTTTTTATTCAGGGAGAACTTCAGGTGTGGATTCGCCCTCCGCCCGGCAAATCTGAACAAAAACATCACTGAAGAACTCTTCCTGGCGAAGGGAACAACGTCCTTCGTGGGCTAAAAAGAGAAGGGGGATGTAGACTTCCGGTATTCCCCATCCCAGCTTCTGGCAAAGCTCGAAAAGAGTCATCTCTTTTTCAAGTTCGATGGAGTCCAGGCATTCTTCGAGAACGGTCATTGCCGATTCCTGGAAGCCTTCTTCATGGGCGATACCGACTACATCGTCGGCATAGATCAGGTCGTCACTGCTGTCCGTGAGGCGGCGACGTCTCCTCTCCTCTTTTTCGATGTTTTTCAGTTCGATGATCAGCTCGAAGAGCGTAACCGGGCTTTTCCGCATGTTCTTCCGGTCAAGGCGGCGTTGTATCTCGTGTTCCAGCCTTTCAATTGGTCCGAGCCTGCCCTGGTAGTGAATCTCCGAATCGAGCGCCATGTCAAAGTCATAGCTGAACGATTCATCCTCCTCATCCAGTCCCTCCTCATCACTATCTGCCTGAAGCCCGAGATGTTCAGACTTCATCCGCAGCAGCGTCGCAGCATAAAAGAGTGTACGTCCCGAAACCTGCAGATTGAGCTGCCGCCGTCGTTCCAGCTCGGACAGGAACCGGTCAGTCACTTCGATAATGTTAATATTCCATGGATCAATTTCCCCGCGTTCTGCCAGTCCGACAAGGATCTCTACCGGGTCCTCTACCAAATCCTGCGTGGCCGGATTGAGGGGTTCTGGTTTGTCAGGATCCAAAGATACCTCTGCGGATCCCACGGGCTCTTTGTTTATCGCATCATCAGATACTGGTGTTCCGGGCTGCCTTTGAGAATATAAAGGCGGGGATTGTTCAGGATCCTGTTCTAACGGATCAGCCATTTGCTTTTACCCCGGTAACAAGAGTGCTCTTATCCGGCCGCAGGGTAACTCCCATAATCCGTTGCGCTGCCTCGATCATGGGTTTACGAAGCGAGACGATGACAAACTGGGACTGGGGAGAAAACTCGGTGATCATCGAAGCGATGCGCTCAACATTGGATCCGTCAAGCGACATATCCACTTCATCAAATGCATAAAAAGGGGCAGGGATATACCTCTGGATAGAGAATATGAAAGCGAGCGTAGTAAGAGATTTTTCACCTCCTGACAACGAAGAAAGGAGGTGAACTTTCTTGTCGCGGGGTTGTACAGCAAATGTCATGCCACCAGCAAAAGGATCTTCCTCATTCTCGAGAATAAGGTGCCCGCTCCCGCTTGTGAGCCGGGCAAATATCTCCCGGAAATTGGTGTCAATCGCACGGAAAGCGGTGGTGAATGCTTCAAACTTCATCTGCTCAAATTTCTCTATCCGCTCAATAAGGGTCGCCCGTTCACGGGACAGGGTTTCTTTTCGCTCCGTTCGTTCCACAACCTGCCGCTGAACTTTTTCGTACTCTTCAATCGCGAGCATATTCACCGCCCCTATTTTCCGCAGTGCCCCATCTGCCTCTGCAATCTTCCCTTCGATTTCAGACACCGACAGGTTTGTGTCCATATCACCCACCTGCTGCCTGAGCGTATCCACTTCTATGCCAAGAGTCCGGGCGCGTTCCTCAATCGCACTCGTCAGAATTGTGATACGCTCTCTTTCGGCATCGAACTTCATAATCTTCAGTTCAGAATCCTGGATATGCTGTGAGGCCTCTGCCCTTTTGGTACGTAATTCATCGAGCACGCCGGAAAATTCTTTCTGCCGTTCCTCAAGTGCGGCAATCTGCGATTTGTGAGCCGCAATCTGTTCATTTGATCCTGCGATCTCGGTGTCAATCTGCTGGTTACGTTCGTCCTGCCGTTTACGTTCCTCGGCCAGCTCGACAATCCGGGCGTTGAAGTGCTGCCGCTCCCGCTGGGCATCATTAATGTCCCCTTCCTTGTTTCGCAGGCGGCGCTCCGACTCTTCGATCTCTTTTCTCTTCTTCTCTATCTGTTCGGTGAGTACCGGAATATTGGTATCGTCCAGTCGTTTCTTGATTTCCTCGATCCGGGCGTTGATTTCGTTGATTGTCTCTGTTGTTTTGTCAAGACTGACTTCGAGTGCGGTAAGTTCGGCAGCACCGTTTCTGGTCTCTTCCTGCTGCCGGGCAACAGCCACGTCGATGGTCTGCTTCTCGACCGAAATCGCTTCGAACCGGCGGGAAAATTCCTCAGTAAACATACCGAAACGTGCGATCTTCTGGTCAATCTCATTGCGCGTTGCCCGCTGGGCATCCACTTCACCGGTGATCCTTTTTATTCCCGCTTCAAGGGTTGCCGCTTCAGCCTGAAGTTCTCCAAGATGTGCACGGATACGGATGATCTCGTCATCGACAGCGGCACCGAAACCCCGGCCGCCCGGCTTCTTAGTAGCACCGCCCGTCATCGCCCCGCTTTTATCCAGCAGTTCACCTTCAATCGTTACCATGCGGTACTTTCCGATCAGTTTACGTGCCCGTTCAAGAGTATCAACAACAACGGTCGCCCCGAGTGCAACCGCAAACGCCCGGTCATACTTGGGATCATACTCAACCAGATTAACAGCATAGTCGATAATGCCGGGTTCTTTCAGCGGAGGCAGGGCCGGAGGTTTTAATTTGTTGAGCGGAAGAAACGTAACACGCCCCAGACGTTCATCTTTCAAGTACCGGATTGCATCCGCTGCAACCTGATCATCATCACACACAACAAACTGGAGTTTGTTCCCCGCAGCAATGTTGAGTGCGGTCGCATACTCAGCCGGTGCTTTTCCGAGGTCTGCGATCGTTCCATGAACGTGCTCCATGGCCATAACCGCTTCAATTGCTCTGCCCCCGGATTCCCCCCGTGCCTGCTGCGCCGCCTCGAGACGAAACACGTCCTGTTCATATTCCCGGATCTCTGCACGAAGGCGTTCTAATGATGACCGTTGTGCGAACATCGCACCCTCCAGCTCTGATAGTGTTCGATCGAGATCTTTTTTTCCGCTGTTAAGATCAGATACACTCTTCTCGCTATCTGAAAGCTGTGCCTGCTTGGCACCATACTCTTCGTCCAGCTGGCTAAGGAGAAGGGTGAGCCGCTCAAGCTCCGTTGTGCGCATCCTGCTCTTCTCGATCAGCATATCCTGCTGGTGAAGGATCTCAGATCGCTGCCCCTTCTTCTCCTCGAGATCTTTCAAGAGGGCAAACAATCGTTCACGGGCACCCTCTGTATCCTCTCCATGCTGCCGGATCTCGGTCTCGAATTTTTCAAGGAGGGCTTTGGCTCCCGCGACCTCCATGGCGATGTTTGTGCGGTCTACAGACAGCGTGCGGATCTGATCGGTACATTCCGCAACCCGGGCTTCGGCACGTTTGGTATCCAGGTAGACACGGTTAATTGCCTCAAGATTGGTTTCCTTATCCTTGCGCAGGCGCACGATTGTCTGTTCGGCGAGTTTAATCCCGCCTTTTGCTTCCTCAAGTTCCGCGATAAGCTTCAGATAGTCAGACCCGCTCTTTTTGTTAATCAGGTCGTCAATATCTGATAAGTCGGCCTTCAGATAGGAGAGCTCATTCTCTTCGAGACTCCGGTCAGCAGCGATACGGGTGAGCTGGATTTTATGCTCCTCGGTCGATTGCAAAAGTGAGGTCAGCTCCTTCTCCTGGTTGTGGAGCTGGGCCGCAGCGCGACAGTTCTGGAAAAATAAAAGGTCCTTTTGCCATTTCTGGTACTCGAGGGCGTGCTCCCGTTCGCGTTTAAGCTCATTTACCCTCTTGGACAGCTCGATCAGAAGAAGTTCTTCCCGCTCGATCCGTTCCCTGACGATATCCAGTTCGGAAAGAGACTGCTGTTTTTTTACATCAAACTCCGAAACGCCCGCGATTTCATCGATGATTTTGCGTCGCTCGAAATCACTCATTTCCATTATGCGGGTTACATCCCCCTGCATCACGACATTGTAGCCATGAGGTTTTATCCCATGCCTTGCGAGGTGATCGACAATATCACCCTGCTTGCAGAGTCGTTCGTTCAGGTAATTATAGCTGTAATACCCGTTGCCGGTACGTTTTATTCTTCTCCGGATCTTCGTCCCGTCAGAAAATTCGAGGGCGACCTCTGCGGTGTTTCTGCCGGAATTGAGGTTAATAAGATCGGTAAGTTTCTCGGCTCGCAGATTGCGGGAGCTCGACAGTGCAAGTACAAAAAGGATAGAATCGATGATATTGCTTTTACCCGAACCATTGGGCCCGGATATAACGGTAAAACCCTCTAAAAAGGGAATTTTTGTCTTTTTGGAAAAAGACTTGAAATTATCAATCTCCAGTTCTGTGATATGCAAAGATCCGGCTCCTTACTTCTTTGCAGGATCCTTTTTTTCTTCTTCTGCGGCGTAGATAAGATCGCTTTGTTTGCCTTTAACAGATGTTCCCTTTTTGTTACGCCCGTACCCTGCCGATGCAACGATATAATCTTTGGGTCCACGGCGGGGTTCCAGTTTCATGGTTCCGTCTGTTTGCATGATCATGTCCATTGCCGGTTCAGGAGGCGCTGCAGGAGCATCGGACGGTTTTGCACCCTTACGCATGACCACCGTGCTTGAAGCACCCTGAACCCCAACCGGTGTGGCAGCCTGCGGTTGTGCACTCTGTACACCGGATTGAGCCCGTTTGAGCTCCACCCTGCTGCGCTCTTCGGTCTGTTTGGACATTTTCATAGCAACGGACTTGAGATCAAGTAGCTCCTGGGTCAGGCCCTTGACAAGCGCTTCCATATCCCTCAACTTCTTTTCAATCGCTACAATTCGCTCTTCAGTTGCAGCTCCGGTTCCTGAAATTTCCATCATCGGTATCAGTTTCTCCTCACAGTCGCGTTCATGCTCAAGATATCTGGTCTTTGCATCAGATGGCGCCCAAATGATACTTCCTGTACTGGTGCGGCGCTCCCTATAAATAATAGTAGTGATCGTCTGTTAAGAAAAAAAGGTTTGTGCTTTATTTTCAAAAAAAATCCGTTTCACGCATCTGAACATAAAAAAACGTGATACCCCGGTTTCGTGCTCCCTTTTTAAGGTATTCCCCGAAGAACCAACAAAACCGCACATCTTCCCGATACATTCACCAGTACCGGGAAAAGGTATTACCTGATTGAAGCGAACCTTTCTCCATATGTCCTATCTGTCTAAAACTGATCCAGAAATAGCAGATATCATCGAGAAAGAGCGGCTCCGCCAGCAGAACGGACTGGAGCTGATCGCGTCTGAAAACCTTGTTTCGTATGCAGTGCTCGAAGCGATGGGGTCGATCATGACAAACAAATATGCTGAAGGTTACCCCGGAAAGAGATATTATGGGGGTTGTGAATTTTATGATATGGCAGAGAATCTTGCACGCGAACGGTTAAAGAAACTGTTCGGGGCCGAACATGCCAATGTCCAGCCGCATTCGGGTACCCAGGCAAACATGGCGGTATATTTTGCATTCATGAAGCTGGGAGAGAAGATCCTGAGCATGAAACTCAATCAGGGGGGGCATCTCTCGCACGGTTCACCCGTCAGTTTCACCGGTAAATTTTACCAGGTCGCCCAGTACGGGGTTGACCCAAAGACGGAGATGCTGGATTACGGTATAATCGATGAGATGGCACGAAAGGAAAAACCTCAAATCATCGTGTGCGGTGCTTCTGCCTACCCCAGAACCATCGATTTCAAAGCATTTCAGGAGATTGCAGATGGTGTGGGGGCATATTGCATGGCAGATATTGCCCACATTGCAGGACTCTGCGCTACCGGGATCCACCCGAATTCGGTCGGGGTCGTGAATTTCACCACAACCACGACCCATAAGACACTCCGCGGTCCCCGGGGTGGTGCGATCATGTGTAATAACGAGTACGCACAGGCAATCGACAAAGCGGTATTTCCAGGTATGCAGGGGGGTCCGCTCATGAATACCATAGCGGCAAAAGCGGTATGCTTTGAAGAGGCTCTCAAACCATCATTTAAGGAATACAGCAAACAGATTGTGAAAAATGCCAGAGTACTTGCCGGGACGCTGACAGATAACGGACTACGGCTGGTGTCTGGGGGCACAGATAACCACCTCATGCTCATGGATCTCACAGAACAGGGCATTACTGGTCTTGAAGCAGAAGTTGCACTCGGTAAAGCCGGCATCACGGTGAATAAAAACACGATCCCCAATGAGACCAAGAGCCCGTTTGTGACAAGCGGGCTACGGATCGGCACACCTGCAGTCACCTCCCGCGGCATGAAAGAAGCAGAAATGCGCCAGATCGGTACCTGGATCACAAAGGTGTTGAAGGACATCCACAACGAAGCGGTTATAAGAGAAGTGCATACAGATGTCACCATGATGGCAAGCAGGTTCACGCTGCATCCCGAATAACAAAAAACCTGGACCCTCCGATGGCCACGATCCTTGACGGGAAAAAGATTGCAGATATGCGGCTGGAAATCCTCAAAGAAGAGATCGAGGACTCCAGGATATACCCCCGGCTGGCGACCGTGATTGTCGGCAACGATCCGGCTTCGCAGATGTATGTCAGGATGAAGCACCGGGCCTGTGAGAAGACCGGTATCGGCTCGGTGGGGATAGAATTTGCCGGGGATGCAACAACCGATCAGGTGCTCCAGACCGTAACACAGCTGAATAACGATGCAGACATCGATGGTATCCTAATCCAGCTCCCTCTCCCGAAACAGGTTGATACGGCGCGGGTGATCACAGCAGTATTTCCTGAAAAGGATGTAGACGGGTTTCACCCGTTCAACCTCGGGCTTCTCTTTTCAGGAAGACCGCGGTTTGAACCCTGCACACCGAAGGGGATCATGACACTTCTTTCGGAATATAAAATTGAAGTTGCAGGAACCCGGGCAGTAGTGGTCGGGCGAAGTATTGATGTAGGCCGCCCTATGGCAGCGCTGTTCACGAATGCAGACGCAACAGTCACGATCTGCCACAGCAAAACAAAGGATCTCACTGAGGAACTACGGCATGCAGATATTCTCGTCTCTGCGATCGGCAGAGCGCACTATATAACCCGGGAGATGGTCAGACCCGGTGCTATTGTCATTGACGTAGGCATCAACAATGTAAACGGGTTGCTGGTCGGGGATGTAGACTTTGAACAGGTACAACACGTTGTCTCGGCGATTACTCCGGTACCGGGCGGCGTGGGTCCGATGACAATCGCAACCCTGATGGAGAATACTTTTACAGCTGCGAACGTGAGATCATGCGACACTGTGTGGTAAACAAACTCGTCATCGGGGGGGATGCACCCATCCGCTTGATGGGTGTGATCAACTGCAGCCCGGAATCATTTTATGCAAATTCCTATATTCCGATTGATTTTGTCCACAAAACAGCAGTCGGAATGGTAGAACAGGGTGCAGAGATTATCGACATCGGTGCGCGAAGTACTGCACCCAATACACAGGCCATCAGCGGAAGTACGGAAGGGGAACGGATGGATGCTGCTCTCAGGGAACTGGACGGGAGCGGGATCACCGTTTCTGTCGATACCATGAATCCCTGGGTGCTCGATATATGCTTAAAACACGAGATCCATGCGGTCAATGATGTTTCCGGACTTACTTCTGGTGTGTATGCACAACAACTTGCCCAATCAGGACTTCCTGCATTCCTTATGGCATCCAATCAGCAGCCGGGTGATGCTGTTGGACTGGACGCAACCCTTGCAACGCTTTCCAGGGTAGTAGATCGGTGTGAAATAGCGGGAATCAAAAACTATGTCCTTGATCCCGGTATCGGAATATGGACCCCGTTCAGGTCTGTGGAAGATGACTGGACACTCTGCCGGCATTTCTCGGATTTTAAAAAATTTGAACGCCCGCTCCTTGCTGCCGTATCCCGTAAGACTTTTATCGGGGATCTTCTTAACCGGGAGCCTGACGATCGTCTTGCGGGAACCCTTGCAGTGACCCTGATGCTGCTCATCAGTGGTGTATCTGTTGTCCGGACGCATGATGTGGCGCAGACCCGTGATGTAATACGGGTCTATGAACGCATGGTGAAAGGACAATGAATAATTCGTTTGAGGTAATCGGGCTCCGCACAGGACTAATCAGGAGCGGGGACTCCATCGTGGACTGCATAATTGCAGCAGCACAGCAGGTCTGCGGCGGTTTTAAGGACGGGGATATCCTGGTACTTGCCGAAACTGCTGTGGCGACTGCAGAAGGGAATATTATTCCACTTTCTACTATAACTCCCTCAGCCTGGGCGCAGAAACTTGCAGCCCAGTACCAGATGGATCCCCGCAGCGTCGAAGTCGTTTTGCAGGAGAGTGATTCCGTTGTCGGGGGTATTCCCGGGTTTCTTTTGTGCATGAAAAATGGTACCCTGCTCCCTAATGCCGGGGTGGATGCATCAAATGCCCCGCTGGGTTGCGTTACTCCTCTTCCAAAAGATCCGGATCGCAGTGCCCTTGCCATCAGGAATGCCGTCGAAGATCGATGCAGGGTTAAGATGGGTGTTATTATTGCCGACAGCCGGACCCATGCCATGCGCCGCGGGTGCAGCGGGGTGGCAATCGGCGCTGCCGGCATTACTTCGGTGATTGACGATCGCGGAAGAAGCGACCTGTTCGGGAGGAAACTTGAGGTAACAAAACGTGCAGTCGCGGACAATATTGCCTCAGCGGCTGAACTGGTCATGGGTGAAGCGGATGAGAGCACCCCGGGAGCTATAATCCGGGGACTGGGAATGCCCATCAGGGATCAGACAGGCATCGAAACCATATCAGCAGATGAGTGTCTGTTCATGGGTATGTTACGGAAAAACAACAGTCTACCCTGAATAATTCAGGTTCCCGTCAATTTTTTAAAAGACGCTCCTTCCTGCAGCCTGTTTTGTTTCTGTCGCGTTTCGTTGAAATTCGAGGTTGAAGCAAGAAGTTGTTCCTTCTGCAATTTTTTGCAGGTTATTCACTATATCGTCTTTATTTATTGTCTCTTCCTTTCCACCCCAACCCGCCCTTTCTCTACTGACAGCACAAATCCGAGTTCTTCAAGATACGCACGGCTCTTTCCCGTCCCGTGGATCAACAGTTCGACCAGATCCTCTTTCTCATCGATATCGGTGTGGAGCCGGAACGAATCGATAACCTCTGAGGAAAGCCCTGCATCCCCGGCAATTTTTACGTGCTTGAGAAAACTCGTACCATAGTAATCAAAATGAAACCGTTGCGGTTCTTTGAGATAGATTACGTTGGTCCCCCCTCCCCGGCCAGGCACGATAGCCATGTCTTTTTCGGTGGCAAGAACCCGTTTAAGGGACGCTGCATCTGCAAGCGGGAGGTCCGCCATGATTATCAGGATTTTACCAGATGCCTCAGGCATTAGCGAATTGAGCGTCTGGTTGAGGTCCGCATCTTTGACCGTGATCTGGACATCTTCACTGTCGATCAGCTCGGTACTTATGACTACCGGACTACAGTTTACTTCTTTTACTGCAGAGATGACATCTTCAAGCATCGCACGGGCAAAAGATTCCCTCTCCTCCTGGCAAAGCACGCAGGAAAGCCGGGTCTTCGGGTTAACAGGTTTATACGGAATAAAAGCATGCGGGCACATTTCATACCGTGATACGCAGTGGGATAAAAAAAAGATGCTGATATCAATACCAGTGTATCGAAAGAAAAGGCTGTCCCCTTTTTTATATTCCGTTTTTGTATATAGTTACGGCGGAATGCCACGTTAAATGATTAAGTTTCAATAGATGGGACGAGTACCTTTCCTCATGCAGCACCGCATCATCACCTTCTCACGAAATGTGTTTCTCCCCCTCACTACAGTCTGCCGGAACCGCTGCGGGTACTGCTGCTTCCGAACTCCGGTCCAGGACGGGTGTCTCATGAACCCCGGTAGCGTAGACAGGACCCTCAGAAATGGAGCGGCACTGGGGTGTACCGAAGCACTATTTACGTTTGGTGAGCGCCCGGAGGAAGAACCCGGTTTTTTGCCATTCCTCAAACGGATCGGTTATACTACAATCCTTGATTATTGCGAGGCGATGTGCAGGAAGAGTATTTCCTGCGGGGTTCTTCCGCATACCAATGCAGGTATCCTCACCTTTGAGGAGATGGAACGGTTGCGTACGGTAAATGCGAGCATGGGGCTGATGCTGGAGACAACCGCAAAAATTCCGGCGCACGCGGCTTCGAAGGGCAAGGAACCTTCCGCCAGGTTAGGGATGATTGAGGATGCCGGAAAACTGAAAATTCCTTTCACTACCGGTCTCTTACTGGGCATTGGTGAGACAATGGCCGATCGTGAAGAATCCCTTCTTGCAATCCGGGATCTTCATGAAAGATACGGGCATATCCAGGAGATTATCATCCAGAATTTTTGTCCTAAGCCGGGAACACCCATGGCACAGTTCCCGTCACCGGGCACGGATGAAATCTGTACCACCATACAGATGGCACGGGATATCCTCCCAAAGGATATCGCCATCCAGATCCCCCCCAATCTCATCGATGCATCCCGGCTCATCATCTGTGGGGTAGATGACCTTGGAGGTATCTCACCCCTTACCATCGATTATGTTAACCCTGAACACCCATGGCCGGCGGTGGAAGAACTCAAAAAGATCGTCGGTGACGCACATCTCCGCGAACGGCTCTGCATCTATCCGCAGTATATAAAGAGGGGATGGTATCATCCTGATTTGCAACCCCTAATAAACCGGCTCGCACAAACAGTTGAGGCAAGGAGCAGTGGATCGTGAAGCAGAAAGATCTCCTCTACAAAGGTAAGGCAAAATCGGTATTCAATACCAGTGCGAAGGGAAAACTCATCGTAGAATTCCGTGACGATATCACCGCATTTGATGGCGGGAAAAAAGATGTCCTGAAGAATAAAGGGAAGTATAATGCGGAGGTCTCGGCATTTTTCTTTGATTACCTTGAAAGAAATGGGGTTAAGACCCATTTTTTCACCATGCTTGATCCGCACCGCATGGTGGTAAGAAAACTCGAGATGATCCCGCTTGAAGTGATCGTGCGGAACATCGCTGCCGGTTCTATTGTCAGAAATTATCCGTTAAAAGAGGGAACGCCGTTCGCCCATCCCCTGATTGTGATCGATTATAAGGATGACGCACGGCACGATCCCATGCTCAACGATGAGATTATCTTGGCATTAAAACTCGTCACACCTACTGAACTTAAAAAGATCAAAGAAATGGCGCTCAAAGTGAACCGACTCCTTTCAATGCTCCTTGCAGCACAGGGTATCACGCTTGTGGATTTTAAGATCGAGTTTGGCAGGCAGGGCAGGACGATCTATCTTGGCGATGAGATTAGCATGGACTCCATGCGCCTTTGGGATAAAAAAACTGGCGGATCGCTGGACAAGGATGTTTACCGTTTCGAAAAGGGGGATGTGATGGCAATTTACCACAAGGTTGCAGAACGGATCACAAAACCGATGAACAAACGGAGATAAGGTAAGGTGTGGTAAATTCTTGATGCGACAGCCCCGCTTTACCGATCGCAAAAACTAACGTCCCTGATTAAGAAATATATCGTGAATTTATAAATTTACGGATGGAGTCTGGTATCATGACAGAAGAAAATGAAGAAGAAGAAGAAATGCACAAATGGGCAAAAGGGTATGCAAACAAGCAGGGCTGGATACTCAATCCTGATGAGAAGCAACTCAGTACCGTGATCCGGGGGCTGGTACGGAACAAAAAAAAGTTCGGGAGACCATACTGTCCCTGCCGCATCCGGAGCGGGGATGAGGAAAAGGACCGTGCAATCGAATGCCCATGCGTATACCATAAAGATGAGGTTACAAAAGAAGGCCACTGCCATTGCAACCTCTATCATAAACCGGCCTGATCACATCTTTTCATAAAAAATCTATAAAAATCTGGTTTTCATGCTGCAGAAAAAGGATACGATATCTGTAAACGCCCAGTCCTGCACAGCAGGTCTTCCACCGGTTCAGGGCCAATTTACAGAAGTAGTCATTCTTGGAAGTTTTCCCAGCCGGCAGTCACTCCTGCACCAGGAGTACTATGGGAACCCGCGGAATCATTTCTGGAAGATTGTTGAAGCGTTGTTTCAGATTGATCCCCATCTTCCCTATCGTATACGGACTTCCCGGTTAACAGATCATCGGATAGCACTCTGGGACGTCATCTCTACCTGCTGCCGGCAGGGTAGTGCGGATGCCCGGATACGCGCCCCTGTTTTTAATGATCTTAATGGTTTTTTTGGATCATGCCCGTCACTCCGCCTTGTCGTCCTGAACGGCAGCTCTGCCGGACGCTATTTTGCCATGCTGGATACATTGGTTCCGGTTCCGGTTGTAGTCCTGCCATCAACGAGCCCGGCAAACACCCGGTTCACTCTGAGCGAAAAAGTGAGGAGATGGGAGATAATCCGCACACGGGAAATCCATTAAAAAATCAGGATTGTTACCGTCCCATGCGGAACTTCAGGAAAATGACGTGATACATCGCGTAGAACCCGCACAGCACTGCAGCAGTATATCCAAGGATCGCAATCCAGAAAATCTCCTTTGGCAGGGTAAACGGCGATGCAAGAAGTACAAGCGAGGAGCCAATCACGAGTGATGCAACCACAAAGCCAATCATGAGTTTATCACTGGCCTTGTCGAGCGCCATCTGGAGTTTCTGGATATCGGTGTCCACGACCTCCAGCTTAAACGTTCCGGTTGAGAGCCTCCGCAGCATCAGGTTCAGATTGCGTGGCATATCCAGCAGAGCATCGGCAGCCTCCAGGAGGGAATTCGAGGCTCGTTTTAAATATGCTGCAGAAATCTCGCCGGTATCGGCAAGTTTTGTAAGATACGGGGTAATCTCTTTGCTGAAGTTGAAACCTGGGTCAAGCCGCAAACCGATATCGAGCACCATCATAAAGACCTTGAGCAGGAGCATCAGGTTCATCGGGACTTGCAGGCGATGACGTCGCATTGACTCGGTGAGCTCCGTCACAACAAGCTGGAAATCGAGTTGCGAGACTTCGTCATCCCCGCTGCCAAAATCATGCATCATGATGTACAGGTCATCCCGCAGGGTTTCCCGGTCACTTTCCGCAATAGGGATACCGAATCCTTCCAGTGACCTGATCAACAGTTCGATATCTTCATTCACGAGGGCGAAGAGGAGGTTTGTGAAATTCTGGCGTTTCTCCGGTCGCAGGATACCGACAATTCCAAAATCCAGAAATACGATGTCTCCATCTTTTGTCACCAACAGGTTACCCGGGTGGGGATCCCCGTGAAAGAACCCGTCTTCGAAGATCATCTTCATGTATGCGCCGAATCCACGGACACCGATCTCGTGCGGGTCAAGACCCATTGCAGTTATTGCCTCGCGATCATCAATCCGGACCCCATCAATAAACTCCATGACCAGGACCTGCGGCGAGGAATACTCCCAGTAAATCTTCGGGAACCGGATGCCAGGTACATTCCGGAAGTTCCGGGCCATCCTGACGGCGTTTCGTGCATCACGGGTAAAATCAAGCTCTTTTATTATCTGGTGGGAAAAATCATCCACCATCCCCACCGGATTGTACAGACGAGTCTCGGGAAATACGGTTTCGATACGTTCTGCAAGTGATTGCAGGACGCCCATGTCAGTCTCGATGATTTCAACGATGCCGGGTCGCTGGATCTTAAGCGCGACTCTGGTCCCGTCTTTAAGCACTGCGGAATGCACCTGGGCAAGCGATGCCGAAGCAACCGGTTTTTCATCGATCTCGCAGAACCAATCATCCAGATCGGCACAATTCTGCTCTAGTACCGCACGGATCTCAGAGAAAGGGAGGGGCTTTACCTGGTCCTGCAGTTTTTTGAGCTCGTTGATCAGATCCGGCGGTAACATCTCTGTTCTCGTACTCATAATCTGTCCGAACTTGACAAATGTCGGGCCGAGTTCCTCGAGAGCAAGCCGTATCCGTTCGTAGATCGTGGATGCGTCGCGAGATTTCCCGGCTGTGGGGAGACGGAACCAGGCTTTCCCGGGAAATATTCTCTCAAGCCCGAGCCCAAAGCCATATTTGCTCAGTACATCCACGATCTGCGCATACCGCCTGATACGGGTGACCATGCGTATATTATGGATGTAGGGATACTTAAGGCGTACTTCTTTTTTGTTGCCATTCCTACCGCTGACGGTTGGATTTAAAAAAAGAAAAAGGGAATAATTTTGCGGGAGGATACTAAGAACAAATAATTTTTACTGCTGCTCAGTATTTATGAAAAATAACAATCCTGTTTGTGTTTGTGCCAGAGGCCATATTATCGACACCCCATATATTGGAAGTTTTGGTAAATGTCTGCTGGTTGATCAACACCCCTTCACAGGTAAACCCTGCAGTTATACCAGGAAAAATGACATAGTCTTCCAGCTGAATCGTCCGCTTCCGCACCTCCCCCACTTCAAATGCAACATACCCCCCGGAACTGGTGAGCCGGAAGAGCTCATGGAATACGGCACTCATAACTTCTGACCATTCAACCGGATTATGGGCCATCGTGATCTGGTCCCCGATTATTTTCTCATCGTACCCGTTAAACCAGCAGCGGAGCCAGTTATCCTCCCGGTACTGGACGATATCAAGAAACGGGGGGGAGGTTACCGTCAGCCGTACGTGATCACAAGGGATTTCAGGAGTCAAACGTGCATCGCCTGTAAGAAGGCGAGCCATTTTTCCTGCCTGTTTCAGATTCGCCTTTTCGGCCGGAGACACGGAACGTAACAGGCTCTTTGTCTTGTTTAGAATTATCCTGTGTGTGTCACGGTACTCCGGAGTCTGCTGGCGTTTCTGGTTGATCCTGTGCTGGCTCTGCTGCGATACTGCCTGGTTGGGAGGGAGCGTGTAGACAGAGAAAAATCCTTTCGAGTGGCCAGTGAGGCGGTTGGTTGCCACCATCGCAATCCAGCGGTCAATCATATCATCCCTGCAATCCGCTCTTCGCTTGAGGATATACTGTCGCAAAGCAACAATCTCTTTCTCGGTGTCAGGGTGATAAAACATGGAAAGATCGATTGTTGCTGTTTTGCTGTCGCTCGGGATGGATGCAAGACGCTTCTCTACAGCGATGAGATCCGGAGGGAAGAACCGGGGCTCGGTTATAATCCTGGAGAGCGGGCTGGCATCATTTGCGAGAACATTACGCCCGCAGATCCCTGCTTCAATTACCGTTGTACCCCGGCCGCTAAACGGGTCATATACTATATCACCTTTCCGGGTCAGGAGATCGATGAAGAACCGAGGGAGTTGTGGTTTGAAGCATGCACGGTAAGAGATCTCATGGATTGAGGAAGCCTGTCTCTGCCGGGATGTCCAGAATTCATTGGTATATTTAGGTAGAGTGACCGATCCGATAATAATATCCTCAACATCTGTAGGGCGGCCGGTCTCACTCACAAATGTTTGGAGATATCGTCCCAGGTTGTCATCAGGTAAAGAGGATATGCCACTCACCATCTCTCATGGTAAGTTGACGGATGAAGGGATAATGCTGGTGTCTGCCTGCCGTGGTTAATGCCTCTGAGAATACATACGGCATCACATCTTATTCGGGAGAGAATGATCAATGATGAATCCGGATATATGCTCGAACCCGAAAAGGTTTTTACTTTTCCGGACCTTTTAAAAGATTGAAAGGTCAATGCAAAAGAGGAACAATATATTCCTTGCCGACAAACGCAGGTGGAATCAGGACAGTGAATTTATTTTTTTACCGCTGCTTATCCTGCTGCCGACAATTGCATCAAAGGCGTCCGGGTACTTTACGGTACCCTGAATTCCATCGAGTGCGCCGGGAACAAGGCCGAGTACCATGAATACATCATCAGCAACAATAAATGGTGCTTCGATACCGTGAGTCCGTGCTGCGTGAAACCCGTAGCGGGGGTAATACCCCGGGTGGCCAACAACGATTACAATGCGATGGCCGAAACTGCGACAGGCATTGAGCCCTTCTTCAATCAGTGCAGAGCCCACTCCAAGACACTGATAATCCGGGTGCACCACAAGAGGCGCGAGGGCAACGGCTGGAGTGGATACTTTAGGAGATTCGATGATAACGGGAGGAAACATTATGTGCCCGATTATCCTGTCACCACAGACAGCAACAAGTGATAGTTCGGGGTTGAAAACATTTGCATCCCGCAGGGTATTCACCAGGTTTGCTTCGTCATAGTGTGCAAACGCCTGGAAATTGACCTCAAAAATAGCGGGAATATCGTCGGGAGTTTCCGGTCGGATAAAAAAGGAATCCATCCTGTATTATTGGTTGCCAAGGTAGATAAGGAGGTGTCTGGAAACATGCGACAGGTACCGATAATTTTCGTCTTAAACGGTGGGATTTTTCAGAGAATTAACCTTTATCAAAGATTGTATTAAAGAGTGGGACAAAATTCTGATGATGAACGCGACCCTCAGGGCATATATCGACCTCACTCGCCTCCAGTTCTCCTTTGCCTGGCCGCTTCTCTTCTGCTCGGGATATCTGCTGGCGGCAACAGTCTATGGAACCTTCTCTTGGTTTGTCGTCGCTCGGGTTGCCCTGATCGGGTTCTTTGGTTTTGAGGCAGGATTCGTTCTCAATGATTACATCGATCGCAATTATGACAAAAATGATGTAGAAGCGGATAAGCTTACCAGGTACTGGCGGTTCTTCGGGACGCGGCCCGTCGCGGACGGCCTTATACCGCCAAATCATGCAGTGGGGCTTTTTTTTATGCTGGCTGCTGTCACTGCCGCTCTTATTCTGACACTCCCGTACCTGCATTCGCTTTTCGTGCTCCTTATCATGATCTATTGCTACACGATCGAGATATTCTACCAGATCGAGAAGCGACAGCCACAACAGTTCCCCTTCGCCCAGCTTATCGGACGTACAGACTTCGCCCTTTTCCCTGTAGCCGGTTATCTCTGTCTTGGGAACCCTGACCCTAACGCGTTCCTGTACTTCGCCTTTTTCTACCCGTTTGCCATGGCGCATCTTGGCGCAAATGACCTGATTGATGTGATAAATGATCGAGCACGGGGAATGAGCACTATCCCGATGATCTACGATATACCCAGAACGGCATACTGGATTGGCGGGTTTACCATTATCCATGCAATGATGGCGTTTGTTTTCATGATACGGCTTGGATGGATCACCCGCTGCTGCATTACTGCCGGGCTGTGCCTGCTCGTAATTGCAAACGTGGTGATCCTGAAGAATAAAACTCCTGATGCAACACTTAAAGTGCTGCCCCTTTTCCACTTGGCGATGGTGCTTTACGCAGGGGGAATTGCAGCGGGGGCACTTTTCGGATAAGAGATTGGTGAAAATCCATTGCCGACGTTATTTTTTCCGACAATGCGATACCTGCGCAAAAAAACGCCTGCCGGGTTTTGCGCTGCTTCGTATGTTGTCAACCTCTGTAGTTTTTTCAGAAGATTACATTAGATGTGTGTTTTTGTGTATTCGCGGGTCAATCGCATTATGCCCCGTCCCCCAACGGACTGGTGGTACAAGGGGGAGGATCCATAACGATCCAATTCTTGAATTCGGTTATTTACATTTTTTTCATTAAACCTGGAATTCACCGTTTTTTAAAATTTCCAGCAGCCGCTCATTCTCACGGAGCCACTTCCGCCGGCGCAAATAATCCGGCAGGATCTTCTGGACCTTTGCCCAGAACTTCTTCGAATGGTCTGGCTGACTGATATGGACCAGTTCGTGTACTACAACATAATCAATAATATCAGGCGGGGCCTGGATCAGGCGCCAGCTGAAGTTGAGCCCGCCCTTGGGGGTACATGAACCCCACCGCTGTCGTGCATCGGTGATACGAATCGTGGCCGGGACATGCCCCGTTTTTATGGAGAACCACATGCACCTGGCACGGATTTCCTTCCGGGCCTCCTCCATGTACCAGTGTTTCAACAGGTTCCTGATATCGGGCAGGACTGTGCGGGAAATGTAAAGCCTGTCGCTGCGTTCTATGGCTATTCTCCCGCCATCCACGATATGCAAAGGGTATTCCCGCCCGAGATAGAGAAACAACTCACCCTCGGCATACTCATGAGAGGGTGGAGCCGGGCGCCTCTTCATCTCGTCCATTTTTCGCAGGATCCACAAGCTCTTTTCCCGGATCATCTCCTCGATATAAGCCTTGGAAGCCCGCAGGGGTGCCCTGATAACCAGGGTTGCGGCAGGGGTAACTTCAAGAGCGATGGTCCTGCGACGCGAGCGGATAACTTTTTCAACGGGGATTCCTTCCATGGGGCAGGACCGGTTTTTTAAGTAATTTGTATCATGACCAGAAAAGGTGTAGGATACTTCACCTGAACACATCAGGAAGCTTTGGACCCATTTATCCCATCACTGACTATCTTACCGTCTCTAAGTCTGACAATACGGTGGAAATAATCCTTGTGCCAGTCCTCGTGGGAAACCATTACGATTGTCTGGTGCACCGACTCATTGATCTCCCGGAAAAGGTCAAGAACTATCCGTGAGTTTTCCGTATCAAGGTTGGCGCATGGTTCATCAGCAAAGAGAATATCCGGTTTATTCACCATCGCACGGGCAAGCGAGACCCGCTGCTGTTGGCCGCCGGAGAGTTCCCGGGGAAGGTGGTCCCGCCGGTCGTACAGGCCGATCTTCTGCAAAATATCATTAGTATCATTGCGGTACTGGTCCTCGGTCCGATCTTTCCGGAGCATGGCCGGGAGGGAGACATTCTCCATCACCGTCAGATCGGGGACCAGTGCGTAATCCTGAAAGACATATCCGAGCTTGTAGAGCCGGAACATGGTCTTCTCATAATCCGTCAGGAGGGAAATATCCATCCCATCAATGATGATTTTACCTGAAGTGGGCAGGTCTAAGAGTCCCAGCATATGCAGGAGCGTGGTCTTGCCGCTTCCGCTCGGTCCCATGATACCAAGGAACTCTCCTTTTTCAATCTCGAGATCCACTCCATCAAGAGCTTTGACCTCGACAGTTCCCATATGGTAGGTTTTCCGCAAATTTTCAATCTCAATCATAGTTTCATGCTCTCATGGCAGTCTGGATATCCTCGCGTGAAACCTGCCAGGCCGGGACGTAGCCGGCGATAATCGCAGCGACGAACAATATCAGGGAGTTTATGACGAGATCCATAGGTGTTATATACAGGGTTGCAGACCATTCGGGAGTCACTATGGGATGATATGCCATATACACTGCAAGCATCGATGCGATGATTATCCCAAGAATAATGCCAAGTACAGCGAGAATGATAACCTGGAACCCGTAGTTGTGCATTATGACCTCCTTATCCACGCCAATCGCCTTGAGGATCCCGATCTGCTTGCGGCTGTTGAGGGTTTTGATCGTGATAACGATAAACAGTACTACCGTTGTGATGATGATGCTCACTATGAGGGACACCGTGTTAATGATCGCAAAACTCTGGAGTGCCCGCCCCAGGCTCTTGGAGAGCAGGTCCGAGGTTGTCTGCACCTTTTGTGAAACCCCGTACTGCTGGAGCTCATCTTTTATGAACTTCTCCGAATACCCGGGTTTTGCCTTGACAGTGATATAATCCGCAAAGTCGAGGGGCTTTCCTTCCACCTGTTCCATGTCAGTCCATGTTACGTATACTGTGCTATCCGCCTGACTCCAGCCGGTGTAATAGATCCCCTTTACCCGGTAGTCTTTCGTGTAACCGTTGCCGTACTCGATGGTGATCGAGTCCCCAACCCGCACACCCCCGAGCGAAGGCTGGAACTCATCCTCTTGCCGGATCGAGGCATCTCCTGCGACCGGCTTGCCGATGATGACCTCTCCGGTATCGCCGTCACCGAGGTAGCTGCCGCCAATCATCTTGGTGTAAAGGGGGGACACGTACTTCTCGTCATTGGGCGAAATGGCCCGCACCGAGACGCCAAGGACTCGCTGGCGGTACTTGAGGGTCGCCCCCTTAGAGTAATGGGGGGTTGCCCGATCAACGCCGGGCATGCCGTTGATGAGGTCGAGTGTTGCGCCCAGATCGGTGACGTACTGGTCACCCGACTGGGGGCTGACAAGCACGTTCCCCACCTCATAGTCCACGACCTGCTTCGTAATGCTCTGGCCAATCCCGTTGAACATGGCGGGCAGGAAGATCATATTGGTAAAGCACATCCCGACAATCAGGATGGTCAGGATCACACTTGACCTGCCACCCCGCTGGAGCGAGCGAAGGGCAAGCAGAAATGCGACCTTTAATTCTTTCTTGCCCATGGGAATGTTCCGTCCCCGTTCTTGCGCGGAAGGTACCAGTAACGATACGCGAGGAACGCGAGAATGCCAAGGACGATGAGCCCGAGGATCAGATTCCCGGAATTGTCAGCGGGCGGCACACGCAGGTTCATCTGCCGGGTGAGGGAGTGGACCCCCATGTCGTCCGTGTAGGTTATGGTGAGGTTGTACGGGTAATTGCCGCCCTTCATCCCCTCGAGCAGGAAGATAGCCGGGGCATCGTTGCCCGGCTTGATTTTCCCGATGAATGCCTCTTTTGTTCCGTCAGCGGGGAGGTCTACCTTTGCCGAGACTTGTTTGGCCTCGCCGGTGCCAGTGTTCTCTATCCGGACAGTGAGATCGTAGGGGGTGCCCTCGCTCAGCCGCGAGGGGTTTGTGTCCACCGAAACGAATCCCAGCTCTGCCACACCCTTCATCATAATATCAATACCGGTCTCCTGCGTGAGAAATGTCCCGTCGATAGAATTGTAGCTGATCGTCACCGGGACCCGGACCAGCCCAATACTGGCCTGCTTATCAGAGAGGAGGGTGAGACTGGTAGTCTTCTGATCGCCGGGACTGAGCGTCCCGAGGTGGTAGAGATCGGTATTTTTCGGGGCAATGCTGCCCGTTACGTTGGTGATTTTAAGGATAACATCGTCGGCAAGAGTCTGTCCTGCATTGCTGACAGTAAGTGTTAGCGGGATCTCGTCGCCGGGGTTAACACTGTCGCTCAGCGAACTGCCCATAATCAGAACAGCCTGCTTCTGTATACCCACCGCAGTATTCACGTTTACCGGGATAGGGTACCGCGTACTCGTTCCCCCAGTTGTATCAATCCAGACTTCAGGATAATAGATCCCGCTTTTTGAAGGCGCCTGAATGGAAAATGTGAGCTGGAGGGACTGGCCGGGCCCAATCTCGCCTACCCGCTGGAAATCATTGCTCTGGACGATTATCCCGTTGCCTTCAAGTCTGACATTTTCGATATTGACATTGATATTCGTCACCTTGGTTACCCCAGCTTCGGACGTCGTTATTCCGGTATTTTCTGTCAAGGTCGCACTGGTTGCCGTATTCTTAACCATAATAGTGATGGTCCCGAGGCTGTCAGGCATGAGTACTGAAGGATTCACATGGTATTCCGAGATTGCTACTGTGGGTTCACCGGCTGCTGATACCGGTATTACGAGCGATGCGATGAATACAATAATAAATGCTGATATCAGGAGTCCCAAGATACCCGCATGAACATAATACGGACGCGATCCGTTTCTCTTTCCTGACCAGGAGGCTGATTTTTGTGGCATGAAAGTACTCCCCGGCTTACATGCCGGAATTTCCTCTGTTCTGAGGTATAATACCCAAAGTTATTAAACTTACCATAGGTAAATAAACTTAACAAGAGTATGTATAAAAAACGCGGGATTTTTCAATTATCCGCGCGATGAAGGTTTGTGGGGCATGCCCCGTATTTTGATGGGATACCGGGAAGAAGTCAGAAAAAAGATTGTAGAGGCAGCGTACAGTCTCTTTCTCCACAAAGGGTATCACAGAACGACCATGGAAGAGATTGCAAACCATCTTGGTGTGACCAAACCGGCCATTTATCAGTACTTTCCCGGCAAGGAAGATCTCTATGCAGCGGTTGCTGAACACGGTCGGGAGGAACTGGCAGCGATCCTGGAACGATCCTTCGAGAACAGGGATCTCCGGGCCGGGAGTGAAATCCTGTTCGACACCCTCGCGCGGTATACGCCACAGTTCAACAGCATGTATTCGGAAATGATGCTCCTCGCTGCACACAATGAGCGGATCCGTATTCTGCTCCGGCAGGACCGGATTGAGGATATCCATGTTGTCGAGCGTTTTATTGCCCGGCAACAGGGTAAAGGCCTGATCTCGGGACATCTCAACTCCCGTGTCCTTGCAATTGCCTGCGATGCGCTGGTCAATGGTCTCCTTATCGATATCATGGCAGGTCTGGATAAAGAAGAAGCTAAGAAGATTTGGATCGCGGCTGTGTCACAACTGACACGAATGGACGAAAAGGAAAAACAGGCCTTACGAAAGAATGGAACGGTACTTGTCCCTGGATAGCCCTTGGATGCAATAGTAATATATTAGCTATCCGTGAGCGATCTTTTTTGTCATCGGAAGTAAATTCAAAAAAATACTATTTCAATAGTGTTGCGGGATCGGACCTGTTACAAAAAGCGGATCATTTATGGGTGAAATACGCCCGGACGCCGTCCATATCCACAGCATCGATTCTGGCAAATCCGACACGTTCGAACTGCACGACCTTCCCGAGCTCTTTTGTCACCAATGGTTCGCAGGCGCCAGTAATCTCCCCTTCCGGCGTGAGAAGGGTACAGCGGACAAGATCCTGTGCCGGCAGCCACTGGATGATATGAGCTTTTGCTGACCGGGCTTCGGCAAGGGAGTCCCCGGCATAAGAAAATGATGGCGTGTTCCCATCACATGAGATCTTCAGGTTGAAGAGATCCTTTAACCGTACCATCGCAGTATCATGGGTGATGTCCCCATTGGGCAGCGCCACAGATTCCTTAAAGACAAGGGTCCGGGTGCCCCGGGCAGCATCACCCGGGTGGAGCATCGCATGGGCAGTACGATGCGGGGCACCCGTAATGGTCACAATGATGGGATCCGGCACGAAGAAGTACCGGTTTGCCAGGGGATCCACAATCTTTTTGTTTTCTGCAAAGAGGTTGTCCCACGAGAATGAGATATCGGTATCACCGATCCCGATTGCCAGCACTGCGTTCTTTACCGCGTCCGGACTGATACCCCGCCGTGCAAGAGCCCGGAGTGTACCAAGCCGGATATCATCCCACCCGGTATATATCCCTTCGTTGATACCAAGACGCATCTTGGATGTCGAAAGCACAACACCTTCAATTCCCATCCTGCCATAGTGCCGGTATACCGGGACCTTCCAGCCAAAATGGTCGTAGATATAGCGCTGTCGCCGGGTATTTGCAATGTGATCCTTACCCCGGATCACATGAGTGACTCCCAGCAGGTGATCGTCGGCAACTACCGAGAAGTTCATGAGCGGGTAGACGTGTGCTTTTACTTTAGGATGGGGGGGTGAATCGAGAATACGGAAAGCCGGAAAGTCACGCATTGCCGGATCAGGGTGATGAAGATCGGTTTTTATCCGTACAGTCGCTTCCCCTTCCTTAAACGTGTGGTCAAGCATCTTCTTCCAAAGCTCGCGGTTCTTCTCAACAGGCTGATCCCTGCACGGACATGCGGTCTTAGACTGTTTGAGCTCCTTGAAGTGCTCATTATCGCAGGTGCAGACATATGCCCCGCCTTTTTCAATCAGCTGCCCGCAGAGATCGTAGTAGAGGGCAAGACGGTCACTTTGCGTGACTGTCTCCGTAATACCAAGGCCCAGCCACGCGATATCTTCTTTTACCATCTCGTATGCTTCGGGATCAACACGTTTCGGGTCAGTATCCTCAATACGCAGGATGTACCTGCCGCCGTACTGTTTCACGTACGCATCATTGAGCACCGCTGCACGGGCATGACCTATGTGAAGCGGTCCTGAGGGATTTGGCGCAAAACGCATGACGACGCCATGCTCGGCACATTCCAGTTCGGGAAGTACTTTTTTGTGTTCGTGTTTTGTAAAAAGAGCTTCATACATCCCCGGGGCAAGAGCCTGTAGCTTTACAACCCGATCTTCAGGAGATAGTGCAGCTACGTCAGCAATCGCTTCTTTTGCCAGAGCTGCAACTTCTTTTGCCCGCGAACGAAATTCAGGATGGGCACCCAACACCATGCCAACCACAGCACCCGTCTGAGGTATGCCACCATGCCTGATGGCGTTCTGGAGCGCACACAATAAAAGGAGCTCCTTTGGGTCTTCCCCCGCCATCCTAATAGCTCCGTGTAACAAAAAATTCGCCAATTTCCATCAGGAGCGACCGCTCCTTTGATGGCGGGAGTAAGGAGAGATGTTTGTTGCTTTCTGCGACAAGATCCTGTGCAACCTTTTTTACCTCAGCCATCACACCGGCGTCCGTCAGCTCGTTGATGACCTTTTCAATTTCTGCTTCAGTGAGGTCCCGTTTGTATTGTAAAAGGTCGATCCCTTTTTCCCGGGCCTTGATCAGGATCAGCGTCTGTTTTCCTTCCCGTAGATCAGAGGCCCGGTCCTTACCGCTCTTTTCCGATGTTACGAGGAGATCAATAAGGTCATCCTGGATCTGAAACGCTATCCCGGTATTCAAACCGAACAGGTAGAGGGCTTTTGCCTGTGGTGCAGAACCCCCTGCGAGAACTGCACCAATTCCGGCAGCCGCAGCATAGAGAACGCCGGTCTTTTTCTTCACCATTTCGAGATATTCGTACTCGTCTACATCATTCCGGCGCGAAAAAGACATATCCATATGCTGCCCTAAACAAATGTCAGCACAGGTACTGGCAAGCATGGATATTGCACGCACTTTTGCATTGTCGCTTGCCGTTGACATGCAGATGAACTCAAATGCGCGGGCATACAGGACGTCCCCTGCAAGGATGCCGGTTGGCATATCCCATTTCGTATGAACGGTCTGAACGCCCCGCCGAAGTGTATCATCATCCATAATATCATCATGAATGAGCGTAAAGGTGTGCGTGAGTTCAAGTGCGAGGGCCGCCGGCATAATATCATGGGAACTTCCCCGTTTCACCGTATCGGCGGCAAGCATCACAACTGCGGGGCGGAGCCGTTTGCCTCCTGCCGCGAGGAGGTGAGCACTGGCTTTGTTCAGCTCACCGACCTTGTTTACAAAATACCGGTCGATCATGAAATCGATATCTTTTGCAACAGAATCCAGATACGGTAGAAGTTCCGACATCGTTACATCTCCGGTTCAGGTGATCATGAGCCGCTGCCCGTTCTTCAGCATGTGGACAGTAGAATTGGCGGTGTACCCAAGTTCTGTTGCAAAGTCTGTGTAGCCGGCAGTCATCTTCAGGTGCCCGTGCGCCGGGATGATATGCTGGGGATTCAGAAGGTGAATAAACTCGTAATGATCTTCGCGGTACGCATGGCCGCTTACGTGGAGATCCTCAAAGATGCGGGCTCCGGCAAGCCTGATATGCTCCTCGATTTTGTATCGTTGCCCGAAATTCATCGGGTTCGGGATAACGTTTGCCGAGAAGATTACCTTGTCCCCTTTCGTGAGCTGGTAGGGGGTGTCCCCCAGTGCAAGACGGGTAAGAATCGATCCGGGTTCACCCTGATGACCTGTGATAATCGGAAGAAACTTTTCTTTTCCTGCCTTCATCATCCGGCGCATCGTCCGATCGACTGTTCGCCGGTTCCCAAAGACACTGGTCGTCTCAGGGAAAGACACAAGCTTCATCTGTTCGGCAGTTACCGAATATTTTTCCATGGAGCGCCCCAGAAGTACCGGCTTTCTGCCGATCTCGTGGGCACATTCTGCAATCGTTTTCACACGGGCGATATGCGAGGAGAACGTGGATACGAGAATCGCATTCTTATCATCCTCATAACTGGTAATAGTATCCCGAACGAGATCCTTGGCAATCCGCTCGCTCGGACATCTTCCCGGACGATCGATATATGTACTCTCTATAATAAGGGCGAGCACTCCTTCTTTGCCAATCTGCAGGAAACGGGCAAAATCCGGAGGTTCGCCGATTACGGGAGTCCTGTCCAGCTTGAAGTCACAGGCATAGACGATCGCACCCCGCGGGGTATGGAGTACCGGTGTAACCGTGTCGATGATGGAATGCTGCGTGCGGACGAACTCCAGAACAAGATTCTGGGAAAGTGTGTACCGCTGTCCGGACCTGAGCGCGAAGAGTTTATTGTTCACTCCAAACTTCTGCTCGCCGGATATCTGTTGCCGGATCAACTCTGTTGCGTAGGGTGAAGCGATAATAGGAGCGTTATACCGGTGAGCAAGCTTCGGGATAGCCCCTATATGGTCAAGGTGCCCGTGCGAGCAGACAATTGCTTTTACGGTTCCCTCGACCGAATTCATCATCGTGTCATCTGGTATCGCCTTAATCTTGATCAGATCAAGGGAGTGCATATTTTCAATCTCTGCGTCCTCGTGGATCATTACTTGATCCAGGCGAAGCCCCATATCAAATATGACAATTTCCTTTCCGCAGCGGACAGCGGTCATATTTCGCCCGACCTCATCATATCCGCCCACTGCAATAATCTCAATATCCATGTTTTATCTCCTTATGTTCATCTTTTTAGTATTTCCTGAAATATTTGCCGGTTTGTCATGTTATCGCTTTAAACGCGCCGGATTGTCCTTGCCTATCATTTGTCGCGTTCTGCCCGTGATAAACATTGGGGCCTTCCTGAGATCCGCCAGTTTTGCTGATCCCGTCAGGAACATTGAAGCAACCAGTTCCTGTTGGATCACATCAATCGTGCGATCGAGCGCCTCATCGCTTTCCATTGCCGGTTTTAAGAGAGGCAATGCCATTCCGCAGAGACTGGCACCGAGTGCAAGACCCTTGGCCATATCAAGTCCTGTCCTGATTCCTCCTGATGCGATAACAGGGCTGCCGGATGCTAGCACTTCGGCAAGACTAACGACAGTAGGAATTCCCCACTCGGTAAAATCTTCCCCGAGTGTTTTCAGCCGCTGGTCTCTTTGGTTCCTGCTTTCATCTGCCCTGACACTCTCAACTACCGCCCAGGACGTCCCGCCCCAGCCACCGATATCAATTGCGCTGACACCAGCTCCCCAGCATTGTCGTGCCGTTGTAGCAGAAATTCCACATCCGGTCTCTTTAATGATGACCGGAGTGCGTAACTCCAGGCAAAGTTCTCCGATGGCAGCAAGACAGCCAAGAGCATTATGATCGCCCTCAGGCTGTATCGCCTCCTGCAGGAAATTGAGATGAATCGCAATCGCATCCGCGCCAATCATTCTGATTGCCCGCTCCGCCCACTCAATCCCGTGATCACGCAGCTGGACAGCCCCGAGATTTGCTACCAGGAATGCATGGGGTGCCTCATCACGGACTATCGAGAAAGTGTCCTCAAGAGCAGGGTTCTCAAGTGCAGCTCGCTGTGAACCGACACCCATACCAATCCCAAGGCGTTCTGCAGCCCGGGCAAACCTTGCATTCACTTCTTTTGTTCCGGGGTGACCCCCGGTCATTGCTGAGATAAAGAGGGGGGATGAGAACGTATGGTTCAGGAACCTGACAGTAAGATCGATAGTATCCATGTAACATTCCGGCAGAGCATTATGCACAAACCTGATATCACTGAATCCGGTATCGCCGCTTTCAACTGCCATCTCCGCGCAGATCCGCAGATGGTCGAGCTTGCGTGACGATGTGAACCTCTTTTTATCTCCCATACAGGTTATTCCCCCTTAACTGTTGTCCCGCCGTGGGCAATTCCTGCAAGAAAGTCGCCGACACGTGAGACATGGAATATCTCAGACCCGATCCCTGCTTCCGCGAGATCGAGCAGTTCGTTCATTTTCCCTCTCATTCCACCGGTGACGTCGGTATGTATCGAGCTGCCGATCTGGAGTGCAGGCGCCATGTTCCGGGTAATCACCGGCACCACCTGTCCTCCATCCAGCACTCCCGGTACATCGGTGGCGAGCCCTACGCGATTTATGCTCAGGGCAACCGCGAGATATCGCACGAGCTGATCGCCCGACACGATGCATGCTCCTTTTGAGAGGTCCATCACCACGTCGCCGTGGATCACAGGAACCATCTTAAGCATAAGCATCTTTTCCAGATGCCTGAACTCGAAGGCGATGAGCCTTCCTTTATCCGCCACCGCAGCATGGAATGGATGAATACCTGCTGCCGCTATTCCCTTCTGACGGAGAGTCTCAACAACTGCATCATTCAGCCTGCTCACAGCACGATGGGTGATGTAGATCCCATCAGTCTGACCTGCAACCGCGCCATTTTCAAGCCCGTAGCGTTTTGCCTCAGGGTGCCCGCACGAACCGGCTCCGTGAATTATTACGATACCGCCGGTATTTGCGCGGGAAATCGCCGAAGCAACGAGGGATAGCTGATCATAGTTGATAACACAATCTGCATTTTTATCAGTAATAACACTCCCGCCAAGCTTCAACAGGATACGTTCAGACATTTTTTTCCTTCCTCGCACCTTCGGTATCAATGCCTGTCATGATCGCACGGGCTTCACAAGATTCGATTGCATTGGCAATCCGTTGCTTCAGCTGTCTTGGGCAAAGTGCAATCATGCACCCCCCGCCACCGGCGCCGGTGATCTTAGCCCCGAATGCTCCTGCAGCCCTGGACGCCAGCACAATCTTCGAGAGATGCGGATGTCCTACTCCCAGTGCTTCGAGAAGTGCGTGATTCATGTTCATGTACCGCCCAAGTTCTTTTGGGTTGTCAAGATAGTGGATCGCACTCAGACTTACCCCTTCAATGGCATCGAGGATCGGATCGATGATTCCCGGATGTTTCTTTTTTTCTTCTCCAACCAGCTCCACCATCTTTGCTGTACTGTGCGAGATCAGCGAATCTCCAACAACCAGGTGCATGTTCTGCGGGGGCAGCCTCCTGCGGGAGCCGCCCGTGATAAGTACAATCCCGCCGTACATAGAGACCGTTGTATCAGTGGGGCTCGCCCGACCCTTTTGCACCTTCTTTTCAATTTCGAATGCCATATTTGCGATATCTTCCCGGGTTTTATGAAGGGAAAACTCATCATTGATTGCCGAAAGCGTTGCAATGGTCACCGCAGCTGACGATCCGAGTCCTGAAGAACTCGGAATCTGGGAATTTATATATACGCTCCCAGCAACACCCATCGCCTCAAAACATCCATCTATATACGCCGACTTTGCACGCTGAGGTCGTTTTGTGTTTCTGACCGTTACAAAAACCCGGGGTTTTATTGCCATCGCTATGCCGGGCTTTCCGTATACCACCGCATGCTCACCGAACAAAAATACCTTGCCCGGCGCACTCCATGTTACCAACCTACATCACCGCAATAGCTGCGTACCCTACGACCTCACGACGTTCTCCCGTCACATCACCGCTGGTCGCATACCGTATGAGCTGAGCTGTCTTTGCCCCAAGTTGCCCGCATACTGTCACCATTGCGGCTATCGGGCCGTACCCGCAGGCTGATACACCCCTCTCCTCGATACGTTGATAAAACTCAGGTACATCTAACGTTTTTAACGGTTCAATTGCGTAAAGATCGTTACTTTTTGCTTTATCTTCCGGAACGTAGTGGGAGAAATCGCTGGATGCCACAATCCGGACATCACGACGAGTCCGTTTTATGGCATCACTGATCTTCTGAGCAAGCCGTATCGCACTCGGGTAATCCTGCTGCCCCATCATTACCGGCGCAATCCGTGCCCGGGGGAACCGGTACTTGATAAAAGGCATCTGCACTTCGAGCGAGTGTTCGTCGCGGTGAGAGAACTCGTCAGTCTCGATATCGAGCGATTCAACGAACTCTGTGTCATTATCAACAACACCCAGAGGTGTTTCCCACGGTACTTTCGAGACACAGTTGATATAACCGCGGTGCGATGGCCCGATTACCACAAATGTGCCTGAAAAATCAGGTGAGATCGTGGAGAATGCACGAGCTGCAACTTCGCCGGAATATATATACCCTGCATGAGGGGACACAAGACCCAGGGAATTTGCCGTACCGTCGCTCACAGAGAAGTACTTCTCCAGGAGTTGTTCGAGGTGGGAAGGATCCCTTGGGTAAAACATGCCAGCCACTGCGCATGTACGCATCGTCATCGGATCAACCCTCTTGTCGTTATATTATATCTAACGATCGATCACCCAAAAAGGAGATCGACCGGATCAGATCTCGATTTCGAAGTCTTCTGGCGTGAGAGCTGTTGAAATCCCCCGAAGGCGGAGCATCTCACGGGTGAGCAGGAAGTAAATCATCGACAGCGCTTTGCGGCCCTTATTGTTGGTAGGGATAACAAGATCAACAAACTTTGTCATATTATTGGTATCGCAGAGCGCAACTACCGGAATACCGCACTGGACTGCTTCGTTTATGACCTGCGCATCACCAATCGGATCGGTGACAACAACCACCTGGGGCTCAATATACCCGTTAAGGACAGGGTTTGTAAGCAGCCCCGGGATAAACCGGCCTGTTGCCGACATTGCGCCGAGAGTATCTGCGAATTTCTTGGCCGGATACTGTCCGTACTGCCGGGAGGTGACAACGAGGATATTCGGAGCCTCGTACTGGTTTAAGAATTTCGCTGCAGTCTTGATCCGTGAGTCGGTTTCGCGGATGTCAAGGATATAAAGCCCATCGCCGCGAACACGGTAGATAAATTTCTTCATGTCTTCGCTCTTCTGCTGCGTCCCGATGTGGATACCGGCAGCAAGATACTCCTCGACAGGGATGAGCGGTTCTTTTAATTCAATTTCCATCTCGTTTACAGTGGTCATAGCTGTTCCTCAATACGTATCAGTTCATTCAGTTTTGCAATGCGTTCTCCACCCACGATACCGCATTTTAAGAAAACAGAGGAAAATGCGGTGGCAAGATGTGCGATTGTTGTATCAGTCGTTTCACCGGAACGGTGGCTCATGACAGTATCCAGACCATTGGTATGAGCGAGACGGACCGCTTCGAAGGTGTCCGTCAGCGTCCCGACCTGATTGGGTTTTATGAGAACACAGTTTGCGGCTTCCATCTCGATCCCACGCATGATGCGGTCGACCTGCGTCACAAAGATGTCATCCCCGCAGACAAGGCAACGATCACCGATCTGACTGTTGAGCTCCGCGAACCCGTCAAAATCATCTTCATGAAGGGGATCTTCCACATAAACAAGGTCATAACTGTCAACGAGATCTGCAATGTATGCTATCTGCTCTTCAGTCGTGCGTACCCTGTCGCGGTACTTGTATCCTTCAGAGTTCCACATCTGGCTCGACGCAACGTCGATACCCATATCAACCGAGATATTCATCTCATCGGAGACAAATCCGGTCGCCTCGGCAATGAGCTCAAATGCGAGGGCATCGTCAATCTGCGGTGCCCACGCACCCTCATCACCCTTGCCGCAGGATTTCCCCTGTTTTGATAAGAGTTCCCTGACATGCCGGTGCACGGCGGCGTTTGCAAGGACTGCTTCTTCTGCGTCAGCGGCATCTCGTGGCACAACAAGGAATTCCTGGATCTCGGTCGAGTTTGCAGCATGTGCACCTCCCCCAATCACATTTCCCAGCGGGAGTGGCATCTCATTTGCGAATACTCCACCAAGATAACGGAAGAGGGGGAGATCCATCGATGACGAGGCAGCCTTGGCATTCGCAAGCGAAAGTGCTACGGCAATGTTGGCCCCGATTTCGGCAAAGTTTGCCGTTCCATCGATATCATGGAGCTGCTCATCAAAACCCTGCTGGTCTTCGCTATCCATTCCTGTAAGTGCCGGGATAACGTTCTGGATCGCATACTCTACGGCCTCTTTGGGCGATTTGACTTTTGCTTCCAGCGATCCGGTACTGGCTCCGCTCGGGGCTGCAGACCTGCCAAAACCGCCAGGTGTATGAATGTCGGCTTCAACGGTCAGGTTACCCCGGCTGTCCAGGATAGTCCGCAGCTCGATTAGCTCAATTGTTGTCATACAGTCCTCTACTTCCTTTTTACCGTAATGGGAATGGTGTTATTGTTGTATTCTTCAATGGCGATCTCCAGCGGATCGATCCGTGTCGTAGCGATAAGTAAGGGAGCACCCATTGATATCTGCAGAGCCCTTGCTCCAATAATTCTTGCCCGTTCATACCGGGTGTATGTCTGCGTCTGCATTCTTCATCCTCAAAATGATGGTTTGTCAATTTTACTATGGGGTCGCTGAGATTCGAACTCAGGTCACTGCGTCCCGAACGCAATAGGATGGTCCAGGCTACCCTACGACCCCTCGTTCTTATGTCGATCTAATTGTACGGGTTGAGCTCATCAATAATCTCTTTATGAGTCAGGAGCATGCGCCTGCAGCAGTACCGGGAAATATTGAGATCGTCGAGGATCTTTTTGGGATCCTCGCCTTTGTCCCGCCTCTGCTTGAACTCTTCCCACGCTGTTGAGATTGGTTTCCCACAGGTGAAACATCGCACAGGTATCAAGATTTTTTACCTCTCATCATATCTTTTATCTTAACGATAAGACTTTTGGAACTTCTTACGAGCTCCCCGGCCATGAGGCTTTTTTGCTTCTTTCTGCCGTGAGTCGTTAACAAGGAGCGTCCTGTCATATGTAAGATAGATATCCTTAATCTGGGGATCGTTATGCCACTGAAGAATACCCCTCGCAAGAGCGGTACGGACTGCTTCCGCCTGTCCCATTACACCGCCGCCGGCCACATCAATAATAACATCGATACCGTGTATCGCATTGGGCACCAAAAGGAGTGGCTCCGAGATCTTCATCCGGGTGACGTCACTCCCATACGTTTCGAGAGGTACAGAGTTGATCCGGATCATACCTTTCCCAGCCTTTAAGGTCGCCCGTGCAATTGCCGTTTTGCGTTTTCCGCTTGTGTTAATGATCTTTGCCATGGTGACCACCTAGAACTTTGCTCCGAGGAACTTGCACACTGCACCGAGCGTTACATATGCCGGGTTATTCAGCCGGTTCATATGTGCCGCTTCAAGCACTTCCATCTCTTTTCCGACAAATTCTACCGGAACACCGACATAGCACTTGATGCGCTTCATCGCGTCGACACCACGGGGACGCTTGTAGGGGAGCATACCGCGGATCGTCCGCTTCATGAGGTGATCCGGCCGGCGCGGGACGAACGGTCCCCAGCGGGAGCCGGAGGCGCCGCGTTCCCTTTTGTGCCTGTAGTTGGCAAGCACCCGTGCACGGCTGCCTGAGATGATTGCATTCTCGACATTGACGATGGCAATCTCTTCGCCGGCAAGCCCGCGCTGTGCGACAAGGCTTGCAAGGCGCCCGAGAAGCATTCCGTCACCATTGATTATTGTAACCATGTTTTGTTCACCTCAGGATCCGGATACCGCTACCCTTCGGGTTATCCTGAAGGAGTTGCTCGATCGTCATGCATTGTCCCTTCGCGTCCCTGATCTTGTTCGTTGCTGACGCCGAGAAGTTCAGCGCCGCAACTCTCACGGACTGCTCCAGCACACCGCTGCCCAGTACTTTTCCGGGAACGATGATCGTCTCACCATTCTGGGCATAGCGGTTGATTTTGGACAGGTTGACCTCAGCATAATTCCTGTTCGGAGTCTCAAGCCTGCTTGCGATCTCGCGCCAGATCTTTGCCTCATTCTCCCGTGAATTATTCTTCAGGAGCAAAATGAGGTTGGTAAGACGGGGGTTCGTCTTTTCCACAATTCTTGTCATTTCTTTTCATCCCCTGCTATCTCGCCTAACTGTCTCTCCAGCTCGTCTGACTGATCCTTGATATACCGCAGTGCACGGTCCATAATCTCTTTTACCGGCAATGACCCGTCGCTTTCGACAGTGAAAATATACCGGTCTGCTTCGGCCGATACGGTGATTGCCGGTTCTTCCCCGATACCACTAGCCAGACATGCACGCTCGCAGAGCTTGCACATGGAGCAATCGGGAAGTTTCCCCTCAACAACTTCGACTTTCTTGCCCCGTAATGCAAGGATATTGCGGGGACATTCCTCCACGCACATACCGCATGCATCGCAGGCTTCACTTATTGAAACCACAGGGTTGTTCTTGTATCCGCAAATGAGTGTCGGCTGCCATTTCGCATGCACTCTTCCGGTATTGAGGGTGGCTCGTGCTTCAATGACAAGTTTCTGACCTTTCGTGAGCTTCACAATAGGTATATTGTCATACACCGGAGTCGCTTGGGGATCCTGGGGAATGAGGTCGCTGGAAAGAACCGTCTTTGGACCTTCGACACTCAGGGTGAAAGTAACCATACAGCCGGGGCATCCCGCTCCTCCGCATGTACATTTTTCCTGAGTCGAATAGGCTGAAAGATCAGTTTTCAAGGGAATGAGCCCGAGACGGTGTGCCAGTATCTCATCGAAAAACGCACTTGTGTTATCGTAGATACGTACATCATCGATTGCAAGGGTCGGCACTTCACCGATCATTGCCCGCCTGAACGTGTTGGCAAATGCCGGGCTCGCTCCCGCAAGAGTGAATCGTGCTAGGGAATCGTCAATACTGCTGAATTCGATCTCCATCACACTCTCCTTCCTCGCCTGCCACCTTTCGGGCGACATGAGTCGTGGGGGATGGGCGTAACATCTTCAATACGCCCGATACGCATTCCGGCACGGGCAAGGGCACGGATTGCAGCCTGGGCTCCGGGTCCGGGACTGCGCTGTTTACCCTGTCCGGGTGCACGTACCTTAACATGTACCCCGACAATTCCCTTCTCACGGGCATTCTGGGCTACATTTCCTGCCATCTGCATTGCTGCATAAGGCGATCCCTCATTTCGGTCCTGCTTGACAACCATGCCACCGCTGCTTTTCGTTACCGTCTCAGCGCCGGAGAGATCGGTGATGGTAATGATTGTATTATTGAACGACGCAAAAATATGCGCAACACCCCACTTTTCCTTCTCATTTGCCGTCACCTTATCTCACCCCTGCTGGCTTGATAATCCGCGACTTCTCTGCGTGGGAATCGCTTAAGAACGGAGACTTGCCGTAATAAGTGATCTGCGTTTCCTCGTTCCGGTTCACCCGGTAACTCGGGATATTGATGCGTCTGCCGCCGATAGCGATATGTCCGTGGGTGATGAGCTGGCGAGCCTGTTTTGGTGAACGTGCCAGCCCTTTCCGGTGTACGATGCTCTGCAACCGGCGTTCAAGCTGTGTCTGAACCTTGAGTGCCAGGATATCTTCGATATCTGCATTGGGTCCAAGGAGCCCGGATCGCTGCATATGAGATATCAGCTCAGCCTTCTTTGCCTCAAAAACATTCCTGTCGATAGTGCTTGACATGAGAGCGAGAAGTTCACGGGCCCCTTTCCGGTATTTACGTAAATAGCTCTGTGCTTTCCAGACTTCCCGCTTATTACGCAGCCCGTATTCGATCACAAGACGGGTTTCCGATTCAATCCGCGTCTTTTCGAACGGCCGCTTGGGGGTCTGGTAAGATTTATGATTCTTTCCGGGATATCCCATAATCAGGCAACTCCTTCTTTCTTCCTTTTGACACCGACAGTAGTTCCGGTTCTTCCGGTCGACTTGGTGCGCTGGCCGCGGACTTTCTGCCCGGTCTCATGCCGGATGCCCCGATAACAGCGGATCTTCCTCATGAGGTTGACGTCCTCGTCTTTTGCGAGCGCTACGTCAGGACCAAGCAGGTGCTTTGCCTCACCGGTGTAGACATCTTTTGGCCGGTTCGACATCCATGGCGGGATCTTTGCTGAGTATTGTTCAACAGCAGTACGGAGCCGGTTGATCGATGCCTCATCAATGCGACCAAGCAATGCATATTCGTCGACGTTTGCCATACGGGAGATTACCGAAGAGGTATGTCTGCCAACGCCCGTGATGCCGGTCAGGGCAATCCTTACGGATTTGGTGCCATCCAAATCGGTGGTACCAATCCTTACAAAGTATTTTATGTCTTCTTCCTGAGCCATCCAATCCCCTCGATGTGTGAGATTTTCTCTTGAGCGCTGAGGGAGGGATTTGAACCCTCGAGTCCCAAAGGGACACAGGTTTAGCAAACCTGCGCCATACCGGGCTTGGCTACCTCAACAGAGTAATCTCGCATCTTTTACAGACACTCGCAGTGGATAACCACTGCTCCATGAATGGTGCTTTATAATATGGACGTGGTCTGGTAATAAGTGTTTGGGGGCCTTAAATGCTTTTAAGAGAGCATTTCGAATTTTTAGAACCCCAATTTCTGAAAGTGAGAATTCTATTTAGAATGGAACACGTCAATTATCGCATATATTAACGCAGTTATCGTAGATAATGCTGGTCCAATTATTGAACCATATTTCTCACTGAAACGGCGTGTTTCGTTATCACGGAAATTGTCTTGACCCTTTATTAGTGCAATATCCGCATCTTGATAAATTCTATCTATTTTTCTCGTAAGATCCAAATTATCTTGCGATCCAGAAAAATTCCATGTAATTAGTCTTGATTGAGATCTATATCCAGCCCGCTATCTTGCGGCATCTGAGGGTGCGATTTCCATGTTTTAAAATTCTTTACATTTTTTCTGCCAGTATTCATCTAATTCATTAAATCGTATCTTCATTCTTTAAGTTCATACAAATCTGTCAATTATTTCAAATGGTAGTGTTTCCCGCATTAAGGTTGTTTCGTAGAACTTCTTTGGGAACTTCGTCCCCGCTACTGTGACAACTCCCTAATTGCTATATCTCCGAACCAATAGCCAGACAAATTGTCAGTGGAGTGGGACGGGCAGACATCAGGCGAGATAGCTTTGAATCGCTACGGGAGCGGCCCGTCGGGAAATGCAGAGCTATCGTATTTGGGAGAACCTAATAATCGGGAAGCAATACAGAGGAAGGAGTCATTGTGTCATGGATTGTTATCTGTTTCTGGCAGTAGATTCCGGAACGGTCCACAAAACGATAGGACCCTTTGGTTAAAAAAATCAATAGCCGATTGGTTAAAATTCCCGTTGATGGACATATAGGGTTATTATCCTATTAATGACGGCGTAATTTTAGGAGGAATATCATCAGGAAAAAGAGAGGAAAGGAATTATTTTACAGCGCATTGACAAGCGACTGGCGCGTAATGATACCGAACAGTCTGCCGTTATCCATGACAGGAACTGAACTGATGTTCTTTTTCAGCATCAGATCAATCACCGCCGAAACGTCTGCTGTCCGTTCAACTGACATGAGTGGTGATGTCATGATATCCTTGACCAGCAGGTTCCGTATCCGGTGGTCCTGGTGTTGGTCCCTGATCGCCTCCCGGAATTTTCGCATGGCAATAGCGACATCCGTTTCTGTCACAATCCCTGTGTATTTGTTGTTATCGGATACGACGAAACGTGTTATGTTATCATCGAGCATACGACGCCGCAGGTGGACTACACGCTCATCGGCTTCGATGGTTATCACCTTTTCAATGACCGGTTCAATCCCATTATCCGGCCTGTATTTTTTCAGAAGGTCCCCGGCACTTACCTGACCGATCAGTTTATGATCGCTGTCATACACAACAACCAGTTTATAGCGCTGGAGCAGAGGGATGAGCACATTGATGCTTTCATCAGGATAAACACTCGTGAAATCTTCCTCAACCACGCTCGCCACATGGATAGCAGTAGGAGCAAGACCGGAGTTCTGCTTGCTACCCAGCTTCTCTGCCATTGCCTGACGGGATACAGTACCGACCACAGAATTATTGTTGACTGCAATGAGAGGATCAATCCCCTCCGCAAGCATTTTATCAAGTGCTTCCGTAATCTTAGCCGATTTGGCAATGGTTGTTGGTTTTACCATCACGTCTTTGATAAAAACTTCGGTTGTCATTTCGCCACTTCCTTTATGATATCATCCCGTTTTATGATTCCAGATAATGTGCCGTTATCCAGGACAACAAGACTGTTGACATGGTTTTTTTTCATCAGTTCAAGGGCATCGGGAAGCAGGGTATCCGGCGGCACCGTAATAACCGGGCTGGTCATCACATCCTCTGCAATCACCGATGCGACGGTAAGCAATCTTTGACCGATCGTCCCGTCTGCCTGTTCACGTCTTCCTATTGTCAGATCTTTTCCCATCACTCCGGAGATTTTCTGTTGATTATCAAAGAACGCAAGGTTCGTCTCTGTGATGATCCCTGCGAGGCTGCCATCATTGTTCAGGACAACAACTTTGTCGTTGCGTTCGCTCATCACATTTATTACGTGATCAAGCGAATGGTAGCGGCTCACCGTCGCTACATCCTCCATCGTATCGCTGACCGGGCAGATAAGGTTCCGGACAAGAACAGATTTCATCAGATCTGTTTTTGTAACTATTCCAACGACAGTTCCTGCGTCAATGACCGGAACACAGCTGATATTTCTCCCCGCAAAAATACCTGCAATCTTCTTTATCCCTGTATCAGGAGCTACTACGAGAGGCTTGCTTGTTGCAAACGCACCTACCGGGATCTGGTCGATGGGGCGCCTCCGCCACGCGGGTTCCCCCTGGCGGAGACGATATGCGATGTCTTTTTTAGTAAGAATTCCCGTGAGCTTCCTGTCATCCATTACCAGAACCCGTGAGATTTTATGTTTCACCATCAGGTTCCTTGCATAGGCGATTGTTTCACCGGGAGAGACGATGAAGACCGGTGTTGTCATCACATCACGTGCAAACATTGCAGTCTCACCCCTTCGCAAATGCCCGGACGAGATCGAACTCGGTGACCAACCCAATGAGCCGGGAGCCTTCGATCACGGGTAAGGCACCTACATTTCTGGTAAGCATCTCCCGGGCTGCCTGGTTGATAGTCTGCATCGGGGATATCGTGAAGAGTTCCCCGGAGATCAGTGTTCGCACAGGCAACCCCATGACTTCTGCAACGTCTCCAGTCGTAAGCCGGGAGAAGACCTCTCTGCTCCCCAGATACTGCATGATATCCGTAGCGGTCACGATACCATACAGCACATCATCGCTCACCACCGGTAAACGCCGGAACCGGTACTGGGTCATGTCATGGGCAACGGTCGAAATCGGGCAGTCAGGGGCAGTCACGCGAAGAGAGGAACTCATAACGTCTTCAACATTCAGCGTACTCCGTTCTGACCCCAGCACCCGCAACACATCCCTTTCCGTGACGATGCCATTCAGTACGCCATCATTGTCAACGATAGGAAGACCGCCGATCTTCTTTTCCACGATCGTCTTTACGGCATCACTGATGTGTGAATCGTGGGCAAGCGTGGTGGTTTGCTGGGTCATGATTGTACGAACGCTCTCGTTGACCGCAGCGAGCAGGTTGCCACCGTGCCGGACCTGAACAAGTTTATACTTATCCCCCCCTCCCATAAAATTGATAACATCACCTGAGGTGATGATTCCGCGAAGCTTCTTTGTACCTGCATCGGTAACAGGCAGACGGCGGAACCCGCATTTCGTCATAATCTCTACTGCTCCGATAATGCTCTGTGTAGGAGGTACAGATATGACATCACGGGTTGCGATTGCCATGATCTCACCTTCCTGCTGCGCAATATGGGATTTGAACTCGACCGGACCCCGGTCAAGTTTCCCCTGCATTTTCAAGAGCCTGTCGCCCTGTTTGACGCCCCGGTCATTCTGGTGCATAATCGCCTCCGAATTTGTTCGATGACCCTTATAGTTTGATATTTCTGGAATATATCTGTTTACAGAATATCAGAAATTTCTCACCTTCAATCACAGGTAACCGGTTCACGCGAGCCCGGTAAGGATATCATGCCGGTCAACAATTCCGACAATGCGGTCCCCGTCAATAACAGGGAGCCGGCTCACATCATGCTTCACCAACAGTTCCGCGGCAGAGCTGATCGTTTCATCTGGACCGATAAAGACAACATCCTTGGACATCACTTCCTCAATTGTCGTGTGAGCGTGATGAGCTATCACTGACTGCACCCGCCGTGTCCGAATCAGATCGCGCCGGGAAATTAATCCGACAATCCGTTTCTTTTTCACCACGGGAAATGCGGAAAAACCGCTCTCCATAATCATAGTGTAGATTTTCTGAACCGTATCCGTCGGACTTGCAATTGTTACATCCCTGGTCATGTAGGCAGAAACCGTACCATGAAGTTCGTTGCGGGAGATGATTACGGGAAATATATCGGAGAGGAGCACCCCCCCGAGTAAATGCTGATGGGAATCAACAACAGCAACACTGTCAGTCTTGTAATCCCGCATCGTTATTGCCACCTGCTCGATAGGATCTGCCGGGCTTACCAGGGGTGCTTCCTTGACAAATCCCTCAACGGTCACATTCGATTTTGTCGCAGTCACCCGCAACCCGTCCGTGAGGTCGATATAGCCGAGAAGGTTTTTTTTTGCATCCACAACATACACTTCCCGGAACCGGTTATCTCTCAGAATTTGCCGAGCCTTTGTTATCTGATCATTAAATTTCAGCACCGGGACCTCAAGCATGAAATCCTGTGCCGTTTTCATGTAATATTATCCTCCTCACGGCAGCTCGAGCAGAGCATGAGATTGTCAACCCGTTTAAGATCATCAGACATCTGACTGCAGCGACTGCACATACCCTGCTCAACAATTTCTTCGCGGTTAATCTCGATGAGATCCGCAAGGAGCTCGTTGAGTTCATTGGAAACGGCAAGGAGGTCCCGCACGGTAACAATCCCGATAACGGTGTTTGTTCCATCAACAACCGGCAGTCTCCTTACCTTATGCTTCACCATCATATGCGCAGCATCACCTACAGTCTTGTCCGCACTCACCGTGATGAGTGGCGTACTCATGATTTCGTTCACACGTACAGTACTTGGTTTGAGATCCTTTGACACCACCTTACAGGTTATGTCTTCCTCGGTAACTATACCAATAGGCTGGTTACGCTCGAGAATGATCACGCTGCCGACTTCGTCACGGCACATGGTTTTTGCCGCTTTTGCGACAGTTGCTTCGATACCGAGCATCGTCGGGTTGTTTTTCATTACTTCCCGTAACGGTATCTGGGTCTCAAACCGGATCGCATTGGATGTCTTTTTCATGAGTCACCTCCTTGAAGTGCTTTACTGATGATTACAATTAGCATACTCCCCTCCGCTTGTATAAAAACAATTTGGCAAGGACATGTGACAATGCAGCACAGTAATAATGAGCGTAGTCATTCTCCCGACACGGCGAATTCAAGAAGGCGGAATATAAGAAACATAATAAAGAGCGATTTCTATACATTACTAAAGAATTATGGTGGATTCTTTGTACGATTGTGCGATGCGTAGCCATGGAGGTTTTCAATGAAAATATTTTATCAGACCTATGGTACGGCAAAAAAGAAATTTTCCCATTTCCTTAACAGGTTTTTTAAGAAGAAACGAACCCGTATTGGTATATATGGTCCGCCCAATGCCGGGAAAACAACACTTGCAAACCGCATTGCCCGTGACTGGACTGGCGATGCTGTCGGGCCCGTAAGCGAGATCCCGCACGAAACCAGGCGGGCAAGGAAGAAAGAAGATATCATCATCTCCGGTGCAAACGGGAGCACAATAACGATGGATATTGTAGATACTCCTGGAGTCACCACCAAGATTGACTACCACGAATTCCTGGAATACGGTATGGAGAAGGATGAAGCGATCATTCGTGCCCGGGAGGCAACTGAAGGTGTTGCCGAGGCGATGCACTGGCTGCGTGAGGATATCGATGGAGTAATTTACATGCTGGATTCGACGCTGGATCCGTTTATGCAGGTCAACATTATGATGATCGGTATCATCGAGAGCCGCAAGCTCCCGGTCATTATTGTCGCAAATAAGATCGATCTTCCCGATGCAATCCCTGCACGCATCCGCAGTGCATTCCCCCAGCACCCGGTTGTTGCCATCTCGGGCCTTGACGGGCGGAATGTTGAGAGCCTGTACGAGACCATGCTTGAATTCTTCGGGTGAATACAATGCCGCACAAATGTACGAAATGCGGACGGGAATACAAAGACGGCTCAACGGAGATCCTTAAAGGATGCGCAAGCTGCGGGGGTAAAAAGTTCCTCTATGTCAAAGAGAAGGAGCTCAACAAGGACGTTCTCGAAGAAAAGTCTATCGACGAGATTATTAAAGAGTCTCCTGAGGAAATCCTCGAACTTTCTGTGCCGAAGTCCAAACAAGAGGTGCAAATGTACGACCGGGTGGAGACGATCCGGATTGTTGCTCCCGGCACGTATGAATTGAATATAGAGAAGATGGCAGAGAGCGATGAGCGAATCGTTGGCGTGGGAAAAGAAGGGAGTTATATTGTTGACCTCATGTCCATGGCAAAAGACCAGCCAAAAAAGAAGAAGGGAAAACGCAAATAGTTTTGTTATTTTGTTACCAGTTCATTTTTTATCCCGTCATAAGGGGCGGGCAATTCAAGGTTCTTAAAAAATTCATCGGTAAACTCGAGACTATTCAGTACCGCCCATTCTGCACACCCGTGCCCCAGGCATTTATCGGGGAAGAACTGCTGGTTTTTTTGTGCAAGGGGATTTTCTAGAAATTTGTTTTTTAACAGTTTTTCAAATCTATCTGCCCGGGCCTCTTCAATATCCCCTGCCTCTTCACCTTTCCGCACAATGACCCATTCGCGTTTGTAATGCATCAGGTAATTCCGGATTTCGACCAGGTTTCGGACATTTGAAAAACCTGGGTTATTTTCATCAAACCATGTTTCTTTTGCAATATTCAGGATTTTTTGATATTTTGTTATCAGGGGAGCACGATCAAAATTCTTTTCATTTTTCCACTTTTCCCGGATGGTTCTTAACAGTGCTTCATTTTTTTCATTGCTGAAAAAATAGGCATCATCTGCTGCATCAGCATAAAGCTCGTTGATGGTAGATTCCAGAAAAGCAACGGATGATAAAAGTGAGTTGAGGATAAATACCTCGTGTCTGAGGAGAGAATCCTGGGATATTTCCCCGGTTTTTCCATACATTTGTTCGATTTCATATCCTAGCCTGCACAGTAACGCTGCAGACTGGATGTACCGTACGGAAAAACAGTCACGGAACCTGATGGTCGATTCCCCGTCATTGGTTTCCAGGGGTATTTTATTCATGATACCTTCACCTTCCATTTTTCCCGCAAGAGTAATAAGACAATCTACGACAGAAAAACCTATCCCATCAGAGAAAGTACAGCAAAACAGAACGGGAGGGAAGAATGCATGACGCATCCGCCACGGACCACAATCCGTACTTACGATGGCTCGAAAATACCCGACCGCGGTTCAGCTGGTCATGGGGTTTTGAAGTTATGGCCTGGTAAGAAGGTGAAAGCCTAGTTAATGATTAGCGAGCACGGCATCTGGTGGGGATCGTTGCCGGGGATGTCCTCGGGGGTATTGTATCGTTCCTCTTGGCTCTTGTGCACATCTCGCGCTTGCTGGCAAACCCGTGATACACTATCATCGCTTATTTTTATATCGCATCATCGTGAAGACTATCAGGAAAAACACGATGGCGGAAATACTGCCTGGAAAATCCGGGTAAACCTTTAAAAATTATTGCGTAAAAAATAGCAGATTATTTTCGTCGCAGGACAAGGAACCCGGCACAAAGCAGAGCGATGACTCCTGCTACGTCGTTAATCGATGATGGCTGGGGAGAGGTCCCGGTAGGAAGTTGCCTCGGGGATTCCGGCGAGGTGGTTTTTGAAGCTGGTGCCTGGCTCACGGATCCGGTTGTCACCGGGGAACCGACAGCTTTATTCCGGAGTTGTACGGCAATCTCCCGGTTTTTCTGGAGATTCGGATAGGAAGGATCGATGACCTTAACCTGATCAAATGCGGCGATTGCCTCATCGTACCGCTGCATACCGGCAAGGGCGTACCCTTTGTTGAACCATGCCTCTGCATTGTTGGGATCGAGGGAAATTGCTTTTTCAAACGCCGTTAATTGTTCGACATACAGGTTGTCTGCCGCGACCATATTGTGTGCAACATCCTCGTACGAATACCCAATATTGTAGAGGATCTGGCCCCGGTTTATCCACCCTTTTACAAAGTCCGGATTTATCTCAAGGGAGCGGTTGGATGCGGCCAGCGCTTCGTTAAACTGCCCGTTGCGGTTGAGGGCATCCGCCAGGCCATTCCATGCTTCAAAATACATCGGTTCAAGAGTAATTGCATTGTTGTACGCAGCCACAGCTTCGGTATAACTTCCCGATTCTGTAAGGTTTCGGGCTGAACTGTACAGATTCGTTGCATCGGCAGAATATGCCGATACAGGAATGCAGAAGGAGGTGATAAGAAAGAGCGTAAACAGCGTTCCGTTCATCACTATTTTCGTATTCATAGCAACCGGAAAGTATCTTGTGCGAAAACCAATAAAGGATTCTTCGGTTCCAGAAAAGCGATATTTATTCTTTTCTGACAGGGAGATTTATTTCAAACCCAATAAGGAATTTTCCCTTGAAAAAAATTCATTACTGTATAGTATCCAAGCCTGTTTTTATCAGAGCGCGAGAATGTTATCGATGGATCTCCTCGTTGCATTTGCGATCACGCTCGCCCTCATCACCCTGATCAGCATCCGGTACAGGATCTCACCCTTCTTCACGCTGATCGGCACCTATTAGTGGGTGAATATTTTCCTCAGAGAGGCCGGAGCAGGAGGAACCAAAAAAAGGCCTGTTTTGACCTTTAGCCGTAACAGGTAAATTATCTAAAAACAGTGCGTAGTAAAAACACCAGAAGAAAAAGAAGTGCCGTTCTAGATGTGTGCGACCAGGTGGAAAGAAAAGAACAGTGTTTTTTTTATTTACACCGGCAGCGGCATCCCGGTCACATCTAGTCTGCTCTCAATATCACGGATTGTATCCATTTTCGCTTTTGTTGACGGTCCTTTCGGTACAGCTTTTCATCCCGATGCATGCGATATCGATTGCTCGAAGGTTCCGATCTCGCGTGCGATCCGGATCGAGTCCTCCTTGTCAAACCCGATGAGGGGGCGGTAGACCGGTGGACAGCTGACGCAGAAGGATCTCATCCGCGAGACTTCCCTGCCGTCCCGGACCGTGCGGTACGCGCTGAACAGGTTAAAGGATGAGAAAGTTCTTGGCGAGCGCCATTATTTCACAGATGCCCGGCAGAGCCTGTACGGCCTGGACAGGGCGGTTGCGGAGGTTATGGCAGGATAATGCGCTCCCGTACCATATTCTTCTTCTATCTTCCGAAGCAGTGTTGAACCTGTTTCATCGGAATTTTTTCACTTTTTTTATACCATGCACAAACAGCTTTACCAGTCAAAAAGTGTTCGGGACGCTATTCGAGAAGACAGATGTTTTTTAATTGGTTTTACCGTCTTGCTACCCGCAGCCCGTTTCCCACCGCAAGAAGCTCGGACGCCTCGTGGAAGATCACCGCAGCCATTACGCCGAGGATACCGGCAAGTGCGATCGGGATGAGTACTACGAGCACCGCGATCGAGAAGACGATATTCTGCGTGGAGACGACCCGGACCTTTTTCCCGAATGCGATGGCTTCCGGTACTTTTGACAGGTCATCGGCCATCAGGGCCACATCTGCCGCTTCAATCGCCGCATCGGTCCCGATCGTCCCCATTGCGATACCAACGGTGGCTCGGGCGAGTGCCGGGGCATCGTTGACGCCGTCGCCGATCATCACGATCGTACCGTATTTCGCCTTGAGCGCTTCGATTGCAGCGGTCTTGTCTTCCGGCTTCAGGTCTGCCCGGATGTCATCGATCCTGAGATCGGCGGCTACGGTCTTTGCGGTAATCTGGTTGTCACCCGTCAACATGATCGTCGCTATTCCCATCGCGTGGAGCTGGTCGATCGTCGTTTTGGCGTTCGGCCTTACCTGGTCCAGTACCGCGATGAGACCGAGAACCTCGTGCTGCGTTCCTACGAACATGACGGTCTTGCCTTCAGAACGGAGCCGGCTGATCTGGCGCTGAATGGCTGCATCCGGGTTCACAGCCGTGAAAAATTCCGGCCTGCCTGCATAATATGCCGTTCCGCTGATGGTTGCCGTCATAGCCTGCCCGGCAAGGGCGCCCTGGCCCATAGCTTCGTGCGGCTGAACACCTGCTGTCTCCGCACGTTTCACAATTGCCCGGGCGAGCGGATGGTCAGAGCAGCGCTCGACAGTGTATGCGATCCGGAGGACAGCAAGCTCATCGCCATTCAACGGGATAATGTCGGTCACTGCCGGCATGCCGGTCGTGAGTGTCCCGGTCTTGTCGAACGCGACTGCCCGGGTCTTCCCGAGATTCTCAAGGTGGGCGCCTCCTTTGATGAGAATACCGCTCTTTCCTGCCGAACTAATTCCCGCTGCAACGGCAACGGGTGTGGACATGACGAGCGCGCACGGTGCTGCTGCAACGAGGAGCACCACGCCCCGTATTGCAAGGTCGTTAAACGGGATGCCGAAGAATGGCGGGACGATGATGAGAAGGAATGATACGACAAGGACCGCCGGAGAATACTTCCGCCCGAACATTTCGATGAAAAGCTGCGTCTTTCCCTTCTGCTCCTGCGCCTCTTCCACGAGATGAATAATCTTTGCGAGAGTATTGTCCCTGAACGTTGCCGTTGCCCGTACCTCGAGGGCACCATCGATATTGAGCGTTGCAGCAAAGACCTTCATGCCTTCCTGTTTTTCAGCAGGTACGGATTCACCCGTGACAGCGGCTTCATTGATAGTAGAGCGGCCTTTGATGATGATCCCGTCAGTAGGTATGCCAGCCCCGGGTTTAACCAGGAAAATATCACCGGTTTGCAGCTGTTCAGCCGGGATCACCTGCCCGGTCCCTTCCCTGATAAGGACAGCCTCAGTGGGCTCAAGATCGAGGAGTTTCCGTATCGATGCCCGTGTCCGTGCGTATGTCAGTTCCTCCACGCCCTCGGCCGCACTGTACAGGACAACCAGTGCCGCTGCTTCGTCCCAGAGACCGAGTGCGATGGCTCCCACGGTAGCGGCAATCATCAGGATCTCAATCCCGATCTCCCGCTCGTGGATCAGTTTTTCGATTCCTTCACGGGTCCAGTAGTAAGCCCCGATGGGAATGGCGAGGAGTAAGAAAAGATTTTCGACCGATACCGGGATCACACCGAGATGGCCGGGGATCAAACCTAATCCTGCAATTATTCCCGCTATAAGTGCGTTGCGGAGCGGGGGATGCCCATACCATGCTCCATCATACGCACCCTCCTTGCCATCATCGCATTTTTCCGGATATGAATAATCCATGATGTGATCCTTCGGACAGTAGCCGGTAATTTTCTGATAGATAGTATCCGTTTAATAGTTGATAAGCAGAAAAGTAACGCAAGAGGTAGGTAGTATCCATGGAGAAACCTCCAGCCGGGACCAATGATTTATGTTTCTGCCCGTTGTTTGGCATCCTTGATGTGATAGCGAAGAAGTGGGCACTCCTGATCATCGCTATCCTCGGTAACGAAGGCGAGAGGGGGTTCAACGAACTGAAAAAAGAGCTTGGCTGCATCAGTCCGAAACCGCTCTCCGACACGTTAAAGAACCTTGAACGGATTGGGCTTGTGGCCAAGAAAATTCTGAAGACTTCCCCGCCGACCGTGAAGTACTCCCTCACATCCGATGGCCGGGAACTACGGGAGCACCTGATCCCGATGCTGGTCTGGGTATCGGAACGTGGGGGGCAGGAGATGCCGGGCTGTCCGATAAAGGCGGGGAGACACCATTGACCTGATGCCTGAAACTCCTCCTTTTCCTCTGGCCGGATACCTCCCCACTACCGGATTTATTTACGATTTTGTTATCAGGGTCTTGACCCATTCCCGGTTCGTCCAGAGGGCGCAGCCACCGTTCGTTTCCGTCAGCAGGTCGTGATGCCGGCGGTACTCAGTCAGGTCCGGTTTGGGTGATCGTCGGTCATAGCCAATCCGGTGAGGGGGTTCATGGCGGTAACGGTTTTCATGGTTGTCCTGTTGATGTTTTCTGATATCCATAAGATACAGGACTGGTTCAGCGGTTTTTTACTGCGTTGATGCTGTCGATGAGGACCTTGACCTTCTGTTCGTCCCCGACCTCTTTTTTGGTCAACACGAATTGCCCGACAGCGGTCACGCCTTTTGCCTCGAGGGCTTTTTTCAGAATCAGAAGGGTGTCTTTTGCTGAACCCCCGCAGGTCGCGAAGATGACAGCTTTTTTCCCCTCACATCCTTTGAGCGCTGCAATCGCTGCGTTGATCGCAGGCGTGGCTTTGAATGCCCAGACCGGTGTGCCGATGACGACCAGATCAGATGCGGAGACGTCGATAGTCTCCGGTTCAATCGGGTCGCACTCTTCCTTCATCGCACGATAGCACCCCAGAGTGTATGCAGTGAGTGAGGAGTAATTCTGTCTCAGTTTGACTTCAACAAGATCTCCCCCGCATGCTTTCTGGATCTTCTCAGCAATCCCGCGGGTAATCCCGGAATAGGAATGGTAAATTATACTGGTTTTCATGGTTTATCCTCGTGAAATTTTTCTGAATGTACTCCACTTAAGACAAAAAAGAGAGGACTTGAATCAGCCGGTTTTCCACCAGCTTTTTGCAGCAATCATAATACCCATAAGGATAAGGAAAATTCCAATAATATAAGGCCAGAATCCTCGAGGAGCCCAGATGATGGCGACACCGACGATGATCATGAATAATCCGACCACCACGGAAATCCACCGGCTGCCGTGCGAGCAGCAGGGGGCCGCTGAACCGGGTGCCGTACCCACAACCGGCTTAAGAAATCCCTGGGCAATGAAACCGAGACCCAGACCTATAAGTATGCCGGGTACCGGGTGGCCTGCAATCAGTCCTGCACCAAGTCCAATAAGGGCGCCAGCCAGTACAAGGAAATGCCTGCCATGTTGTCGGGGGTGCTCGTGCTCTTCAACTGTTGTCATATGCAGGAAGTTTGCAGCCTGTCATAATAAGATTTGGGACAGTTCCGGACCCTCGTGCCTGTGGGCCGGATCTGGGTCAGCGCTCATCAACCGGGTTCCGTGATGACAACGATGCGAACCTGGCCGGACCCGGGCATCATCCTCCAGCGTCACGAGCGGGGAGACTACGTACCACGGACAAAGGTTGCAAAACCGTAGCCGCTCTGTTCAGAGCTGGATACTATCAGACCCTTCACTAAAACCCGCCAGGGTGGGACGAGTATGCCGGGAGGCAAAGAGAACCTCCCAAACAATGGCAGATTATCGCTTTAAAATGTTCGCTAATGGACGCTATTGGATGGCAGATCTCATGGTTGATCAGCCATACCTACCGATAAGGGGAAAGACCCCTGTTGTGGATATTCCTGTTATACCCCTTTTATCGTTTTTACCAGGGTAACCAGGGAATTTCCCTACCAGAGAATCCCCATGCCGGTGGCAATTCCCGATGTCGTATCGAAATATTTTCTCTCTTCGGTCATTACATTATATATAAAAATACGATTAACCCGGTGACAAATCCTCCAAAATGCGCAATACCGTTGCTCGTTGAGTCACCCACGTTCATCGATATGAAAGTGATGAAAAGTAATGGATTTTTAAAAAGCACCGGAACCTGTCAGTGTGCCGAAGGATCATTTTCCATTATCCCGATTACATTTCCCTCCGGATCCCTGAAATGCGCCTGGTATCCCACACCGGGTATTGGTCGTTTCGGGACAACGATGCTCCCCCCGGCTTTGGTAATCTTTTTGAGACACTCATCAATAGAATCGACCTGTGCGGTTACCAGAACTCTTGAAGCAGGGCGGTCTTCTTTCCTTGCAATACCACCATTAATTCCCGGTTCACTGTTCATTCCGGTTGAAATCAGCCAGTAATCCACCGGGCCTTCCCATTTCTCAATGGACCAGCCGAGCACTTTTTTATAAAAATCTGCAACCCGTTCCGGGTTATCCGCGGGGATCTCGAAATGCACAACACGCGACATGAGATATCACTTGTTCGTGATTGCGTCAAGCGGTACGAAAAAACTTGCTGTTGAGGAAATTTTAAACGGAAACCAGATGTGATATTGGAAAAAAATGCAGATATCGCTCACTGAATTTCGCTAGGTGTATCTCTTTGTTTCCACCAACTTTTTATACAACGATCTGAGAGGATCATGTATGGTGGACACGGCAACGCTTACATGGCCGGTGAAGCGGAGGGATGATTTCATCCGCATTATCGTATATATCGCTCTCGCAACGGTATTCATATTCATCATCGACATTATCACACCTCTCGGCCTGATGATCTGGATCCTCTATCTCATTCCCCTGTTCTTAACCGTGTACCTCAGCTGGAAGTATGCCCCCCTCGTGATGACCGGTGTGTTTATTCTCCTGATGGCTGCCAGTCTTTTCCTGTCGCCGCGTGACATTCCGATAGAATACGCCTTGCTTAACCGGGCATTCTTCGCGCTGATCTTAGTCATCGCATCAGTTTTTATCGAGGATTACGTATCGAATGTCGTGGGTCTCGCCCTGAGCGAAGAGCGGTACCGCCATCTCATCGAGTGGTCGCCTGTCGGGATCATAGTATATCAGCAGGGTGGAATCGCGTACGTAAATCCGGTCGGCATCCGGTTTCTCGGGACGGATGGCGGGGAAACCCTGATAGGCCGCGATATCGTCGGTATGATCGATCCGGAATTTCAGGAGATATTCCGGGAGCGGGTTGCCCAGGCCGAACTCGGTGCACAGATGACTATTGACAAAGTCCAGCTCACCAGAAAAGACGGGAGTCACGTAACCGTCAGGATGTCTCTTGCGTCAGTGGTCTGGAATAAAGGGACGGCGATACAGATTGTGATGAGAAATCCCTGTAGCCCGGAGGATATGTAGACTGGTGTGATTGATTATAGCCCTAAAGTACGATAGTGCAACCGACATGAAGTACCAGATCCAAAACGGAGCCCTATACTGGCCCGGATTATCCCTTTTTTTGGGGTAATCTGTATTAAGTTACAAAAAATGCCGAATGAAAGACATGTTTATTAAAATACGTTATTATTGCAGTTTTCCTGGCAAAATACGCTACTGAGGGGTTTTAAATGAGCCTGTTTGGTGCAGTTTGGAAGGCGGATCTCTTGCTTAATCAACCATAACTACCGATTGGGGAAAAGAACCTTGTTTTGATATCGTCGTTCAATCCCTTTCACTGTCTGTATCAGAATAACCAGGTAATTTCCATATAATAATATCCCAATACCGATGGCAATTTTTAACGCCATCTGGAAATATTTTCTCTATCATAAACCGTTTACTCTGTACAAGAATGTTCGATAACGGTTGAGCTAATGGGATCAAAGGTAAAAAGTATGAAAGAATAGATGTAATGATGAAAACAATGGCATTCACTGTTTTCAGTTATTTGATAGTTTTTTCTTTCTTCTGAAATTGTTTTTCTTCTACTAGATAATTGATAACATTCTCTGAGATATCTGCTGCAGATTCCCCACCCTCCTGACACTTTCAGTAATATAACCAAGCGCAATAGCATCAGAAGTTTTTTGCTGGAGCACTAGATTATTGATCTCCTCACAGATTGCTTCGAGAGCATATACGGATTCAATAGTCTTGTGTGCTTTTTTCATATCGTTCTCAAAGAGTGAGATAATACTACGGTCAAAGATACCAAATGGAAAGCTCACTTGCTTTGGAGATCGTGCTCATGATTGAAGGGTCGATGTCTCTTTTGAGAATCACGTTTGCGTTGTCCACAAACCTCTTCGCATGATCACCGATTCGCTCGATGATCCGGCTGATCACGAAGGTAGTGTACTGCCATTCCTGGAGATACTCCCATCTTTTTCGATAGTACGACATTGGATAGGATCATGTGAGTCTGTCGGGCGATAAGCCAGTGGAGTCGATCCAAGTCGTTGTCGCGAGCGGTCACATCAGCAGCAAGCGAAGGATTTCGTGTCCTGATCGCAGTGATCGCGTCTTCGTGTATTGCTTTCACGATCACGAACATCCGCTTAATGGAGTTTACAAATGGCATCTCTGACGGATTGAGCAAGTCTTTCAATATGATCATTAAATCGTTCTCTTCGACCGCTTCCTGTCCGATCGTCATCTGGGTAAAATCCCGAACCACCGCTCTGACAAACGGGGGTAACCTTTCTTTTGATGTGATAGCGATCGTGGTTATGCCCGAGATGTACGCACCGATTAGAAGCCGGAACAGATATTCCGGTTCTGTAATTCCATCAACAGAAAATTCCTTTTTCCGTTGCAGAGGCTCCTGTTCAATAATCTTTGTTATGAGCAGCGTTCCGTCTAGCTGTAACTCAATTCCGATCGAATCGTTCTTCTTGATTTTCTGTGCATCTATCCATTCCTTTGGCAGCGTCATTATGTAGGATAATCCGCCGGTAATCTGAACTCTCCGTATTTCCATATATCCTCATCTCACGAGAATATCACTATGTCTCTATTTCTCAATGATTGATATATATATCACTATATTCTATGTCGAAAAAGGGTATATTTAACGCCGATTATTTAAGGTTGAATGATATGATTGAACGAAAAACCATGATGGAAGGAAGATAACATATGGGCATCAAGGAGTTTCTATTACCTAAGGATGCCATCTTTTCTGATCTCTTCGAACGTCAAGCAGGACTTTTAAAGGAGGCGGCGTTGCAGCTTGTCTTCATGACTGAAGATTTTACCAATGTCAATGAGAAACGCCATGCCATCGAGAAACTTGAACAAAAAGGTGACCAGATTACTCATGATATTTATGAACAATTGAACCGTACATTCATCACTCCCCTTGATCCTGAGGAGATCTCACACCTTGCATCTACCCTTGACAATGTGCTGGACTATATCGATGATTCGGCGGAAAAAATGTTTTTATATACTATTGCCAATACCAACTCGCATATGATCGAACTTGCGAAACTTATCCACATGTCAACGATAGAGATTGAAAGCGCTGTCAAGCATATCCGTTCGATTAAAGACCCGCGTTATATTGAGGAGCGTTGTATTGAGGTGAACCGTTTAGAAAATCTTGCAGATGATGTACTTGCCAATGCAGTTACCGATCTCTTCAAAACAAATGATGCGATAACAATTATCAAACTCAAGGATATATACGAGAATCTCGAAATTGCAACTGATTACTGCGAGGACGTCGCAAATGTCCTATCCAATATTGCAATCAGGCATTCATGAATACAGAATAGATTACTGGTGAGAGGATTGCATGATTGAGGCCCCATTAATTCTGATTATTGCTATCATCATAATTGCGTTTATTTTCGATTTCACTAATGGGTTTCATGATTCGGCTAATTCGATATCAACAGTAGTTTCAACAAAGGTCTTATCACCACGTAGTGCGGTTGCATTTGCTGCTTTTTTCAATTTTATTGCTGCTTTCGCTTTCGGGGTAGCCGTGGCAAACACAATTAGTACGATTATCCAGCTGAATTCTGTCCGGATCGAAATTATTCCCTACCTTATTTTATCTGCTCTGGTTGGAGCAATTGCATGGAATATCATCACGTGGTTTTTTGGTCTTCCCACCTCCTCTTCCCATGCACTTATCGGTGGACTTACCGGGGCCGGGATCTGCGCAGCCGGGATTGCCGCTATCAAATTGTCAACAGTCGAACTGGTTGCGACGTTCATGATCCTTTCTCCCCTAATCGGGCTTGCGTGCGGGTTCCTGTTCATGGTACTTGTCCTTAATGTTACGAAAAAGGCGAACAAGCAGACCGCTGAAAATTATTTCAAGAGACTCCAGCTCTTTTCTGCTGCTGCCTTCAGCTTCAGTCATGGCACGAATGATGCACAAAAAACAATGGGAATTATCGTCCCACTCCTGTTCTCTATCGGGTACTTTGGAGCAGGAGTTAATCCGAATGCCCTACCGGTTCCACTATGGGTAATCTTGGCTGCCCACGCATCGATCGGTCTCGGCACTCTTTCCGGTGGTTGGCGTATTGTCAAAACCATGGGATACAAGATTACAAAACTCCGACCGGTGCACGGTTTTGCCGCAGAAACCGCAGGTGCTGCGACAATTATCGGTGCATCCATCTTTGGTATCCCGGTAAGTACAACCCACGTCATCTGTTCATCCATCATGGGTGTTGGAACAACCATGGGAACTAGTGCAGTGAAATGGGGCGTTGCAAGGAGTATCGTCTTAGTGTGGATCCTCACCATTCCCATCAGTGCACTTATCGGGTTTGTAACATTTGCAGTTATCCGGATAGTTATCGGGTACTGAACAGGAAGAGTCCACTGTTTTTTTTAGATTATAGATAAATATAAAAAATCTTACAATTATTTGGAATTTGGTAAAAGTGATAGCAGAAACGATGGGTTGCAAAAAGAAAGATATGAATTATTTTTATGTAGACGCGGAGCAAATAGGGATTAGATTGATTTATGGCAGTAGAATCAAAAAAACAACCGGAAAAGTCAGAAAAACTGGAATCTCCCTGTGGGAGTGGTTGTCGGGATTTTATACCAAAAACCTGTCCCGGTGAAGATAGCGGGTGTGCAATATACTGGCGTTTTTCACAAGGTCTTAAATAAAAAAATTAAGACCCATGTACTATCACTCACTATTTTAGAAACTGATATCACGTATGAGGGGTTGCATTTTGCTAGATAAATATAACCCCCATTTAGAGTGCGTGCATCCGGATTCGAACCTCCTATTCATCCATTATCTTTATCCCTAGTTCCGGAATGATAGCATTGCAAACATTAGCGGGAAAAACCATCACAACCCTTATAATTCCTCCACCCAAATACAGTCAAGCACTTTTACAATTGTGCTGACAGATGTAAGTCCGACGTGCTTCACCGCACGGCCTCACCAAGGCTTTGGGATTACAGGGAGTCAGTAAAAATACTCGACTTTTCTGGACTTACATAGAGTATAGGAGGCTATAGTATGGCACGAATGCATGCTCGAAGAAGAGGCAAGTCGAGCTCCGTCCGCCCCTACCGGAAACAGGCACCTGCGTGGTCCAACACGGACGCAAAGGCCATCACCAAAGTGATCCTGGATCTCCGCAAGGAAGGCGCATCGAGCAGCAGGATTGGACTGGTCCTGCGGGATCGCTATGGCGTCCCGGACGTGAAACTTGCCCTCGGTAAGCGTATCGGTGATATCTTGAAAGAGAACAAGGTTGCATCCGAGATCCCCGAAGATCTCCGCGATCTTATGGCAAAGTCACTCGGGCTGCGCAAGCACCTGGGCGAGAACAAGAAAGACCTGCACAACAAGCGCCAGCTGCAGCTCATCGAGTCAAAGATCCGCAGGCTCGTAAATTACTACAAGAGAAGCAAAAAGCTGCAGCAGGATTTCATCTATAAACCCGAGACCACAGAAATTCTGCTGTCCCGGTAAGAGTAATTCGTCGTCCCCGTACCCATGTCACTTGAAACCGCCGCAGAAACCGTCGCAGAACAGATCCGGCGACAGGAGTATATCGAGCTCCATGCACATAATGACGCAGACGGCATAGCTGCCGGTTCGATTCTCTGCCATGCGATGATGCGTGCGGGTATCCGGTTCCGTATGAGGGTCTGCCAGGAAGTGACCCCTGCTAATCTGACCGGTGATGCTCCTCACCTGCTCTGCGATCTCGGGGCGGGAATGGCTGACCTTCCCAAAGACACAATGGTCGTCGATCACCATCTTCCGGTGTTTGAAGGGGTGTTCCACGCAAACCCGAGGCTGGCAGGAGCCGATGGCGACCGCGAACTGTCTGCGGCAGGGATGGCATACATCGTCGCCCAGAAGATGGGAGACAATCGTGACCTTTCCGGGCTTGTGATACCCGGTATCATTGGCGACGGCCAGGAAATAACCGGCAAGAATCTCGAGATCTTCAATGATGGCGTTGCAAACGGCATCATTGTCCCGGACCGCGGAATTACCCTCCCGGGGAGGGATATGGCTGAACGGTGGTACATGGCAACCAACCCGTACCTTGACGGGATCAGTGGCGGGGAACAGCTTATCGCGGATTTCATCGGACAGGCACAGGATCAGGCGCTGGGGGAGAACCGCAGTAGGCTTGATACCCTGCTTTCCCAAGTAGTGCTCGAAGCAGCCCCGGACACAACATATGCAAGCCTTCTGGCGATCTACGGTGATACCTACCATCTCCAGCGGGAGGTCATTGAGGACGCTCATGCCCTCACCGCAGTTATTGATGCCTGCGGGAAAGCCGGACAGGGCGACCTGGGAGCAACAATCTGCCTGCGATCATCCCATTACCTTGAACAGGCATGGGAAATTGCCCGGGAACACCGCGTGAAAGTGATCGATGTGGTCAGGAATGCCCGTCCCGACGAGGGTTCAATCGGCGTTTACGAAGTGCATGACGTCACCCTTACAAGCGATGTCGCAGATATTCTGGCACGCGACCGTGTGAGCTCACGGCCGGTGCTGGTATATGCGCATTCGGATAACTCCTGCCGGATATCAATCCGGTGCCCTGTTGGCATAAACGCGGAGATCGGACCGCTGGTACGGGATCTTGCGGCAACATGCGGGGGGAACGGGGGCGGCCACATCCGCAGGGGCGGGGCGACCATTCCCTCAGGGAAGATCGGGATATTTTCCCGGAGCTGGCAGGAGGCGTTTGCGCTATGATGCAGATCAACGGGAGGATCACTACCATGCACAGGAATGCAGCATGTGTTGCGGCGGCATTGAAACCGGATAACCTCAACAGCCTGACCACAACCGCTGAAGATGATCGCGTAACGACAACGTTTACCGGGACACAGATCAGGTCGGTCATTGCATCGGTGGACGATTATCTTATGAACCTGACAATAGCTGAAGATGCATGTTCGGTCATTTCGCAATGACCGCAAATCCCCAGGTCAGGACGGGGCAGGACCCCGTATACCGGCAACAGCGGAAAACACCGTTGTCTGAAAAAATACCGGAGAGAAATTTCTCCAGGTGATACCATGGCAAAGAAAAAACAGGTTGGAAGAAGAGTAGAAGGCTGGAAAGCCAAGAGCTGGTTCAAGGTGCACGTCCCCGACAACCTCGGGAAGGCGTACATCGGTGACACCATAGCAAACGATGCTGAGAGTGTTGTCGGCAGGATCATGCAGGCAACGCTTGGCGAAATCACCAATGATTACGCAAAACAGCACATGAAGATGAGCTTTAAGATCGCAACCGTGACCGGTGATGCGGCATACACCGAATTTGTCGGCCACGAAGTGACCAGGGACTATCTCCGTTCGCTTGTCAAGCGGCGGAGCTCCCGCGTGGACTGCCAGGTCCCGATCCTGACCAAAGACGGCAAGAAAGTGCGGCTGACCATCAGTTGCTACACGTTTGCCCGTGCAAACATTATGCAGGAACACGCAATCAGGAAAGCAATCACCGACACTATTGCAGCGGAGGCGGCAGCATGGGACCTGACCACGCTCCTCAACGGGATCGTGTCGGGAGAGATCTCCCGGGATCTCTTCAGGGCTGTCAAGACAATCTACCCGACCCGCAGAGTCGAAATTATCAAGTCCAAGGTTGAGCCGATCGCAGCCCGGATCTCCACCGCATAATACCGTTTTTTCCTTTTTTTCCCGGTGAACATTCAGCAGACTGTCATAAAGCAGAATTATTTTTTCAAGAACAGGGATCTTCTTTTTTTACGGTCTGCATTCAACGTGCAGGAATTTGTCTGATCTAAAAAGGCAGAATCCTGCAGCAGGGGATCCCTGCGTTCCCGTATCAGGCTCCCCCCTTTGATAAAAGGGCAGTCTTTCATTGTTCAATTCCTGGTTTTTTGTCAGCCTACCAAGAAACATAATTAGTCCCGGGATCCAACCATTCCATACGAATGACCGCCAACAAGATCCTTTTTATCGTACTCGACGGCATCTCCGATCGCCCCTCCCCCGCGCTCGGAGGTCTCACCCCGCTTGCAGCAGCACGAAAACCCGTTCTTGACCGTCTCGCGAAGGAAGGGATCTGCGGTATTATGGATACTATTGCTGCCGGAGTCCGCCCGGGTTCAGACACAGCACATCTTGCATTGCTGGGTTACGACCCATACAAATATTATACCGGAAGAGGTCCCCTCGAATGTGAGGGTACTGGCATACATATGGAACCGGGAATGATCGGGTTCCGGTGCAACTACGCGACCATTTCCCGGGAGGGGATCATTACCGATCGCCGTGCGGGAAGGATCCATGATACTGCGGCCCTGAGTATGGCTCTCACGGAAGGTGTGGACCTCTCAGGGTATGGTGTGGAGTTTGCTTTCCGCTCCGGCGCAGGTCACCGGGCAGCGCTTGCCCTCAGGGGGGAGGGGCTCGGCCACTGCGTCTCTTCCAATGACCCGAAAAAAGACGGCGTATTCCCGCTTGCCGTAAAACCGTTAAAACCGGTAGCAGCCGATGAAAAGACGGCTGTGGTCTGCAACGAGTTTATCCGGCAGTCCACAGGGATACTCTATGATCATCCCCTCAATAAAGAACGGGTAAAAAATGGGTTGAACCCGGCAAATATCGTGTTGATGCGGGGGGCCGGTGAAATGGGACATTTCGAACCGTTCTCAATAAGATACGGCATTTCTGGGAGTGTAATCTCGGCTGCAAGCCTGATCTCGGGCATTGGCAGCGCCCTGGGGCTTACCCGTGTGCCCGTGACGGGGATCACCGGATCACAGGACAGCAATATCACGGGGAAGATTGCCGCAGCGATAACCGAGTTGAAGACCAGAGATTTTGTACTGGTCAATATCAAGGGAGCAGACGAGTCCGGGCATGACGGACTGGCAGAGCAGAAACGCAATTTTATCGAAAAAACCGATACTGCCCTTGCCCCGCTGCTGGATCTTCCTGACTGCATTATTGTCATCTGTGCCGATCATTCCACACCCTGTACAATCAAAGACCACAGTGCTGATCCTGTACCGGTACTGATTCACGGCGACGGGGTCCGGATCGATGATGTGGCAGGATTCGACGAGTACCTCTGTGCCGGAGGTGGGCTCAACCGGATAACCGGCGCAGCACTCCTGCCCACAGCTCTCGACCTGATTAATAAGGCACATAAATTCGGGGCATGATGAGAACTCCGGGGGAACGATGAAAGAGAGAGCCGTAAAAAACTGGCACAAGCACTGCCTGCTTCCTGACGGGACAGAGCTGCAGGAACACAGTATCAAGACAGGCAGGAACATAGTCGTCGGTGAGTTCTGCCAGATAGATTTTGGGCTGAGGGGTGCGGATGTCTATGTCGGTGAATCTTCGAAGATCCGCGAGTATATCTGGGCAAACGGGGATGTACGGATCGGAAACTGGTGCGAGGTCGGGAACGATGTGATCGCCAGGCAGGATGCATATATCGGCGAAGGTGTGAAGATTGCCGGCAAACTGGTCGTTTCCGGAGCTCTTGACATTGGGGAGAAAGTCGAGATCAAAGAGGGATTCGAAGCAAAAGGTGATGTAGAAATAAGGAATCCGATGCCGGTATTCATGTTCATCATCATCTACCTGATGACTCTGCTGAGGATCGAGAACGAGAAGGAGCTGGATCGGATCCTCGATGACCTGTTCTCAGAGGAAGAGGAAAAAATGGAGATCCCGCTCATGATCCCCGCACGTTCGAAACTGAACCTGAAGTTTTTTTCCGTCCCGTCCACCATGAAGATCGGGAAAGGGTGCCGCCTCCATGGCAACATACGGGCAGGTTCGATTGACGTCCAGCAGAATTCAGTTGTCTTCGGGAGTCTCCGGGCAAAATACCGTATCACGGTTGTGGATGGTGTCACCATTCACGGGAATGTGGAGAGCGGCAGCACAGTCTATGTAAAGAAGGGGGCTCATATACTGGGTGACGTTATAGCAAAATCCATCGTGCTTCACGAAGATGCGAAGATAGACGGGACGATTGAGGCCCCGCATGGAATGCGGATCGAGCGGGGTACATGAGAGCCGCAGAGATCCTCGGGGTTGATGCGGTCAGGTTCATCGAACCGGATTTTGCTGCCCTCATTGACAGCAGGTTTAACACAGGGCTTGCTGAGACCCGGGCTGACGAAGGGCGACTCCTTCTCGATGAGCATGAAAACCCGGTGGCATTGGCATTTCATTCACCGGATGGATGGGTTGCAGGTTCCTTCCTGTGCCGGAATCCGTCGGTTGCGCTTATCGAACTCTTCGAGAGCGTGAACGGAGAGCTGTTCCAGGAAGACCGGGCCGTCTGGACACACGCAGTACGGGAATACTACTGTAGTGACCTGAAGGCTGAAGTACCTCCGTCAATCGATGATCTCAACCCCAAGCGGCGGGGAATCCTGACAACCCTCCTCAGGAACATCTGGGGAGAGGGTCATGGCGAAACCTGCATCGACTGCTGCTGCGGGTCGGGTGTCGGGTCACTGGTGCTGCGGGATCTGGGATTTGCCCCGGTATCGTATGATAACGATGAGTCGCTCCTTTCGCGGGGGCTTCTGGAAGGCAGGCTGCTTCCCGGTGAGATGATGTGGATCGATGCAACCATCGCATCAAGATACGTTGCACCTGCACCAAAAGGTGTAATTATCATGGCCGGGGAGTTCAACACCTTCAACCAGGACATGTGGGAACGGATCGTCGGCGAATTATGCTCGATTACGCACGATACCGTGATTACCGTCGGAACAGAGAAGGAGACGATGCTTATCCGGGAATGGGGATCAGCGTTGGACAGATCGGTAAACGTGAAGGAGAATCCTGCCGATCCCATCTATGATCGCTGGGTCTGCCGGATTCACCCAAATAGATCCTGACGGGACCCCTTTTTTAGACAGGGTGCCCCGACCATACTTCAGGGTAAATACCATAATTGCCGGAACACATATTACCTCCTTAAACCGATTTTCTGATTGCATGAACACAAAAAATATTGTGCTTGCCGGATTTAGTGGGGGTTGTCCTCCTTGTTTTTATGTTTGTCATCGGTAGGATCGCAGCTGCGATAGCTCCTTTCAATATTGCCACACTGGGGGTATGCGGGCAATGAATGACCCCGTTATGACATTGTTCTTCCTGTACCCGTTTGTCCTCTCATTTGTTGCGGCTATCCTCTTTGATGCCATAAAGGATTCTCTGAAAGGAACGGTACTTTCCAAAGGGCTCACGTTCGGGCTTTTGCTCTTTATGCTCCAGACAATCCCAAGCATTTTTGTAATCTTTACGTCCATGACCTACCCGTTTGGATTTCACCTTAGCACGTTTCTTTACGGCATTATCGGATATCCTGTAATTGGGATACTGTATGCAAAGATATGGAATGGTCAGGATTTTTCTATCCGATAAAATCACGAAAACCGGAATAGTCCTTTTAAAAATTCCCAGATAGAATCCCAGATACTGACAGAGACAGCTGTAGGGATAATCGAGACATTACAAGTCCCTGAAGTGCTGTTGCAACCCGTCATCTCGGCGGATGGTCCTGAAACATCATAGAGCACACGCTCGCTGTCAAAGGATTGCCGGGGGGAAATCCAGATGGTTTTTGACGATATTTTCTCCACTTGGCCATCACGGGTTATGACGGTATAGAATGTGCCCGCCGAAACATTTTCAGATGAAGAACCTCCCGGGATACCTTCCTGATAGTTCGTCAGATCTTCGATTACCGGATACTGCCCGATCATCCTGTCCCTTAAAAATTCAGCATGAATGTGACCCGATAAAACTATGGTGGGTTTGACGATTAACTGCCGGTCAATATCTGTTCCTAGGCGAGAGAGCGTGCCGACTTGGTCCATATAGTAGTGCGTAGCAATGATGGTGAAATTTTCCGGAGAATTTAATAAGGTTTTCCGGAGTACAGCAAATTCCTGGGGTTTAAGTGATCCGGCCACATAGTTGATTCCCACGAAATCGAAATTCTCAAACGAAGTCATATAGCTGTTCTTCGCATTGCCGGTATACTGAGTATAATACTGGTAACTCTGCCCATCGTTCGTGTCATGGTTTCCGGCAATTAAATAAACGGGTATTGACGTTTCATGTACGGCATGGAAATATGTATCCCACTCCTTTTTATCATTCCAGGTATTCACAAGGTCACCGGTAATGATGATGGCAGAAATATTATAGCGCTCCTTTATTGAATCGAGATACGAGAATGTGTAGTCATAGGTTCCCGGGAAGGAGACCAGGTTCTGGGTATCCGAAATATGGACTATGGAATAGGTTGTTAAGTTGCTGGAAGCGAGAGCAGAAGCCGGCGTGATCGCGAGCAGCAGGAGCATGACGGTTATTGTTATTTTTATTAAAAATCTATAGTTCATTTAAATAAATTAGAGGGGAGTTAGTAATTGAAAGTTCCTGATGAAAAAAATAACCATTATCCGCGTATTTTTGTTTCTCCTCTCTTTTTATATGCTCACTCGTAGTTTCCCTCATCCAGGACGGATGCTGAAGATCCAGTCCCCGGACCAGGTGAAATCTCCTGAAAGGACAACAAAGAGTGCAGGAAATAAAAAGAATGCAAAGAAATGCGAAGATGATTTTTCTTTCCATACATACGGGCAGGTATTATTATGACCGCTGTAGAAGTACCAGCTCTCAGCGTCTTTTATGCCCCGTCTGTTTCTTCCCGGCTTTCTTCTGTTCAGTCTTTTTATCCTGGTGAACATCCTCGCTCTCGAGCTCCGCGATCACGTCAACCGGGTCATCCATGAATTTTGTCAGGCGGAGGATTTCTAAAAGCCGCTCCATGCCGATAAAATGCTCCGCCATCACCTTTGCCATAGGCGACATGACCAGCCTGCTCCCCCGTTTTTCGACGAGGCGGTGGGCAATCAGCTCGGGGAGCACGGGCTCCATGCTGCCGACCATCATACCGTTGATCCGATCAAGATCTGCTTCCTCGCCATTACACGCGACCGCATTTGCCACGTACTCTTCGGAGCTCTTCTCAAAATCATGTTCTGGCGCTACCTCTTCCATTTCACCTTTTAGAAGCCGTAGTGCGACCTCCTCTTCCGTAAAGGGGTTCTCCCGGGAATAGGTCCCTCCCGGCTCGGCAAGGAGCACAACACGGCCGAGGTCGTGGAAGTCCGGTCTTCCTGCCCGCCCTGCCATCTGGTTGAACTCCTGTACCGAGAGCCAGTCCCTTCCCATGGCCAGCGAGTCAAAGATCACCTGCGATGCAGGGAAATCTACACCGGCACCCAGTGCTGCGGTTGTGACCACTGCCATCAGTTTCCCGCCCAAAAATTTTGTCTCCACCTCCCGCCGCTCCTGCGACGAAAGACCGGCATGGTATGCCGCAGCCCTCATTCCCAGTGCATCGGCAACCGTATGGCACCGTGCCCGTGCATTGGTAAAGATGATGGTCTGTCCCCGGAATCCCTTTGATGACGTCCGCTTGTACTCTTCGGTTGTCATCTGCTTGATGGTCGGGATCTTTTGTTTGCGCTCGAGAAAAAGAAGGTACCGCTCCAGCCCCACCGGGCGTTCGGCGTACCGCACAAGACTGCAGTTCAGTTTTTTTGCCAGCGTCTTGGGTGAGCCGATGGTAGCCGACAGGTACAGGAACTGCGCCTGAGGGGCGAGGTACTTCAGCCGTGCGATCATGCCATCAAGACGGTGCCCCCGGTCTGCATCCTCGAGCATCTGGACTTCATCGATCACTACGGTCGCAATGTTTGCCATCTTCTGCCCGCAGCGGATCATGTTATCCACACCTTCATAGGTACCGACAATGATCGGCGACTGGGGGTTCCGGTCTCCGATCTTCCGGGTCTCGGGAAGGTTAAGGCGGCTTACCCCGGTTAAAAGCCCGGTCTTTGCCATTTTCCCGTACCGCTCTGTAAACCGTTCATATTTCTGGTTTGCGAGGGCTACGAGCGGCACGAGGAAGAGCATCCGTCCCCGTCCCTCAAGATAGTTTTTTATCCCTGCCATCTCCCCGATGAATGTCTTGCCACTCGCCGTTGCAGCAACAACAAGCAGGTCTTTGCCGTGCAGCAGCCCCGCTTCTACGGCAAGCTGCTGGGCAGGCATGAGCTGGGATACCCCGCTTGCTTCAATAAACTGCCGTGGAAGCGGCAGTTCCTCGATTGCAGCAGTGGTCATCACCGGATGCGGTTCTAGCCTGTCGTAGAGCGCTGCTTTCATCGTGAGTTTATCGGGCTGCAGCGTTGAGAGCACGCGGTCAAGATTGCGGAAGGTAACGAGAAGGTTCTCAAGATGGGCAATCCCCTCTAACCCCAGCCTGCCCAGGTGGGATACTTCACGGCGCAATTCGCGCTTTCCGCACTCGAGACAGATCTTCTCACCTTTGCCATACGTAACGCAGTTTTCTTCGGTTAACGGGGTGAACCGCTCGTCCAGCAGGCACATACGACAGGCATCAACGCAGCTGGATTTTATCTGGAAATCTCCCAGAAATGTTTCAAACTGCGAATCGGATTTGACAAGGCGCACATCCGCCTCGCGGAGCTGGGCAACTAGTTCCTTTGAAGGCGTTTGACGGTACTCCTTTTTCCCGCCCCATTTGAGCCGGTATTTTGTCGGGCGGGGTCCACGCGGCGTCTCCATCAGATCGACAAATCCGGCACCCAGCACATGCCTGCCGTCATAAAAGAGAAGTTTGAAACTGCTTCCTTTCTGGGGCTGGACGAGGATCTTCATGGCGAGATCAGGTCGTGGATCACATACGCGAGTTCAACGCTCTCCAGTCTCTTTAAAAAGTCAGTGAACTCCTCATCGACAATAACAATCGCACAATCAATCCCATGGAATGCGGCCTCAATGACACCTTCCCGGGCGCCAAAGAACATATCAGGTTTTTTCCCCGCCTTTTTCAGCGCGATGAACGCCTCAAGTCCTACCGCTGCTACTATACCTGCCTGGCCTATGACCTCCAGCAGTTTGTCCTGCCTGATCTTTTTAGAACCCCCGTACTGGATCCGTGGTACCTTGCAGACATGAAGCATCCCTTCCTTGTGATCGATGATCCCATTGAGGCGTGCAACACCCACATCCTCGTCCTTTTTTGCATCAGCGATAACAGTCCCGGTTGCTGCCAGCGGCTTTTTTCCCGCATAGAGAAATCCGGATTTCATGTATACGCCGACAGCATCTCCTTCCTGCAGGTCTTCTGCCGCAATCGCTGTCCAGACAGAGATTTGCTGGATAATGTCGCGCCTTATATGCCGTGCGTAGGATTCAAGTGACTCGGCATTTTCCAGCACCCACTCGATGCCGGTCTTGGTCACCTCGTAATTACCCCTGCCACTCGCGGAAACCTTTCCTTCATCGACCAGTTCACGGATATACTCGGATATTGCCTGCGGGGTCACGCCAAGCTTTTCAGCGATCTCCTGCTGCCGGACCGCCGGTTGGTGCTCGGCAATCTCTACGAGAATCTGCAGTCGCGAGACCTCGCGTTTGCTGCGCAAAATAGAATAAAGGGGATCCTTAGCGCCCAGTGTCAAGCAGCACCAGTCCCTGTCCCTTGACATCCATGTGGGTGATCCGTTTGGCCAGGCCCTTGATAAATATGGGACTGACACTGAATTTTCGGGAGAGGTCGTTGATGGAATTATTACCCTTGGTGAGTTCTCCTTCAATCTTCTCCACGACTTCGCGGAGATTCGCATCATTCGAGAGTGAGATATACAGGATATCAGAGAGATCGGAAAGGTTACACTGGAAGTTTGCCCGGAACTTGTTGTAGGTTGCACGGAACTCTTTTTCCGGTTTTGCGCCGGGCTTTGGCATCCGCCACTGCTCCTCCACAAGGTTTCCTTTCTTTAATATCTGGATGCAGAGCGACACATTGTCATTTCCGACGTGCGCCCGGATCTCATCTTCTGTCAGCCAAGATTTGTTCAAAAGTTCATAGACCTTTTTAAAGGAGGGGTCGTTGAACGTCATCAGGAGAGGAACAAGCTCTACAGGATCGTTTACTATTCGAATATGGCCCGGCACTGTAAAAACCCTATAATTATATCGTCCCGCGAATCAATAAAATTTTGCGAGAAATTCATGCAGGGAACGGGCAGGATCACAGTTCGCGGAATCGTTCAGGGTGTCGGGTTTCGTCCTTTCGTGTATGCCCAGGCCTGTGCGCTCGGTATTTCAGGAACGGTGAAAAATCTCGGCAGCGAAGTGGAGATCTTTGCGAGGGGGGATAATTTTGAGAAATTCCTTGCGGAGGTCTCGCGAGGTCCCCCGCTCTCCCGTATCGACTCGGTGGAAGTCTCGAGCACCCTGCAGGAGATCCCGGACGGGTTTTTCATACTTCCGAGCGGTACCGGTTCGCTGACCGGCATGATTCCGCCTGATGTTGCGATATGTGATGACTGCGTCGGCGATATTTTCCAGAAAGGCGGGAGATACGGGAATTACTGGGCAACTTCCTGCGTAAACTGCGGACCCCGGTACAGCATCGTCCGGGAAATCCCGTACGACCGCGAGCGCACATCCATGGCAGAATTCACCAGATGCCCGGACTGCGCACGGGAATACAGTGATCCCGGTTGCCGGCGCCACCATGCACAAACCATCGCATGCAGTTCCTGCGGGCCACGCCTCACCCTGATCGATGCACGGGGAAATAAAGTCGAGGGCCTCGACTCAGTAAAGGAGACGGCAGAACTGCTCGATGCAGGGAGCATTCTTGCCATCCGTGGGGTGGGGGGATTCCATATCGCCTGCATTGAAGATTCCGTGGATGAACTGAAGCGGCGACTGGGCAGGATCGAACAACCATTTGCCATCATGGTGCGCCCGGATCATATTGAGCGGCTCGCAAGTATCTCCCCAGAGGAAAGGCAGATGCTCAACAGCCCGGTCCACCCCATCGTCGTCCTGAAAAAACACGATCCCACTGCCCACACAGTAATAAGCAATCTCCATACAATCGGCTGCATGCTGCCGTATACCGGGCTTCACCACCTTCTCTTCTCCTTTCTGAAACACCCGCTGCTCATTATGACCAGCGCCAATATGCCCGGCTACCCGATGATTACCGATATTGATCAGGCAATGGCGAAGCTCAACCGTGATGTGGACTTCTTCCTTACACATGACCGGAAGATCATAAACCGGTGTGACGATTCCGTGATGCGCGACGGGTATGTAATCCGGCTCTCACGGGGAATGGCTCCGAAACGGACAGCGATAGCGCTGGGAAAACATTGTATTCTCGGCGTGGGACCGGAACTGAATGCAAATGCCACTATATGCAAAAACGGCTTTGCAGTCACTTCCCCTCACGTGGGGAATGTCCGCAATCCGCCAACCCTTGAGTATCTGCAGGAAACCGTAAGGAACCTTCAGCGGCTCCTCGGGGCGAAGTTCGATGTGATTGCTCATGACCTTCATCCCCAGTTCCTGTCCACCCGCTTTGCCCGCGAGATCGCGTCAGATCTCGGGCTTGAACTGATCCCGGTACAGCACCATCGTGCACATATAGCCGCGACAACCCCTGAACCCTGCATCGGCATCGCAATTGACGGGGTTGGTTATGGCGACGACGGAACGGTCTGGGGGTGCGAAATATTCTCCGGGCAGGCACCTGATCTCATGCGAGTCGCCCACCTTGAGCCGTCAGCCATGCCCGGGGGGGATCTTGCCACACGGTTTCCCGAACGGATGCTCTACGGGATTCTTCCGGAAAAAAAGATACTCTCGTACCTTTCTGCACGCGGCTGGTCTGATGTTGAGCTGGGTGTAATTGAAAAACAGGTCGGGAGTGGCTTTAATGTCGCCCAAACTACAAGCACGGGAAGGTTACTTGATGCCGCTTCTGCCCTGCTGGGGGTGTGCCGGGAGCGGACATATGACGGCGAACCTGCAATGAAACTGGAATCCATTGCAGCTGGCGGGTGCGCTGAACCCTGGGAGCTTACCTTTACCACCGGTGAGGGATGTGAGATGCTTTCAGGTCGATCCCTCATAGAGAAAGCGTTTGCCCGGATACAGGCAACGCATGAAGGAGATCTGCGGGTAATCCGCGATATCGCTGCTTCCTTCCAGAACAACCTTGCCCGGGGTATTGCCCAGCTCGCCATTCACGCGGCTGATCGCGAGGGAATGAAAAAGATCGCCATAAGCGGGGGCGTTGCGTATAACTATGCAATCCGGGAAACAATCCGTAGAGAGATTACAGAGCATAACCTGGAATGCATTATGAACGCGGACTATCCTCTCGGGGATGGTTGTGTCTCGTTCGGGCAGTGTGTGTATGCAGGGAAGCTGCTGGATCGGAGGGACTGACCCCTGTGCGGGCAGCGTGCCATATCGCAGAGACGGGCAGTTTATCAGCTGAAACGATAAAAGGAATTGCACGTGATGGAATCATCTGACCGGATTTCCATGCAGGAAAAGAAGATTAGACATCTCGAACTGGAACTTAACGATCTTCGTCAGGGCCTTGCAGTCGTGCAGGACTATTATCACGACCTCGAACGCTTCTCGGAAAACCGGGAGGCTGCCATAAGCCTGACACAGGTGATGGTGAGGCCGCTGTTCGATGACGATCTGGAATTTAATGGGATCTGGAGGTTCCACAGGGAGCTCCTCATTCCCGATCCATCTGCACACATCTCCTATGCTGAAATGTATGAAGCTTTCGTGCGGTACTGTAAAAAGAGAGGGGGATCTCCTGTGGAGCAGGAAGTGTTTGAATTTGTATTTGCCCGGATGGAGAATCCTAACCCTGTTTTTGACCGGGGGGAATGGAAGGGCTGCCGGCTCCTGACAGAGAGAGAATAACCAGCCGCACCAAAATTATCCCGTTTTTCATGACTCACTTCAGAATTACCCGGAAATCAGGGATCCCGCTCATCGGGTCGCTCTATTTTGGTATTATTGATCGGGGGACCAGCCTCCTGCAGGTACGCCCGAGTTGCGGCTGCAACTTGAACTGCCCGTTCTGTTCTGTCGATGCCGGACCAGAATCAAAAACGCGTGCTACCAGCTATGATGTTGAGATGGACTACCTGGTGGATGCGGTACGGGATGTCGCACGGTTCAAGGGGGATGGCGTGGAATGCCACATTGATTCGCCGGGCGAACCCCTTATGTATCGTATGCTTCCCGAACTCATCACCGCCCTCAGGCAGATCAATGAAGTGAGTGTCATTTCTCTCCAGACCAACGGGACCTTTCTCGACAGGAAGAAGATAGCAGCGCTTGAAAAGGCAGGACTTGACCGGATCAACCTCTCCCTCCATGCTCTTGATCCGGCAATTGCAAGGATGCTCGCGGGTGTCGAATGGTTCGATATCGACAGGATTGCCGAAATGGCAAAAGAGGTCTGCAGGAGCAACATCGACCTGCTTATCGCGCCGGTTTACCTGCCGGGAATCAATGATGATGAGATTCCCCGGCTGATCCGGTTTGCACAGGAAACAGGTGCCGGCAAACGGTTCCCGCCTCTGGGTATCCAGAAGTTCGAGCACTACCGGTATGGGAGGTCACCTAAGGGCATGAAAGCCCAGAGCTGGTGGCAGTTTTTCAACCGGAGCATACGGCCATGGGAAAAAGAGTTCGGGATAACGCTGAAACTCGATCCGGTGAGAGATTTTGGAACGGTGAGGCGTCCCTTCATCCCCCTGGCATTTTCCAAAGGCGAGAAAGTAACCGTCGAGATCCGGGCACCGGGGTGGATACATGGTGAGAAACTGGGGGTAGCCCGCGACCGGGTGGTGTCGGTGTTCAACTGCCCGAAAGAGTCCGGACAAGTCCGGGTGAAGATTGTGGCGACCAAGCACAACATCTACGTTGGGGTACCGGTGTAGACAACCGATACTTCCGTCTGAAAAGATCCTGTTTTTTTAAAGAAGAAGAAGAAGAAGAAAAGATTATCCGAACAGGGCACCGAGCCCTGCCATACCGCTCTCTTCGTCTTCCTTCTTATGCTCTTCTGGTGCTTCTTCCTTCGCTGCAGGTGCTGCTTTGCCTGCTGCTGGTGCTGCGGCGGCTGCGGCAACGGGTGCGACAGCTGCCTTGCTGATGGCGTCTTCAATGTTTACGCCATCGAGCGCTGCAATGAGTGCCTTTACACGGGATTCGTCTGCTTTTACACCTGCGGCGGTAAGGACTGCCTTGACGCCGTTCTCATCGACCTTCTTTCCTGCCTTGTGCAGGAGAAGTGCTGCATAGATATACTCCATCTTGTTCACCTCAATATTTTAATTATTTTACCAGGCTTTTTACTGCCTGGCTTTCTCTGTACGCTTTTCCGATAATCGCATCAACAACATCTTTTTCATAGATTGCGGCTTCAACGGCAAGACCGCGTGCTTCCCTGACGGCTTTAGCCAGGATTGCGCCCATCGTATCTTTCGTCGGGATCGATGCGTTGACCGACAGGTTGAATGCCTGAAGACCTGCGAGCTGGATCTGTCCGAGGATGACTGTCTCATCAACCGCAAGCACGGACGGCTCAAAAATACCGCCTTCATGGTATACTGCCTGGAGTGAAAGTCCAACATCCATCGGTTTGATATCAAGCTTGATCAGGATGGCTGCAAGTTTTGCCGAGATGACCGCACCTTTCTTTACGACCGTCTTGGTCTCCCGGATTTTGACCTTACCGCCTTCGATAGCAGCGGGGATGCCAGCCTGCTGGAGTTCGCCTACGATTGGACCTGGCTTGAAACTGGTCGGACCTTTCTCGATGACGATATCCTCCGGCGCTTTTTCGCCGGGCTTTGCCGCCATCTTGGTCTTAGTCTTTTCCAGCTGCTTGAAGAGCTTGAACGGGTTGTCGTTGGTGAAGATAATCGCAGAATGACCGGATATATACTGAGAGAGGTTCTTCACATCTCCGCCGATCTCCTCGAACGCGTGCCTGATGAGCGTATTCCTCGTCACCTTGAGGACAGCCTTACCCCGCAGGTTCCTGCGGATCTGCTGCACCTGCTGTGCCGGGATCCCGTATATATCAACAAGCCCGATCAACGTGAACTTTTTCGCATTTGCCTTGATCTCCGCAACCTCGTCCTTCTTCCAGGAGGGAAGGTGGTGTGTGTACAACGCCATTATTCCAGCCTCACTGCAGGACCCATGGTCGTCTTGACAAGAACAGAGCGGATGTTCAGCGGACCCTGTTCGAGAACCGCTTCAACCCTTTTGACGATCGCTTCGATATTCTCTGCAACCTGTTCGGGCTTCATAGCAGTTGAACCGACCTTTGTAGAAAAGACTGTTTTATCCTTAGTCCTGATCTTCACCGAACTGCGCAGGCGCTCGACAATCGGGCGGATGTCCGTCCCGCCTGCAATCGGCATCGGCATCCTGCCCCGCGGACCGAGCCGTGGACCCAGGTACCTTCCGACCTGTGGCATGACACCCATCTCTGCAAGGAAGTACCGGTATGTACTGGCGACTCTCCGTGCTTCGCGGGGTGCACCGCCAAGCCGCTCAACTTCTTCAGGGCCGATAATCAGATCAACCTTGGCATCCTTTGCCTGAGTGACAATATCTCCTTTCCCGATCACACAGATCCCGATTTTCTCGCCGATACCGTGGGGAAGCAGAATTGTCTCGTCAATACGATTTTTCGGCTGCGCCATATCGATATTCTTGAGATTGATGGTAATATCGATGCTCTCAGAGAATTTACGCTCTGGCGCTTTCTCAATTGCCGTTTTCACGGCTTGTAAAATTTTGGCTTTATCAACCATCAGATTCCTCCATAGTTCGCGACCTTCCGATCTCCTATGGTTTTCTCATGTTATTTCAAAAGAACACTGTCATACTTGCCTTCGGCGATGGCAGCGAGCACTTCTTTCGGGCGCTTGCCGTCAACGTTCACTCCCATGCTCACACAGGTTCCGATGACCTCTTTTACCGCGGTCTTCAGTTCATACGCGAGCATGCCCTCGAGTTTCATATTGGCAATCCTGACAGCGGCCTCAAATGGTAGATTACCTACCACTTTGACGTTGGGCTCTGCGGAACCTTTCTCGATATTCGCCTCTTTTTTGATGAGCGCCGTAGTGGGCGGTACACCCACTGTGACGGTGAAGTTCTTCTTTGCATCGACTTCAATCCTGACCGGGACCTGCATTCCGTTGAATGAACCGGTCTTTTTATTGATCTCGTCAACAACTGCCTTCACGTTGATACCGAGTGGTCCGAGCGACGGTCCCAGGGGGGGACCAGCGGTAGCCTTTCCGCCGGGTACTAAAACCTCGACCACTTCTGCCATAATCTTTGCACCATGCCGTCCCTTGATTAAGGGCTCCGAGCTTGGGTCTGTAACTATTGATGTTAAGGGAAATAAAGGTGATCTTGGATCTGGAAGGAGGTTGATGAACCACAGGGGGTAGGTATACTCACTATACTCATGAGGGATGATGTCTATTCCTCCCAATCCGGCCCCGTTTCAGCTCCCGTTTACCTTTTATGACAGTCCAAATGGATTAATTCGCCAAAAAGCGACACTATTGTTTTACGATTGGCCCGATTCAGACTCCGTTTGGCTATATAGGGCCATATCGCAACTGAAAATGACCGCTAATAGCACCTAATGGAGGGCGGATACTGCAGAAAACGGAATATCTACACCTTACGGTTATCGCAGAAAATCACCCAGCAAAAAATCGCACCTAGATTCGATTGGCGGGGCGATCCTGGATATTATGAGGGATAGATGGTCTGGCAGGAGCGGAAGGGTATGTCCGTATCCCCTCATTTCCATGTCGTAGAATGCTGCCTTCAGTTAACGGTCAGATACATGTCAGCAGAAAACCTCTGGGGGGAGTCGGGAAGGGATCACAAGGGAATTGATCCGATCATGATACCAGCGTAATCCTGCACCATCGTAATAATTAGGATGAGAGAGAAAACCCTTCTGGAACCCATTCCCTGCATCCTAATACAGGAGGCACTCCCATGAGAGATGTGATCACAATCCTGTTCAATGAGTTTGAAACGCTTGACGTGTTCGGGCCGATAGAGGTTTTGGGAAGATTACCCGGATATTTTAACCCGCTTTTCTATTCAATGACCGGGGAAATAATCACCAGCAGTCAGAATGTCCCGGTTATGACCAGGCCCCTGTCTGAACTGAAATCCACCCCATATATTCTTTTCATTCCCGGAGGTATGGGGGCAAAGGAACTGGTTAATGATGACTCGTTTGTCAATACCCTCAGATCACTGGCAGGGAACGCCGAATTCATACTGACCGTGTGTACCGGTTCAATACTCTTATCCAGGACCGGCATTCTGGATGGGAGACGTGCCACTTCGAACAAACGGTTGTTTGCCTGGACAAAAACTGTTCCCGGCGTGAACTGGGTAAAAAAAGCGCGGTGGGTAAAAGATGGCACAATCTATACGAGTTCGGGGGTCAGTGCCGGGACGGACATGGCATTGGGGTTCGTATCAGACCTGCTGGGGTATCCTGCAGCAAAACTGGTGAGCCGGGAGATAGAATATGCGTGGAACGAAGATCCCGGATATGACCCGTTTTCGGAACTGTACCCGTAAATAGCTGGCACCGGAGTCGCTGCCAAGTCTTTAAATCCCCAGACGTGCCCGGATTTTTTTGGGGGATGCATTCGGGCATCAGCCCAGCCACCCGCATGTAACCCAGGATACCCCCATCATCGGACAGGTGCCGCAACCGCAGTTGTTTCACTCTCCGGCACCGAGTGGACCGTATCTGTCCCACCGCACGCATAGAGATCCGTAACCGCTATCCCGAAAATCGTTGAACCGATGGCCGTCAGCACCCCACAGGCAAGGAGGAAACCATAACAGACAACGGTCATCAGCACCTGTCCGCGGGAGAGAGAGAGGAAGAAGTCATAGTCATGGTTGAGCAGCAGCGGCGACTGGCCGATCAACACCGCAATGGCAGCTACCCCGAGAGCGATTACCCCATAGACAAGGATGCAGCCCAGCCACTCCCGCCACGTCTCCTTCATGAGGGTTACAGACACAGCAAGAGCAGGGAACAGTCCCTTGTTCTCCAGCACGATGACCGGAACGACATACTGGGCGAGCAGGAACTGGAGGATCGTAATGGCCATGATGATCGCCGAGAAGAAGAGCACGGAGCTGAGTATGTCTGGGAGATAGTACGCATAGGGCAGGTAGAACACAACCATCGAGATACTGAACACGATCTTCCCGAAGAGCTGGGTCTGGTTAACGACTACCTCGATAATAGTCCCGGCAACTGCCATCACGATTGAAAGTGCGGCAAGGGTGCCGGCGTGGGGGCTGACAACAGAAAACGCGTCCCGGATTTTCAGGAATTTTCCAGTACTTCCATGGGACCGGTACAGGACCAGGCCTGCCAGCAGGAGGTTGAAACAAGACAGGCATACTGCCTGGAGTAAAAAGATTCGCGTGTCAAACACCAGGAATGAATCCATGATGGGGATACCGACAAGGAAGGGCAGGGCGCTCTCGCTATTGGCAACGATATTTGCTTCCGCCGTGATTAGGAACAGCATCACGATGCCGGCGAGGAGCGAGAACCAGAGTAACCGTTTATTCCTGATCAGGGTTTTTATGCTTCCTGTGGCGATACCAATCCCACGCTTGATACGGCCTGCGCTGCCGGCCCCGCCGGCCGGTTGTGCGGGATTTGCCGTGACTGACGGTACTACGAGCACCGTCGATGTAGTGCGCATGGCCGGTGCATTCGGGCACCAGCCTAGCCAGCCGCGTATGACATCAGCAACGCGTGCCATCATACCAGCACCTTTACTTTCGTGAACAGTTCTTCTGCTATCTTCGTCGGATCGGCAGTCTGCTCAATGCTGATGCCAAGCTCGGATGCGTAATCCCAGAGCAGCTCAACGCATTCGGTATACCGCTGGCATGTCCCGCAGTCACCCTCATGCTCATACCATACCTGCAAGCCATGCTTCTCAGATACGAAGATGATGGCCGCAGCCTGGAATGGTATGGATTGTCCGATCAGGATACCCTGCTCTGCATTGATCTTCTCGACTGCGATCTGGTTTGCCTGCGCCATTTCGCGCAAAGTCGATTCGATCCTCTCGTCCATCAGAAGCAGCGCCCGCGAGACCGCCTGCCGGGAGATGCCGAGCAGGTTCGCTATCGTGATATTGGGCATGCCGCTGCGTCGCATCTTCCAGAACCCGAACTGTTTGTCGTTTGTTGGCAGGAGCATGTGTCAACATTTGAATGTTGACTATATATATTTTCGGGGGGATGTCAGAAAAATGCATGGTGCAATTCCTTAAGACGTGGGAAAACCCGCAAAAAGTATCAGAAGACAATCCGTCAGAATTTTTTGAAGAATTGCAACTGAATTAAAAAAAGTTGAACCGAAACCTTACCGGTCTTTGAACTTCTCAACCACACGGACGTGATCGCCCCGTACCGTGATCGGGATGGGGACTATACTTTCGTACAGTTCGACAGTGATCTCTTCTTTTGCAGAATCAACGCGTTTAACTACTGCTTTCTCGCCTTTGAACGGTCCGGCGATCAGCTCGACAATAGTGCCTTCATCAATACCCGCGACAACCGGCTTAGGGATGAGAAAATGTCCGACTTCGGCAAGGCTCGTCTCACCTTTGATTACTGAGCGCGCGTGTGCAACTTTTTCTACGAGTTGCTCGATCCTGTTCAGTTTCTCCGGAGTTTCGATGAGAACATATCCCTTCAATTCGTTGGGAACAATTATCGCGGTTACCTTGACGTCGGTCGCCTTGGTTTCTATTGCCTTGAGGATATTGTCAGCAACGGTCCGTTCCTGCTTGGAGGTCGTTTTTATCGCAAAGATGCGGTTGTTAAATACTTCAGGTATGGCAGGAATCTGAGGCGCTGCAGGCGCGGGAGGTACTGGTTGTGTCATGCCCATCAGTGCGGTAATACGACGAAGAGCTCGTAGATGACAAATCCAATCAGGCCAACAACCAAAACGCCCGCCGCTGCGACGGTCGCGATCTTGGTAAACTCTTCCCGGGTGGGGGTACGTGCGAGTTTTATCACCCGCAAATACTTGCGGAATAACTCCTCGTGGAGTAAATCGACATTGAAATCAGGTTTTGAAATTTCCATATCTGCTCACTTGAGAAAATCGATCTCAAACTGTTTTTGTACTTTGGGGGTAAGCTTCTCATTACGACCATATATTTGTGGCGACCGTACACCCGTGACAACCAGCAGGGTCCGCATCTTATTCTGCATCGCGGGATCGATCTGGGCACCCCAGATGATCCGCGCATTCTGGTCGACACGGTTGTACACTTCCTGAACAACACCCTCGGCTTCTTCCATGGTCATATCCGGCCCACCGACCACGTTTACCAGTGCAGCTGTTGCACCGCTGATATCCACATCAAGAAGCGGGGATCTGATCGCCTTTTTTACCGAGTCGGCTGCTTTATCTTCGCTGTCACTCTCGCCCATCCCGATCATGGCGACGCCACCCCGCTCCATGACCGTTCGCACATCCGCAAAGTCCAGATTGACAAGCCCGGGCATGGTAATAAGTTCGGTGATACCCTTGACCGCCCGCATGAGCACTTCATCCGCCACTTTGAACGCGGCGTACAGGGGAAGTTTGGGTACGACTTCGAGAAGCCGGTCGTTTGGTACGACAATAACGGTGTCCGCCACATCCCGGAGGCGTTCAAGCCCTGCTTCTGCATTCTCCATGCGGATGGCACCTTCCGCAGCGAATGGCAGCGTAACAATTGCAATGGTAAGTGCTCCTTCCTCCCGGGCAGCCTTCGCAACAACCGGGGCGCAACCCGTTCCAGTACCGCCACCGAGACCGACGGTGATGAAGACCATATCAGACCCGGAAACAACCGCCCGGATCTCCTGCTCATTTTCGAGGGCCGCTTCTTCCCCGATCTGGGGGATAGAGCCGGCACCGAGACCCCGGGTCCGTTGCCTGCCGACAAGGATGCGTTGATCTGCCTTGGTCCGGATGAGGTGCTGGGCATCCGTATTGATGGCAATGAGCTTTGCACCGTGGATGCCTTCCTCCATCATACGGGAGATCGTGTTCGATCCCCCGCCACCACAACCAATCACGGTGATCTCAGTTTTGAGCTCAGCCAAGATCTGGTCAAGGTCTTCATTATTCTGCGAAGGCAAGACAGTCTCGTCCCTCGCTTTTGTAAGTGCCTCTTCAACAATTGACCTCATGGATACTTCTCCAACCCCGGGATGTGGATCTTAATTTCACTGCAGGAAGAAACCATGGCAGGCATAATCACCCTGCCATCAACCGTGACCTCCTGACCCTCAGCCAGGTGCTTGTAGGAAGGTCCGGGCGGTACCCCGAGTTCGCGCGCTTTATGGGGATCAAACCTTACCTTACGTAGGATCAGGGTGTCTTTCTCCGTAACAGTGATCTCGTTACTACGTATGATTTTTACGCACAATGTATTTAAATCATTTATTATTTGTGACGAATGGCTTTCATACGTGATAAATTCGGGAAGAAGGCGATTATCCTGCGTAGAAAGGTGAACGAGGGGCAATTTTTCAAGATTTTTTATCAGCTCCGGCTCCCCGGATTTTACTGTTTCGCCCAGTAAAACCGGATCTATCCTGACAGTACAAAGTGCTCCCTCACCCTGCAGATCATGGATATAGCACCGGGTATCCGGCGAAACCTGCTCTGCCATCTTTCGGACATTCAGGTAGGTATCCCAGGATACATGTCCTATTGCCATAATCTCGCTTTCTGATAACCGGAGTATCGAGAGCCGTTTCAGCATGGAGGAAAGATTGTTGAGGTTTTCGCGATCCAGTGCTTTCCGGTCGATATATGCTGCAACAGCCCCGCTCTTCACCATCATTGCCCGGACCAGCTCTTCATCCAGTAAGGCAATTTCCCGTGTATGGGCAATGTGCCCGAAAGCCCCCCGGGAGGTGAGAGCTATCTCGGTCTCACGGGCGGCGTAATGGGTACCGCCAAAACCGATGAGCGGAACAGGGTTTGTCGGGTATGCAGAGAGCACACTCTCCGCCACCGCCTTCCCGGCCTCCTGATCGGTCCATTCCTTCTCGGTACTTCCGATCTCAACGAAAAATGAGGGAAGGGAAAGTCCGGTCGGTCCATGATGGGTGACTTCGTATGACGCACGATAGCCTTCAGGACAGTGCTTTGCCAGCATGCGGAGCGTTGCCTGCATCATTGCCGTCGCTGCAGGGGCCAGAGTTCGGGGAGTCCCTCCGACTTCGGCAGTCCCAAAATTTCCGGTCACGTGGACAGTCAGGACAGGGACAGGATTTACGCTGGAATGCCGTGAGAGAAAGATTACAAGATCAGCATCTGTCTGCCGGTCAACATGCTCAGCATGGATGATCCGCTCGGTAACTTCGATAAACTCGTATGTCCGGGCCTGCCCCTGCCACCTTCCGGTCCCGAGCATCTCTTCAATATGGTTCCGTATATTCACCCCCGCCTTGTCCTGCCGGGAGTTGATAAGCGCAATCTCCATCAAATTATAGTTGCCGTTCATCACGGTTAAGCCTGTTCTGATGCAGGATAGGTAAACACTATGAAGAAATACACATCATATTATTACCATGGATACGCATAAAATAGAAAAAATGTTTAAAGAAGCGGGTATTGAGAAGGAGATCACCTGCCCTCAGGCATTTGTACTCGCCGAAAAGCACAAGATCGCAAAAAAAGATATCAGCGAGTACTGTAACTCCCACAAAATCAAGATCCGCGGCTGTCAGCTGGGCTGCTTTAAATGAGTCTTTTTTTACAGGTCGTTTCAGTCTCAAAGGCGGTAGAAGAAGTCAGGAATATTGCGATAAGATGCGGGGACGAACCAGTACCTCTCATGGAGGCACTGCACCGCATTCTCGCACAGGACGTACGTGCCGATGTCGATATACCCGGCTTCACCCGCTCGGTCGTGGATGGTTTTGCCGTGCGTGCAGCCGACACCACGGGTTCAAGTGATGCTATTCCTTCGATGTTCACCTATCGTGGCAGAGTGGTAATGGGGGCGTTTGCAGATACTCCGGTAAAACCGGGTGAATGTATCTATGTTCCAACCGGAGGAATCCTCCCGGAAGGCGCTGATGCCGTCGTGATGATAGAAAATACCGAGCAGATCGGCGGGGAAATCCTCGTAAAAAAATCTGTGGCATATGGGGAAAATGTACTCCTTTTTAACGAAGATTTTTCCCGGGGGGATGTTGTATGTACAAGAGGGAAAAAACTCTCCCCACGGGATATTGGCGTACTGGCAGCTGCAGGATGCATCCAGGTTCCTGTCGTCAGGATGCCGAAGGTGGGTATCATCTCGACCGGCAACGAACTGGTCCCGGTCAGCAAAAAACCGCTGCCCGGACAGATCCGGGATGTCAACTCGTACGTGGTTGCATCATTTGTGCGGGAACAGGGATGTATACCGATATTCTTTGGGATTATACGGGATGACCGTGATGCACTTCGTTCTGTCATCGGAAAAGCAGCGGCAGAATGCGATGCAGTTCTGATCTCCGGTGGCAGTTCCAAGGATGACCGCGACATGGTGGCTGTAGTTATCGGAGAGTTGGGAGAGGTCCTGATCCACGGTATCGCGATAGCTCCCGGCAAACCCACCATTATCGGGAGGTGCAGGAATATCCCCCTGATCGGTCTCCCCGGCCACCCTGCTTCTGCATTTATCGTACTCATTGCAATTGTCAGTCACCTTTTTGCCGGCATGACAGGTAAAACAGAAAACAGTATACGGGTAGTGCAGGCCACGCTCGGCCAGAACGTGGCATCGTCGAAAGGAAGGGAGGATTATGTGCGTGTCGCAGTCCGGGACGGGATCGCCACTCCCGTCCTTGGAAAATCCGGGCTGCTGAACACCCTGGTGCAGAGCACCGGAGTAGTACGGGTACCTGCCGACAGCGAGGGGCTGGAAACCGGAACACGGGTCGAGGTAATTTTATGGTAAAACGATACCTGACCGTGACTTCTCTCCCTGATACCCTTGCACTCCTTCGCACCGGGTTCACCTGCACCCCTTCATGCGAGCGGGTGGAGTTGCTCAGGGCTGTGGGACGTATTACCGCGGGACCCGTCTTTGCCCGGTATTCTGTTCCTGAAGTGCACCTTGCAGCGATGGACGGCATAGCGGTTCTCAGCACAGAGACACAGGGGGCAGGCGAGCAGCACCCGGTCACCCTGAAACAGGCAGTGAGGGTGAACACCGGTAATGTCGTACCACCCCGGTATGATGCAGTGATCATGATCGAGGACGTGCATATTGATAACGATCGGTTTACCATACGGAAGGCTGTCTCCCCATGGCAGCACATCCGTCCCGCCGGAGAGGATATTGGCGAGTCTGAGATGGCACTTCCGTCCCGGCACCGTATACGCCCGCATGATATCGGGGCTCTTGCGGCATATGGCATTACCGAACTTGAAGTCCTCACCGTCCGGATCGGTCTGATCCCGACCGGAAGCGAGCTCGTCTCTTATGGTAATCGACCAGCTCCGGGGCAGGTGGTAGAGAGCAACACCATGATGGCAGAAGCCATGATGGGAACACTGGGAGCAACCTGCACACGTTACCCTGTGGTGAGAGACGATCCTGCAGAGATCAGGAAAAGCCTGGAGCGTGCCGTTGCTGAAAACGATCTTGTCATCATCTCTGCCGGATCATCTGCCGGGACGAAAGACTACACTGCCGATGTGATTGCAGAACTCGGGGAGGTGCTGGTCCACGGAATTGCGATCAAGCCGGGTAAACCCGCTATCATCGGACGGATCGATAAAAAACCAATCATAGGAATGCCGGGGTATCCCCTTTCCGCGTTGACAGTGCTCCGCGAGATCGTAACACCCCTTATCCATGCGTTCGGACTTCCCGTACCCTCGTTTGGTTTGGTTGATGCCCGGTTAACGGTTTCTGTGCCAAAGGATATCGGGAGTGATGAATTTCTCCTGTGCACACTGGGACTTGTAGGAGACAGTTGGGTACTCTCTCCCCTGTCCAGAGGTGCCGGGGTACAGATGAGTGCAGTCCGGTCAAATGCATACCTCAGAATACCTGCCGGAGCCGAAGGCTGTGAAGCGGGTAATAAGGTGACGGCAACACTCACCGTTTCCCGTGGCGAGGCAGAAAAGGCACTCCTTATCACTGGGAGCCACGATCCTCTGCTTGATTATCTTGCCGACACTCTCCAGCAGAAGGGAGTCGAACTTCATTCCACCCATGTGGGAAGCATGGGAGGTATCATCTCCCTGAAAAAGAACGAGTGCCATGCAGCGCCCATGCACCTGCTTGCGGAGAATGGTGATTATAATATTCCGTACCTTGAAAAATACCTGCCTGACGAAGAGATTATCCTCCTCTGTGTTGCAGAACGCCAGCAGGGTATTGTATCCCGTGACGGTATTGGATTTAACGACCTTCCGCGCCATCAGTTTATCAACCGTCAGCGGGGTTCGGGTACGCGGATGCTGCTGGATCATGAACTTACCTTAAGAGGAATCGATCCTGAAATGATTCGGGGCTACGAGCGTGAGGTAACCACGCACCTTGCGGTGGCACTTGCCGTGAAATCCGGTGAGGCAGATGCAGGAATGTGTGTCTATAGTGCAGCAAAGGCACTCGGGCTCCAATTCATTCCTGTGGCAACCGAACGCTACGAGATCGCCTTCCGCCGCGAACACCTTGACGACATGAGGGTATCGGAGCTCTGTGCAGCCATTGTCTCACCCGCTTTTAAGAGGATTATGGACCGGCTCGGGGGGTACGATACCCGGGATACAGGAGTGCGGCGCGTACTGCCCTGAGCACTGCTTCCTCAGGTGTTGCACATTTTATCACTCCTTCAATATCCCATGTTTTTATACCAAAGACCGGACGGCTCATTTTCAATGCAATTGCAATCTCCGAGAGGGTACCGTAGCCTCCCCCGATTGCAATGACTGTATCGGAAGACTGGGCAACAAGCGCGTTCCGGGCATGCCCGAGTCCCGTCCGAATAACGATATCCAGGTACTGGTTTCCATTACCGGTATCAGGTACAATGCCGATCGTCAGGCCGTCCTGTTCCTTTGCACCCCTGCATGCCGCTTCCATTACGCCGGAAAGTCCGCCGCAGACAAGTGTTTCGTGATTTCCCGCAATCAGGTTACCTACGGTCTGGGCAGTCTCGTATTCTTCCGGTGAAGGATCAGCCGGGCCGATTACTCCGATTTGTCCCATGGTATTCCCTCCTAATCTCTATTTCGGTGATGATAATCCTCACCAAAGAGAGGTTATTTTCTCAATCATATAGCAGACCTTCATGTTCAATCCCTGACCTGTCACCTGTAAGTGCGGTAGCGTTTCAGTGCGTATTCTTTCAAAGGGACGTCAACTTTTTTCTCTTAACTTTCTGTAAAAGGCAGATTATATCAAAGAAGAAGGAATATGAACACACATGGCAGAGACAAGTAGACCCCCTTTACCGCCGTTCACCAAAGAAACAGCGGCGCAGAAAGTTCGTATGGCAGAAGATGGCTGGAATTCACGTGACCCTGAAAAGGTGTCGCTTGTATATACCATTGACAGCACATGGCGGAACCGGGCTGAGTTCATCAACGGGCGCAAGGAGATCGTCGAATTCCTGAGACGGAAGTGGGCGAGGGAACTGGACTACCGCCTGATCAAGGAGATGTGGGCTTTTACCGATAACCGTATTGCGGTACGGTTCGCATATGAATGGCATGATGATTCTGGAGAATGGTTCCGTTCATATGGCAATGAGAACTGGGAGTTCGATCCCAGCGGCCTGATGAAGCGCCGCATTGCCAGCATCAACGATCTGCCGATCAAAGAGAAGGAACGAAAGTACCGCTGGCCACTCGGCCGACGCCCTGACAATCATCCCGGGTTGTCTGATTTAGGTTTGTGATTTCGCCGGCAATACCCGAAATCTCCCTGCCCCGGGAGGCCGGAGCAGATACCGGAAATGAGATCGCACGGGGCCGATCGGGGGGGGTGGTCAGGTATTGTCCTCATGGACAATCCCTGTCGTCTCCTCCCGGTTCCGGTTCTCCTTTTCTTTATACCGCCTTATCCCGCACGAGCCAGCAAAAACCTGCAACAAATTGTACTTGAACATTATGCGATCAATCGGGTCCCGACAGGACAGATCTCAAGCTGATTCACAGCCAACCGCCCGGAAAAAAAACGGAAATTTCTCCTGTTGCACACTATGCTATCCGGGTCATTTTTACCGGTACTTTTATGATGACGTCATTGACCCCGGACTCCTTCCGGTCATCGGCGCAGAGGTAATACTTGCCCTGGTCCTTTATCGTGACAGTCTTTTCCTGGGCAGTAGAGACGTCATTGAACTGGACAAGCGGTACAATGCTCTCGTAGTCCCAGGTTTTACTTACTGCGTTCCACACCGGCATGGCGTTTTGGATCCTTTCCTTGTCGCCGACATCGAGAAGCAGGACATTCACGTTGACCTGGTTGTTCCCCGGAGATACGAATATGCTGTACTTCTGGTCGGGATTGAGATACACAACGCCAAGCTCCCTCGTGACGTCAAGACAGTCATAGTCATTATAATGAATGTTGATTGTGGTGTCGATACCGTTGGTTTGCACAGCCTGGGAGGTGGGAGTGATCTGAACGCCGGGAGATCCAAAGCTGGGCTCGGTGCCAGCTGCACTGGTGGTGACCATGGCCGTACGGGAATCGGTATTCTGTGTCGTAGTGCAACCAGAGGTACATGCCAGCAAAATTACCAGCACGGTAAAAAGACAGATGTATTCAAGCGATCGCATGATGTTCAATACAAAAGTGACGCATATATGGCTTACGATTTTAAAATAACCACTCCCGTTTATTTACAGGCTAACCCTGCAATCCGGCATCATGGTACCGCGAGAAAAACTACTTTGTCCACCAGCACCAACATCCATGTACGCACATTTTTGCGTCCTGTAATTATTCAAGAGGGGTTTTGTGAAGGAAGTTATCGCTAACTTCAATGCGCAGTTGATCGAGCGTGAGGTGCAGGAACACTGGCGCACCCACGACACGTATAAGACCGTAAAAGAGCACCATAGTGCAGGGAAACCATTCTTTTTTGTAGACGGGCCCCCCTATACCACGGGGACCATCCACCTCGGTACCGCGTGGAACAAGATCCTGAAAGACAGCATCCTGCGCTACCACCGGATGAACGGCAGGAATGTCATTGACCGTGCAGGTTACGACATGCACGGGTTGCCGATTGAAGTCAAAGTGGAACAGGAGCTTGGATTTAAATCAAAAAAAGACATCGAGACGTTCGGCATCCAGCCGTTTATCGAAAAGTGCCGTGAGTTTGCTATTAACAACAAACTGCTCATGGATGACCAGTTCACCAGTCTTGGAATCTGGCTCGACTTCAAAAACGCGTACCAGACCGTCAAGCCCGGATATATCGAAGCGGCGTGGTGGACCCTTGCACGTGCAGAAGAAAAAGGAATGCTCGAGCGAGGGCACAGGGTGGTGAACTGGTGTCCAAGATGCGAGACTGCGATTGCCGATGCAGAAGTCGAATACTGGGACGAAAAAGACCCCTCAATCTTTGTCAAGTTCCCCCTCAAAGGAAAACAGGATGAATATCTCATCATCTGGACAACAACACCCTGGACTCTGCCCGCCAACGTCGCAGTTGCAGTTTCAGATGAGATTGAGTACGCCAGGGTTTCTGCATTAAAAGACGATAAAACAGAGTGCTTCTGGATTGCAGAGCCACTTGTCACGGCTGTACTAAAAAAGGGACGCTTCAAGAACTTTAAAATACTCGAAAAGAAGAAAGGGTCCGATCTTAAGGGTTGGGAGTACGATTCGCCACTCCACGGATGTGTGCCCATCCAGCGTGAAATCAATCATAAGGTCGTAACAGCGGATTTCGTCCTGCTTGAAAATTCAGGTATTGTGCATATCGCACCCGGGCACGGGTGGGATGATTACGTGCTCGGTACAAAAGAAGGGCTTCCTATTTTCTGCCCTGTTGATGGTGCCGGAAGGTTCAAGGCAGAGGGCGGAGAATTTGCCGGCCAGTTTGTAAGGGATTCAAACGAGAACGTCCTTCTGGCGCTCGGCGACCACCTGCTCGCAAAAGAGACCGTCATCCACCGGTACGGACACTGCTGGCGCTGTAAAACCCCGATTATATTCCGGGCTACCTCGCAATGGTTCCTAAAAGCCTCTGAAATGCGTGACCTGATGCTTTCAGAAGTCGCAAAGGTCACCTGGTATCCCGAATGGGCAGGCAGTGCACGATTCTACGACTGGATCAAAGAAGCCCGCGACTGGTGCATCTCCCGCCAGCGGTACTGGGGGATCCCGATCCCGGTCTGGGTCTGTCCGAAGTGTGACCAGTACCGGGTCATCGGCACCCTCGGCGAATTAGAAGAGGCAAGCGGCAAACCTCTCAAAGATCCTCACCGCCCGTTCGTGGATGAAGTGACTATTCCCTGCAGCTGCGGCGGTACGATGAAGAGGGTGGAAGATATCTTCGATGTCTGGTTCGATTCTGCAGTTGCATCCTGGGCAACCCTTGGTTTTCCCGGGAAAACAGAAGAATTCGAGAAGCTCTGGCCGGCAGATTTCATCACCGAAGGGCAGGACCAGACCCGGGGCTGGTTCTATTCGCAACTGGGTGCTAGCACGATTGCCTTTGGCAGGGCACCCTACAGGAGCGTGTGCATGCATGGCTTTGCCCTTGATGCCGAGGGCAAGAAGATGTCAAAAAGTCTCGGGAATGTCGTGACACCTGAAGAGGTCATCGCAAAAGTAGGCGTCGATGTCCTGCGGCTTTACGTGCTCTCCTCATCAGCACCCTGGGATGACCTGAAGTTTAACTGGGAGGGTGTAGGCACCATCAACCGTGCGGTAAATATCCTCTGGAACGTATACCGCTTTCCCCTGCCCTACATGATCCTCGACAAATTCGAACCGTCAAACAGGAACGGCGTGTGGGACGATACCTACATCAGGAAGCATATCAGCCATATGCCGGACGAGGATCGGTTTATCGTATCCCGCATCAATTCAGTGGCTGCCACAGTCGACAGTGCGTTGAAGGAATGCCAGCTTCACCGGGGAACCCGTGAACTGATAAACTTCATCTTGGAAGATCTCTCCCGCTGGTACGTTCAGCTTGTCCGCCCGCGGATGTGGCTCGAAGGCGAATCGGAACAGAAGGTGTTTGCCTACGAAACAATGTATTACGTCATGCGCCGGCTCACCTCGCTGCTTGCCCCATTCTGCCCGCATCTCACCGAAGAGATCTACCGGAACCTCAGGTGCAGGAATGATCCGGCAAGTATTCACCTGCTGGACTGGGATGCCGGCGATCCGTTACTTGTCGATGCATCTCTTGAACATGCCGTTGATATCATCAGATCCTTTGACGATGCATGTGCGAATGCCCGGCAGGCAGGCAAGCGGAAACTCCGCTGGCCGGTATCAGAAGTTGTCGTGGTTACGAATGCGGTACCAGTGAAAGATGCTATTGAACGCCTGAATACGGTCTGTATGGACCGGGCTAATGCCCGGAAGGTCTCCGTTATCATGGGAAGATGGGATCGGGTCGGCTGGCATGCGGAGCCGGTGATGAAGGCACTCGGGCCCGGCTTTGGTAAAAATTCACCCCGAGTCAGGGCACTTATAGAAGGTGCTGACGGTAATTCCCTCAAAGCAGAAATTGACGCGGGGCTGACTGTAACTCTCAAAGATGGCGGAACGGTCTACGAGATCGATACCAGGCACGTTACCTTTGCTGAAAAACTTCCCGCAGAAGTGTTCTCCGCTCCCATGCAGGACGCAACGGTGTATGTGGATGTCGGACTCAATGAAGATCTCGAAAAGGAGGGGTATGAGCGCGAAGTCATTCGCCGGATCCAGGAAATGCGTAAACAACTTGATCTTGTCGTCAGCGAGTTCATTTCGGTAGAAGTACTTGTCAATGACCTGCGGGTCTACAACCTTCTCAAAAACAACAGCAACCACACCATTGCAGGAGAGGTTTTAGCCGTTGTACCGGCCAAAGGTGTCCTGTTTTCCTTCCTTAAACCGGGAGACACACTGAGAACTCATGACTCGATAAAGGACTGGGAAATTGAAGGGGCAACTGAGACCGTCAGCATGACAATAGGGATCTCACGGGCAGGCAACTAATTTTCCCAGGAACTCCTTTCCTTCCGGGGTTGTAAAAAGCGGAAGGTCCCGCTCAACGGTAACCGCACTCCTCTCCGCTACCACGTGCTCCTTCGTGACCGGGTTGTACCCTTCCTTTTCCGTGATCTTCTTATAGACCAGTACGCCCCGCCGCTGCCAGGAAGGGGTCGTGGCAAGGTTGAACCCCCGCATATGCATCATCTCGTGGAGATCTTTTGCCGGCAGCCCTTTAAGCTGTTCTGCGGCTTTTTTTGCACTTGTCCCTTCCTCAATCAACGCCTGCTGGCAATAGCCGTTTAAATGATTTCTCCAGGCCTCGTTCTGCCGGTTGGTCAGGTATTCGATGGCAAATTCCCGTGTTGCCGGTATTACCCGTGCATCGAAAGAAAGAGGAAATGCTCTCCCTAAAGCAAGAGTGAGGATGCTTGACGCAAAGGATGCTGTCACGGAATCGATCTTTTCCACCCGGCCATTGAAAGGGAGTTTTGTAAAATAGAGGCTGATCTCATCTGAGAAGGTGAACGCAAAATCAGGACAGAGCCCGCTGTCAGCAACGAGTGCTGTGCATACCTGTACCATTGCATCGTTGAACCGGTCATCAAACGGTTTTTTCAAGGACAGGTTCTCAGCAAGCCGGTGAAAGGCACGCCCGTCAAGCCTGACAAAAACCGGTGGAATAGCAGTGATACGTGAAAATATTTCCCGTTTTTCCATACAAGCGACCATGCGGGAGCAAAGAAAATATAGGGACCATCCCGCAGCGAACGGGCTTTATGACTCTTCCGTACTGCCGCCGGAGAAGGCTCCCGGCAGGTGGCGGATCAGGACGATGTCGTCAATCGCACTGATAATACGGTACGGGATCTTGAGCCCTTTATAATTTTTCAGCTCAAAGAGCTGATCGTTGACTTTACCGACTACTATCGAATCTATCTTCTTCTGATCCACATCGATGAGAACATCTTCGACTTCGCCGACAAACATGCCCTTGTCCGTATAGATCTGAAGCCCGAACAACTCCGTAATCTGGGTTTCCATCGTTATCAGATGAAAGTATATACTTAAGAGTTAAAAAGATAATCCTTTGGTATGGACGGGTCTTTTAGAATCGGGCGGTTGTTTGGGATTCCCATCCTGCTCCACTACACGTTTATCCTGGTTATTCCCTTGTTTGCCTGGATCATCGGGAGCCAGATCACGCTCACGGCTAGTATGCTCAATGAAATCTTCCAGGTACCGGTCGATACATCCCTCATAACCTCCGGCTTCATCCCCTATCTGCTCGGAACCGTTGTAGCCCTCGGTCTTTTTGGCGGTGTCCTCGTGCACGAACTCGCCCACTCGCTGGTTGCCCGCTATAAAGGGATCCGTATCAACAGTATCACTCTCATGATATTTGGCGGCATTGCTTCAATGGATGAAGGAGTTCCGGACCCGAAAGCCGAATTGCCAATGGCACTGGTGGGGCCGCTTACCAGCCTGGTCGTCGGTCTGATCAGCAGTGGGCTTGTTTATGCAGTGCCCGCTGTTACAACGAGCCCGGCAATCGCCGGTGTACTGATCTTTATTTTCGGGTATCTTGGCGTGCTCAATATCATCCTCTTTGCATTCAACCTCCTGCCCGCATTCCCGATGGACGGGGGCAGGGTTTTGCGTGCGTGGCTGGCTAAAAGAATGCCGCTTCATCGTGCGACAAAGATCGCGGCTGACATAGGCAAAGGCTTTGCGATCATATTCGGCATTATCGGACTCTTTTTCTTCTCCCCGTTCCTGATCCTGATCGCTCTCTTTATCTATATCGGGGCGAGCATGGAGTCCACCGCAGTGAAGTACAGTTACCTGTTGCAGAACGTGACAGTCGGCGACATGATGAGCAGCCCGGTGACGACCGTGCCACCAACGCTTCCCGTCAGCCAGGTAATCACCATGATGTACTCAAGCAAGCATCTCGGGTTTCCCGTGGTCGAGAGGGATACGCTGATCGGCATGGTAACACTCGCTGACGTAAACCGGATGTCTTCGATTGATCGTGAAGCGATGCAGGTCCGGGACATCATGACCCGGGACCCGATCACGCTGCCGCCGAATGCCCCCGTGATCGAAGCCTTAAAGATCATGTCTGCCCGCAACTTTGGCAGGATCCCGGTTGTCCTTGACGGGAAAATCCTCGGGATCGTAACCCGGACGGACATTATCAAAGTTACCGAATTAAAACAGATCTAGAACTTCAGCAGCGGGTCAAGCTCTGAACTCCCCGCAATGTTCCGGTACGCCTCATATGTTTTAAACGGGCGCTTTGCAATAACTGCCGCCACTTTTTTCTTTCCGACACCCGGCAGCCATTTTATTGCAGCTGCGGGGAGCGTGTTGATCTCGACAGGCACCCGTAACGCTGTTACCGATCGCATGCCCCAGTCAACGACCACTGCATCAATCATACTCCGTTCGGCAAGACGGACCGGAATTCCGACAAGGATCGGGTAGGAACCCATCTGCCGCCCGAATGAGAGTGCACCGGAAACTTCGATACGGATATCACGAAGCACAGTGCCGATGGGAAAGACCCGCCGGAGCATCGGAAGATCAATCTTCTGCCGAACAAATTCCTTGAAAAACCTGAACCGGTGATCATATTTTCCGAGAGTATTGTTTGTATAGACAGGTGTACCTTCAAAGGGCATAACCTGCCTGATGTTTACCCGTCTTACTAATAGCCCGGCATCACGGACCCGCACAAGGAACCGTTCGTTAAGATCATAGGTCTTCTCAGTCTCTCCGGCCAGACCACAGACAAAATTGAGCCCGGGGAGCAGTTCGGGTATGCCATCCCTCCGCAGGCCGCCCTCTTCATTTACGATCCTGATCGCCCGGAACACATCCTCTGCCTGAGCCTTGAGATTGTTTGCCATTACAACCTCAGGATCTGCAGTCTCCATGCCAAATGCGGCGACGTCTCCCGGAGTGTGGTGCCGTATGATTGCACGCAATGCCTCACGGCTTTCCTGTTCATGCCTTGCGATTGTCGCAGGATTCGTGTTGTCGATATGCAGGGTTTTTAACTCGGGCGCCGCGGTGCGGATCGAGGCAAAGAGATTCTCCAGGAGATCCGGTCGCGGTGCCGGGTACTCACCTGCTCCCGCACCGTAGGCAAGGATGTCCGGCTGCCGTCCGACCCTGAAGTGTCTCGCTCCGTGGGCATACAGGGCCGCAACTTCGCCCACGATACCTTCGATACCGCGATACATCGGGCTCCCATAGAACGGCTCGGTACAGAATGAACAGCCACCCGATGCACCGTGCGAACAGCCCCGTGCTGTCTCGAGCTCGCACATCACACAGGGATAATCCGGGTGCTGTTCAATAATCCCGCTCCCTGCAACACTCCAGAGATCTGTACGGTGGTAATCGGGCGTGCCGACTGCATCGGAGCCATTGAGATAGTTATCAAGTGCAACTGCCGGCTCGCCACTGAGGAAAACATCAAAACCCGAAATGACCTGTCTGACAGCACGCTGTCCACCTTCCGGAGCGTAGCCGAATCCAATCGGACCCCCGATCATTTTTTTCGGACCACGGAGCATGTGCCCGACCTGCTCGATCTCATTGAGGGTCGCTGGCGTGCCCCCGAGATATTTTCCCGGTACCGTCACTCCCGCAATCATGACCAGGAGATTGGCAGAGTCCATCCTGCTGATATGGTGCGGATCTTTCCGGAGCTGGTCAATGGTCAGGTACCGCACCGTGAAACCGTGGGTTGTCAACGTGCCCGCAACGGTTCGGATATAGGGTGATATATACGGCGGCACTCCGAGACACGCGGGTTCGTCCACGTACCCGTCAAGGATATACGCGTCAGCAGGCATAACCGATCGCAGCAAGGAGTTTTCGCGCCCAGAACAGTTTGCCCCGCTTCACCGGGTCTACGTTTTCGTCATCGAGGTCAAAACCGATGAGCGTGATATGCACTGCACCGAGTTCATCGGCTGCAAAAACTGCCCGGTCACCATCTGAAAATCCACCAAAGTTGTGGACATGCGGGAGCGGGACGCTCTGCGTGGTACCGACAACCGGCCCTCCGAACCGCGGTACCCAGTATCTCAGCAGGGGCATATTATCGCCATGCGCATGGATTACAATAATCGTGCCTGATTCGTTCAGGTCAAGGAGGCGGTCGGTTGCACCGTCAAGATCGGTAAAAACCGCATCCGGGTGGATACCGTGTACATCGAGCACGTCTGCCGCTGCATCCGCTGCAAATATAACTCCCTGTATTTTTGCGAGCTCGTCTTTCAGGCAGGGCGCATTTCCGCAGACAGTAACTTCATTGTCGCGAATGAGGGCTGCGAGGGTCGGCAGATCATCGCGGGATAACAGCAAGGCGAGCAGTCGGGCTGCTTCCTCGTCCTGCGCACGGGAAAATCCGAAATAGTCCAGGATCTCGCAGTACCAGGGTTCCCACTCTTCAAAGTCCATATATGACCTCAGACTTTTCCCTGCGCATTATCCGCGCTGATCTCCATGACTGTCATTATTTCAGGTTTATCACTATCCTCTGATATACCCGGGGAATCGTGCCTAATAAATCAGACACTACACCTCACCAGAGTTCCCCGTCGTTCTTTTTTGGGCGGAACTATTTTTTTCCGTACCCGCGGGCTCCGGGATCCATTCTATTTTACTTCGTTCTCCAGCCCGACAAGGTTCCTGAACCTCTTCAGTATGGGCTCGATAACAAACTCGAGCAGCTGGGCTTTGTTCTCCACTTTGTTAAAGTAATGAAGGGGCAGTGTCGCAGCTGCCATGTTCGGGTGGCCGCCGGCATCCCCCATTTCCCCGAATGATTCCGATAGTGCATTCCCGATGTGTAACCGGATGTCACGGTTGCGTGCAGAGATAACGATCGCATTATCAGTGATACCGTACACTAGAGCCGTATTTACCCCCTCAAGCGTGATGAGAATATCGGCAGCCTGGGGGAGTGCATCACGGTTCATCACGTAACCCACGTTGGCAAAGAGATACCCGCTCTGGATCTTTCTCCGGGTGATTGCCGTGCCGATAACGTCAAGCGTTTCCTGCGACATGGAAGGTGACATGATCTTGTCGAGGAGGTCGGCATCCGTAAGTGGCAAGAGGAACCCCGCGTAGTTGAGATCCTGCGATGTCACGTTTCGCTTGAATTCCTTGGTGTCTGTACGGATACCATAAAGAAGTGCAGTCGCAACCCGCTTGTCAACCGGGACATCGAGCTCCTGCAGGTACTGGGTCAGGATGCTGGCAGTTGCACCCACGCCCGGGCGTATGTCAACAAATGTGTTCTGGGTCGCAATATGCCGGCCATCCTTGTGATGGTCGATGATTATATTGATCTTTGTCTGCGGGGGGATATCGTTATTCGCTCCCGGAGCAGAGCTGTCGACAAGAGCGAGGTACGTGCATTTCTGGAGCGCCTCGGGGGTCAAACGCTCCATTTTAATATCGAGCAGGTTGACAAACGTGCGGTTCTCCTGGTGGCCGATGTTGCCTTCATAGAAGATCCGCGTTGTAAGTGACTTTGGATTGGCATGTTTTGCGATCTCGGCAAGTGCCATGGCAGAAGAGATCGCATCCGGGTCCGGGTTCTTGTGGGTGATGATGCCAAGCGTACCCTCCCAGCCGGCAAGGAGGGTAAAGAGCCTCTGCGAGATCCTGCTTGAATGCTGCTTTTTTATCTGGAGGACCGCGGACCGTGCAACTACTTCCTGCGGGTAGAGTACCAATTCTGCCCCCGCAACTGTGAGTTTCTGCCCGTTCACCGGATCGATCGAGCGTGCAACCACCTGTATGGCCGGGTAGCGCTTCTTGATTGCGAGGACTGCGGCAAGGTTGGCATCCCCGTCACCGGTCATGACGAATGCGATTTCAAACACCGGGAGCCCGCTCAGCATCTCCGGGGAGGTGATATCCCGCAGGTATGCATCGTACTTCTGGTCCCGGAGGTTTCGTACTCTCGTATCATCCTTGTCGACAACAATCACACGTTCATTTTCTTTTGCAAGTTCGAGAATGATGTTGTAACCATTGGTCCCGCACCCGAAAATACAGTATTTTGTCGGTCCCGGCTGTTCGAACGGGGCTTCCTGTGGCATGTTAGAAGAGATGTATCATTCCAGTGTATTAAGGGATTCCAATGTATCTATCGCCAAAACATTTATTCTGCATTATCGACTACATTATTAGGTCTAACTGGCTTGGGTCTGTAGCTTAGTTCGGCATAGCGGCGGACTCTTAATCCGCAGGTCAAGGGTTCAAATCCCTTCAGGCCCGTCTCTTCGTTTTTTCTGGTTCTTGACGGTATCACCAGTTTCTTTTTCCCGAGATAAAACCATTGATGCCCTTTTTCCGGATTGTGCTGATATTCCGGAGATGTGCATCGCCGTGAACCGGGACAAGGAATGTCAGATTTTTACACACTTCCGGTTCACTGCATTCCCAGCAGCCCGTGATCTTTTTTTCCTGGCAGCACTTTCTGATTTTGCAGAACGGCGGGCCGCCACCATCCCTGCATCCCTTATTGCACCGGAACTTCACCATGGCACCAAGCAGATCGTAACACTGCTGGTAATGCTCGAAGGGTTTACCCACAGGAATTTTTGATACGGCATCTGCAAATTTCTCGTATTTTGCCTGCCGCAGTTCCTTGCGGAGATCGCGGGCGAGGTCTGCGATTTTTCCCGTATGCCCGTGGCAGTCAAGGCAGCAGAGGCCGCAGTATGCTACAACATCAAGATTTTTTTCTTCCATACTTTGGATTATTCTCATGCTTCATTAAAGGTTATCCGCGGGGGAAGAAAATGATCCGGGAAATTCCCGGAATCACCTGTCCTCCCACCGTTCGCTCCATCTATCCTATACTTGGGCATTTGATCATTCGTGGTGGAGTATTTCCAAAGTGCAATACGCACCTCATCAAGTACCTGGGATACAGCCCTTCTCCGGGGATCAGGCAACTGCACATTTACGGCAGCGTGACAAATATCTGCCGCCAGGGTTTCCTGCCGATCCCACGGGTCCGGTGACCTTTGCCGGTCATGTCCTCAGCGAGGAGGACATCTCCTTTGCCAAACCTCCGTTTCTCGCCACTGCCCGCTTCGATCTCGGCCTGTCCCTCGATGGTTACCACGTATTCCCGGCAGACAACATTGTGCCACGTGTAGTGGTACCCGGGTGGAATTTCCCGGAAGAAAACCGCCTTTGCACCGACAGGCTCACTGAATAATCCAAGGGGCCCTTTGGATTCAAGATCGATCTCGATATCCTCAAAACAGGAGTGATTTTCAGGTCCGTTGTAGAGTCGGGTAATCTTCACGGGTATCACTTAGAACGTATATGTGCAAATAATACCAGACCTTTCATCTGGTATAATCTCTTTTATTCTCATCTCAGGATTATTCCGAACATTCACGATCTCTCTTGGGTATATTCATCTTTTTTCTCACTCAGCTTTTTGACCATTCATGGCGGAGTAGTACGTATGGTTGATACACACTTCATCATCGGTAATGTCACCATCGAGAGTGTCATCATTTTTACCGTGGCCACCCTTGCAGTTATCGTTCTGTCCTACCTTTGCTACAAGGCAGTCTATACCGTGCTGGAACGAGTGGCCAGCCGATCAGGTGCCCGCTGGACAGCCCGTTTTGCGGCATACATAATTTTTGGCATTGGACTGTACTACATCGATCTCGCCATTCTCGGGTTTGATATCAGTGCTACATTCGCCTCGCTGGGAATCCTCAGCATTGCACTCGCATTTGCCTCCCAGCAGATCATCTCCAACCTGCTCGCCGGACTCCTGATTGCAATCAACCGGACCATTGCGCTTGACGACTGGGTAGAGCTTGGCAATGAACCCGAAACAGGTATTGCACAAGTACGGGACACGACATTCACCCGCACGATTCTAAAAGATCGTGACGGCAGGGTGTTTCTCCTGCCCAATGCCACGTTACTATCATCAAAGATCGTCAACTACTCGCGATCAGGTTATATTGAGGTCCCGGTGACCATCACACTCCCCCCGGGTCTCCCCTTCGATCGGGCACGCGATACCATTCTTTCGGTGTTGACTGTCCACCCGAAGATCCTCCCGAATATCAAAATGGAAAATAAGACACAAATACCGGGACTGTCAATGATCCCCCGTCAACGCGAGTTGTCCCTGGAGAAGATATTTCCCGAACGATTCTCTCCGAGAGTCCTGATTACCGGCCTCGCACCATTGGGAAATACGGTCACCATACGGTTCTGGATCCATGATATCACCCGCCGGGAGGAGATCGTTTCAGATGTGCTGTACGAGAGCGGCCAGAGATTAGACCTTATAGGAAAATCCTGATACAATCACCTCTGCCTTTTTTTCCGGTGTTCCAGGTCGTCAGTTCCTCACTCTATCCATCCCATCCGCACCCATCGCTCGTACTCCTCCGGGCGAAAATCGCGGTTTTCCTCGACAACCGTCCGGAAATATGAACGGTTGTCCGCAAGGATCGCTTCCTGTTCTGGATCGGAAAAACCGTTCCTGACCGCACCTGCAAGTTTTCTGCCGAGTTCTCGTGCTGCTGGTCCTGCTTCTTCCACAGCCTCCGACCTGCCGGCAGTGGCAACACTGAACCCTCCCACAGACATAACCCCAAGATAATTGAGCACGTGGTTCAGGTATTCTACCACGTCATCCCCGCCGGATTCGTGGGTTGTTGCTACTGCACACCCGAATTTTCCGGCCAGTACCTGGTAATGGATGGCATCGGCCAGCCGGTCGAAGAAGACCTTCATCTGGCCGCTGACGTTATCGATGTAGACCGGTGAGCCGAATACAATGCCGTCCGCCTCCCGCATCCGGGACACCAGAGCCGGGACGTCATCATCAAAGATACAGGTGCCGGTAAGCGAGCACGCTTCGCAGGCAGTGCAGGAAATGAGACGATAATCCGCAAGGTCGACCATCTCGGTCTCTGCCCCGGTTACTGCCGCCCCCTCGAGGACGATGCCAGCGAGTCTTCGCGTGGTACTGCGGATCGTCCGGGGGCTCCCATGAATGGCAAGGATCTTCATTGGGTGAGTGGCTCCTGTTCAGGAGATTAGGTGGCGGAGGTTATGAGGATAGTGGGTGAGGTTTCACTGCTATTGTTAAAAGTCCTCTAAAATCCCTTAATTTCCCGAAATACCCATTTAAATCCATTTTTTTGACCCCTCGTTTTCAGGGCTCTGGAGGGCTTTGGTGGCAGGAAAATACTTCAGAAAAGGTATAACAGGGCACTTCTTTCCGGTCTCTTTAAAGCCCGCTAAATTGCACGGTTTTTTTCGGGTTAAAACGGTTTTTTCCGAAAAATAACGATTTAAACGAAGAATTCTACCATGCGTTGGCACCGTTTCCTGTGGAGATTTTTCCCGTAATTTTCAATATGACAATTTTTCGTCCGTTTGCCAAACCGGGCATTTTACGGGGACTCGATCTCTCATGTCCGGCAAAACTACGTCGTAGCACTCCTGAAAACAGGTTCTTACCGTGCATGGGGATTTGTGTACTCGTCCGGCCCCCACCACCCGATTTCCACCATCGACATATCGTAAACAAGCAGCCGGCGCCAGCTCCGTTCGTGCTGGGTGCGGAGCCAGAGTTCGCGCTGGATGAAGGGCGGGAATGGGAGTGCGCGAAGTCCCAGGATCTCGTCGGGGAGCTGCTGTTCGTAAAACCCGTTCGGATCGATATGGTAACGGGTCTGCCGGACCTTCACCGCCCGGACTGATTCAGGTTTGAAGATCAGGTAATCGTACAGGAGATCCGCATATGGGTTGTCCATTAAGCGGTAACCCATGCGTACGGCAAAGTCCTTCGCCTCCGCGATCGCTGCCTCCGGTTTCTTTCCCCGGGTCATGGCCGGGTAAACCCACTGTTCCGTAATAATTTTTTTGTTCGCTGGTCGTTTCGCTGGTTGTGCATCTCCTTCGGTGGATCATACAGCGTTGAATGTCTTGTGGTCGGTTGCGGGTTTATCACCGGGGGACGAAATTAAAAAATGTCAGAATGCTCTGGCAGCCCAGATGCCAGAAAAAAGATTGTATGATGATGCGGTTCTGGAAAACGAGCAATTAAAAAAAGGGAGGAGGACCGCATTGCAGCTTCCTGAAATGGTTACTTTTTCAGCTTGGCTTCGAGCCAGTCACCAATGAAGGCACCAATGATGAAGATGATGGCGAGGATGATGATCGCGATAAAAATGCCGATGGCGCCTAGCAGGCCGACCCCAAGGCTGAGCGTCCCGGGAGCAAATAAAAATGCGATGAGCGTGAAGATAATCCCGAGGACGATGCCGATGATCGCTCCCATCTTGAGGAGGCCCCACAAGTCTTCCTTTCCCTTATGGAAAAACCCAAATGCGATACCAATAATGAGAATCAGCAGTTCAAACCACATACAACTACTCCTGATAACAGCAATATCGCGCCGCTTTGCTAAAAAGATTACGGATATCTGCCAGCTTCCATCAATGCCTCCGCAAAGCCGGAAGAACACGGGTACATATGCTGGCTAATGGAAATCAGAACGGGAGTGGAGACGGGGAGAGTATAGAACCAGAAACAGGATCAAAAATTCCCGTGGGACGCAAGACCTTCATCAAGTGGGTGGATCCCGTCCGGGCATTGAAGGTCGTTGGGGTTATAATGGAGAGGGTGATGGATTGATTGGTAAAAACATGGCAAGGGAAACTGTCAATGCTCCTTCCCGTTCAGGGTTTCTTTTTTAAGACGCGTTCGAGCCAGTCCCCCATAAAGGCTCCAACAATAAAGATGATCACGAAAATGATAATTACGATAAAAATGCCAAACACTCCAAGGAAACCGACACCGATGCTCATGCCTCCGGGAACAAGGAGCATCGAGACGAGCACGAAAATAATCCCCAGAACGATACCGACAATCGCCCCATTCCTGAGGATGCCCGTAAGATCTTCCTTTCCACGGTGAAAAAAGCCAAATGCTATACCGATAATGAAAGTCAGCAGTTCAAACCACATGCAGTTACTCCCGAGTAAAACCAGTATTGCATCTAACAACTAAATAGGTTCCGGAAGTGACGTCATATCTTCCCGTAATCCGAAGAAATGAACCACAAAGACTCGATCTCTGCAATTTGGAGAGCAGTTGGTTGTCGTCAGAAAAAGAACCCACGGGTTTCTTAATAAAAAGAGATAAAATTAGGAATTGCCGGAAAAGATCTATTCCGGTTCGATCTTCCGTGCTTTCGTTTCCGGTCTGGGCTCTTTCTTGGACACCTTAAGCTCCGGAACTCCTTCCTTCATCGTCCCTTCAACGTTTGCGGGATCGACTTCTTCGGGGAAGGAGACGGAGCGTTCAAATGCTGAATATGCCCTCCCGGTGGAGATAATGCTTCTTTTAGATCCTCTTGAAAATGAAAAAGAAAAATAATATTTTATGTTAAAGTCCAATTTGTTTCCTGTCCGATCGAAACAATGTGTGGTTCGGGAAAAACGTAATTCCTTACCAGAATCCAATCTACTTTTATTCCTCCGGTCTCTGTGTATTGATACAGAGATTGTATCGCAATATGATATTCCGTTAACCTGACTTCCCCGATTTTCCAATCATCGGTCTGGTTTTCTATAGATACCTCCGATGAATTAAAAAGTCCTTTTACTTTCATTTCACAAACTCTAACGAAAATATTTATTGCTGTCAAATCTTTTGGGCCTGTGGCCGTCATATACAACCCAAGAGCATTCATGTAATGTGCGGTCGCATTTTCAAAATCCGCTTCATTATAATAAGAATCTCCCAATAATTTTTCTATAAAGGCTTTATTTGTATATAGGGGTTCTATTTCAAGCAAAATCAATCTGGCATCACTTGTTTTATTTAAGCCAATTAATGCCGCAGATTTCCCGATTTTTGATTCCATATTACTAGGATTTTTAATTAAAGCAAGATCAAAATGATTTAAACTTGTATTAAAATCTCCATGCGTTAAACTCGAAATTCCCAGCGAATAATCGTCTGATTTGTTTAGATATTCAAGCATTCTGATTGCTTGATCGTATGTAAATCCAAATCGTGTTAAAAAATAATTGTTTCTTAAGGTATCAGTCATTCCGACAGTATTTACTTCGTATACTGCAAGTAAAATTTCATTTTTATTTAGCAGACCGTTTTTATTAATATCTTCTTTCGCCTGAGCTAATTGGTTCGACGCATCCCACAAAGCAAACACACTGAAAATTCCAAAAATAATACTTCCTATTGCAAGAGCAAGCATAATCCAATCAAAAGTTCTCATTTTGGTATCCATTGATTACAATGGTTATATTGTTATAAAATAAAAATTGCTCAATAGATTGTGATTTTTTACAAATAATTTTCAATAATAATTCCAAAAGATGCCCATATTATTGAAAGAATTGACATCCACACGAAATTTGGGAAAAAACAACCAAAACCACAAAAATTTCCAATAACGAGGATCCCCAAATAAGAAATACACTGAATACTCCGAAAGTTGTTGCAATTTTTTCTTGCCACATTTTAATCCATTTCAGATAATGACACGATGTCATTTTATACCTTTCTTGCAAGTCCCGTCATGCAACAGAACCTGTTGGTCGGTTCTGATAAAATGACGGGGCTTCGAGACTTGGAAAGCGGCGTGCACCATAGAAGGGAGTATTCTGGTCGGATCAGTTACTGCTGATCCCGATCCAGATATTCGATCTCCCTCAGACCCGGAACCTATCTGGTAGATGTAAGGCACCAGGGAATTGGCGGAACTCAAGATCTGCCAAAGACCGTCACCATCCGTGCAGGGAAAACGGTGCGGCTCGACATCTCCGTTGATACGCGCATCCGGTGATCCCGGTCGCAATTTTCTGATTGATCCCCCGGTGAACCATATCATGCACAGGAACCCTGCACCTGTCAGGACACTCAGCAGAAGTCTTCAGTGATATACACCTTGTCGTCAGATGCGATTGCGACACCGATACCTTCGCGATCAAATGTCGGGGTCAGGATATTTTCCCGGTGCCCGGAGCTGTTCATCCATCCGGCGACCGTGATTTGGGCAATCTCCTCGGGCGAGTTCCAGTCATACACCGTCTCACCGTTGCTGTAATACGTGACAGAAGAATAGAGGTTGTTCTGGAAGAGATTTTCCGCAATACCGTACGTATAGTACGAACCGTATTCTTTTCTGCAGCTGTAACCGGCAGCAGTTCCCCGGTCTGTCGGGTTCTCCCCCGCCAGGTTCACGTGGGAGAAATAATTCTGTGTCGCCATATCCTCGCTGTGCTCCTTCGCAATATCGGCAAGCGCCGGATCAAAACTCACGGCTGCAAGGCCCTCGGCAGTCCTCTGCTGGTTGATCAACTCGTGCACCCGCTGCTCCAGTACAGTGGTTGAGATTGTATAAGGATCAAGTGCCGATGATTCTGCTGCAACGGTTATCCGGGGAGTTGTGGGGTTTATGGATTTTTTTGCAGGAGCGGGTGCAGGTATAGTGGTTTTTATAGTTGTCTGCGTTGGCGAAGGAGAGGGTGCCAGGATTATTCTGGTAACATGGGCCGGAGAAGTCGTACAGGCAAGAGAACCAACCGGAGTTTCCATGGGAAGTTGTCCTGCCGTTGCCGGAGGGAAACCGGGCCATGGGATCGTACCGGTGAAGAGTAAAACCAGGACAAGTACAATACCACCACCAAGCATGCTGATAATTATGGGGAGGGAAAGCTGTCGCATTTTCTTTATTCCTCTTGTATCGTCTACCTGCTCAATGCAAGGAAGAGAAACACCAGCATGAGGATAACCACAATCGCGATCATAACCTTCAGCCAGGGAATTCCTTCACGCGGTCTGGTTGTTTGCTCGCGCCGGGATCCTGTACCGTATCCACCTCCTGTTGCTGTGGCAGTCCCGCCCCTTCCATACGATATCCCAACACCAGGAGCGGGTTTTTTCTTCCACGAAGCAATACCCGTGCACTGGTGTTCGGGCGGCAGCCGGCACTCAGGGCAGAATGTTCCTCCGCAGTGCTGGCAGGTGAAGGGAAGGGTACATTCACTGCCGCAGTAATCACAGTGTGGCATGAAAGAACAATGTGTTTTTTTAAATTAATACCTGCGATGCCGGGGGGCGCATTGCTCATGGTGTTTGAAAAATCAAAAAGGAGAATATCAGAAAATGATGTCCTCTTTGGGGAACCTGATCTTCGGCATAGGTTTGTCGGCAGCATACCCGACAGGACAGAGCATCACCGGGACGAGGGGCGCCGGTATCCTGAGAATACGGATGTATTCTTTCGGGTCAAAACCACCCATCGGACAGGAGTCAAATCCCAGTGCTTTTGTGCCGTTGAGTGCATTTCCAAGCGCGAGATATGTCTGTGCCTGCGACCATGCAAGTTTCTGTTCCGGCGGCATTTTTCCGGTAAAATCCCGGGCCATGCCGATCACCATTTTCTTTACCTCTTCAGGAGCTCCCTGTTTTTGCAGAAGGATCCCGAGCCTGCGGATCAGTCCCTCGTAATCGGGGTCTGCACAGAAGACCAGCAGGTGAGAACAGGTGGTGACCTGTTCCTGGTTATTTGTTGCCGGACGGAGTTGTTCTTTAACGTTCTGATCCGTGACGACCTTGATCTTCCAGGGCTGAAGATTCAGGGCTGATGGCGCAAACCGCACGAGCTCCAGAAGCTCACTGATCTTGTCTTCGCTGATCTTTCTGCCATCAAACTTTTTCGTTGCATATCGCTGTATAACAATATCCTTGAACTGCATTTTTTGAACACTCCTATTCGTATGCGGTTATCTCTTGGCCTGATATTTATAGGTACATAGTATTCACCCACACAGAGTTGGACTTTTCCTGCAATCCCTGCCATACAGATGCTGATGAAGAGAAAGAAAATGCAGGTGGTGATCCTCCTGATAGATACGGGCTGCTGCAAAGGGAACCACCGCTACCTGTGCCGTATTTTTTCTGTCGGTGGACTGATCCAGATTTCCGGCATACGCTTCCCGTGATACGCCATGTGTTGCTGTGGATGAATAATCCAAGATCGGTTCATCTAGTTTCCTGCAGGATTTTTCTTTTGGTTACGAGCGAAATAAATCCTGACTTTCGTTTAAAAAGAACAGATTTTTACTTCCATTCCCACAATCAGACATGCGTGTTGTCCCTGGCATCGACGTCATATTCATAGACAACAGCGGTACCGTTGAGAAGACCCCATTTCAGGGATGGGCTCTCCATGTACAGCACTCCCCGCCAGACGAGCAACGGTCCATTCGTCATCTTCGCCGTCCCGGTTCGCCCGTTAACATGCCATCTCACCGCTCATTGACCTGACAGCTCCCTGACCTTCGCCGTACAGGACCTCCGGTGCTGTCATCATCGACCAATAGGTTGCCATGTCGATCGCATCGACACCGAGGAACTTCCCGGTCTGTTTGAATGAGACTTCAATCTTCGGTCCGCCCGCGAGGATATCAATCACCCGGTACCCGGTAATTTTTCCCCTGAATTCCCCGATAATATCGCCTAACATGATTTTTGTTCCTCCTTTTTTGTGAGACAAGTCCGACGTGGACCCGGTTTGCCCATCCTGGAACGTCCGCACCCGTGCGTACGGTGCCCGGTTTTCCGGGCTTGTCCGGGTGTAACGGGTTCCCCTTATGATTTATATCAGGTTCGGTGATACGGATGCCAGGCGACCAACCCTTATGTGACAAAAAACCAAACGCTTATGATCATGAGCCGCTATCAAAACGGTGATGTCATCCTCGTATCCATAGCCATCGACTCCCGGAGCGATGCGAAGATCCGGCCCGCTGTCGTCGTCCGCACAGCCGATGATCGCGATCTTGAGGTCTGCCCGATCAGCAGCAAACCGGCAACAGATACACCCTGCATACCTATTTCACTTGGCGATTTTTCAGACGGGGGACTCGATCTTTTCAGTGAAAGTTATGTTCTGACTTCGCGGGTTCGCAGGATCCCGTTCGGCAAGGTCGCAGGGAAACGGGGGCGGCTCACCGAGGAGACCACCACGGCTGTCCTGGCCCGGGTGACGCAGTCACAACTGCCTTACAGCGGCGGTACGAAAAACAACAGACACCCGGGAGCGAGGAAATAATCAATGCCGACGGTTTTACCGTATGCGTCAGATATCTTGCCGCCCGGTTCATGACATCAGTATGCTTATTATCCGGAGCGGTGAGGTTCTTTCGATGAATATTGCAAACAGCCTGAACGAGATCGAAACACAGGTTGGAAGACTATCCCCCATGCAGAAATTCCTTCTTGGCACGGATGGGTCGGTCACCCAGATTCTGGAAGCAATCACGGGCAAACAAGTCGTTATCCAAACACGGGTGCAAAAAATCATCCCTGCCGATCCTGTTATCGCTGAACGTCTCGGGATCGGGCAGGGTGACCCGGTCAATTACCGTATTGTCGAGATCAAGACACTGGCAGGCGGTGAAGTGTTGATCTATGCGGTATCGCATACACCCATTGGACGGCTTTCCCCGGAATTCAGGGATGACCTGATGAAAGCAGATATTCCTATCGGAAGAATTATCCAGAACCACCGGATTGAGGCACGACGCGAGATACTGGATGCCTGGGTATCACCTGCAACAGATGAAGTGGGCAGGATATTTTCCATCGGGAAACACGAACCGCTGCTTAGCCGCCAGTACCGGATAATCCATGACAGTGAGCCGTTGATCTTTATTGAAGAGCAGTTTCCCTATAACAGGTTCCTTGATGAACGCCGCGTAGTAGTACAGACACCATCACGGCTCCATATGACGCTCATCGATATGCATGGCGGATCCGGTCGGGTCGACGGCGGTGTCGGGATAACCCTTGACGAACCGGGTATTCTCCTCGAGATGTGCGCGAACCCGGAACTCGAAGTGAAAGGGTGCGACAGCGTGACACGGGACCGTGTCATAGATACCGCACAGAAAGTGCTGGAGGGATTGCGGATAGGTGGAAGCGTATCTGTTACCATGCGGGAAAACGTTCCTTCCCATATCGGACTGGGAAGCGGATCCCAGGTTATGCTCGCAACCGCCCGGGGGATCGCCGAAGTCTATGGCAGGTTAATTGCGGTAAAAGACCTTGCATTCCTTATCGGTCGCGGCGGAACATCCGGAATCGGAACCGCCGCGTTTGAATTCGGGGGTTTCATCATTGATGGCGGTCATGCGTTCGGGCAGGGCCGTGAGAAGTACGGGTTCAGGCCTTCCTCAGCTTCCGCGGGCGTAAGGCCACCACCTGTTATTGCACGTCATATGTTTCCTTCCGACTGGCGCATCCTGCTGGCCACTCCCCGCCTTCCCGCGGGTGCGTGTGGTAGTAAAGAGATGGATATCTTCAGAACCCACTGCCCGGTCCCGGTTGACGAGGTGCAGGCACTCTGCCACGAGATCCTGATGCGGATGCTCCCGGGCATCGTCGAGAAGGATCTCGACCTGTTCGGTTCATCGATCAATACGATCCAGGGTCTCGGGTTCAAGAAAGTCGAACTGGGCCTGCAACCGGACACCATCCCGGCACTGATTGAAACGGTGCGTTCAGCGGGTGCAGCGGGAGCCGGCATGAGCTCGTTCGGTCCCACCATCTACGCGATCGGGGATTCAGACATGCGGGAAATACAACGGGCAGCCCAGGTATTCATGAATGAGCATGGTGGCGGAACAACCCTGATCACTTCTGCCCGGAACAGCGGGGCGCTTGTGAGAGTCGTGTAAGTTGGTAAAAAAATAGATTGTAACAACGGTTACCGGAAATGCCTATAATTCTTTCTGCATCCAGATTATATCGAACGGTTCACCGAATTTCATGCCGGCGCTATGCAGCCTGCCCACTTCAGTAAACTTATGACGCTTATGAAAATGGATACTTGTGGTATTTTTTGAAGCCATGTTTGCGACAAGCGAGGTCATTTCCAATTTTTTCGCCTCGATCGTGAGCTGTTCAAGAAGTCTGTTCCCGAGACCCTTCCCCGTGAATTCCGGCAGGATGAAATAGGTGAGCATCCCCGTTGCCATAAAGGCAGGGAATGGCAGGACCGGTTTAATGAGCCCGAAACCCACGATACGGGTCTTTTGTTCGAGGATGAAGAACGCGAGTGTTCCCTCGCGTAAGAATCCGAAGAACCGCTCGTTGACTGGCATTTCCGGGTATGCTGCATAGCTGGTTGCTGCATAGTAGTTGAAAATGGCAATAACAGCGTCGCGATCGCTGTCGAGAACTTCACGGATAATTACTTCTCCATCGAGGTGCTGCTTCTCATTGTTCATCCAAAAACTCCGGAATTGTACATGGTTATGGCAAGGATTCTTCTATTTTTGGGGGAAGGAAGAGATCCGTTGTCATTGTCTGATACTGTATCTGGCGGATAAAAAATGGCATGATTTATGCAAACCATTGAAATGCACCCGGATATTCCGGACGATGGGAATACGCAGCTGGATGAGCGTGGGGGTGCGGGGGTCTCTCACGCACATGAGATGAACCGGGAACAGCTATTCATAAAAAAAAGAGACTTTTTCTGAGTTATAAGACAGGGAAAAAGAAAAAAAATAGTAGGGGAAACGTCTCATTTCCCGATTTTTACCAGCATCTCTTCCAGCGACGGGTACCGGGACTCGATCTTCTCCACCCGCCCGCCGGATTCCGTGATGATACCGGTGCATTCGTTGAGTTCCTTCATGTCCTGCGCCTCCCAGATGAAGAACCCCTCCTCCTGCCGGTAGGGTTTCGCGTGCCCGACAAGCCTTCCCGGATCCTCGATCGCAAAGAAGATCGTATAGGTAAGCGAACCGAACTGGTCGCGAAGCTGGTGCATATTCCCAAAAGCGACCATTTTGCCGCGTTTTAAGATCATTACCTTATCGCAGATCGCCTCAACCTGGTAGAGGTTGTGCGCCGAGAGCACGATCGTTTTGCCTTCCTTTTTGAGCGTGCGCAGGTAATCGGCGATGAACCGCGAGGTCATGGGGTCGAGCCCGCTGGTCGCCTCGTCATACACCAGGAACTTCGGATTGTGGATGAGCGACCGGGCAATCGCTGCTTTGCGCTTCATGCCCTTGCTGAACTCCCCAATCTTCTTCCCGTCGGGTTCAAGCGACAGCGCGGCGAAGAGCTGGGTTGAGCGGACCCGGATTTCCTGCACTGAAAGTCCGTAGATCTCCCCAAAAAATGCAAGGTAGTTCTCGGCTGTCATCGTTTCATACAACCGGGATTCTTCGGGCAGGTAACCGAGGGTTTCCTTGAGTGCCAGCGGATTTTTCACCACATCAATATCGTTGATATACAGTGCACCGGATGTCGGGGTTATCAGGCCGGAAATTATCTTGAGCAGAGTAGTCTTCCCTGCCCCGTTGTGCCCGATTATCCCGAAGATCTCGCCGTCTTCAAATTCAAAAGTTACATCCGCCAGCGCGGTAAAACCGTCAAAATTTTTCGTCAGGTTGCGGGCAGTGATCATGGAATACCTTATCGATTAGGTTTGCCCGGTGTGCAACATATACCTTAGGATGCGGGCATCGCCATTCGATGATTCACATTTTACTCCCGCACGGCCAGGCAGCAGGAGCCGAAGATACCGGAGAGCCGGAACAAGGATAGGATGGATGATCTCTCCGCATGGACAAGTGCCATGACTGGGGAACACCGCGGTATCAATACCGATGATTATTTGACCGATACCCGGTACAACTCTGTACTCAACTCTTGAAAGGGTTCAATGAATAACCATACCCGCTGCTCCCGTCAGGAAAAGGACCGTTCATGAGCACGCTTACAGACATTGCCACCATAGCCCGCTGGGAAGTGAAGAAATCTTTCTCAACGATGAGCAGGGATATCCTGCCACTGGCAATTATCCTTTTTGTGCTTCTTGTTCTCGTCACCGGTTTCACTGCTCAGACCGGCCTGCACCTGCAGGATGGAATGTACCGGGTGGGAGTCGATGATCCGCAGGTCGCTCAGCTAATCGCAAGCGACGCCCGGTTTTCAGTATACCAGCTTGATGCCTCCACGCTGAATTCAAACAGAAATGCGTTTGATGTTATTGTTGTTCAGGGACAGGCATCCGGCCACGGGACTGACAGGTCTAATGCAGCATTAAAAACTCTTTCCCGGGATTACGGGAAATATGTCAACAGCGTCTACAATACCGAGACCGATCTCTTCGCGGCGTATCCTCTCTGGATCGATCCAGAAAGTGTAAAAAGTGAACTCAGCTTCCTTTCCACACAGAGCGGCCAGTATATCAGTGCTGCCCCCAGCCGGGCTGCACCAGTCCCTGAAGGGGCAGTACAGATTATTCCCACACCTCCACCAACACTCTCTATTTCGGAGGATCAGATCCGGGCACAGTTGGTCCAGTCCAATGCGCAGAACACCCAGATCTCGCGATATACTGAAGTCCTCTCCTCCAGTAGTGCGTTGGGGGGTTTCAAAACGCCATCGCAACTATCACCTCCGCTCCCGTTTGACTCCATCATCCTCGTCTTTATTTTCATATTTCCGCTTTACTTCACGTCCCAGTTCTTCATGATGAGTATCATGAATGAACGGATCGAGCGCAAGGGGGAGATCCTTTTGTCCACTCCGGTAAGGGCATCGTCAATTATTATCGGAAAAGCCCTTCCGTATTTCATCGGTATGATGGCCATCTGCGCCGGGCTCACCCTCTACCTCAGGGTATCACCCCTCATCATTCTCCCACTCATCCCGATCATTTTTTTCTTCCTCGCAAACGCGCTTCTCATCGGGATGCTCTCGCGCAGTTTCAAGGAACTCTCGTTCATCTCCATCTTCTTCTCAACGATAGCAACCTCATACCTCTTCTTCCCGAGTATCTTTGCCAATGTCCACGTGATCAGTCTCATCTCTCCGCTCACGCTGATTGTTCTCACCATCCAGGGCACCGCCTGGACAGTCACCGATTATCTCTATTCGACTTCGTTGTTCTGGCTCACCGGCGCGGTACTCTTCTATATTGCGGCAAAAAATTTCAAAGATGAGCGGCTCTTTTCCGAAAAACCGCTTGCAACGCGGATCCGTGAGTTCCTTTCCGAGATCCTCCCTCCAAAATATCCTTTTGTCTCTCTTTTCTTGCTGAGCGGTTTTTCAATCCCCTTCGTATTCATGGTGCAGATGATGTGCCTCGTGCTCTTCTTCAACCTGCCCATGCCCTACTCGCTGGTGTTCCTGCTCCTGTTTGCTGCGCTGATCGAAGAATTCGCAAAAAGTATCGGGATTTACACGTTATTTTCCCGCGACGCCGTGTTCTTCACGGGAAAAAATCTCATTCTTGCCAGCGCCGCCACAGCGATCGGATTCCTTGTCGCAGAAAAGCTTCTCCTTTTTGTTACCATCGCCCAGATCTCTGACTCAGTCTTCGGCAGTATCCTCTTCCTGTCGCTGGGATCTCTCTGGCTGCCGCTGCTGCTGCATTTTGTTGGGGTACTCATCGTTGCCATGTGCTTAAAATTCGGGGGGAAGAAATGGTTTGCCCCCGGACTTACGATAGCAATGATCGTACACTGCCTGTATAATCTCTATTTTATACTGGGGTGGCTTGGATGAAGGGCAAACATCTTTCCATCATTGCAAAGAAGGAGTTCCGGGGACTCTTTAACGAGAGGACGATACTCCTTGCGGTCCTGCTCCAGCTCTTTATCGCCCTGTTCTCATCGTTCCTGATGGTTGGGCTGACATCGATGTATGATCCCTCATCACTCTCGAAATATTCCCATTACCGGTACAGCGTCGCATATACGGGAAATGAATCGCAGTTACTTTCCTATCTCAAGACAAGCCCGGATTTCCGTGTCTATCAGATGGATCTTTCTACAGCTGTCGCTGCCCTCGGCCAGCGCAAACTGGCGGCGGTTATTTATGTGCCTGATACACGGCCTGATGCACTGGATCCCATCAAAATAACCCTCTATACAGTACAGAATGATCTCCAGAGTGCCATCGTGGATGTAAAGCTCAAGGACATTTTCCTGAAATACGAGCAGACACTCCGCCAGATCCGGGGAGGAAGGCTGGACGTCCAGCCGCTGCCCCTCCAGATCCCGGCATCAACCGGTGGGGGGGACTTCTATGAGTTTGTATATGGCCTGCTCATCCCCCTCCTTGTATTTATGCCGGCGATCATCTCCTCGGCGCTCGTAATAGACCTGATCACCGAAGAGTACCAGCACGAAACGCTTGAGACGCTTATCTCTACGCCGATCACCTTTCCGGAGATGGTCTGGGGCAAGGTGCTTACATGCGGGTTACTCGTGCCAATCCAGGCTGCAACATGGCTGATACTCCTGATGGTTAACGGTATTGCCATCGAAAATCCTGTACTGATCCTCCTCCACGTTTCCATCACATCACTCATCCTTATCCTGATCGGTACACTGGTAGCCCTCCATTATCGCGAACGGACCGCGGCACAGTTCATCTTCTCAACAGGACTTGTGGTAGTCATTCTTCTGGCACTCGCGGTGCCGTCAAATCCGCTCAACCTGTTGACAAAACTCGCGGTGGGGACTGCAGGTACGGAGCAATGGCTTGTACTCGGCGTCGTTTTGGCCATCGTTGTTGGTCTTGGGTATGTAACGCAAAAGTATGCAGAAATGATCGCAAAAAATCACAAGACCGGCTGAATTTTTTAAAAATTGTTGATATTCTAGTAGTAGGGATTTGCAAGCGGCTTGTCGTAGATCTTGTAGGTTTTTCCTGCGCTGGTGAGGAAAACCGCAACCTGATCGGTGCCCCGGGTTCCATCCATGACCAGCTCATCTCCGCGTTGTGGTTCTCTCGTACCGTCGTTTAAATACTCTTCATTAACCTGACCGTCGGATCGGGTAACCCGCATCATGACATTCTGGACAAACATCTCCCCGGGTCCGCCATTATAGACCAGATGGATAGTGGCATCGGGACGCTGTTTGTAGACCTCGACATCAACAGCCTGTCCGGCGGGCAGGGTTTCGACCGCTAGGGGAGTTGACACCACGGTGGCCGTAGATGTGGAAGTTGTAGGCGGGGGTGTGGGAACAATTGTTGTTTCCGGTTTGATTTCTACCTTCGTTGGGCTGGTACAGCCGGCAGAGAGCGCACAGAGTACGAGACCAGCCATGGCTATCAAAATCAGGGTGCATTTCATGAATAGTCCTTTAATTTTTTTTATATTTCTGATTTGCGCTCTGGAATCGCGCTGATAGATATTCGCCCAAAGGAACATGACTTTTAAGGTAGTATGCAGTTCCGGGCGGCATAAATGCATGAAATGGCAGAAAAGAACAGTTAAATTAAAAAGGACACCCGGATTAACTTTACATATCAGGAGTAAAAGGGAATGTTCTGTCCGAAATGTGGAAAAGAGACTGATGCTTTAGGAAAATTCTGTCAGTGGTGTGGGGAGGATATTGTATCGATCCCGGCAACGATCATCGCCACTCCTGAAGAGGAGGAGGCGCCTGATATCGGAGTGTATGCCGGCCTTGGCAGGCGTTTGGTAGCGTTTGTTGTTGATTTTATCCTCATTCTGTTGTTTGATCTGGTAGCTGCTTTTGTTCTTGGTCTGACAAGGGGGGTCCAGAATCTCTATTTCTATGCCGTCCAGCACGCACCCGTTAATTCGCTGACACCGGAAGGGACCCCTATAGCCCTGTATGGATCGATCATTGCGTCATATGGTATTCTTCTGATTGTCATTCCGTGGGTTTACTTTGCCGGGTTTGAGTCGTCACGCAGCCAGGCAACTCCGGGTAAATTGTTGATGCGAGTTGTAGTGACCGACCTTGAGGGAAACAAACCCACGTTTGCACGCGTTACACTTCGCCACTTTGCAAAAATCATCTCCACGTTGATTATCTTTCTCGGGTTCCTCATGATCGGGCTTACCAAGAAACGCCAGGGCCTCCACGACAAGATTGCCGGGTGCCTGGTGCTCCTTCAGGAATAAAAAAAATTACTATTTTCTTACCGTTCCCGTGCCATAGCTATGGCTCTGGAAGGGAAAGAAGGCCATCACTGGTATTTGATCTTCATCCAGAGTAAAATCATGACGAGACCTAAGGTAATGGTATTTGCCGCGATGATGGGTAACGAAATGATCCAGATCCCGTACGCTGTCCACAGGATCATCCCTGCTGCAAAGAGCAGGAGCATCGCCAGCGAGAAGTCCTTGGCCTCCTTGAGTTTCCAGGTGCGGATCACCTGAGGGACGAACGATATAGTAGTGAGGGTTCCGGCAAGGTAGCCCGCAAGAACAACAGTGTCCATATGATTTCTCCGGTACTATTAGTCCTGGAATAATTTAAATCGGCAGGGATTACTCCGGGTTTTTTAAGTTGTTGTTTGGGCACCTTTTGCATGACAGGATTGTTTCCCGCGATCGTTATCGGGAAAAATTCCTCATGGTCCTGGCTTCTGCTCTGGTATCAGGTCAATTCCCGGATTATTTTTCCCCGATTTCATGCGTATATAAGATCCCGCACAAATACAATCACTACCTCTTTTTTGAGATAATGGGGGTAAAAGGAGAGCGGGTGCACGGCGCGAAAGTGCACGGAGGAACACATCGGAAATATCCAGATTATACAGGAGTTTCCAAGGAAAGATTGAGCCGGGTGCTCAGCCATTCACACCGGTCTTTTCGTGCAGTAGAATTAAGATAATGATCCTCCTCGTACCAGCTGATGAGTTTCGGATTGCCCGCAGCATCAAAAAAATCCAGGAACTTCTGTCGGGTGAAGAACGTATCATCAGTACCGAACTGGAAAAAAATTGCGGACGGTGGTGCATGCCCGAGATAGTGGATGGGATCTACCGGGTCCATCACTGCCCGGAATTTTTTTAGCCGTTCTCCTGCAAGAGATGGGATATTCAGGAGCGCGACATCGGTGAAACTTCCGACTCCGGCCATTAGCACAAAGGAGGAGATCCTTGTATCAACACCGGCAAGTATTCCGCCGAAGAGTGCCCCGAAACTATGACCGACATACCCGATACGATGTGCATCGACCTGTGGGCTGGTTGTCAGCAGATCAACAGAACGGCAAAAATCGATCACCATCTGGATATACCACGAACGGAGTTCTTCATCCGATGATACCATGACACGGCTTGCGAATCTGGAACCGTCAGACCAGGGAGCATCGATCAGAAGGCAGGATGCATCCTTTCCGGCAAGCTGTTTTGCCTCGTCAAGAAAAGTCGACCGGTTACCTGGCCCGGGATGAACAAACACAATTTCTGCACGGGTGCTTTCCCCGAGAGGTTCTACAAGAAATGCCGGGATCCTTTCCTGGGCAAAACCGGCGTAGCTGACGTCATGAATGATTATACCGTCTTCAACCTTCTCACCTTCGTCTCTTATGTCAAGAGAATGGGCCCGATCATGGGAAAAGATCCGAGCCAGTTCATTAAATGAGGCAGTTGAAGCGGGGGAAATCTTTCTCCATATCCATTGTCCTGTTTTAGGGCATGCAGTGCTGTGCTTTATTATGATTCGGGAAGGATGAAAGGGGCAAAAAATCAGTATTTCTGGTGGGGCACCTCACGCTCCTGCATGTTGTTTTCCATGGTCCAGAATTATGCCTCACCATGGGTTTCCGGAAGATCGCAAGTCGTGCATCCTCTGGGGCAGCCTTCATCAGATCTTTCAGCCAGGGCCGGTCTCTGAAGAGCCGCTCTTCAGGGATGCGTCATAAAGGAATTCAACTTTCCTGGTAACCGGCATTTTTCCCCCGGCACCCTGTGCAGCGGGTGCATGGTAACAGAGCTCGGTTTTCGGGTTTTTCATGGCTCAGGTCCTTGTCCCCGTCGCCTTGAAGAACGTGTAACAGAAAACCCCGTCATTCCCGCAGGTACGGTAAAGATCCTGGATTCCCTGATCCCATTCCACCTGACTGATCATTCCCTGTGCCAGTGCAGCATCCCTGACGCCTTCAACCATTGCAGTAAATGTCAGTCGGGTAAACCCGTCAACAAGTGCGGGGCGGGAGGCATCGACGTAAACCATACGGGGGGAGACATGTACTCCGCCAAATCCTGCAGCACTAAGGAGAGGATAGAGCTGCCTTCCGATGAGGGCATTGCCTCCCATATTCCGCTGGAGGTGTACAAGACATTCAATGGCTTTCCGTGCGTTCTGGCTTTCGGGATGGAAAAATGCCGAACCGTGATCACCTTCTATCACCGTTATCGTCCCGCCCTTTTTCAGGAGCGGGCAGAGCCGTTCCAGCGCACGTTGTGGCTCGGCAAGATGTTCAAGCACGAAACAGACAAAGATATGATCGAAAGTCTCAGGCGCGAACGGAAGCTGAAAAATATCTCCCTGGCGGAAAGTAACATTGATCAGGCCTTCCTTCCGGGTCATATCCTCTGCCCGCTGAAGCGAATCTGCAGATATATCTACAGACGTTATATGTGCACCGGGGCTGTTTTTTGCGAGGATGACGGTCTGGGCACCGATCCCGCAGCCGGCCTCCAGCACATGGGATCCCGCAGGATACTGCGTGTCGTCATGAAGAAGCCTGGTGAGCGTCTGCGCCTGGTCAAAAAGCCGTTCTGACTCCCGATCCGAGTACCCGTGGACATATTTTTTCCGGTTCATATACCCACTGTTCGATCCTTTCCGGTACACGTTGGAAGATAGAGGTATAAATACGGTGCCACACTGTTTCATTCTGGTGCCGGCATTCCTGTGGTAACCGGAATCACCCATCGCCTGTAATGGGGCGGATAAAAGAAATAGCCCTTATCTCGAAGTGGATCTGAAAATATAAATTCAAACCCGTTTTTTTCTACAATCGTAGCATATGAATGGAATTTCAGCCGGCGGACTTCGGGCAGTGCACGGAATTTTTCAGTCTCCAGCGGACCCGTGTTTTTATATTTCTCAAAAGTTTCAGGTCTGGAAATCCCGCCAGACAGGGAATATCGGGATATGGAGAACGAGGTCATGTTTTCATCGATGATGATCCACTGCAACGGGTTGGGCAGGGGCACACGCCTCCCCCGCGGTTGCTTAAGGCGTATCACAATAAATATTACGGTTCGGAACGCCACGAACAGGATGATAATTGCAGTGGCAACAATGAGAGCCAGTGAGGTACTTACAAGTCCGAAAGCACCTATGATAAGAATGCCACCGGTAGTGATAAAGAGAAAAATACTCGGCCCCGGCAGAATCCCGATAGTAACTTTCCTGTCTGACAAGGGATACATCAGCGGGATACCGGGATATGCGAGTGCATCGATACCCAGATGGACAAGGGCCCCGGCAAGGATCACAAAAAATGCCAGTTGTAATGGCATTGGAAGTTCACGGGCTGGAATTGTTCCTGCAAAAACTGCCAGCCGGATCCCGGCAGTTGCCAGCGCCGACATAACAACTGTACCAAAAATGCTGTGAGCGAAACCTCCGTGAGTGAATATATAGAGTGCGGGAGACGTGTCAGAAATTATCCGGAAAAATATATCTGCATCCACGATAACTGCCCCGATGATGGCAAAGGGGAGAAAAGAAGAGGTGCTGCCAGCTGCAAGGAAAATGATCACCGTTATAAGGGCATGGGTAAGTACGTCCACAACTCAGATTGCTCGATGGATCTACAAAAGGGTGCTGAATAAAACATGGGATGAGTAGTGTTATAGGAGATCACAATGTTCAAATCCGGCAAATGTTTCATGACGGCAAATGCATTCTAATGCTGATTAATAAATCAGACATTCCTGAGGTAAGTTCATATAATGAAACCACAATGTGGTAATTATGCCTCTAATGAAATGCGCCCCCGGAATGGAGGGTCCATTCGAAACAACAGGAACAACAAATAGCGAATTCATGAGAAAATTTATTGATCTTGCAGAACCTGAACACAAGATGTATGTTTTGACAGCCGATATTGTCTATAAATACAAAACGCGGTAAAGGAATAATTTCTTTTTTGTTACAAAGGTGTTACATCTCCCCCTGATCCTCAGTGTACGTTCAGTTCTTTAAGTAAGCTGCAAAACGGGAAACGGATATCTGGGGGTCTCGCGTGATTGCCAGCAATTTTGCTGCCTTGATTACTATTCTGATGTGAGAAGTAAAGAAAAGTTACGTTGGTGATGGTACGCCGGAATCGAGAGCAAATTTTTCTTTTTTAAAAGGGGATGGGAAAATACGTATAAATCGCACTAAAAAAGAGCACCAGACTACAAAAAAAGGTAATCATGCTAGGGCCAAGCCTATTAGCACAAGGTGAAGACCCTTTAAAGGGCCAAGAGATATTGAGAATTAATCTACAAACATCGGTAAGGGTTGTGCGACCTTGCGGAAAAAAATTTAATTTATAATGAAGTTCGCATTGCCAGTATCATTGTAAAATTGCGATGCGTTCCTATCCCCCGGCAACCGGCGGAAACAGCGCAATCAGATCTCTGTCATCGAGCGGGGTATCCAGCCCGGCCAGAAAATGAATGTTCCTGCCGTTTTTGAGGATGTTGATGAAGTCACGGAGGGTATCCGGAGCGGCAAATATCAACTCGTTCAGGCCCTCGTACCGTCCGGTAAGTTCAGCGAGAAGCGAGCGAATGGTTGCACCCTCTGGCAAATCCATACGGATCTGCGCATCCATGACCTCGCGCAAGGTGGCAAACGATTTGACCGTGACGTTAATGCGGTTCCGGATATTGGTCATCACATTCCGGGTCAGCGCTGCATACTATTCAGTTCTTCCATTACGACGGGAAGGCACGGCATGCTCCATGATCCGCCACCCTGCTCCCTTTCCTGCCATGTGCTCCTTTCCTATTATGCAAGACCCAGTTCTTTACGTTTCTCTTTTGTCGGAGTCCCTTCTTTATCCCAGCCCCGCAGGGTGTAATACTCGTCGAGCATCTCATCTCGTCTCCACACCTGCCCGGAGGGTGCACCCTCCTTGAGCGGTTCGTTCAGTAGACGTGACGGCAGCGTGTCATCCTTGCGGCCGAACCCGCGTTTGATGTTGTAGAGTTTCTGGAGGTTCCAGATCCGTTCACCGATCTTCAATAGTTCGGCTGCATCAATTTCCATCCCAGTGGTCGCGGCAAGGAGGTCGGCGTAATCCTGTGCACCCAGCGCAAACGAGGTAAAAAGGCACATGCCCGATGCATCGATGGCTGCCGTCATGTCCTGGAACGTCTTGACCCACCCGGCCTTTCCCTTCGTTACGTACGGGTCCAGTTTCTCTGGTGAGCCAAGGATCTCGGGGGAGATCATGTACCCGTATACATGGTCGCCACCACGGACCGATGTAGCTGTGGCAAGCCCGTATCCCTGTATCCCCCGGGGGTCGTAGGCCGGTAGTTCTTGCCTCTTGGAGCTCATCGAGCATTCCGGATGGCCGTATTTCGTGGCAAACCGGAAGGAACCTTCAGCAAGTTCATTACCGATATCTTCACGTTTCGCGATCTGCTCTACCAGTTTCAGCATCCCTTTGGCATCACCGAACCGGATCGGGTGTTTGACATAGCCCTTCTCTGCCATCTCCATTAGGCAGGCAATCGTTGTCGGCGCCGAAATCGCGTCGAGTCCGTACTCGTTGCAGATGTTGTTTGCCCGGGCCACCGCCTTGAGATCATCGATCCCGCAGTCCGGCCCGAATGCCCAGTCGGGCTCGTACTCAGGGCCTTCGCCGGCCTCGCTGTCGAATTCGCAGACCCGGCCGCACTTCACGATACATGCATAACAGCCCTTGTTCTGCTTGAGGATGGTTGCTGCCATGGTCTCGCCGGAAACCTTCTCCGCCGCCGGAAAGTGGGCGCTCTGAAAGTTCCGCGTTGGCAGTACATAGTTCTCGTTGATAATATTCACGAGCACTGCCGTGCCGTATTTCTGTAGCGCCTGTTCGATCCCGTTCTCCTCGATTTTTTTGCGCACGCGATCTTTGATAACGTTGAGCTGTTCCTCATCCGCTGCTTTGATAGGCAGATCTCCCCGTGCTGCAATCGCTTTCAGGTTTTTCGACCCCATAACAGCGCCGGCACCCCCGCGTCCTGCAGCCCGCGTCTTCTCGTTGATTATACAGGCGAACAGTACAAGTTTTTCCCCTGCCGGCCCTATACATGAGACACGGACACTCTTGTCCTTGAGTTCATCCGTGATCGCATTAGTCACCTGTCCGGTAGTTTTCCCCCAGAGGCCGGCAGCATCCCGGAGCTCGGCCTTCCCGCTGTCCAGCAGGAGGTAGACCGGTTTTTTTGCTTTGCCGGTCACGACGACTGCATCGAACCCGGCCTTCTTCATCTTCCATCCGAAAACCCCTCCGCTGTTGGCGCTCATGGCAGTTCCCGAGAGTGGTGAAATCGTCGAGACCTCGTACCGGCTTCCCAGTGGGATGCCGGTGCCGGTCAGCGGCCCGGCGGCAAACACGACAACATTTTTCTCGCCCAGCGGATCGATTTTCGGATCCACCATGTCGGTCAGAAGCCGGATGCCAAACCCCCGTCCGCCGATATACTGCCTCTTGAGATCCGGTGGTGTGGGTTTGATCGTAACCTTCCCTGCCGAGAGATCGGCATAGGCAATCTTTCCTGCATATCCGTCCATTATGATTACCAAACGCTTACTTCATGTTCATTATTCATAAAGGTTATTCAAAAAATATTGAAATGGAATATTAACTCGCATGGTTTGTTAACATATTTTAACATATCTGAAAAAACCAGCATCTGGAGTGGATGACGTTAGATGAAGGACACCCGGGCAACGAGGCATTCAGCGGGAATCAGGATACTGATCGGCAGACTGCGCATTCCATTCACTTCAGCGCCTTACGCCCGAGATCCGTGATGCTGTAAATAATCCAGTTCCCGTGATATTCGCCTTCGATTAGGCCACTCTCCTTCAAAATATTCAAGTGGTAGGAGAGTTTGGAGCCGGCAAGGCGCATGAACCGGTTGATAACGCAGACACAAAGTGGTTGATCGCGGAGCAGGTAGAGGATAGTGAGCCGCAACGGATCGGAGAGTGCGTGATAGACCCGGCTCTTCTCTTCGAGTTCCGTCTCGGAAGGAATGCGCCCTGCAAGTGCTTCGAATCCTCCGAGTTCATCGAGTTCTTTCTGAATTTGCTCGGGGATCTCCATCTCCTTTTCCCTAGAGCAATTCTTGTTTTTTGTCCCACAGCAGGACACGGTAACGTGCATCACTTCAAATTAATCTGAAATGGCAAGATATATAACCTTGCCCTGTCAAGTTAATTCAATAAATTTTGAATTGCTATCAGAAAATGACAGGGGGGATAACAAAATGCAGGACTTTTTACAACTATTCGCCGACTGGGATACCTGATCCTCGGTCTCGTTCAAGGCACCCCCATCGCATCATCCTTGAACTTCTTCATCTATGACTCGATCAAGGTCACGCTGATGCTCGCGGTCATTGTGTTTGGCGTCGCTATTGTCCGGACATACATTACCCCTCATCGGGTGAAGAAGTGGGTTGCGGGACGAACCGAAGGTGTCGGCAATGTTGTAGCCGCCATTCTTGGCATTCCCACGCCATTCTGTTCCTGCTCGGCAGTACCCCTCTTCATAAGGTTCGTCGAATCCAGGGTTCCGCTTGGCATCACCTTCTCGTTCCTGATCGCATCACCGCTTATTAACGAGGTTGCGGCGGCCATGCTGCTTGCGATGTTCGGCTGGCAGATTGCGCTCATTTACATTGTCTCTGGTCTCATCATCGCGATTGTTGCCGGTGTCATCATCGGACGCCTCCATCTCGAAAGCGAAGTCGAAGAATTTGTATATAAATGCAAGCTTCACGACCTTGCGGAAAAAATCATGAACTGGAAGGACCGGGTCGATTTCGGCATTAGCGAATCGAAAAGCATCACGTTAAAAGTGTTGCCCTACATTATCATCGGCATCGCCATTGCTGCAGTCATTCACGGGTACGCCCCGGCGGATTTTCTTGTCAACATTGCCGGGCCGGATAACCCGCTTGCTGTCCCGATCGCGGTGCTGATTGGTATACCGCTCTACTCGAACGCAGCAGGAATGATCCCGATTATGGAAGTGCTGACGGCAAAAGGGATGGCATTGGGCACAGCTCTCGCATTCATGATGGCAGTCATAGGGCTCTCGCTGCCTGAGATGATCATCCTGAGAAAAGTGACTAAGATCAAATTGCTCGTATTTTTCGCAGGAATTCTCTTCGTCTCGTTCGCGCTGACGGGATACCTGTTTAATGCGATACTGGGATAATATGATGATAACAGGAGAAATCTCATGACAAAATCAGATGATGCGGTGGTCTGTTTTAACAATGGGATCACATGCTCTTCGGCAGTCTTCTCTGCATTCTCTGAAGAACTTGGGCTTGAAGAAAAAACGGCAAAGAAGATCGGGTGCGGGTTTGGTGCAGGGGTTTCCCGGACCGGGAATATCTGCGGCGCGGTGTCCGGGGCGATTATGGTGATTGGGCTCAAATACGGGAAAGTGGAGCAGGGCGATGATGCGGCGACCGAGAAGACGCGAGCACTTACCCGACAATTTATTCGGGAATTTACAGCAAAGAACGGTTCGGTCAACTGCACAGAACTACTCGGACACAATCTGAGCAATCAGGATGAGTATGAAACAGCCGTCAGGGCGAAATTGTTTAGGACGAAATGCCCGGAATGTGTGCGGGATGCCGTGGCAATCCTTGAAAAAATACTCTGACGGTGCCGACAGGTGAACACCTATGGAGATACCAATAAAGAAACTCTCCTTCGTTGATCGTTTCCTGACGCTCTGGATCTTTCTCGCGATGGCAGCGGGGATCACGATCGGATATCTCTTACCCGCAGTCCCGGCCCTGATCACCGGCCTCTCAGTTGGGACCACATCAATCCCGATCGCAGTCGGCCTGATCCTGATGATGTATCCGCCGCTGGCAAAAGTACGTTATGAGGAACTCGGCAACGTGTTCCGGGATAAGAAGGCACTTGGGCTCTCGCTTTTCCTGACTTGGCTCGTGGGCCCTTTTCTGATGTTTGCCCTTGCCGTCCTCTTTCTCCGCGACCAGCCGCTGTACATGTACGGCCTGATCCTCGTCGGGATTGCCCCGTGTATCGCAATGGTTATTGTCTGGATAGACCTTGCCAGAGGCGATCGCGAGTTCAGTGCGACTATGGTGGGGTTGAATTCCATCTTCCAGGTCCTTTTCTATTCAGTCTATGCATACATTCTCATAACCGTGCTCCCGAATGTTATCGGTGTTGCCAGAGGGACAGCAGTGAATGTGACTATGGCAGAGATTGCAGTCACCGTCTTTACCTATCTTGGCACCCCGTTTATCGCGGGAGTTGTTACCAGGTTCACCCTCATCAGAATGAAATCAAAGGAATGGTACGAACAAAAATTCATCAAGAAGATCTCACCGATTACTCTCGTTGCGCTGCTCTTTACCATTATCGTGATGTTCTCTCTCAAAGGGGGATATATCGTTACAGTCCCGCTCGATGTTGTCAGGGTGGCGATCCCGCTGGTCTTTTACTTCCTGATAATGTTCTCTCTCGGTTTTTACCTAGCATTTAAACTCGACATCAGTTATCCGCGGACCGCAAGCCTCGCATTCACCGCGGCGTCCAATAATTTCGAGCTTGCAATTGCTGTCGCCATCGGTGTCTTTGGCATTGGATCTGCTGTTGCGTTCGCCACCGTGATTGGGCCGCTTGTTGAGGTTCCGGTGCTGATCGGCCTCGTGAACGTCTCGCTCTGGCTCAGACAGAAATGGTACGGTGGAAAGGGTGACGAAACGTGTAGCCCGTTGCTGCAGCTGCAGTAAGAAGAAAGCGAGGTTTTCACGAAAAAAAGATCCTGTTTATCTGCACCCACAACTGAGAAACCGGAACTGGCTGGACCGGGATCCCGGGATCGGATTCGACCAGCAGGGACCCATGAATCAGGTTCTGATGCGGTGGCGGTTGGTTGGAGACTTTTAACGAGCTGAAAAAATTGGTCACCACCGTAAATTAACCAGAATCTCCAATGTCGCTTTCACCGTTAAGAACCTTTCTGGTGCTCTCGTAGGCGGACAAAAATATTCTCACCGTTTCAGGATCGGAAATACCAGCACGCTGACGGTATTGAAGACCCCCGGCCCAACCGTTAAATAGTTGTAATATCTAATTATTAGCAGATGCAATTAATATGACTGTTGACCGCGAGGAGTCCGCCCGTACCTTGCTTGAAGTAGTTCCCATTATTATGCAGGGGATACGGTTGGAGATGCGTAACCGGCGATTACTGGACCTGACCGTCCCCCAGTTCCGCGTATTGGCCTTCGTGAACCGGAATAAAGGCTCTTCGCTTTGGGAGGTGGCAAATCACGTGGGGCTGACTCCTCCTTCGATGTCGAGACTTGTGGATGGTCTTATCGCACGCGGATTGATGGCACGAAAAGATGATCCCGATGACAGACGGCGTGTACAGCTGACCGTCACCGGTCGTGGACAAGCGATTCTGGAGACCGTAACGCAGGGAACTTTGTCATACCTGGCAGACAAACTCGGCGATCTGGATGCTGATAAGAGAGAAGCCATCGACAACGCCATGGAAGCACTGCGAACGGTCTTTGCTATCCCGCATGGAGACGGGAGGTGACATGAGATTATGGCTATCCTCACAACAGAACATCTCGCCCCTGATTCCGGCGAGCTGAAAGCCATCAATGACCTGGGCGCACCCCCCCTCCTCACACCCGGCAAAGACAGGACGCCAATGATTGCAATCAGCAATATGAGCAAAAAGTTCGGTAATGTTACGGCAGTGGATGCCATCAGTTTCGAAGTGTTAGAGGGAGAAATCTTCGGGCTTGTCGGCTTAAACGGAGCCGGGAAGACAACAACGATGTTAATCCTGTCGTCTCTTCTCAATCCAACTTCCGGCAGCGCGAGCGTGTGCGGTTATGACGTCATGAAGGAGAAGGATAGCGTGCGGCGTTCTATCGGGTTCGTATTCGAGGAAGAGGCCGTTGACATTTACCTTACGGGCAGGCAGAACCTGGACTTTGCCGCACGCATGTACAGTCTTTCACGGCAGGAGCGGGAGCAGATGGTGGCGTCGGTTTTAAAGACGGTCGGGCTGGAACAGCACGCGAATTCGAAAGTAAGAAATTATTCCGGGGGGATGTTGCGAAGGCTTGAGATAGCCAGAGGCATGCTGACATCTCCCCGGGTTCTCCTCCTCGACGAGCCGACCATAGGGCTGGACGTCCAGACACGGAGATATGTCTGGGACTACATCCGGAGAACGAACAGGGAGATGGGAGTAACTGCCCTGTTAGCGACATCATATCTTGATGAAGCCGATTATCTCTGTAACCGGATAGCGATTCTGCACGAAGGCAGGATAATAGCGACCGGGACCCCTGAAGCGCTGAAAGCCTCGATCGGGGAGAACCTGATAATATTTAAGCTGTCGAAAGGCTCCCCGGAACAATTCGCAGGATTGCTGCAGGACATGCCATGGACAAAGAGCCTTGAGAGTCGTGGCAACGGCACGTTCGCGCTAAGCCTGAAGGACAAAAGTATCGGCATACCACAGATCGTGAGAATGGCCAGGACACACGGTTTTGGCATCTCTTTTATACAATCAAGCATGCCGAGCCTGAATGATGTCTTATTGCATTACACGGAGAAGGGCACAAAAGGAGCATGATGAACGATGGACGACGTAATTGAGGTACATCAGCTCACGAAGAAGTTCGGTGACTTTACTGCGGTCGACCACATCGATTTCACCGTCAGGAGAGGTGAAATATTCGGGTTCGTCGGTCCAAACGGAGCGGGAAAATCGACAACCATTAAGATGCTGACAACAATGTTGCACCCGACTTCAGGTTCCGCCCGGATCTGCGGGTATGACGTGGCAAAAGAGAGTGACGAAGTCCGACGGCATATCGGGATTGTCTTCCAGGACAGGTCCAGCGATGACTATCTCACCGGCCGGCAGAACCTTGATTTTCATGCACGGATGTACGGGATGAGCAAAAGTGACCGGGAAGAGAAGATGGAAGAGGTCCTTGATCTTCTCGAACTGAAAGGAAAAGAGAACATCAGGCTTCGCATTCTGCCGGAAGGTGTCCGCCGCCGGTTTGAAGTGGCACGGGGCTTCATGACCCGTCCCGACGTTGTGTTCCTCGATGAACCCACCATAGGATTTGATATAAAGGCGCGGATGGACCTGTGGAACCAGATAAAGACAGCGAGGGAAAAAGAGGGGGTTACCGTTTCTCTCACAACGCATTTTATCGAGGAGGCGAACTACCTCTGTGATCGGGTGGCTATCATCGACAAGGCAAGAATCGTGGCACTGGATACGCCCCGGAACCTGAAGGAGGCAGTAGGTACAGACTTAATCTCAGTTCAGATCGCGGAGGGGGGAGAGAGAAGAGCTGCCTTCATCGAGAAGGTCAAAGAACTTGACTGGGTCAAACGTGTTGAGGAATACAGCAATTCGATATTGTTAAATGCGGAAAGCGGTGAGGGAAGGGTGGCTGACCTGATAGATTTTGCAGATGCACATGGATTTGTCATTACATCGATAGACGAGCATGAACCGAGCCTGGAAGACGTCTTTCTGCACTTCACCGGGAGGACGATACGGGAAGCTGAAGGCGAGGGGACCGGCATGAGACCGGGAAGAATTGTGGGGGAGATGTGAGGAAAATGGAAACAAAAACCGTAAAACAAAAACCGCTGTTTGAAGGGGAGCCGATCTACAGCATGTGGTTGCGGGAACTGCTTCGGTTCATCGCCATGCCATCCCGGATCCTCGCGACGTTCGCCTCGCCGTTCACCTGGCTTGTTCTTTTGGGTGTCCCGTTGAGCCAGGTTTTTCCAACCGGGGATATCCAGAGTATGTTCGGGGGGTTGACCTTCTTCGCGTTCATCGTCCCGGGGGTTCTGAGCATGGGCCTGCTGTTCGGTGGCACGAACAGCGGTGTTACGGTTCTCTGGGACAAGGAGTTCGGTTTCCTGAAGGAAGTGATGGTCGCTCCTGTCCGGCGCACATCCCTTATGATAGGCAGGAGTCTGGGAGCACTGACGATTGCACTTATTCAGGCAGTAGTCACGATAGCAGTTGCGCTCGTCCTCGGCATATGGCTTGGTTTCAGGATTATCAGCATCGCCGGTTTCATCCTTGCGGTTTGCTTCATGATTATTACCTTCTTTGCCTTCGTCGGTTTCGGCCTGACGCTTGGCGCGATGATCGAGGAAACCGAGGGGTTTATGACGATTATACGCATGATTGAGTTTCCGATGTTTTTCCTGTCCGGTGCTTTATTGCCACTCAACATGATTGAGGGTATACCTGTCCTGTACCAGTTGCAGTTCATCAACCCCCTTACTTATGGCGTCGATGGGATACGGGGATTCCTCACCGGTGCAAACTTCCTTCCGTTATGGCTGGATATCACGGTCATTGTCGCTTTCGCACTCCTGTTCCTTTTCCTTGGCGCCTATAAATTTTCGCGGATGGAAGTTGACTAAAAAGTAATCTTCACTCCAGTTATACGAAGATTTCAATGAGGATGTTGCGTTATCGGTTGAATTGAAAATTTTAATGAGGGGAATTATCGGTTATCAACTGTGGAATGCAACAGCACTTCTTTCCGGGGTACCCTGTCGGTCTTTCTGATCTCAGATCCCGGCCCCGGAGCCAGGAAAATCCAAAAATTTTTTTGGCGAGCAATTGAAAAGGAAGTCTCTCTTACAGGAAAGTTATTGAAATAATATATAGTTGACTGTGAAATTCTAAAAAGAACATCATCCGTTGATTCTGGAGATTGATTATTGTGTTTTTGTGACAGACGTTAGGGGAATTGAATTATTAAGAAAAACTGTTACCAATACGCGCAACTTGTTTACAAGCAACAAAGACTCCCGATCAGCAGTGACGGTAGAGATTCATCATTGCGTTTCTAATGGCGTTTCTCATGGGGTGATGGGAGATTTGGATGCATGACAATGCTGCGCGTGAAAAGAACCCCTATTTTGAGACTACAAGAAGGTATAGATCATAATCTTTCTATATAAAAGACCATTAGGAAAATACGAGAAATTGGGCCTCAAAAGAGAATTAGACCTTAACCAACGGTAATCAGGCCAGGGCCGAGATTCGAACCCGGGTCGGAGGATCCACAGTCCCCTAGGATAACCAACTACCCCACCCTGGCAGATGTCCTTTTTACATTTGCACCTGACTCTGATTAATGTATCCTTGCTGATCGATCACCTGATCTGGAAAGACAGGGACCGGGGAGTACGTGGCCAGCTGCGTGGGATCATAAGGTGATTATTAATAGAGTCAGATGTCCATTACATATCAGGTGGCTCTGATCACAATTCCTTAAAATGAGGCATGGCACATCACAGACTGTGCACCGGGAATTGGGAATGTTTTTTTATCCCACATCAGAGCGGGAACGAGGTGGTGGGGGTATGGCGGAGAACCCGAAGGTCAGGACGCCGATTGTCTGCGTGATGGGACATGTTGATCATGGGAAGACCTCACTTCTGGATCGTATCCGCGGGTCATCTGTCGTCAGTTCAGAAGTGGGGGCGATTACCCAGCACATAGGAGCGACAGTCGTCCCCATTGACGCGATCCGATCCATGAGTGGGACAATGGGAAAATCCATCAACATCCCCGGGCTGCTTTTTATTGACACTCCGGGACATCATGCGTTCACTACCCTTCGTGCACGCGGCGGGGCATTGGCCGACATGGCAATCCTTGTGGTCGATATCAACCAGGGTTTCCAGCCCCAGACCATCGAGGCCCTCCAGATCCTGAGGAATTGCCGGACTCCCTTTGTTGTTGCTGCTACCAAGATCGACCGGATCCATGGCTGGCGGGTTTTCGAAAATGAATCTATCCTTACATCGTTCGCAAAGCAAAACGACCGGGTGAAAGGGGATCTGGAGAACAAAACCTATGAGATCGTAGGTAAGCTCGCCGAACTTGATTTCTCAGCAGACAGGTTTGATCGGATTTCTGATTTCAAGCGCAATCTGGCGATTGTGCCGGTCAGCGCTCATACCGGTGAAGGCATTTCGGATCTGCTGCTCGTAATGATCGGGCTGGCCCAGCGGTATATGGGGGAAGAACTTGCCCTCCTGGTCGAAGGTCCGGGCGCCGGAACCGTCCTTGAAGTGAAGGAAGAACGGGGGCTTGGGACGACACTTGATGTGATCCTCTACGACGGGACGCTGGCTATTGGTGATGAAATTGCGGTCGCCGCACAGGATAATATTGTGGTGACAAAAGTGCGGTCGCTGTTAAAACCCCGACCGATGAAAGAGATTCTTGTCGAGGACCGGTTTGAGCGGGTAAAGACCGTCGCGGCAGCGGCGGGGATCAAAGTCACGGCTCCGAACCTCGAGAACGTGATAGCGGGGTCGCCTTTTTTTGTGATCCGTGGCAACCGGGAAGAAGTGGAGGCCAGGATAAAAAAAGAGATGACGGAGATACACGTAAAACTTGCCGACGAAGGGATAGTTATTAAGGCAGATACAATCGGGGCGCTGGAGGCGCTCTGTAAGGAACTTGAGGGAAAGGGGATTGGCGTGATGCGGGCAGAGGTCGGCCCCGTGAGCCGTCACGACCTCATTGATACCGAAACTATCAAAAACCCGGTGTTTCGCGTACTCCTCTCTTTTAACACCCAGGTACTTCCTGATGCCGCAGACATGATCAAAAACCCACTCTACACGCAGGTGAAAGTATTTGAAGGCAGAGTAATTTACCAGCTGATCGATCAGTATCTCGCATGGCAGGATGAGCAGAAACGGCTCCAGGAAAAACAGCGATTTGAGCACATCGTGATGCCTGCAAAGATCCGGCTTCTTCCAGATTGTGTATTCCGGCAGAGCAATCCGGCTGTTGTAGGAGTGCGGGTGCTTGGCGGAAAACTCCGCAGCGATGTGAATCTGATTAAAACCGATGGAAAGAAAGTCGGGCACCTTAAATCCATGCAGCTCCGTCAGGAATCTATTCGCGAGGCAGATGCCGGGCTTGAAGTCGCGATCTCGATTGAGGGTGTAACCGTTGGACGGCAGTTGAATGTGGGGGATGATCTATTCGTAGACATTCCTGAGCGGCATGTGAAAGTTCTCGAACGTGAGATGCTTAAAACGCTGAACGTAAGCACACAGGAAATTCTTAATGAGTTCACGACGATAAAGCGGAAAGAGGATCCTTTCTGGGGGAAATGATGCATACGAACTCGCTATAGACGCGAGGATTTAATAGTGTACCGGTATAATAAAATGGGTACTTCTCATGTGTGGGCGTAATTGCCGGCAGCCGGAGACGTGAAAAATCCAATACCGGGTTTTTTGATGAAAACCAATAAGGAGCATACAAAATGGCGGAGTTAAAGATCGTTGTATCAGACCCAAAGACCGGTCGTGCCTTTAATGTGGATGCGAGCGGCGGGGCAGCAGGAGTTATCGTGGGTAAACGTATTGGAGAGGAGATCGATGCTGGTGCACTGGGGCTTGCGGGTTATAAAATCTTAATCACCGGAGCATCCGACAGAACCGGAATACCCGCAAAAAAGAGCTTGCCGGGCGCAGGACGCAAGAAACTGCTTATGGCCGAAGGTGTAGGATTCCATCCGACGATGGAAGGCGAACGCCGAAGAAAGACTATCCGGTCAAACGAGATCACTGCTGACTTTGTGCAGATAAATGCCCGCGTAACCACATACGGGGATAAAACCCTTGATGAGCTATTCCCCAAGATTGCCGGAGAGAAAGCAGAAAAACCGGTTAAAGCCGGCAGAAGATAATATATCCATTCTTTTTCAGGATTTAATCAAAAGTTTTGGCTCAAAAACAAAAAATTTTGTTATAGCTGGTAGATGACGCTTGCTCGGCCAAATGCCGATGAATTCGTCGCGGATGTGAGCAATTTGCTGTCCTTCCAGATCTCAACCGTGAGATTGTGCAAAGATCTGTCCTCTTTGTAAAAGGTCGCAGAGACATTTCCTGTCGTATTGTCAATGGAATATAACCTGTCACCTGAGTTTCTCACTTTTTGCGTCACGTCATCGATGCCATAAGTTCCGTTAAATGCACCGAGATAGCTGACCTTGACAAATACTCCGGTAGCAGGTATACTGACGGGTGTTGGTTGCTTTATCGTCGGCACGGTAGTTCCAGTACCCGTCTGGGTACCAGAGGGCACGGGAGTAGTCTGTGGCGTCGATTGCTGACTTACACATCCACTTGTTACTACAGTTCCTGCCAGGAATAAAAATACAAAGAGCAACCCCCATTTTTTAATCATAAAGGTACCTCTTTGAAATTACGTGCAGCAATACCCAGGGAGTATCCCACGAATCATTTCCACTTCTTGACATGAATACACCTCATCAAATCTGTTTGATGATATATAAGCAATAAATCACCGAAATACTTTGTTGTTATAAATCCGGTTTGTTCACATCCATTCGCGGTTCCGGATTGTCCGGACTTCGTTGCCGGGATCAACCTTTTTTCACGGTTGCTGCAAGGGCATCTCTCTGGTCTTTGAAAGGCACATTGTATTTTTTTGCGAGCAGAACCAGTGCTGCCGCAGGAAGAAGATTCCCATCAAATTGCTCTTTGATAATCCGGTTCATTTCAGAAACGACTGCGGTTTCCTGCATTCCCTGGGCTTTTGCAATCCTGCCAATCAGTTCCTGTGATGGATCATTGCGCTCAAAGATTGAAGAAGTTGGTTTGAACCCGATAGGAATAATAATCTCATTTACATCAAATCGGGGAGAGAAAACTCCATTCTGCTGACCGAGAAATCCGTCTTCCTCAGCCCGGATAAGAAGCCTGTTCGCCTGGTCAGTACTCATCCACTTCCGGTCGAGCGCATAATAATAGACCAGCTCGTTCTTCCGCATCCCTGTTTTCCGGGTGTGCTTGAAGGGTGCAGCGATCGCGATTTTGAGAGTCACTTCGAGGCACCCAGAAGGATATTTTTCATGTCCAGAGCATCCAGACCCTCTCCCCGCCCCTCTTTTGCAATATCAATATCAGTTCTTGATACCTGATCAGTCAGGCGGAGAAAGAAGACCTCGTTACCAATCGGCACCTTACCTCCTCCACGCAGAGCAAGCAAAAGTATAGATACCTGCATGTCAGCGGCTTCTGTGATCTCACCTGGACGGAGCGCATCCGGTGTGATGTCACCGAATGTCGCCCGGTCAACCGCAATCTTCACCTTAGTCTTTACCTTTACCAGTTCTTTTTCGGTCTTCTTGGTTGATTCTGCGTTATCAAAACCAGCAATGTATTTCAGTGTCTCGTTAAACGGCATTCCCATTGCAAATGACAGATCCACCCGTTGGGGGAAACGATAATAGATCCTTCGCATAGCTACACTATGTGGAGGCCCTGAAGAAAAAAGATTGCTGAAAAATTAATTTAAACACACTGCCGGACGTATGGAGATTTTATTAAAAAATTGTGCGACCCCATGAAGGGAGAACGCAGTTAACCTGTGAGATGATCAAGAAAATTAAATCCGTTTTTTAATAGCGGGAAGTTTATTCGAGTAACACTGCGTTGATGACGCCATCCTGCCCCGGACGGCTCATGATACGGGCATTTCCAATCTCGGTCTTGATAATTGCACCTTTTGTCAGAAGATTTCGCCGCACATAGTTCGGGTTCGCCCCATTTTCGATAACGCTCGCAATCTTAACTTTTTTACTCTCGCCGTTTGTTGGGTTTGTCACATTTGCAAAACTTGCACGGAGCGCACGGACTTTCTGGTTCGCACCGGTCGTCCGGATATTTTTTCTCCGGTCTTCACCTATATGAGTGTCTGCCGGTGCGAGCCCGATTTCCGTTCTCCGCTTCATTTGTGCCGGGCGGCGCCTGCCACCTGTCACCTTTCGTACTGATTCTCCCTGCCACTGCATGGTGTCACACTCTTTATAAATTTCTACGGGAGCCTGTCCCGAAGATGGTGCTCTATATATTCCCTTCAGAATTATTTATAGTATTTCCCGATTGTTTCCATTTCACGTTTCGGACAGCCAGAACCTGCAGGAGTTTCGAAAAGAAAAAACAAGAGATCTTTTTTTTTGGAAGCGTTGCCGTTATCTTAAAATTATTCACACAAGTATTGCATCAAGGAGGATCGTAATACCGTCACCAGTCTTCAGATTTGTTTTGAATACGGGCATTCCGGGATTATACCGGTGGATATCTGACTCCATGCGGCCGAGGTTCGCTCCAACAAGCGGGGCGAGATCAATTTTGTTGATCACTCCGATAGTGCAGTCACGGAATATCATCGGATGCTTGTTTACTACATCATCGCCTTCCGTTGAGCTCACAATAACGATTCTCTTTTCTGCTCCAAGGCGGAAATCGGTGGGACAGACCATATTACCCACGTTCTCAATAAAAAGTATATCAATATCATCGAGCGGAAGGTGATCGATAGCATGTTCCACGAGGTGGGCATCAAGATGGCATTCCTTCCCGGTATTAGCATTGAAAGCCGGGATCCCCAGTGCTACAAGACGCTTGAAATCATCGTCACCATACACATCGCCAGCAATAGCACCCGCACGAAGCCCCTTCCTGGTGAGCAGGGGAACAAGGCGCTCAATGAGCGCAGTTTTTCCTGAACCGATGGCACCAAGCAGGTCAAATGCCCGGACGCCATGAGCTTTCAGGTTTTTCGCATTATTGTCGGCTAGGGTGTTGTTGACGTCGTAGATATCCTTCTCAAGCCTGACGTCGATATGATGCATACTAAAAGGTGGGAGCGTGCACTGTTTATACCTTGACCCCCAAATTCTCATATAATGGTACAAGGTGAGTGCATACTGTATCCCTGCTACTTCAATGCAGCATATTCACGTCGTCAGGGGCGGAGAGTAGCACTTAGCCGCGGGACAAAGGCTCCGGTGATCAACGATCTCGAACGCGCATTAAAGCGCATCGGTGTCACCTTCCGGATCGAGGACCACCATCACCCTGCACACTGGGTGCGGCGCGAGGGTCGGGTTGTTGTCATATGGCAGGAGAGTAAAGAGGCACTCATAAAGAAAGTCGCTCAAAGACTCGAGGTGAAACGGTGAGCGGTTTGTATGACCTGCATACCCATTCCATTCTGTCTGATGGAGAAATGCTTCCCATCGAACTGATCCGCAGGATGGCAGTGCTCGGATACACAACAGTTGCCATTACTGATCATGTCGATCCGTCCAATACCACATCCGTTATTGGATCACTTATTCAGGTTCGGGAATCTGCAAAACTTTTCGGAATCAAACTGCTCTGTGGAGTTGAGATTACTCATGTCCCTCCATCGCAGATAGCAGATCTCGCAAAAAAAGCAAAAACAGCCGGAGCGGATATCGTTGTCGTCCATGGAGAGACAACAGTAGAGCCGGTAGCAGCCGGCACTAATCTTGCAGCCTGCGGGTGCAGATACGTGAATGTTCTTGCACACCCGGGGCTTATCTCCCCTGAAGATGCACTTCTCGCTGCAAAGAACGGTATTGCGCTTGAGATTACTTCGCGAGGGGGTCACAACCGGACAAACGGCCATGTGGTCCAGGTCGCTCGCGAAACAGCCTGCCAGATAGTGGTAAATTCGGATGCACATGCTCCCCAGGACCTGCTGGATAAGCGCGCGAAATTTATTGTTGCAAAAGGGGCCGGACTGACCGATGCTGAGTGCAAACAGGTTATATCTTTAAATATTGACCAGTTTCTTGTTTCCTGATATTTCTATTTATACTTTCACACAAAATTTAAATACTGAACCGCCATATATATATAAATTACTAAATTATTCCATTGCCATTGTATCTTTGAGGTTGTTGTGTGAAAGTTGTTGGCCGAGCGATGAGCACCGTTGGCAGCCGGATGCTTATTATTCAATGCGATGCCGCCCAGCTCCCCCCGTTATACAGCGAAGTGACTGACCGCCGGATGAAACCCGTGGGTAAAATTCTGGATCTCTTCGGTAATATCAAAGCACCCTATGCAGCAGTTCTCTGCCACGAAAAATGCACGGTCAAGCCCGATGAAAAACTCTTCGCAAAGTGATAGCATAACACCCGGGATACGCCGGTTCCGAACAAAAAAAATGTATATCATGGTGAATCATTATGCAGGAAGTTGAAAAGTTAAAAGTCCTTCAGAGTGAGAGGGAAGCACTCAAATTACGCACGAAGGGTAAAGAGGTCGAGAAGAAGGCCGAGAATCATACTGAGACGGTCTGCCCGGAATGCGGAAGCAGACAGCTTGTTCACGACTATGAGCGGGCAGAACTTGTCTGCCAGAGCTGCGGTCTTGTTATTGATGGTGACTTCATAGACCGCGGTCCAGAATGGCGTGCATTCGACCATGACCAGCGTATGAAACGCTCGCGGGTCGGGGCTCCCATGACATTTACGATCCACGACAAAGGTCTTTCAACGATGATTGACTGGCGCAACCGTGACTCGTATGGCAGGGCAATCTCATCCAAAAACCGTGCGCAGCTCTACCGGCTTCGCAAATGGCAGCGCCGTATCCGGGTCAGTAATGCAACTGAGCGCAATCTTGCATTCGCTCTCTCGGAACTGGATCGGATGGCGTCTGCACTTGGTCTTCCAAGAAATGTCCGTGAGACGGCAGCTGTTGTCTATCGTGATGCGGTTGACAAAAACCTGATCCGCGGGCGGAGTATCGAAGGTGTTGCCGCTGCTGCACTCTATGCAGCATGCCGCCAGTGTAATGTACCCCGCACTCTTGATGAGATTGCAGAAGTTTCCCGTGTATCCAGAAAAGAGATCGGCAGGACGTACCGGTTCATTTCCCGGGAACTCGGACTTAAACTTCTCCCTACTTCGCCCATCGATTACGTACCGCGCTTCTGCTCAGGGCTTACTCTCAAAGGAGAAGTCCAGAGCCGTGCCGTGGAGATCCTGCGCCAAGCGGGAGAACGCGAGTTAACAAGCGGCAGGGGTCCGACCGGCGTCGCCGCAGCCGCGATTTATATTTCATCAATTCTTGGCGGCGAGCGCCGCACCCAGCGGGAAGTGGCCGAGGTGGCGGGGGTTACTGAAGTCACTATCAGGAACAGATATAAGGAACTGGCAGAAAAGTTAGATATCGAGATTATTCTCTGATATCATCTCATTTTTGGGCTCGTAGATCAGGGGTAGATCGTTACGTTCGCAACGTAAAGGCCGCGGGTTCAATTCCCGCCGGGTCCATTGATTTTTCAGGTTTTTTTTAAATACCATTTCCCATCCTGCCATTATCTGGCAGGAAAAAGATCATCTCATTATATACTGCGGGAAAGCGTGCACTAAAAAAATCTTTCCGTTCCAATGATTTTTACTACCAGTCCGGGCGTGTTATCCACAATCGATATATGATCCTGCCTAGTACCTATATAGTTACAGAAAATTCCTCTCAGCAGAGAATGGGGAGATTCCAATGATACAAGTCAGCATATACAATATTAATCATATTTTCGTCATCCTTTTAGCTACCTTCATTATTGTCCTGCCTGCCAGTGCCATGACGGTGGCCATGTATGGAACCAACTCCGGATTTAATCCGGACCTCCATAAAGATACCGTCGTGGTCGCAAGTTCAATTCCCGGATCCGGATCAGATCTGGACAGTAAGGTGGATCAGTTTACTGATCCATCAGTCGATGTGATAATTCTTGGCGGTGATGATGCGTTCAGCCTGTCAACAGCTGCTAAAATCGATACTGCCGTGGCTGGCGGTAAGATCCTCGTCATTACTTTCCCGTGCAACCAACAATTCAATGCGAGCCTGCCGGCAGCCAACGGGGGAACCACCACGGGAGGACAGTCCCTGGAGCTTGCTGATCCCACAAAGGTCATAACAAAAGAGATCTTCACCGGTCTGCCCTCCCAGTACCCCTTGACGGGTAAATCGCAGGATCAGGAGCAGGTTGTCGCTAAAAAGGGGGCTGTCACTCTTCTGAATTACGATACCGGGACCCCAGCTCTCCTTTATGGGAAGTTCGGAAAGGGCTATGTAATTGAATGGACGACGGTGCCTGTACCTGCATATATGGGAACAAATGAAGCAGATACCATAAATTATCGCCTTATTTCCCAGCTCCTCCCGGTAACATCCACTACTACGGTATCAACAACGACTGTTCCGGAAACAACCACCACAACCAATCCACTGGTGAACGCTACGGTGACGATAACATCCACAGGATCCGTTTCATCCGAACAATCCTATGGAAACGTTACAGTCCATTCATCCCCTTCCGGAGCAAGCATTCTGATTGACGGAGTCTATGGTGGTACTACTCCCGTCACTGTCACAAATATTGCTCAGGGAAATCATATCATCAGGCTGACATTAAGCGGTTACTACGACTATGAGGGGACCATTTATGTTATTGCCGGGCAGACGGCAAGTGCATTCGGGACACTGCCACCCCTAAACCAGATTTCCACTTCCAATACAGTAACTCCTGTGGCAACACCGATTGTTGTTGCGATCCCGGTCACTGCGGAACCCACAGACAAAGGGGGATCTCTGGACAATTCGATCGTTGTAGCAATAATCGGTGTTGTTACTGCAATTATCGGGGCAACTGCCACGATTTTTTCCCATATTTCCAAGACAAAGAAAGAGTAAGGCAAATCAGAGTGTTCAACATGACTTGTCTCTTTTTTTAATAACGCACTTCACCAATAGAGAATAACAAACCGACATTCAGAAGAGATCAGTAACAACTATATGGAATCCGCAGAAAAACAGTATACCACAACTTATGTAAAGGGCTCGTAGATCAGGGGTAGATCGTCACGTTTGCAACGTGAAGGCCACGGGTTCAAATCCCGTCGAGTCCATTCGATTTTTATTTTTATCTGGTGACATATAGTTTTTTTAGGTTTAAAAGGCAAAGCCCTCGCAATTTGATGCGACAGTAATCCGGACGGGCTTATTCGATTTAATCTCTATTCATTTTTATTTTTAAAAAAAATCAATCGATCCAGTCGAGTAATTCCCGTGATTTTTCGTGCTTTTCCTGTTGTTTTAGTTTTTCTTTCACTTTTTTTACTGCAACAATTGCAGGTGATTGTTGTCGTTCAAACTGCCCATAGTCCATATAGTCCCGGGTAATCCGATCATTATTACCTGCGGCTATTTCCTGGAAGGGAGTCGGTTGTTCTTTAAGCGGAACAAGTATCGATGGATTTTCCCCATGAGATATATCCAATTCTTTTACCTGAGGATTTTCCGGTGTGTGAACCGGTTCCTGTACGATAAGGGGGGGAGCAACTTTCTGGATCTGGGGCGGAACCAGTGCGGTAGCAGGAGATTCCTGAGAATTTCCCGACCGGTACATCAGGAAGTCTATAAAATCTTCGACTTCCTTTCGCTGATCAGGAGACAACCGGTCCAGTTTACTTTCTAACGATTCCATACGGCATGCCAAAGAAGTACTCTGGTGATGAAATATCTCTCCCTGTTTGTATTTATAGCCAAAGACCCGCAGTTCTGACTCTCGATGGGAGGTTGGTCCCATAGCTAACTAAAAAGATACAGCAGCTGGAAAAAGGGCGCCTTGTAATAACAGTGTATTAAAATAAAAATACGCTTTCGTATTCAGACAAAGGGATTATTCCCAGCAGTGCTGGTACCCGCGCTTCTCTAATTGGCGGCCATCAATCAGGACAGTTTTTTCCTTTATAGCCGTGCCAATTATTGTATACGGAACGTCTTCAACCGGATGCCGTTTGGGAGGCAGGGTAAATATCAGTTCGTAATCCCCGCCTCCAAACAGTGCAAGTTCCTGTGCCTGACCATCAGGAATTTCTGCAGGGAGAGGGATCTTTGCTGAATCAAGGGAAAAACCACATTCATTCACGCTCAGCAGATCGTAGAGCGAGAGCGCAATCCCATCGCTGTCATCCATCATTGCGCTGACTCCAGACCTGCCAAGACGCTTTCCTTCTTCTACCCGGGGTTGTGGTTCAAAGAGCGCCTTTTCATACCGGGAATAACCGTCAAGATATGCCTGCGCCTGTCCGGGGGTTCCGGTAACACAGACCAGATCGCCCGGTTGTGCACCGGTACGGCGGACAATACGGTCACGGTCAACAAGCCCGATCCCGGTTGTCACGACAGTAAGTTCCCCATGGCGGTCAATGTCGCCGCCAATGATCACTGCCCCGTACCGTATGCAACAGTCCTGTGCACCCTGCATGACGCCAGCCAGATTCTTCCAGTCATCAAGCCCCACCGCAATCAGGAGATATTCCGGGTCGGCACCCATACTCGCAATATCAGAGAGGGTAACTGCAGCACTCATCCAGCCGATCTGCCAGTCACTCATTCCTTCTGCAAAATCCGTGGTGCGGTGGAGCATGTCGGTAGTGATCACCATAAGCCGTTCCCCGCAGGAGACCACCGCACAGTCATCCGTAGTATTCTCTTTTCCCACGATTCCCGTCACGACCTGTAAGAGCTCGCGGTCATCCAATCTTGCGCACCTCCTTACCCCGTTCGCTCTTGTACTCTTTGAAGATGTGCTCGATCATGTCAGATTTCTTTTCGCGTTCGTGGTGTGCCTGTTCTTCCTGCCAGCGTTCGAGAGCTTTCTCAAACGTTTCCTTGCAGGAAAGCCCCTGCTTTCCGCGAACCTGAACACTTGTATCCTTATCGGAAAGAAGGGGGATTCCTGATTCCCGGAATGCCCTGAGCATCTGCGGATCGCTTTCTGCAAGCGCCGTTGCGCCGGTTATAACCGCCCTGATACGGGCTTCTGCGAGATCCTTGACCACACTCCTTCCCCAACCATCAAGGCGGCCCACATGGATAATGTCGCCTTCATCGATCCCAACATCATCAATAAGCCTGCGCAGCCCGTCTTTTGTCAGTGCATCCATTACTTTAACCGGAAGCACTTCACCCTCCATCGAGAGCTCGGCAAACTGCCTGATGCGCACGAGGCGTTTGGAAAGAGTCCGGTTTCGCCGCTCCTCTTTGCGTAACTGTTTTTTTAAGCTCTGGATAACCGCATCTTTTTTTATCACCTCGGTATCCTTTGCAAGTTGGGTATCCTGCACTGTGTGGATCTTCCGGACACGTACCTGAAGCCTCTGGATTTCAAAGTCCTTTTCCTTGATTTCTTCCTGCAGATCAGTAACAAAGGTTCGCAGACGTTTTACCATCCCATCCAGCACCCTGACCTTCTCATCGTGTTTTACCTCCACCGGCACTACGGGGACGTCAATTGACGGTGCCGGAGTTACCGAGCTCATGTCACCGATTACCTGATCGAGGGACTGCCCCCGGATGACCCGCGCACGTACTTCATCAAGGTCGTGACCGGGAGGAATTCGCTTCATCAGATTCTGGAATTTGTGCCGATACTGACGGTATGCGTCGAGCGCAGCAGAAAGGGCATCCCGTTCATGATCGTTCGTGTACGGGAACGAAGCGGTTAGTTCAATCTTCGTCTCAACACTCATATCCTGCTTTGGAGTATAAGAAACGGCAGAGAAAGCCCGTCGGATCTTCTCCACTGAATAGGGCATCTGCTGCACATCTGACGCGACTATAACTGGTTTTCCAACGCGGTAAAGTGACTCAACTACATCTCCCATGTTCATCTGCCGGGAACTTGCAAGATGAAGCAGGTTGCCATCAAGATCGACAGCTGCAAATGCGGTCGTCGTGCCAGGATCAATACCGACAATCAGGTACCGCGGTTTACCCGAGAGAGGGCGGAACCGGATCCTTTCCAAGCGCTTCCCGCTGATCCGTACCTGAATATCTGCACCCCGGTATGTTGAGACCGGAACCTGATCTCTCGTCGCAAAGACCCGGAATGCAACCCTGCTGCACCCACCAAACGCCCGGGTCAGCTTCTTTTCATACTTGAGCCCTGCTGCAACAAGGTCCATCTCGATTTCCCTGCCCTTCAATTGCACCGCCCCGTGGATCTTGCGAACGTACCGGTTCTGACTCCACCCGCCTTTTCCCAACGACCTGTGCCGGCTTACCACAACGTCACTCTCGTTCTCGAATGCGATGACCTCCGCTCCTGCACCCAGAGAGGCAACCTGCGCCGTTGTGCGGGCTTCGGCAAACGGATCAAAACGGTTGAAACTGATGTTATACCGGGCAGCAACCTTACCGAGTGTCTCTTTGCGTTCTCCGCCTGTTACCTGAACAAGCCGGGTCTGCGGGGGCAGCGCCTGTAAAAAGAAGAAAAGATCGTGCTGGTCAGCGGCAATCTCCTGAAGGCTGTCCACTGCAAGAATATCCGGGTGTTCCTCATTGAGCATGCGGAAGAGACGGAACATCGAGACTTCGGACTCACTCTCAATGATCTGTCCTTCCATCCGGACAAGGGCATACATCGGACGCCGGGAACGCGATCTTACTGAACCTTTTATTATGTCAATGCCATAGACCCTTAACCGATCACGCATCGCATGGCATCTCCGCGATCATACTTCACTTTGTATTTCCGTTTAAAAAACGAGAGAATATTTTCGATGTCCCGCTCCAGTATTGACCGGGCATTCGGGTGGCTGGTTCCGACCCATTGGGGCCAGTCGATGATAACGCACCTGCCTTCCTCCATGAGGACGTTATATTCAGAAAGATCGGCGTGGATAATTCCCTCATGATATGCGTTACCCGCGTTAGTGAGTATCTCATCAAGTGCCTGTTGTGGCTCTTCAAGGCGGCAGTGGTTGAGATTCGGACCGTTTATCAATGCCATCACAACGGTATGGCGGTTCTGAGCGATGGGTAAAGGGACGCTGACTTTCGGGTGCAGGGTGGTAAGGGCAAGATATTCCCGTTCCGCTGATCTCCGGGAGGCGATCAGCCAGGGACAATGGCCGTCATCCGGCATGTAATCCCGGTTGAGCCGTGCTGATGAGAATGAGCGTTGTCCGACACGGTGAAACTTGATAGCAACCGGACCAAGTCCGAGCGCTTCATACACTACAGACTCCTTTCCCTCACCGATTCGAGTGCCGAGTGCCGATATCGTCCCGTTCCTGGTGAGGGTTGACAGCGCAAGTGTATCGTAACCACCAAAGACAAGAGCGTAACCATCGTAGGGCACGGGATTGAACCGGACCATACCCCAGGTAATCAGACGGGCCAGGCGGTAGTTGACTTCGGATTCTGATAGCTTGGTTGCCACTTTGATCTGCTCCAGCGGCACCCATGCATACCGTTTCATCCCACGTTCTAGCGTAGTGAGTATGGATTTTTCATATTTGTTCAGGGTGCGGATGCGTTCCGCCGCGACGACCATAATCGTTAGAGTGATTATGTGTCAGACTATAAAATCACATCTTACCCGTCACACCCGCACGGTCAACACAACCTTAAACATCTTTTATCATTAAGATTAGAATGGATTGGCTAATGCAGTGCAACAAGTGCAGGAGGGAAGCAGTACTTTTTCAGGAATACTCCGGACAGCACTTTTGCGAACAGCATTTTGAAGCGGATCTTGAAAGAAAAGCAAAGCATGAAATCCGCAGGCAGCGGTGGCTGGCGGCCGGCGATCATATCGCAGTCGCCCTTTCGGGAGACGCAAACAGCAGCGCACTCCTCTATTTTCTCAAAAAACTTACTTCCAACCGCCACGACGTCCGAATCTCTGCTATCACAATCGATGAAGGTATCACGGGTTTCCGTGATCCGGGAATCGCGACAGGTATCGCCAGATTGTCCGACATGGAATGTATTAAGGTGTCTTTTCTTGAAAGATTTGGGATTACTCTGGATGAGATCGCCCATCAGAAAGGGATCACCCTTTCCTGCACGTATTGTCGTGTGCTCCGGAATTTCCTGCTGAACGGGATAGCCATTGAACACGGGGTTACGAAACTTGCTTTGGGCGATGACCTGGATGATGGGGCAGCATCAGTAATGAAAAATATTCTCCAGGGGAATCCTGAGATTCTCGCCCGTTCAGAGCGAACCGGCAAAGGAAAAATTCCCAGGATCAGACCATTTATCTCTATCCCTCACAAAGAAGTGGCACTCTATGCAGATTTTCATGCCAGAGGATATGATCAATCCCGATGTCCTTATAATAATGAACCTTTTGAGAAGGACGTACGGGGGTTACTGAATGATTTTACCACCCGTCACCATTCAACAAGATATGCTCTCATGGGCCTGAAAAAAAATCTGAATAACACATGCTGCACGAACGCTGATTTAGTCCCTTACTGTGAACGATGCGGAGAACCAACAAACGGAATATGCCGAAGCTGCCGGATAATCTCTGAGGTGACAACCCATGGCGCTTAGAAGGGGAAGAGTCTGGAGAGCAGTCCGGAATTCTCCCGGCATCCAAATCTCCATATATTTTTTCGCGTTCGCCCTGCTGATAAGCGTCAATACCTATTTATTTTACTCGTACTATCCGCTGCTGGAGAACAAGCCCCTCTCATGGTCTCAGGCACTTCTGTTTGTCGTCGAATCCATGACAACGGTCGGATATGGCGAGTTGTTACCTTTCGCCAACGCCATTACACGACTGCTTGCGATCCAGATCATGCTGTCCGGCGTTGTCATGATCTTCGTTGTTATCCCGCTTCTCCTTGCACCGTTCCTTACCACCCTTCTTGCTCCCGCACCGCCACGAAGAACCCCGCACCGTCTGTCGGGTCATACCGTAGTTATGGGATATGACGAGCTCACCAGTTCCGTTATCGACAGTCTTACTATCTCCGACCATGATATCGTGATAATCGAGCAGGATAAGGCAGTAGCACTCGAGATCGCCACGAAATACCGTAAACGGGCCTATGTAATCTGGGGGGAATATACCGATCCCGCCACATGGGCTGCAGCTCATATAGTGAGCGCACGGCATATTCTCATCTGCAAGGATGAGCGGCAGACGGCCAGCATCGTTCTCGGAATTCGTGAACAGGTAAAGGGTAAGATCATTTCGATTGTGGACAAGCTCTCCTTAGAAAGGTATCTTCGGTACGCAGGGGCAGATTACATACTTTCTCCCAAATATGAAACCGGAAAGATTCTGGCACGCCATGCTGTCCTCAATCCGAGCGCGGATATAGAATCAGATATCCCCGGGCAGAACAGGATCAATATCAATCTCCAGCATGCTCCGGAGCAGGACCTCAGGCTTATTAACATTCCTGTGGTTTTCGGGTGCAAAGCTGCATTCAAATCCCTGTTTGACCTTCATCTCTTTGAACGATTCGGCGTTATAGTGCCGTTTCTCTGGAAGGCCGGAAAATTCATTCCTTCACCCGGTGATGAGATTGTTATCGATACCATGACCTCTCTTTTCCTTTTTGGCAAAGCTGAGTCTATTGTCGATACGCTCAGGGAAGAGTTCAATACCGACGGATGTGCAGATGCATTTGCCGTGATCTCGGGTTTTGGGGATGTAGGTGCAGGTGCATACCAGGAACTCACCACATCCGGCGTTTCCTGCATGGTTGTCGATTCAAAACAACAGGATGTAAACCAGGTTGTCGGTAATGCGGAAGATGAGGTCGTGTTAAAAAAGGCCCGCATTGAAGAAGCACAGTTCTGTATTATTGCTTTGAACAACGACGACGTGAATATCTTTACCACACTCATGGCCCGGAATTTAAACCCGGTCATTCGTATCCTTGCCCGGGCCAATGAACCGGCTTCAGTGGAGAAACTCTACCGTGCGGGTGCTGATTATGTCGCTCTCCTTCCTATGATTGGGGGGCAGACGATCGCCCGGATCATACTTGCCGATACAGTCACGATCCTCCTTGAACTTCCTGACGGGGAAATGGTTATCATGAAGCGTGTCATCAGGTCCTATCCTCACACAATTTCGTATTTCTGCAGAAAAACAGGTGTAAGAATCATCGGTATAGAGGGGCCGGACCGCAGTATTGTCGCCCCAAATTCCCGGGAGATAGTCACCGAAGGAGAAGATATCATTGCCATAGGGAATACCAAACAATTGAAAAAGTTTATCCATTTACTATAAACGATGTGGTGATAATGGCAACTGAACTCGGGTGCAGGATGGGTCAGGTGGAACAGATGATCCGTTACGCATACTGGACAAGCGGGCGCAAGGGAATTGTCGTAGGCCTCAGCGGGGGTGTTGATTCTGCGGTGGCCGCGGTGTTCTGTTGCCGGGCTATTGGTGGTGAAAAGGTGCTTGGGCTCTCTCTTCCCTCTGCAATAAGCAAAGCGTCGGATATCGAAGATGCAGCGATGCTTTGTAAGAAGTGGGGCATGGAGCACCGCGTAGTAAGCATAGAACCCATGCTTGATGGGTTCAGAACCATGCAGGAATTTAAGGATTCACGGTATCTGCTCGGTAATCTTATGGCGAGGATCCGTATGGTGATTCTATATTATCACGCCAACCGCGATCATAAACTCGTCTGCGGGACGTCGAACCGAAGTGAATATATGCTCGGTTACTGCACAAAGTTTGGTGATAATGCAGCTGACCTCCAGCCAATAATGCATCTCTATAAATCTGAAATATATATGATCGCTGAAGAGCTTGGAATTCCGGAATCGATCCTAAAAAAGATCCCTTCGGCCGGTTTGTGGGAAGGACAAAGCGATGAAGAGGAGATCGGTCTGTCATATGAAGAGATCGATACATCACTCCGGGTGCTTGAACTCCAGGGCTGGCAGGCATTAACACCTGTTGAAGAAAAGGTACTGGAGTTCGTGAAAAAAAGCGAGCACAAGAGGCTTCCGGCACCTAATCTTTTAGCAGAACAGAAAAAACCGTGAGGAATTTTTCCGGCTCATTGAGGAATGAAAGCGCAGTCTCATTCCCGATGAGATCGTAAAGCGGACCCTTACACAGGTGATGCATACCATTCGCGCAGGTCGCTCCAAGATACCGTACCGGAGGGATCGATAAGTAATATGAATTCTTTTGAACCTTTCCAGAACACATCATATAATATGCCGCACCATGATATTTTTCATACTCACCATACTCGCTCTGGAATGCCGTTGAAACAATATTTGCCATGACCAGCGTCGTATCCGCTGAAGGGTTGATGGATATATGGCCATATTCCGGCGGGACTACCACGAGATCACCTTCACTTGCAGAGATCATCACTACATCATCAAGCATCCGTGACTGGAGAAGGTATTGAGCCTCGCCCTCAATAACTTCATAAATCTCCGGATAACCTATCCCTGCTGGGTTCTTCGGATGATAATGCCCCTTGGTCTTCACCCACTCCCCACAAAGATCCCTGGGCGGGATGACAGTAAGATCGTACCGCAGCTCATGATGACGCAGCCAGCTCCAGTCCTGATCCGACTTTGCCAGATCCCTGTACATGTAATAGAGCGGACCGCTACATTCGCACGAGGGGCAGGCAAGGACAGATCTCATTTCCTCAATTGTCCGTACCGAAGGTTGAGGAAGCTCCCATTCCCATTCAAGCATTACTTCTTTTTTCGCACTACAAGTAAATAATACCCGGCGCCGGCACCGATCAGGACAATCATCCCTATGGCTGCCAGGACCTGCATTAATCCATTGGATGCAGGTTTTTGCAGAACCTTTACCGGCACGTTAAAGGTATCTGAAACCTGGCTGTTGTCCAGTGCATCACGATATCGTACCTCAGTATCGAGGCTGTATTCCTTTACAGCAGCGGTATCGTCTACACTCATCTGGTAACGGGCAGTAGCTGTGTCACCTGGTTTCAGGTCGCCAAGGTACGCGGTGTCATCATCGCTTTTAAATGGTGCAACTGCTGAAAGCCGTGCCTGGGCTTTGTAGGCAATTGTATTACCACTGTTCATATATTCGACCTCTATCACACCTTGTGATCCCTGCACCACCTGCACAGTCCCGGAAGTGAAAGTGATTTTTCCGCCTACAGGAACACCAATAGTTTCAGCGGCCGATGTAACTATGTCCCCGTCCCGGTTCTCATACGTGACCACGACGTCCACCGGATATGTCTGTTTTTCCGCATCACTGGAAACTGAAATCGTGTATCTGCAGGTAACGGTTCCATCATGGGGGAAATCCCCGATAAAAACGCTGTTATCGGTTGGAATTATCGGGCTGGCTCCATTACGGATAATCTTCACTGAGGCCTTTCTGCCGTCCTCCAGCCCGGTATTTTTTATCTTCAGGTTCAGGTATCCTTCACTCCCCACGGTCAGGTTTTCCGGCATGGCTTCGAGGACTTCTATCTTTACCTGCGGTTTGATCTTTATCGTGATCGGGAAAGTCTCAGTCATTTGTTGGTAATTAAACTGGATATTATCCGTGCCGGCCTGCTCGGAGGACGCAAGATACGTATAACTGATGGTGAGCGGCAAATGGTATTCACCCGCAGTCGCATTGGTGGTGATCTTTGTTGCGATTCCCACGGTTGCCAAACCCTGACTTTTTATATCACCAATTACCTTGGGATCGTTCTTAACAATTACCGGAGCATCCCCGGCTGAAAGTCCGACAGTAACCATCTTTGCAGTTGTAGGAAGATCATCTCCGGCGATCGTTCCTTGCAAAACAAATTGCAAGCTCTCCACCCCGCTATTCTGCACAGTTATGTATATGATAGCATCCTGTCCCGCCGTGAACTCGTTAGTACCTGCTATTGTTGCCGATATTTGGGGACTTCCTCCAAGATATGTTGTCACTCCCATGACCGGCATGCAGCAACTCAGCCACAGTGCAAGAAAAACAATTACTGCTCCATAATATTTCATTATCAATCACTTGTTGTTATTGTTATAACAACATTTATTATTGCAGGATATAAAGCGATGTTTCAATGAAATTGCCGTTAGAAAATCCAGTCCGGGTTATTGATTGTCTCAAATCACTCGGCCTGACAAAATATGAAGCACTTGTATATATTGCACTCCTGAAGGTAGACAGTGCCACGGCAAGCGAGATTTACGAGATTTCCGGGGTTCCCCGCGCATCGGTATACACGGTGATTGATCAGCTTCTGAAGAAAGGCCTCGTCTCCGTCTCCCAGTCTGCCCCAAAACGGTTTGCTGCATTTCCTCCGGAAGACGCCATTGCCAGACTGATGGGCCGTATCGAAGGCGATGTACAATACACACGTGATTCCTTATCGTTGATGTATCGGGAACGGACGAGCCCGGGGAGTGGATGTGAGGAGCTGATCTGGAATATCTATGGCATTGAAAATATCAAAAAGAGACTCATCCATCTGATTTCCGGTGCAAAGCAGGAGATCAGAATTGTCGCTCACCCCCATATTATCACACCTGATGTTAAACAAAAGCTCATCTCAATGGCAAACCATGTCAGGGTCGAGATTATCACACCACACTGGTCAGAGGAATCACCATCACCCAAAAAAATGAAAGTTTATATCATAAAACATCCCGATATCTCCCGGGAAATTGATAAGGTAAAGGACATGATGGCGGGCGGTGTCTGTATAATAGATGGGAGAAGTGTATTGGTTTTCGTAGGTTTGGACGAGGTGGATGCAGTTGCGCTGTTTTCAGAATCCGAAGGATTCATCCGTTTCTTTGTGCGTTATTATAACCTGATTTTCGACTGGGCTAAAAAAGCCATATGAAATAACAATTGTTCTATTAATAATCCCTTATCTCATCCATTCCTGATATTTCCGTCAGGCCTTTCATTGCCTGCGTCTGCACCCAGCAATCCCCTTCCTTTAATGCAGCCATCGGGTTTGTGCCACCCACAGCTGCAATCCCAACGAACTGGGGGCTCACCGGTACACCGAGAAGCGGAAGATTGGGTATGCCTACTTCGAGAATTCCGGAGAGACTGCTATTCGAAAGCTCATCCAGTACCATACCGACTTGGGGTTCGGCTTCCATATGGAACTCCCTGATATTTGCGAGAATTGACCCACTTCCCGTTCGCATCACACTGGTAACTGAGGTCGTTTTCTGGGAGATGAGCACCTGAAGAGGATCGATAGTCGTGTGTTCATACAGAATAATATGGGTAAACCTCAGGGGTATTCGTTTTTCTATCTCGACAATCCCTCCCCCGATAGGGGTAATGGGAATTCCCCGACGGATCAGGAGACCATCAAATGTTACGCTGCATATTGTGCAGATACCGGTAAACCCTTTTGGCACTACATACCCGTCGACTCTCTCCCCGGAAGAGAAAAATTTTACACGTCCACTTACCGTGACACCTGTTTTATGTGCATCTTTAAACGTGGATATCGCAAATTCAAGGTCTTCATTTTTTATCACTGACAGGTTATAAACGACTTTACCTTCACCTGAGACCGGATCATACGTCACCTGCATTGCATAATCTTCAATGCTATGGTTGACAAATTTGAGGGGGACGGTCATTATAGTAATTTCAGACATCGCAATAGAAAAATTGTTCTATAAGTCCATGGCAATTTATTTATGATGGAACACGATATGCGGGAAAAAGCCAGGAATGCGATGCGACTCATTCTTGAGGCAGCCCGTTTTGAGGTCGAAGAGGTAGATGAGCCTCTCGATCTTTCTGCGGTACGCGACAGCACCTGCCTCCTGGTGCTCTGTTCAAATGATAGTGACCTTATCGGGCAGTTCGATAAAACAAATTACAGCCTTATGATCGATGATCATGAGATGTCCTGCAAGAAACTCCTTTTTTCTGTTGATAAGGATATCACTACAGAGAACTGTATCCAATGGGGCATTGATGAATTTGTGCAGTATACGGGCGAAGCTGTGCTCGCCGATATTCTTGGCCGTGAACTGGCACTGGATCTCACTCCCTCGAAAGAGAAGAAAGCAACCTCAGCCGCACCAACCAGGCCCGGGGAAACCCGGGAAGAGGAACACTCGGGTATCATTATCCCGCATTATCCGGTGAAAATTCCCGAACAGGCAGCAATGCGAATTGGGGGTGTTCAGGGTGCAGCAAAACTCCGGTTCATACCTTATTATCTTTTTCATTATACGAGTAATGGCGAACAGATCTACAAGGACCGGCGGATTCCCTTTGATGCAGAAGGGTGGGGCGCAATTAATGCAATCAACGGAATAAAGATCGAGCTTGATCAAAAACTGGTTGAAGAGAAGGAAATTCCCGTAGGTGCTGAAGTCTCTGATTCCCATATCCGTAAAGATGAAGCAACTGAGCGGATTGTCAGCGAGCTGATCGATCGGCTTACCCAGAAAGTACGAATCAAGCAGGAGAAAGGGGATGCCATCTTCTACGAAGAAAAGATCCTCAAGCCTGAAAAGAAAAATATCACGGTAGATACTCAGCAGGTCTATATTCCGGTCTGGCAGATCAGGGGCAAAAAGATCGTTGAAATCAATGCTTTTACCGGTGAACTGCTTTCAGAACCGATGGATGAAGGAGTTGAAATATTTTAAATATGAGGAATTTGATGCGGATGCCTTTTCCTGGAAGAAATGTAAAGCCAGACTATAACAGAAAGATTTGCATTAACCTTTCATCCAAAAGAACAATCTTATGCTGATCTTCGGGAAATTCCTATGATAGCTATTCTCGGGGGAGGCCCGGCAGGCAGGATTGCATCGATCCGACTTGCCTGCGCAGGGAAAGAAGTTCAGCTCATTGAGCAAGGGGGAATTGGGGGCCAATGCCTCCATTTTGGATGTATGCCCGTCTGTGCCTTGAATGACGTCGCCCGCATGATCCATTCTGCACATACATTTCAGGGTCTGGGGATTATTGATTCCATTCCACAGGTACATTTTCCAACCCTGCTGCAAGAGATGAGAGAGATCCAGGGAAAGATAGCTTCCATTCTTGATCATGAAACCAGGAATGCCGGAGTGAATATAGTTTACGGAAGGGTTGGCAGGTTTGAAAATAACAGTGTTTTTTTGGATGACGAGAAGATCGATGCCGAGGCTGTTATTATAGCCACAGGATCGAGCCCGTATATACCCGATGAAGAAGGCATTCATCTTCCCGGAATATATACACCCCATTCATTGTGGGATATGAAAACCTTCCCGGATACGCTGACAATTGTCGGCGGAGGTGTAATGGCTGCTGAATTTGCATATATCTTCAAAGAATTCGGCAGCAGGGTAACGCTGGTTTGCAGGAGTTCTTTTCTAAAAAATCTCGATAACCATCTTAGGGCCCTTGCTCTTAAGGAACTACAAGGTGTGGAGATACGGGAGAATACCAGCATCTGCTCATTTACCGGTGACTCGAAGGTTACCCTGGTCCACGTAAAAATGAACCGACGTGATGTTCCCCTGAAGACCGATGCGGTTTTACTGGCCACGGGCCTCGTGCCTCGGTCTGAAATGCTGGAGGGGGTTGCGAAAGGTCCGGCAGGAGAAGTCATTGTCGACGACCACATGCGAACGAGTGTCGAGAACGTATATGCATGCGGCGACGTTACCGGACCCCCCTACCTTACACCGGTTGCCCGCCACCAGGGTATTGTCGCTGCTGATAATATTCTTGGAAAAGACCGCAGAATGGATTATCGTTACATTCCCCAGTCGATCACTCTTACCCATGAACTCGCTTTCTGCATTGCCAGTGATGAGGGAACTGCAAAATTCACCGTCCCCGGCCCCGCCGGCCCGGGGACATTCTGGTCCGTTCCTTCGGGTGAGACAGGATTGGCAAAGATCATGGCAGATCCAGATTCGGGAGAGATACGGGGAATGTGCAGTGCAGGGCCCGGTGGGGGGCTCATTGCAGGCTATATGGCCTTTCTCATGCAAAGAAATTTCTCTGTTCATGATTTTGAGGATTTTATCGAAGTCCATCCATCAACGGATGGCATTTATGGTCTTGCAAAATATGCGTCGGAAATATTGAAAAAACGTAAATAACCGGGAAATCTGCTGTTTTTCTTTCTTTAATAATCCCTGAAAATCCGGTTATGCGTTCCCGTCGCTTCGGCTGAAGGTATTATTACTATCCGGATCGAATATAAATGATACATCCCATTCCGATAAACCGGGTGCCTGTCAATGACCACTCCTCAAGATAATCTCGCATTTGACCAGACACGGCTTGACAAAGTACGTGCACTCAAGGATAAAGGAATTACCATTTTCCCGTCTTCATTTGACCGGCAGCATACCGTACTTGACATCAGGACTAAGTACGCAGATATCACCCATGACAAGAGCGCTGAACAGGTGTCCACTGCCGGAAGAATATACATCGTGAGGAATCACGGAAAAACCCTGTTTGCTGACCTCGGTGACGAGAGCGGAAAGATCCAGCTCTATATCCGGAAGAATGATATCGGGAATGAGCAATTCGATCTGTTCAACCAGTTCATCGAACGGGGGGATATCATCGGGGTAACTGGTCATGTGTTCCGCACAAAACTGGGAGAGATTACGATCTGGGTTGACACGTTCACCCTCCTCTGCAAAGCGATATGCTCGCTCCCCGAGAAATTTCACGGACTTACGGATATCGAAAAGCGCTACCGCCAGAGGTATGTTGACCTTATCGTTAACGAGGAGAGCAGGCAGACGTTCCGGATCAGGAGCCGGATCATCTCTCTGATCCGCAGGTACCTTGATGATCATGGATTTCTGGAATTCGAAACCCCTATTCTCCAGCCAGTGTACGGTGGGGCAAATGCCCGCCCGTTCACTTCATTCCATCACTTCCTCGACCAGAAACTGTTCCTCCGGATTGCACCCGAGTTATACCTGAAAAGGCTGTGTGTCGGGGGATTCGAGAAAGTCTTTGAGATTGCACGGAATTTCCGCAACGAAGCGGTCGATACCGATCATAACCCGGAATTTTCCATGGTGGAGATTTACTGGGCGTACCGTGATTTCGAAGACATGATGACGCTGACTGAAGATATTGTCTCCTCCATTGTCTTTGAAGTCCATGGAAAATTTGAGATTCCATTCGAAAACACTACGCTGAATTTCAAAAAGCCCTGGAAGAAACTCTCCATGGCAGATGCAGTAAATGAGTATGCCGGAATCGACATCTTTGCCCATACGGTCGAACAGCTCCGCGATCTCGCACGGCAGAACACGCTGGAAAATTGGGAGAAATCAAAAACGCACCGTGAATTTCTTGTCCAGTTCTTCGAAGGGCTCGTGGAAGAAAAACTTATTCAGCCAACCTTCGTTTACGACTACCCGGTAGAGAACTCCCCGCTCGCAAAGCGGCACCGCACCAAAGAAGGATTCACCGAGAGGTTCGAATTGTTCATTTACGGTATGGAAGTGGGCAACGGGTTCTCGGAGCTGAACGACCCTATCGACCAGAAAGCCCGATTTGAGGACCAGGATGAGAAGCGGCGTCTGGGTGATGTTGAAGCTCAGATGATCGATTACGATTTCATCAACGCTCTCGGGTATGGTATGCCACCCACCGGCGGTGTGGGCATCGGCATCGACCGGCTCGTGATGCTGCTGACGAATAATATTTCGATAAAAGAAGTGATTTTATTCCCTTCGATGAAGAAACTACAGGAGGACGAAGAAGGGGATGAAAAAGAGCCTGGCTCCAACCAGGAAAGAACGTAATTCCTCTTTTCGCGACAATCGTTTATATCCTGATTTATCTGATCGCATGATTATTTCAAGTCAATAATAGGGAAGGATCACAGTCTTTTCTCCACTTTTATAACTTCCCCGGCACGGAAACACGGGCAGACCGTCACACAGAGGCTGCATCGCACTGTTGCGTGGACGGGGTAACATGGCGAGCTTGTCGTCATGGATGGGATTGCAATCGAAGATTATCAGCGGGGAGCAGTTCCCTTCTGCCTGGTGCTGGAGAGGATGTGCTGGTATGGATTGGGAAAGCTGGAATATTCCTGGATCTTCCCGATTTTGCTTATCCTTATTTTCCCGGACAGAACTGTTATCCCAGTGTTGCTCTAACTTTTCTCCATGGCCAACAGCAAAAATCCCGGAAAATCCTCCGCAAGCACCGTGGAAATCCTGCACCCTTTCCACCATGAGGTATTCTCCGCCTCCCGCGCAGGGCACCTCGACTCCCGCCTGCGTAGGTTTATCTATCGCCCTGACCGCCTCGCAGAGCGGTATGTAAAACCCGGTGATTGCGTCCTCGATTTCGGTTGTGGCCCGGGGTTTTTCACCCGCGAGTTCGCGAAGAAAGCCGGTGACACCGGTAGTGTGATCGCCGTGGATTTGCAGGAGGAGATGCTCCGGCTCCTGCGGGAGAAACTGGAACCGGAAGGACTGATGCCGCGAATCAGGACGCACCAGTGTGCCCAGGACTCCATCGGTCTCTCCCCGGAATGGGACAGGAAGATCGATGTTGCCTTTGCAATATTCGTTGTCCACGAAGTGCCGGATCCGAAGAAGCTATTCCGGGAGATTTCGTCGCTTCTCAGGACGGAGGGCCTTCTCTTTTACTCGGAGCCCCCGTTCATTGTCTCAGGCAAAGAATTCCAGGATAATCTTGCTCTCGCACAGGAAGCAGGGTTCCGGGTGATTGAGAGCCGGTTATTCTTCGTGAACCGGGCGGCGGTGCTGAGGAAGGAGTGAACCAGGAAATTCAAAATCGCACGATTTCCTAATTTACCCAAAGTGCACATACATCACTTCGTCAAGGAGAGCACCATTCTTATTAATGGCGTTCCTGTAGACGGCCTCGCGGATAAAACCGCACTTCTCCAGGACCCGCATCGAAGCAGGGTTATTCGAGAAAATGCCTGCCTGGAGCCGTACGATATCATATCGTTCGAAAGCGACCGGGACAAGCGAACGTACTGCATCGGTCATGATACCCTTCCCCCAGAGGGACTCTGAAATCCCGTACCCGATCTCAGCAGACCTGCGTTTCACATCGTCCAGCGGGTGGATGCCAATGCCGCCAACTGCTTCACCCTTGATGTCAATTGCCAGGAACAGGTTCGGCGTGGGACCTGTTGCCATGCTGATAAACCGGCATGCTTCCTCCAGCGTTTAGGGCGATGGAAACGCGTCCCTCAGCATTGCTGCGATACGGGGATTATTCGCGTGCCTTGCAAGGGAACCCGCATCTCACCTTTGAGTTGAGGAGATACTCCCTTTATTCTCGTACACGCGTTTGGTATCGGGGGTCACCTCAAATTGTTCCGGATGTTGTATGTGGAGGTAGGTGCTGATGGTGGAGTACCCTACCCCCCCACTCCCGGAACAACCAGGGGGGGGAGGGGGTCACCAGTTTGAATGAGGAGGGGGCACCCCTCCGGGGCACATGAGGGGGGGGTACCCCCCATTTTGCAGAGGAAACGGAGGTGCTCTCAATAGGACTTCCGTCGGAGCCTTAAAATGAGCAAGGAGGATAGCTACCCCTCGCGTACTGATAGGGGGGGTAGGAGGGGAGTCGTTCTGAAAAGTCCGGAAGGGGGGGAGGGGGGTGCCTTCCGCAGACGGATGGGGGCCACCCCCTCTCCCGCCATGGTTGCCAGAACTGCTCTCCGACGTGAACTCCAGGTGAAGCAGCGATTTTGTGAATGCAGGTAAGGGGGGTACCCCCTACTACTGTGCTGAGAGAAGGGGGTGGGGGGGTACCCTGATGTGATGTAAAGTGACATCGTGTCTATATTTAAAAATAAAAGATATAGTAAAATTAATGAAATGTTTTAACTATAAAATTTTGATAAAAATATTATAAAACCCGAAAAAAACATAATAAGTCCGACTGTTCTAATACTTAATATCTCATTTAGAATCAAATTGTTTAAAGTCATTGATTTCCCAAATACTGTCAAAATAAAACCTAACGCTACAAATATGATTGCAATGACAGAATAAACAATTCCGATTATTGTTTTCCTCTCTTGTTTATCCTT
>Ga0187854_10000063_pt1 | contig 155700 bp, 149 predicted proteins | sample June2016WEW_6_15_FD_132445 | JGI IMG/M metagenome (GOLD analysis project Ga0187854, IMG submission 132445) | Peatland microbial communities from SPRUCE experiment site at the Marcell Experimental Forest, Minnesota, USA - June2016WEW_6_150 | ecosystem: Environmental > Terrestrial > Soil >... | reverse complement strand
GTGGATGTCCACGTGTAAGCGTTAAGGAACATGAGTCGATGATTACAATTTTCCCTTGAATGCCATGTCAAGGATAGAAGGGAGCAGTGCGTCTCCGATTCGGGACTACGGGTAGGTTATGAGCTGTTTCTCTTCAAGCGTTTGTTGCAGTTTTGCGATGGATCTGTGAACCTCCGCCTCTTTCTTGGCGCCCGTACAAACGAGCTTTCCGGTTGTGAAGATTAGTATGACTACTTTGGGGTCGTCCATTCTGTAGATAAGGCCAGGGAACTGTTCGGGTTCATACATGGTGCGTTTCAGTGAGTAGGTTACCTTTTCCAAATCAATATGGCCGCCTAAACCTGCCGAGGCTACTATGTTTTGAACCTGAATCTCAGGCTTACCCAAAATGACGATCCCGTTACGGCTGAGCTCGTCCACAACCTTCAGGACGGCCTTGTGAGCCTGCCGCTCCGACTTCGACCCAGTACAGACCATTTTACCCGAGCCGAAGATCAAGGTGGTGGCCTTCGGTTTCTTCAATCGATATACTAAGCCCGGAAATTGCTCAGGCCTATATTCTACGCCAGGGAATACGCGTACGATAGAGTTCAAATCAATATTCTGATGGATAGTTGCTGTCGCGACCACGTTCTCGATGTTGATGTACGCTTTGTGTTCGGCCAGAGGGCGCACCTGAGTGATACTTAAGGCCCTCTAGTGAAGGAAGCCTATATGAATACGATTTGCGGAGCACGCAAGAAGTTCCTGAACCCTTGATTGAGAATAGAATTTCCGCTTCCTCATCCAGCAAGTAATGTCACGCAATACGCATAGATATGGGGAGGCAAATTCCAGAATCAGGCAAATGCGATGTCATCGTTAAACGTGACGGTAAACCCGTGAAGTGCGATAAAGTCACGAATAATATTCATAATGTGTGGTGGGTTTGCGATGGCTGCCCTCAGTATGCCAGAGAACATGGCGGTTTTCCAATCAGCGCATTCAGGAAGATCACGCCATGAGCCGACACGTTGGTTCCCGCAATTTCATTGCCTGAGCCATCGATGAAGGCTGAGGGTTATCTGGGTGGAGCCTTCTTTCGGAAAGGTTCAGACTTACGCGGCTCGTTCTTACATGTGTTGTTCGGCGGCATGTTCTTACTTGACCTTGGCCTCCTTGACCAACGAGTTTGCTATGTCGGGATCTAACCAGGAAGGAAAACGAGCAGTTTGCCAAAAATGCGGCTTCGAGACAAACAGTCCGGAGATATTTGCACTCCACAAAAAGAATTGTCCACGAGTTTAGTCGCATCATATTTGCGATTTCGCCCTAATTGTGAGGGTGGGTTCTCATGGGACGCAACTTGTCCAACCACAGCTAGGGCGTGAAACAAACCGGTGGTTCTTCGTATGTGGTATAGCTGGTGCGTTCCAGATGGCCTTTCAAGTATTCAGGCCACGTGACAAATCGCCCCGCATCTTGTTCTTGACTCATTTTCGCCACTTCCTATTTCAGGTATTTCCACGCATAATACATGAGTCCGATGGCGAGTATGCCGCGTGCGACTCGTTCAGCGTTGTACCAGAAGCGATGCGTGTTGCCGGGTAGTAGGATTGAGCCTACTGCGTCGATCAGGAGGAGGAGGCCTGCGATGAATACGAGTTTATCCATTTCCATTTCGCCAACGGGATTATGGTTGAGCGTGTGGTACTAGTGGTGCGAGCACTAGAATTTGAATCGCCGTTTTTGTGTGTGTGGGTACCATTAGTTCCAAACAACTTCGAAGTTCTTTAAAGTCAGAATCAGCACACACGTTTGCATGATTACCAATAAAGGATCGTCGGCAAAACCCACCATCTTCTATCTCGACGCGAGAAATCCAACAGGTATCAACTTAACGGGTTTAGCTCGGAAATTTAATTCTGAAAAGGGAGATACTGCTTCAGCGGCTTTCGAGACGCTAAGAGAGTTATCCCAGAGGTTATGCGCTGAATTGAGTTCAAAGTATCAAAGAGTTAACAACGACGGAAGGCCCGCCTCAATGACTTTTGAGAACCTTTGCTGGGCGGCTAGCTTGATACTCTCAAGTTGGCTCGGTCTGACCTTAGAATCCAAGTCCATAAAGCACTACGGAGAACCGCATCCTGACGAAGAACATCTTCTATACTTTGAGGTTATACCTAGTGTTCTAAATGCATTCAAACAGGGAATAGAACAGGCAATAACTGACAAAGGAAATTGAGCGGAACCACAAAAATTATGGCAACGAAAATTAATTCTAAAGAAGGGGACTTGAAGCGAGATCTTTGGGGTTCTTGGTTCTTTCCCATGATTTCACCGACGGAGCCAAGAGAAGGGTCGAAGAAATCTACCGAAAGACTCCGACTCCTGTTTTCCTGATGGAGGCACAGTCGCGAAGGCCTTGTACCTCAAAGCGCTTGGTCTCTATAGAGAGATCCAGAAATTGCATCATTTATCGAGATTGAGGATCTTTCCGTGCAACTGAATTCAATTTTTAATTGAATCAGCTCAAAATGAAACCCTTTTCGCGGTTTAACCAACACTATAGCGTGCTCTAAAATACTTAAGGCATGGAGCTTCGAAATCACGAGACGAGAAGACCGGGGTTGCATCTTTCCGCGCGGCCATTGTTAACGCTCGCGTTTTGCCTTGTCGTCGCTGGTCTTATCACACCATATGTCGGAGCCCAGCTCTCTTACTCGGTTTCAGTTAGCATAGCAGGCCTTCCATCAACGGTTAGCACTAACCTCTACGTTGATGGGACCTTCAACACAACCATTAACGGGGGCCAGACCCTTTCCTTAACGTTCTCCGTTCCAAACACCGGCCATGTAATCACAGTAGATTCTTACGTCCCGAATAGCATCTTAGCTAACGGCACGCGTTTCTATGAGCAGGACGCGTCATGGGCCTTCACCGCGGCCGGCAGCCACATTTTCACTTACACAGCGCAATACTATCTCACCGTAAAAACATCTTACAGCACCTCGACCGGTCAAGGGTGGTATGAATCTGACACGGCGGTGCAAGCGACCCTGAATGACGCGAATGTTGATCAGGGTCAAGGAACACGAGAAGTCTTCACAGGATGGTCAGGAGATGCGTCTGGAACTGGTTTGACTACGGCGCAAATTTTCATGACTGGGCCGAAGACCGCCATAGCGAACTGGAAGACGCAATTCCTTTTGACAGTGGTGTCCAACCCCGCCAACGTTTCGGGCCTCTCCGGCTCTGGTTGGTATGATTCGGGGAGCGAAGCGACCTTCTCCGCTGCTGCAGTTCTGCCGGCCAGTGACAATACACGTCTTATGTTTGAACACTGGAGCGGAGACTACTCGGGTCAATCAACGACTGGGCGGCTCCTAATGGACCGGCCACAGACAGTCAGTGCGAATTTTCTCGCTCAATACTTGCTTGCCGTTCAATACAACCCAGTGAGCATTTCCTCAGGATATAACGAATCTCATGCAGGCTGGTATGATGTCAACTCAAATGTCCAGCTTGGCCCAGCTCCATCAACTGTCAAATTGAGCTCCGTCGAGCGCCTTAGCTTCATCGGTTGGACCGACAATAATTCAACTTCTTCAAACCCGTCCTACACAGTGGTCATGGATCAGCCGCGTACAATCACCATCTCGTACAAGACCCAGTATTATGTGGATGTGCGATCTTCCCAGGGTTCGGTTGCAGGGTCAGGGTGGTATGACCGCGGGTTCACAGCAAATATCACTGCCACTACTAGTTCTCAAACTTGGCCTATTTCATACACTCTAACTGGTTGGCAACTCGAGCCCTCGTCAGGGGTCCTCACGAAGACTGATCATTCATGGAGTCTGACTGTGGACAGACCGTACGTTGTCCAAGCTGAGTGGAGCTTTGACTATCTTCCGCTTGTCGAACTCTTTGGTGGTGGCGGAATCGCGGCCGTAGTCGTCGCGGTGGCGTTCGTTCTTGCACGCAGACGCGGTGCGTTCGACCGTGCGCGACCAATGCCTAATCCTCCTGCTTCAGTAGGCGCGCCCACCGCCCCGGTTGGAATGCAGATTTGCAGTACCTGTGGGAATCTTGTTCCGAAGGGGACATTCTGTGAAAAGTGCGGAGCTCCGATGGAAGCGCCCACGGTACCGCCTTTGGATGATAAGGTATACGATTACATCGTGAAGCATGAAGGTGTAATCTCGTTAAGCACGGCTTCAGCGGAACTCGGAATTCCTATTGAAGAACTCAAGACAATAACGAGTCGGTTAAAGAATCAGGGTCGCTTAGCCTAGAAAGGCGAGAAGGGTGAACGCGCTTGCTGTTCGCCACCCATCACGTATTGGCCGGATTGAGACCCCAGCTTCGGCGCCAATCCCCAGTAACATTCCGTGCACAGGCTTAGGACTCCATATTGTCTGTTACAGGATGCGCAAATTGACCTTCCACATCTTGAGCAGACGAATGCTGATGGCAACTCGGAGTGATAGTAGCAGCTTCCTTGCCTCTGCAATTGCCTCGGAGCATAGGTTAATGGGGACATGGGAGCTGCGGGGGTTGGCTTCATGGAAGCTGTCAGAGGTGACTTCACATCAACTTTGACAGGTGGTATATTGACAAGCGACACGCCGCAGCTGAAACAGTACCTTGCATCATCCGAGTTGGCTTTGCCACAGGCCTGACACATTGGCATCTTTGAACCACGCATTCAATTGGTATCAAGCATTTCTTAACGGTTACTTAAGCGCGGATGCGCTTACCCATTCAAATTCGCCGTGAAATGTGGCAATTGATGGTTTTGGCGATAGGTCTCTTGCGAATGTGTGACACGGTTGATACAAGATTCTTCCTACGTCAGCCTTAGAATTGATTCATGAAACTCCCCGTCTTTGCCGTCAACAAGAACCCTGAGATAGTCACCTCGGCCCACACTCTTTCCCCGCTTCGAATGCCCATCCAACAACCTTGTTCCCTCAGACGTTTCTAAGAGTATGCGCAGCACTTTGCCATCGATTTTGGCGTGGCGACGAATGTTTTCCGCCAAATTCCCCTTTGAACGACTGACCGTGGAGATCATTAGGTCGCCCCGTTGGGCAGGTTCCCTGGTCGTCCCCTCCTTTCCGCATACGAGGCATTTCTCGCCTCGCTTCAAATCCATCGGAGTGTACCGATTATTCCTCAAATCAAAGAACAGAACTGACCTTAGTGGCTGGCCGCTACTTTCTGGCCATCTTGCATTGGATCGGTATTCTTCCATTCCAATGATCAGCTTGATCGTTTCTTGGGCAAGGATTGATGAGACCAGTGAGATTGTTGTCGAAAAGGATGGGACGGCTTCCTGCTCCAACGGGGCGTCACACGGGTTTCGCAAACCAACGATTTTCGAGTATTGGTTGGGCGGAAATATGCATACAGGGCAGGCATCGTTGGGGGGGAGGTATACGTGGATTCTGCCGTTCATCCCCGTGATTCCGCCATCAACCAACGGGACAGAGTATTTTCTGCAGATCTGAGTTAGGAAGATTCGCGAAACGACATTGTCGAGGCCGCACACTATCACGTTTGAATCCAAATAGAATTTCAGTGGCAATCGTTCAAGGGCGCCACGGAAGGCGATCGTTTGGACGAAGGGATATTTCCTGTGGATTTTCCTTGCAAGGACTTCAGCCTTGTTCTTTCCCAAGTCGCTTTTTTCGAAGAAGACCATGCGGCTAACATTAGACATTTCCACGGTGTCCCTATCTACGATGATAATTCGCCCGACACCTAGCATAGCTAGGTTCTTGGCTACCTCGTTGCCAATGGCGCCGGCGCCCGCGAGGAGCACCGATGAATCTCTTATCCTTCTTTGGCCCTCCAGGCCCCAGAGGAGCAAGTGTCGCGCCCACAGGTAGTCGATGGTCACCGTTTCCCTAATTCTCGACAGACGTGTACGATCCGGTAGCGGTTTCCCGTGGGCTAGTAGTCTGGTGAGCTCAGGTTCGATCCCTAGTTTTTTGCAAATTATTCCTTTAAGGTCTTTCGCCGTCTTGTTGGGGTTCAGCTCCACTTCTATTTGCTTGTAGGAAGGGAGGGAAGCATTCACGCGCATCAAGAAGACGCTCGATGTCCCCGTCCAGAAAGGTCGAACCTAACGATATCCCCAGCCTCTGAAGCCGCATTCCTCGTTTCTGGCACCGGCACCACGTTGAATCGGACGATGTCGTCGGTTTCCTTACTTTTCGGTTTGACTTTTGTCATTTTGGGGAATCCATAGGAGCGGCATACGTTTGCCGCTTTGAGGGCGCGGGGATTGTCGAACACGCTCTGAGGGTTCGGGTCCGTTAGCAGGTAATGTAACGCATTTACGACCGAAATGAGTTTCAGTCTGGGGTCCCATTTTTCTCCGAGTATTGAAACGCATACAGCATTCGGGATTTTCGGTACTATGTTTGGGTGTGAAATTTCCGTGAGCCAAGTCGCCACGGGTGGTTTCAACGGGTATTCTGGGGGAATGTCAAGTCTGAACCGGTGCCAGTTGGTGTAATCAGTGAAGGGCCAGACTCCCTTCTCCGATAGCTTCATGACCTCCCCCTTTTCGCAGCGGATCAGGCCTTCGAATTGGGTTGGAGGATCGTTCATTGCGGTGACTGTTGGGAATTGGTGGTTGAGCAGGTTCTTCTCCTTGAGTAGGAGTGGAACATCCATTGCTAGTCAGACTACCCGCCGATGATATTGTATGGCATGAGTGCAAGCTGAGAATTCTCTGGAATGCCTAACCTTGCAACGGTCGTGCTCTCGTCCAGTATTGCGCCACCATACATGAGAGCCACAGTACTTGGGTCAACGTTGAAGGATTGGCAGACCTGTTGCTTTATCTCCGCAACCGTGTGGTCTGGAATAACATCGATCTCCGCAAGGCCTGTCTGAGGGCCAATAGGCGCTTGAACAAAAAGTTTCATTTGCGACGTTTCACCTCCACTCATGCTGACCTTTCATTTTCACAGATGTGCTTAAACTATCTTACTATGAGGGGGGACAGAATGGAAAAATGCGGTCCCAGCCGCCCTGATTACTTTCGGGATATATCGCTTGCTGAGATGCCCCGACATTTGAACGCAACTCTAGGCCTCCGGCTAACACAGCTGGGTTGGTTGACGTGTTGCCTTTCCTTCTGGGAAGGATAAGTCTAATTGAGACAGCCTCCATCCAGAACAAGATTGAACCAATCGACAAACGTTCGGCAAGTCCTAGGTACGGAGCGGAAATCGAGATTACTACAAACACACCAAGGGCGGTCGAGATCGGCAGCATTGCGATGCTGAAATGGACGTAATTCTTCCAGTGTGGGTCGGGGCGGAAATGACGCCAAAAGAATGCCATTGCTGTCAGCGAGAGGAAGGTGATGACTCCGGCAAGCACAACGTGGAGGGTGCCCGTTATCGTAACAGGAAACCCTTGGGGATAGTCCTCTGGAAACAGAAACAGGACTAAGCCTAAGGCGCCCGTGCCCAAAAGCGACACTGGTCCCCAAAGGTGCCCGCCCTCGATTCCGTAGTAGAGGCCGACCGCCAAGAGGATTACGCAGACATTGTAGAGCCCGAAGAGGAGAAGCATTACCTCTCTGACTTGATTGGGTGAATTTACCGAAGTGAGAGTGCTAACTGTATCGTGGTATTGTGAGTAGCCGGGCCATAGAAACCCGCCAAGCAACAGGGCTGAAAGATAAATGACGGGACCCACGGCCCCGAAAACGCCGAGTGTTCGAGGCATCCTTGATGGAGTTGCACTCCCTACTTCCAGCGTTGGTACACTCATGCGGGGAGCAATGGTTTCTTGGGGAATCGCTTCATAAACTCCGGAAAAGACACTGATCCTCTCAGCGGGTAAACGTACGGCCTCACCTGTCCGAGAGTCCACGCGAAAGAACCCAACTTCTCCGGTCAATGTGTCCACGACCATTCCCACAATCAGTTTCGAGAATTGCTGAAGGGTTCTTTGAGTCTGGATGTCTGTTTCAGAGAAGAAAAGTCCGCCCAAGGTATGTGAATGGTACCAACCCACAATGTTCCCTTTTATTAGCCCAGTCACAAGCCCGTCCGCGATTTTCGCCAGAGCGTTCGAAGAGAGGCTTACCCTGTGCGGCGCGGCTGAGGATTCACCGGTAATTGAGTTTTCTATTATTAGCGTATTACCTTCAAGTCTTCCTAATAGCAGGCCGACGATCTCATTTTTGTTGTTACGCGCAGCGTGCACTATCTTTTCGTTAACAGGCTTCCCTATGCTCACGTAGGACAAAGCCTACACCCAGAAATCGGAAGGAAACAAAAAAACGGGAATTTTCCTTTTGGCCCTAGCGTCCGAGCATGCCGAGTATTCCGCCCAGCACGCCCAAAACGAATCCGGCCACAAACCCTCCGCCGATCAACAGGCTCAGGACCGCCAACGGAAAGACTACGATGCTTCCAATTGTACCGAATCCTAGCAGCATTAGTATCGATCCGATTACCAGTATGAGCCCGATAATCGCGCCTATCGCGAACGTTAGGCTCGGGGGGCCAACAGCTGGCAACCAGAAGAAGATGCCGGTCCATAAGCTGTAGAAACTTGGTGAGAGCAAAGCTGCTGCGTTAAGGATCACGAGGATTCCTGCAATCATTGCTAGTATGAATCCCCATAGCGCTCTTGGCGGGGAAGGTTGATAGTATTGTGGCATCGGTGCCATGAAAGCCTGAGGGCCACCCATCGGTGGTCCCATTTGCATTTGCATAGGTGGTGGTCCCATTTGCATAGGTGGTTGCTGCATCTGCATAGGTTGTTGCATTTGCATAGGTGGTTGTTGCATTTGCGGAGCTGCTACCATTGGTACAACGCCTTGGTAACACTGCGGACAGAGTACCAGATCCATGTAGGCCTTGGAGTCGTCGCGGCAAATTGCTCTTCCACACCGGTTACAGACGTAGACGGCGGGCAGGTTGGGGTGATAGTAGCATTGGCCGGGTGCCGGAACCCTGATTGGGTTGCCCGGGCTGACGGGAGTCACAACGCGGACTGAAGGGACTGGTTTGAGTGCTGGCCCCACTGAGCCACCGACTGAGGATCCACAACTTGAACAGAATGCTGCGTCGTCGCGGTTATTGTAGCCGCATGATGGGCATTTCTTGACCATTTTCCTAATTAGCCTCCTTTAGTTGAATTAACTCGGAACTACCGTGCCGTCGTAAACGCACTTAAGCGTTTGGATAAGCATTGTCAAATCGGTGAATGATAAAACCCTAATCATACCATTTCTTGACGCAAAAGATAGACAATTGCTCAGAACATTTCAACGGGGGGCTTCGAGGTGTAAGCCAGCTGACCAGTAATACTTACTTTTCACCAATGGCACCATCATTGCAAACCACTAGGAAACAATGAAGAATCATGTAAGCGGGCAGGGTTAGAATCTTGGGCAAGTGCGGCGTTGTCAGAGTCGTTTGATTCTGAGAAGCTCACATATGGAATTAGACGCAAAGAGTTCCTGGTCAACGCCCAATGATTGCGTACCATCACCGTTCATTCTGAATTCTTGAACATCTTATGAGACGTTCAGAGTCTTGTAGCTAGCTTCTCATGAAATGTGTCGACTGAATTTCTAATTTTTTTCGAAACCTGTTCTGAGTTCAGCATCTATTTAGCGAAGTTGTGCATAGGGGCAGTTCGCGAAGCCCCGGTGGCTCAGCTTGGTAGAAATAAAGCGCCAACAGCGCCGCCTTGGTACGAACTCACAAAGAGGCGAAGGCCGCGGGTTCAAAAGCGATCGTGCTATCGCTGAAAGTCCCGCCCGGGGCTCCACCATATTCTAGAATAGACTGGCCAGTGTGTAGGCTTTCCTAGGCTGGCATCACGCCTTCTCGCACTTAGCCAAGTTGGAAAAAGAGGCGATGAGAAGCGCGAATTCGCGAATTCAATGTGCGAAAGACTTGGGTATTCTTTGGCTAGTGTGCGGTTCTTGCGTGTGTTTCGAGTTCTTCCTTCGTTTTGAAGAACATCTTACAGGCTGGACAAACATATGTTCCTTGGGACGTACAACTCACCAAGAATTAATTACGATTGCCTCAATATATTAAATGGCGACTACAGCGAGCGATAGGAAGAAATTGGATTATCTCGGATTGCGACGAGACTTTTTCTTCCGTTTGTCTGCTCCGAAGAACTCAATCCAAATACCGTCAGAGTCCTTCACATACGCGAGTCTTTCTCCACCATTCGAGAATGGTGCTACGGCTCTTCTAGCCCCCCTTCTCATCAGCTGAGCGTAGGTTCTGTCAACATCATCGACCCAGAACCCGAGATGGTCCATCTCCGTTCCCGGACGATATTTCTCGTAGAACCTGTTCTTGGGGGGGTAGTAGTTCAGTTCTAGCCTCTGTGCTGAACCGGGGTGCCTTAAGTGGACAAAGATGCCTCCGTGAAGCATCGTTCCCTTATGGATTACCTTCATGCCCAAAACTCTCGTGTAGAACCGTAGTGATCGATTCATGTTCCTTACACGGATGCCAAAGTAAACGAAGCGCATTGCTACCAACCACTAGGTCATGGGGTCTGCATATGTAAGAAGCTTACCAGCCTGGGACGACAAGTGACGGGCCGGAGGTTTGAAAAGGCGCAAATGGAATTTCACAGCCCCAAGGAAGGTTGGGATTGGAAGGTTCATTCTCGGAATCGATTCAGCTAGCCAGTCGCCTGCGCGAGTTAAGCGATCAGCAGCGGGGGATTCTTGAACGAGTTGACGAAGCCTGCAAGGAACTCTACCTTCCTGAGTTCGAGCACTACCTAGCGCACAAGTACAATCCTGAGACCCATACCATCTTGAAGAAATACAATCTCATGGGCCTGACAGTTTCGCCCGAATATGGAGGAGTTGGGGCGGACTCGCTGACCTGGGCACTAGCACTTGAACGATTCGGGCAGCTTGGGTTGAGCGTGGTTACCTTCGTCGATGTCCACTGCCTCCTAGCTTCGTTAGCGATTCAACAATGGGGCAACGAACATTTGAAAGCGGAATACCTTACCCCCGCAGCCAAAGGAGAGAAGATTCTAGCTTATGGCTTGACGGAGCCCGAGGCCGGAAGTGACCCCACCTCACTAAAGACGAGTTACGAGGAGCGTGATGGCAAGTATGTTCTCAGCGGTACGAAGTACCTGATATCAAACGGATCCGTCGCTGACGCGCTGATCATATTTGCCTATCCGAAGGGCAAGAAGCAGGGCATGTCGGCTTTTGTCGTCGATTCGAAGTCTGAGGGTTTCTCTGTTGCCATGCACTTGGAGGAGAAGATCGGACTCTTCACATCGGATACGGCGATGCTTGAACTTTCTGATGTGCACGTCCCTGAGGAGAACCTGCTGGGAGAGCCTGGGAAGGGTTTGCATGTTGCGTACTCGGCACTGTTGAACGGGAGGATTGGGATAGGGGCGGGATGCGTCGGTATCATAGGAGACTGCCTGAACTCGGTAACGGAAAGGGCCAAGTCCCGTGTGCAGCATGGCAAACCGATTGGCAAGCACCAATTGATTCAACGCCACCTCGCAAACATTGCTATGAACTTAGAGATGGCAAGATGGCCGACTTATTACGCGGCTGCAGAGAAAGCTAAACTAGACACGAACCCCAACGACCTCGAGCTAAGAAAGAAGGTTGACCTCCAATCCGCTGTCGCAAAGCGCATTGCGTCCCGATTGGCGTACGAGAGCGCCGACCTAGCCGTTCAGGTGTTCGGCGGCTTCGGCTATTCCCTGCTCTCTCCGGTTGCTAGGCACTTCTGCGATGCCCGAGTGGCAAGAATCTACGAGGGAACCGACGAGATAATGGAGCTTAAGATTGCTTCATTGATTCTAGGGAAAGGTTTCGAAGCGTACAGCTGAAAGAGCCTATGCGGTCGTCTTTTCCTTCAACTTGGTCTTGAGGTTCTCGATAACCTGTTCAACCATCTTGCTGGACGTGGAATCTAGAAGTTTTGTCCCAAGCCCAGCCATAATGCCTCCAACATTCACGTCGGCGACCCAACCAACTTTACTTCCAGTCGCTGCTTCTTGAATGGTGAATCCGGTCTGGATTTCGATTGTGCTACCCACCCCACGACCGGTACCGATGAGTTTCGCCGAACTGGGCGGGATCTTGTCGGTTGTTCGAAAATCGAAATCCATGGTTCCCTTTGCAAGAGATAAGCCCACTCTGATCTTGGCCTTGAAGTTATCCGGAGAGAGTACCTCCATGGATTGCAGGTCGGGGAAGCATGGTGCGATATCCTTGGGGTTAAGGAGGAAATCCCACACGGTCTTTTGAGGAGCTGGAGTTTCGAATGATCCTTCAAGATGCATGCGTTTTATGTCCTCCGTAGTTGCCCGCCTTTGATGCAGGGGATGGTAAAAGGCTTCATATTCGCGCAAAGGAAGCGCGAGGACATGATATGATTTTTCAACCAATGACTCCGAAACTGCCGACGAGAGTCTAGGTTTTAACCGTCAAAAACCGATCTCGTTAAGCTAAGAATGACTCTGACAATTCACGAAGCATTAATACGCTCAACCAAAGATAACCAGCGTAATTCAGGGGCCGATCTTGGTCAGTTTGGTCACGCTCATCGCATTTTGGAAGAAAAAGAACTCCCAAACCCTTGAACCTGAACGGATAATCCCCCTCCCAAACCTGCCCGCATCGACTTTGGAAACACCTCGCTCCACTTCACTCGAAGCCGTGAACCGTGCGAGAGAGACTTTGAAAGTGCTAAAGCTAGAACGGCAGATACTCGGGTCCGCTGTAACCACCATCTACGAATCCCAGACGAAAGGAATCATCACCGAAACCGAAAGGGATCAACTGCTGGAGAAGTATAAGGTAGACCTGAAGCGGCTTGAGAAGGCTATCAATGAAAACCAGGATGTGGTGGACCTCTATGATTTGGAGGTTGAGAGGGAAGATGTCATCAAGAATTACAAGGCCAGACTTGCTGAGATAGACGCAAAACTCAAAGACCTAAAATCCGGCTCCCCCTCACGATCGGAAAATCCAATACGCCGAACTCAGGGGCAAACCGAGAAGAATATTTCTGGAGAAAGTCGAGAGGGGCAGCCAAGCCAAGACCCGCAGGGAAACCAGAAGGAAGATGAACAGGTCACCGACGCGGAAAAGCGAATTGACAAAATCCGCGAGGAAATTCTTCAGGCCATGGATCGACTCGAACAGATTGAAACGGAAGAATAGGCTTGTCTTGGGTTGAGGGCGCTAGGAGCAGGGCCGTCCTCAAAGCTCTGTCGCCCATTAAGAACGGTTGGGTGATCGGCGTCGGGAGCGGTTCCACAATGGCCTATGCGGTCGTCGAACTCGGCAGGGCCAGTAAGGCGAGGAAACTTCAGGTATCGGTTGTCCCAACATCCCACCAAATTGAAAACCTAGCCATATCTCACGGGCTTAGTGTCCGGAGCCTCAACGAAGCAGTCGTAATTGATTATGCGATTGATGGAGCTGACCAAGTCGAGTTGCCATCGCTCAACCTAATCAAAGGTGGAGGGGCAGCTTTGCTGAGGGAGAAGGTAGTTGATTCTGCTGCGCGTAGGCTGGCGATAGTGGTCGATGAAACCAAACTGTCCAGACACTTAGGCGGCCGACAACCTGTTCCATTAGAGGTTTTGCCAATGGCGCATAGGTCCGTCCAGATTCGGGTAACCAAAATGGGGGGAAGAGCAAAGTTACGCGAAGGCGCGGGGAAGGTTGGACCGGTGATAACGGATAATGGAAATTTCATCCTAGATGCTGACTTCGGACGGATTGAAAATGCAGCGCGACTCGAACGGCGGTTGAAGGCGGTACCAGGCCTAATCGAGACTGGGCTATTCTTGAACATGGTTGATGCCGTCTACGTGGGCCGGCAGAATGGAAAAGTTGACCTATTGGAGTAGCCTTTGCCCCCAATTGGGTTTGAAAGGCCAGCATAGACAATATTATCGGGATTCCATTGGCCGAAGAAGTCGTCTCCTACTTGAAGCGAACAAGTGTTTTGGCATAACCTAGTGAGAAATCGAAGGCCTGTCGAATCCTTGCTTCCAGCGCCCGTGGGCAAGCGGGTGGATCCACCCATTGAGGGGTGGTGCCAAACGGTGCCAAGAGTGCTGTTTGACTATGCGAACCAGTGTGAGTGGTGCCGGGAGCGGGATTCGAACCCGCGGCTTCTGGGCCCAATGCTTTCCAGATTATGAGTTTCGTCCCTTTAGCCTGGCTGGCGCTCTACCAGTCTGAGCCACCCCGGCCCAGAGCAGAAACCAATCGATTGATGTAAAAACGTTCTCTATCCGTATCTACGGCGCCTTACAAGACGTTAAATGAATAGGCAACATGTTTGAGTTCGTAGGTTGGACGCAGCGCGCATGGAGTTCGACTACCTAACCCTCGACGACTTCGAGCTGCGAGACAAGCACGTACTGTTAAGGTTAGACATCAACGTCCCCTTAGATCCCAACACCAAGAATATCCTAGACGAAGGCCGGATCATAGCCGCCACGCCCACACTTGACGCGTTGGCAGGGGCCAAGGTGACAGTTCTTTCACACCAAAGCCGCCCGGGGAGGGATGATTTCACGTCACTTCAGCAACACGCGAAACTCCTGCAAAAGAACTGTTCGCAATCAGTTCGGTTCGTTGAGGATGTTATGGGGCCTGCCGCCCGCCAGGCAATTAGAGAGGTTAGAGGCGGAGAGGTTTTGGTGTTAGATAATGTTCGGTTCTGCGCTGAGGAAATCTTGGAAGCTAGTGGCAAGAAGCTTGCTAGAACAAACCTCGTATCGAGGTTGGCCCCCCTCTTTGATTTATACGTGAATGACGCTTTCGCAGCCGCTCACAGGTCGCAGGCATCACTCGTAGGCTTCCCATTCCTACTTCCTTCCGCTGCCGGGAAACTGATGGAGAAAGAGCTTGTGGCGCTCAAGCGGTTACTCGTTGAGCCTGACCGGCCCAGCACCTACATTCTTGGTGGAGCAAAAGTTGAGGACAAAGTACCCGTCATCGAGAACATCCTTTCGAGCGGAAAAGCTGACCATGTTCTTGTGGGAGGAAACGTTGCGAAGGTATTCCTAAAGGCTGTTGATCGGAAGTTTGGCCAGTTCGACGAAGAGGAATTGGGAGATGTTACTGATGAGGTTTTGAAAGCGAACCGAATTATTTCGAAATTTCGAAAACGCATCGTTCTCCCTAGCGATTTCGGAACCATCATTGACGGTAAACGTGCTAACACACCAGTCACGAGGTTGCGACGCGCCGGGAGAGCACTTGATATAGGGACGAAAACGGCTGAAAGATTCTCAGAAATAATTAGTAAATCACGAACTGTGGTGGCCGCCGGGCCGATGGGCGTCTTCGAGGAAGACGGCTTTGAAACTGGAACCAAGGCCGTGCTAGAATCAATGGGCAACTCTGATGCCTTCACCGTGATAGGCGGGGGGCATCTTTCAGGTTACGCGGGTATACTCGGCATTTCGGATAAGCTATCGCATGTCAGTACAGCTGGGGGAGCAATGCTCTCTCTATTGGCCGGAGAAGAGCTCCCCGCCATCGAGGCGCTAGTGGACGCAGCCAAGCGCCACAACAAGTAACAAGTTATTCTTCGCGAGAATTTTAAGCACGTTCGACGATAGTCGGCCGGCGCCTCGGTGGCTCAGCCTGGTAGATGCCCATATTTCGGGCACTGGGGAGCAGCCGCCTTGTAAACCTGGCCTCAAGAAAGCGGCAGGTCGCGGGTTCGAACCCCGCCCGAGGCTCCAAATTCTCAGTCCGGAGCAATTACGAAAACCAGGTCCGCCCGCTTTAAAGCGCCTTAAGGAACCTGAACCATGACCAAGACCGGAATCGAAAGTGACGACATCCAAAACATCGAGCGCAGGTACGAAAACGCCCTACGCATACTGCACATCAATGGAAAATTCTCCCCGAGAACAGGGAGAAGATCAGTATTCGGCAACTGGACTCGTCCCCTCGTTAGCGTCCGATTCGAGATTTTTTGCGCATCCTGCCTTCACCATGCTTAACGAATGTGCCAGTTAGGTTACTACTCGGATTGTCCAGAAGTCGCTGGATTGGTTGCGGTCTAACAGGTACTGGTAGGGTAGCGTGAAGTAGCCTTTCATTCCCCAGCCTTCTCCCCAAGAGTTTCTCACGGTGAACCACTGCTGGGAATCATCATAGCCAACTGCCATCACTGCGTGGCCTCCAATCAGCTGATCACCTGATGCGGGCAAGGAAGCGTGGCCAGTCTGGGCCACTAGCTGGCTTTCGAAGCTCTCATACACTTTGAAACCGAACACAAAGGGGTAACCTGAAGCTAAACACCCCTTTAGCAAATCTGAGGTTTGTGTTAGTCTCTGGTATTGTACCGCCTGATACTTTCTAGCTTGCGTGTAGCATTGCGGCGGTGGCTTAGCTGAGAATTTTGATATGTCATAGGGCCAAAGGGTTTCTGGGCAGTCGCCTTGGTGGGAGACGCTTTTGATGCCATCTCGAATCTGGGCGCCGGAGTCTGAGCTTACGGTTCCTTCGATAGCTCGCTCGTTGTAGTACAGGAATAATCGTGAAGGCATGAAGATGTGTTTCTGTTCCTTCATTAGGTCGAATTCCACTGCTGCGGTGATGGCGTTGGCTGTGCAGCTTCCAAGTTGTCCCTGGTCGTAAATTGTTGGACACTGCGGTCGCAGGTCGGCGCTTACGGGGAGGACTACAATTTCGGGTAGGGCTGTGTAGAGTAGGTCTCTTTTGTCAGGAGTGTCGGAAACCCATCCATATCGTTGGATTTTGTAAACCATTCTCATTCGCTCATGGGGGTTTTCATAAGCACATTACTCTCAGAACTTGGACTTTATTATTATACGCATCTCCATAAGGTTTACGAACAGAAGTAAAAATACGGCATTTCTCCTTATACACAATCGCATCCACAGGGAGGGCGAGCGTGATTTGGCCTGACAAATCCAACAGCGGTCCTTGACACAAGCATGGGCATGATTAAGTTAGAGTTGTTCGCTAACGAAGCGCCCATCACTGTTCAGAATTTTATGAAACTTTGCGGAAATGGCTTCTATGATGGCTTGATTTTGCACCGTGTAATTGCCGGCTTCATGATTCAAGGTGGTTGTCCAATTGGAGATGGAACCGGAGGTCCGGGATATGTCATCAAAGACGAGTTTGTTGCAAGTTTGAAACATAGCACGCCAGGGATTCTATCCATGGCAAACGCTGGCCCAAACACCGGTGGCTCACAATTCTTCATCACACTCGCCCCCACACCATGGCTCGACGGAAAACACACTATCTTCGGAAAAGTCGCCGAGGGCATGGATGTCATGCAACGAATAGGTAAAGTTCGAACAGACAATCATGATCGGCCTCTCGAAGCAGTGAAGATCAGGTCAGCCAAAATTGCTGATAAATGAATACCGCACACTCCAACCAGCGATTTGTTTTATGTCTAGTAAGTGGAACTCCAAAATCAGTTGCCTCATCAAACCCAGCGTGAATTGATCTCACGTGGATGTTCTCAGTACCGTAGTAACCGTGCTTTTGCTTGGGTTGGCCAGTTTCTTTTACACGATGGCGGGATTTGCTGGCGGTTCAACGTTTACGGCGCTTCTCCTTCTGGTAGGTTTGTCTGCCGGCCAAGCCGTGGTAGGCGGTCTGCTATTCAACGTAGTATCCGCGTCTAGTTCGATATTTCGATGGCGAACGCATTTCTCAAAGGGGTTCGCGTGGTTCATTGTCGGTTCGGTTCCAGCCGCTTTCTACGCCGGCCTCTTCATTTTGCCTGATAACCTCCTGAAGATAGTCATGGGTGTGGCCATTTCTATCGGCGGTGTGAGTCTAATCATCATCACATTCCCTTTGGGTCACGTACGTCTTAGTTGGCCATTCAAAGTCTTGATTGGCCTCGTCATCGGGGGTGTTGCCGGGTTGACCGGAATCGGGGGTGGCGTCTATCTGGCGCCCATATTGATCTTGGCTGGAATTGCCAAGCCTAAGACAACAGCCGCGACCACAACGGTGTTCATTCTACTAAACTCAGTTTCGGGGATAGTGGCTAGGATTCCTCGTTTAAGCGGTATGATTTTGACCACTCCAGTCTTCGGTTTGAGCATCCCCGTTTTGATTGTAGCAGCTCAACTTGGGAGCCACTTCGGGTCCAAGCGGCTAAGTCAAATGAATGTGAAGCGGACGATCGGCCTCGTTCTAATTACAGTTGGGGTCTATATCACCTTCTCAGCACTCTAACGAATCAACCGAAACAATGCTCGCTCGATCCTAGCTGTTTCATCGGAGTATACGAGGTCCGGAAAAGGTTACTTAGGTCTGACGCGTTTCCCCAGCTAGCAAGGTGTGTTTTCGTGCAAGTTGCAGATTACAATCTGCTGCTCGACATTGATTTTGAGGGATTGAAATTCAAAGGACGACTGCTTATCAAGCTGAACTCAGAGCAAGAGGTGGTTCTGAACTCGGTTGGTCTAGGCATATCGAATGTGAGTTCAGGGAAGCGCAGTTTTCCCTTCCGGCAGAAAGGAGAGGACCTGATTGTCGAGACAGGACCATTTGAGGGCACGTTGCAGGTAGATTATACAGGCTCTATTCCTGATTCGTTGGCGGGGATTTACAGGGCTCCCTACGACCATACACACATCATCACCACGCATTTTGAAGCGGCTCAAGCGAGGCGAATGTTCCCTTGCGTCGATCGGCCCGACGTTAAGGCCGAGTTCAAACTCGCCGTAAGAATAAGCAGAGACTTGGACGCGATCTCGAACATGCCCGTTCAGTCTGTGGACAACGATGGCGAGAAGAAACTTGTCACCTTTGAGAAGACGCCGCGAATGTCGACCTATCTTCTCTACCTTGGAGTTGGCAAGTTCGAAACGCAAACTGTGAAACTCGGCACGACCGACATAATCCTAGCGACCATCCCCGGAAAGGCGAAGCTCGGAAAATTCGCACAAGACGAAGCCCGTAGTGCAATTCAATTCTTCAATTCCTACTATAGCTTGCCCTATTCGCTTCCTAAGGTCCACTTGATCGGCGTTCCTGAGTTCGCGATGGGGGCTATGGAAAATTGGGGAGCGATTACTTTTCGTGAGGTCATGTTGTTGGTTGATGCAAGAACGAGCACAAAGACAAAGATGCGAGTTTCGATGGGAGTGGCTCACGAGCTAGCTCATCAGTGGTTTGGAGACTTAGTTACAATGAAGTGGTGGGACGATATCTGGCTTAACGAAAGTTTTGCAACGTTTATGGCGTATAAGGCGCTGAACTCGATTCATCCAGACTGGAAGATCTGGGATAACTTCTTCAACGGAGAGCCAAAAGTTGAATCGCTCGCAGGAGCTCTAACTAGAGACTGTTTGATGAACACTCACCCCATCCAAGTTCCGGTAAGTTCTCCCGATGAAATCGAACAGATTTTCGATGCCATTAGCTATGGAAAAGGTGCGCATGTTCTTCAGATGCTCGAGGCGTACATTGGAGAAGAGGCATTCAGGCAAGGGATAAGCCGTTACCTCTCCGCTCACGCCTACTCCAACGCTACCGGAGACGATCTCTGGTCTGCTCTTGAGGATACTTCCGGGAAGCCAGTGAAGCAGATAATGTCTCGTTGGGTAAAACAACCTGGTTATCCTGTTCTGACCACCTCATATCATGACGGGAAGCTCAGCTTGACGCAGGAACGTTTTCTCATCTCGGAGGGTTCCGAGAACGCGATTTGGCCGTTGCCATTGGTGCTTGAAGTGAATGGAGAGACACGAAGTACTCTAATGGAAGGTGCGGAGAAAATAATTGACACCAAACCCCTCAAGTCCCTAAGAATAAACCCTGACCGCACCGGTTTCTACCTGGTTCACTATCTGGGCCTTGACGACCTTGTTTGGGCGAGCAAGCTTTCGCCATTTGATAAATGGGGCATCGTATTCGATTCATACTTGTTTTTCATTTCCGGAAAGTTGACTTTCAATGAGTATCTGAAAGTACTAGAGCGTTTCAGTAGGGAGCGCGAAACACTTCCCGCTGGGGAAGTGTCGGACCAGCTCGGGTTCCTATACGCTCTGGTTCCTTCTGAAATCATGGAACTCTCGAAGGCATTTCATCGGGTCCAGTTGGAGTTACTGGAAGGCAAGAACGACAAGATCAGCTTGGTCGCTCGAGGCAAAGTGGCCTGCCGACTGGCATTAGTCGATGAAGGCTATGCCTCCAAGTTAGGTAAGGATTTCACCGATTACGATAATGCACTACCTGACATGAAACAAGCTGTAGCATTAGCTTACGCTAGGTCGACGAACGATTTCGATGGCCTCGTAAAGGCCTATAGAAAAAGTGACTCCGACGAGGACAAGGTCAGGTTTCTTGGCGCGATGACTTCCTTCACCGACCAGGGATTACTCCAAAAGACATTGGAATTCGCCCTAAGTGGGGAGGTCAAAAGGCAAGACGTCATTGGAGTAATTCTGGCCGCAACTGAGAAACCAAATACTGCACGTATCACCTGGAACTGGCTGCAATCTAACATAGAGAAGATTCGGGAGATGTACGCCAATACAGGTGCCCTTTCGGGGGTATTCCTTACAATAATACCAATTTTAGGGGTCGGCAGAATTCAGGAAGTTGAGAGCTTCTTTGAGACGCACAATATGCCTGAAGCGGAAGTAGGAATCAAAGCGGGGCTTGAGAAACTACGAGCTTATGACCGACTTGTCAGAAACATAATGCAGAAATGAGCACTAACCAACCACAGGCAGCGTTGAACGCCATCGCTAGAAGACTTTTTTCTTAACGAGAATCAAGAAGACTACCGCGATAACTAGGAGAGCCGCGGTTAAGGTTTCCACCTCGCTCCAGTTAATTGTTGACTGGCTCGTGAGGGTTTGCCCTGTTAGTGGGTTGAGCATGTTCTCAACTGGTGCGTAGTCATCCGTAAGAACGGGAGCTTTACTGGTGTCTAGGGTGAAGTAGTTCTCTGCGTAGTTAGCGGGTATTTTGGGCGTCGCCGTGTTTGCTGCTAGATTTGTAAAGTCGACTTTAGTCAAATGGCTGGGGAGCAGTGTTCCAAGTATTATGACATTCTGCGAGTCTTGGTAATCAGCCCCTCTAACGGGGAAAACGTAGACATTGGGGAAAACTGTGCTCATAGTTCTGACCTCTGCCCTAAGCAGCTGTGCTTGGTCTCCGGAAGTCGCGGCGATGAGGTTGGAAATGACACTTCCCCCGCTGGTCAGGTGAGAGGCCGCTTCCTTGAAGAACTCAGTAGTCATCAAGTGAAATGGTACGTAACTTTTCGAGTACGCATCCAAGACCATTACGTCATATTTCTGGGAGTTCTCTTGGAGGAAGATGCGGCCATCTTCATTGTAAATATGTAGTCTAGGGTTGCTGGCGTTCACGGCGAAATATTCCTCAGCGACTCGGATAACCTCTGGGTCGATTTCGGCTACATAGACTGTAACGTTTGGATAATCGTTAAGAAACGCTTTAGGGCCGGTAAAGCCACCGCCCCCGATGAACAATACACGAGCGATATTCGAACTAAGCAGAAAACCGAGGTTGAAGTAATCCGTGTATTCGAAGACTGTGCGGTTAGGATTATTCAAGTCCATGGCGCTATGCAAGTTGTCATCAAGGATCAGGTAGCGGACGGTTGATTGGTGCATGGGGTCGAAAGCGTCGGCTACAATCAAGTGATGGTAGGGCGTATCAGTTTCGTAGATTGTGTCGCCAAGCGCCAAGGTATAGGCAGCGACCGTTAATCTGCGGCTAACCATGTAAGGCGCCGCAAGAGGTAGGACCAAGAGCAGAAGGAGCACAAAGACTTTCAATCGAAAACCAAGCCCAAAGAACGCAACAACCAACAAGGTAACCCCTAGACTGAGTATGATTTTGTTCACGCCAAATTCTGGGATTAATACGAAGACGGTGAGGAACGTTCCCACTATACTACCAAGCGTCGAGAGCGCGTAGAGATTTCCAGATAGCTTTCCCAATTTCTCGAAGCTCTTTGCTGCGAGGCGAATCGCAAAAGGAGAAACCATGCCCAACAAAACGCTTGGGAGCCCAAGCAGAGCGACCGTGGCTAGAAGCGGCGAATACCTATCTCCAATACTCTGCTTGACGACCCAGTCGAAGAGAGGTGGCGCGAGCGCTGGCAAGCCAATGACGAAAAGGCCTGCCAGAAAAATCACGATTGAAAGGACTTGGAAATCCGGTCTCAGGTCGGCAATCTTTCCGCCCAAGTAGTATCCAGTGCTCAGAGCCGCAAGAACGACGCCGATCAGGCTGCCCCAGACGAAAATTGAATTACCGAAAACCGGGGCGAGTAATCTACTTCCCAGCAGCTCAAGAGCCATTACTACAGCGCCTGAAACGAAAACCGAGAGCAAAAGTCGCAGTTGCCGAGCCATCCGAACAGGTCACCTATTCTACCTGTATCCGGCTATGGTGCTCAGGGGCAATTCTCCGGGAGTCATCGGGTTCGATAGGTTCCTTTACCGGTTTGCCCAATTCTAGGAGAATGAACAACAAAACTCATGATTTTCAGAGTCCAATTCAGATCGTAAACAATAGCCTGTCGTCTTGATGCCTCATATTTCCGGCTACCTGTACCATCAGAGTGTCGCCTTGGAACGCAAATGTGTTTGTAACTAGCGTTGGCTGGTAGTTGTCCAGCCAAATCTGCATGTTGATGTCTGAGCCTGGAGCAACTTGAATTTGAGCCGAGTACGAGGAGTAACCTGCAAGTGATACTCCCATTCCGTAGCTGCCTTCGGGCACACACAATTGGAATGAGCCATCAAGACTGTACGTCGTGTAATTTCCTGGTGTAACATCAATGATGCCGGTCAACGTGTAATCATTCGGTTCTAGGGTTATGGTTGCCCAGGAGAGAGGCCTTGCGAATTCGAAAAAGTCTGGGCCTGCAATATTCCCAGCTATCCTAGTGGCCCGATCCAAGAGTTCGACAACTGAAACGTTCCCTCTCTCCCTCGTCGGCACAAGTACTTGCAATTGGTTTTCCTGATAATACCCTTCGACCCATATCCTGATAGTGTACTCGCGGGGCAGGTCACTCCACGGATACAAGACTAAGCCTCTTGGGCTTTGACTGGCGCCGTCCGTAGTATCATAGAAACCTGACCAAACAAAACGTGGGTCACCAAAGTACCTATCGAAGCCCGCCAGCGTGAAATGTGCAATCGTAGTATTGTTAGGAATATAACTCGCATTTGCTGCGACGAAATTCCCAAATTGGTCAAATACCTCGACACGTACTGGAGTGCCATCAATGTGATTGATTGGTTGCGCGAAAGGCAAAGTTGAGGTGATGTTTGAAAGAATTGCCTCATGCCTGAAAGCCAAGTCAAGATCAATTACGGGATTTGCAATCATCCACACGGCCACATCGCTAGTTCCGCCCAACACCACGTTTAGATGAATTATTTCACTTTGGGTGTACCCAAGTGTCTGTACGAAAATAGAGTAACTGTCTGTAAGCAGTCCGGTGTAATTGAAGGCTGCAACCGTTGAGCCCGCAGGTTGCGTAGTGTTTGCTTGGTAGACCGCGCCGTTTGACTCTATTATCATGACGTTAATCGTTTTGCCCGGATAGTTCCATGGTGTATCTACTGATGGCGACTGGTCGTCAATGGAGTATATCTTGAGGAGTATCCCACCGGCTATGTATACGGGGAAGCTAATGCTAACGAAACCTTCTCCTAGGCCAATAGTTGCTTCAAAGTTAGCGGTCTGGTAGTAGAACTGTTTGATGCCGAGGTTGGCATTTCCAGCTACAGTTGGGGCAGAGGAGACGCGAGCTACGATTTGATAAGTTCCCGGTAAGAGCCCATAGTTCTGTGAGAAGAGTGATGCGACTCCAAAGCTTCTGGCGTTACTGAATCCCTGGAGCTCGACCGTGGCTTCCGTCGCGCCGGCTGTAACGAAGGTTACGTTTTGCGCTCTCAACGTGCCCCTAGCGTCATATGCCGAAACGGTTAGCGTTGCATCGACGGGAATACTGTCCGGCCCCAAGGTACCATTTTCATTTCTGAAGTGTACTGTAACGATGAACGTCCCCGTTCTTATGAGTGGAATCATGGAAAAGGTTTGGGTAGTTTCGTTGTCTACATGCACTCTGACCTCGTCAAGCTGGACGTACGATGTCACGTAGGCATACAGCAAATAGTCGCCAGAGGTAAGGCCGGATGTGTAGTTAGCATAATCCTGAGGAATTCGCCCGTCGAATCCGACTTGGTAGAAAATCTCAAAAGGGAAAGTCGTCGAATGGCTGTCTGTTTGCAATCCGAAACCGAAAGGTGCAGGAATCGAGGCTGCAACAGATCCGTCCAGATTAAGAACCTTCACCGAAATCGACCGGTTCGTTTCATGTGAGCCTCCGAAACTGCTGACACCAAAGAGCGTTCCCCAGGGTATGGGTGATCCTTCAGCGGACTTGGACAGCACGGTTCCTGTTATCCTGACGCTTTGGGTCATGTAAATGTCGACTCCTTCCAGAGATTGAGCAGGACCTACACTTACTGTTCGAAGTAGGGTAGTTGGAATGTATCCTGCAGCGATGGCAGTGATGTTGTATGTGCCTGGAGCGACCCCGAATAACGTGTAACTCCCATTCGCAGTGGAGTTGATGAACGTTTGAGCTGAAACCCGCCTCCCGAGATAGTCTATGCCGTTCGCTACGACTTGGGCTCCGGTCTCGTTTAGCAGATGTATTGGTTGTCCAATCAATGATACGTTGTGTTGGCCGGAGTCTCTGAGAACTCCGGAGATATACGCGGGGTCCCTACTGCCTTTGACTACGATCGTTGGGAAATTTCCTTCTCCTATCGAAAGCCCGTTGATGAAAACTTTGAAAAAGTAGCGTCCGGCGATGGAAGGAGATGTAACTTGGAAGAGCCTGATGTATTGGGTTTGGTTTGCAAGGAAGATTTCGCGTTCAACCAGTGGTAGCCGATAGGAACTGGGGCTATGTGTTATGGTGATGTTGCTAACCGTAATTTTCCACCAATTGGGCCCAATCTGATCCGAACCCGACAGCCTAGACACCGAGATGAAGTGCGAGTCGTAATTATTCGTAAAGCTGGTCCAAACGTTGCTCAGCGTCAGTCCCGCGAACTCTGGAGGGACGTAGATATCGAGCAAGACAGTCGTCGAGTATGGTACCGTGGGAGCGAGGAGGGGCAAGACCTGAAAGTTCGCCGTCGCCGAATCGCGTCCTGGGTTTCCTCTCGCAGTAACGGTGTAAACGCCCGGCGCGACATTACCCACTATGAACGTAGGAAGAGCAGGTACAATAGCTCCGCCAACGATGGAGCAGAGCGTTGCCGCCGTAACGATGCTCCCACTCAGAGAGCAGCTTGTATCAGTAGGGTTCAAGAATCCTGAACCCGATACCGTGACTGTGTCGCCAACGTGGCCGGAAGAAGCACTGAGACTGATAGTCTGATCTTGTCCGACAGGCCTTACCGTAAATGAAGCCACAGCTTCACCTGTATCCCCCCCAGCAGTCGTCGCGGTGATCGTGTAGGTGCCGGCCGGACCCGCAACAGCAAATTTGCCGGTCAAGATGCCGCCTACAATACCGCAGGTATACGCAGATACGGGCTCACCTGTAAGAGTGCAAGTTGCATCAGTCGAATAAAACCCATACCCAGAGACCTCTACATACTGGAAGAGAGGAGGTACGCTCTTCGGACCCGAAGATGGATTGAGAACTAGTGACGGCGGAAGCACAGTGAACGTGGATGAGGAGAAATCGCCCGTAGGGCTACCGATTGCAGTGATAGTGTGCGCTCCTGCGAGAGCATTACCGACATTAAACGAGCCCTCCAGAATGCCGCCTGAAATTGTGCAAGTGAAAGCGGGGAAGTCAGGGGGTTGGCCGACCGGGGTGCCTGACAGGGTGCAGCTTGTATCAGTCGGCGAGAACCCGGAACCCGACACTCGAACCTCAGGGGTTGGCAAGGCCAAAGACCATACTTGAGTTGAGGATGAATTGAACATGAGAGGATTCAAAGTGGCAGTGAACAGCAGGTCTCCGACGCTGTTTGTCAATATGCTGCTGTTCGGGTAACTCAACTTGACTTGGCCAAAGCCGGGGAATCCTGCGCCCAGTGTTAGGTCATCCTTGCCCGGCGAGACTGTCACATTGTTCAAATTGTTCGAATAGGCAGAATTGGCTGCTTCGGAAACTAGGAGCAAGGCTAGCAGTAGCAAGAGGGTTAGTCTCGTGGCCGCTCGCCGCCTAGAACGACGATGCAACATTGAGGGAGCCAGACAACATAGCAATAATGAACTCATCGGGAGAAATGGATGAAAATTAGCCGGGTTTGAGTTTCGATATTTCCTCGTTACCTAACTCGGATTCTGACTCTTCACCAAGTTCAGCATCGCCTTGATGCCCTCGACCAACCACACGTGCAATGGCGAAAACCGCCGCGACAATAATGAATCCCGCCAAGAATGAAGCCGCGGTAAAAGGGATTAACGTAGTCGTAGTCGTACGGGCGAAGGTCGCGCCTCCAAAGGTTGGTTGAGGCGTTAAGAGGTAAACGGCATAGGCGTTAACGGCATTGAGTAGGCCAGCAACTAAAGACCATATCATGACTCTTCTCAATGGTATTTTCGGTTTCTCTGATTTCAGAATCGAACCAAATAAAACTCCAATTATGATGAGCGGAATGATTACGGGTAACTGTGGCATCTTGCCTGAACTCCAATAGCGCGGGGGCAAAGGCGACCGTGTTTATATAAGGCTAACTACGTGGCATAGTTAGGGGAACACGTTGAAGCTTCACACAGTCCGCCCTAATCATCCTAATCTTAGATTTGCGTTGGGCGATCTTGAGTCAGTTGTGCTCAAGCAGCTTTGGGAATCAAGCAGACCACTTTCAGTTAGAGAATCTCAATCAAGAACTGCGAGAACCCGGCCAGTTGCGGTAACGACGGTGGCAACAATCTTAGATCGCCTATATGGGAAAGGGTTGGTTTTAAGGCAGCTCGCAAGAGACGGCAGCCCACACTATTTGTATAGAGCGAAAGTTTCAGAGGAGGAATTCAAGCAAGCTGTAGTAAAGAATGTAATGGAGGGCTTACTTCAAGGCTTTAATGACGTAACTGTAGCATACCTGGCTGAAAAGATGGGTGCCGCTGAAGGCAACGATCTTCACGTTGTTTCAAAATACTTGAATCGGCTACGCAAGAAGGAAATGAAATGATCCCGTTTTTTCCGCGATACCTCATATTCATTAGCTTGCTGATTGTAGGGCCATCTAGACTTGCACTTCCCACGATAGGCCTAACGGCGTTAGGAATAACCCTCGTCTTGTTTCTGCGACGGTCGCATAGTAAGAGAACTGTTGCCTTACTCGGAATCTTTGGTCTAATGCTAGCTGAGAGTGTTTTTGTCGTCGGAGTTGCTGTTCATTTTATGTTCGCGGGCGAACCGAGCCACCTGGTGGAGAACTCAAGAGGTATCTTTGACCTTTTTCATTATTTGAGCATCAGCGAAATCTTTCTTGGAGCGATAGCAGCTGGGTGCGCTGCCGTTTTCATTGAATTCGGAAAGTCGCGAATGAGCCTTGCGAAAGCTTTTCCGCAGATGACATTTCTCGAACCTCCTGCTGAAATAAAAGATTCCATCACGAGGCTAGCACACTCAGCTCACATCCGAGTTCCAGATGTTTGTATGGTTGATTCTGGCGTACCTTCCGCTTTCACCGTGCGAGCGAATCGAAGATACACAATCACACTCTCGGTGGGTCTCCTAGAGTCGTTGGACGGAAAAGAAGTAGAAGCTTGTCTTGCTCATGAGGTTGCGCACCTGAAGAACAATGACTTCACCGTGCGGTTCATTGCAACTTTAGCAAAGGTTGCCTTATTCGCAAGGCCATTGAGCTACTTTCTTGAACCTGCGGTTTACAGGGCTCGCGAATTTATGGCGGATATTACCGCCGCTAGGCTGGCGGGCGGACCGGATGCACTGATCTCGGCCTTGTCGCAGCTTAAGGAGTCTAGTAATCTAGACACGGCGATTCCAGGTTCCTCATGCGTTTGCAATCTGACTGCCCCACGAGGGGTCTCTAGAATGTTCGACAAACATCCGGCGCTAGAGGACAGATTGAAGGCACTTCGGGAAATGAAGCAAGAATGAAAGCATCCCAACTTCGGCCTTTGTTTCTTGTTATCCTAGTAGTATGTCTAGTGTCTATTCCGAACGGATCAGTCCAAGCTCAAACTATCCCACATTTGACTGTCACGCTGACGGGACAAGCCATGACAGCAGGCTTCAACAACAACGTCACCATTACGGTAACCAACAACTACTACAACTACCCCGCAATCTACGATGTCGATCTTGCGGTGAGCATTCCAGCTGGTTTGACAATGTACGGTGATAACCATTGGCATTATGACTCGATGCAGCTTGGCCAATCTGCTACGATAAGCTTTCAAGTATATGCCCCAGCCGCAGCCATCGGGGTTACGTATCAGGGCTCAATAACTGTGACATACAAAGCGCTAGGAGACATATCCTACACGCAAGAGGTTCACGATGTGAGCTTTGCTGTCTATGCTTACATTAACCTCATCCTTTACGGGATGCAGGTGACACCTTCAACCACATCCCCCGGTGGGAACGCAACAATTTCAGGAAACTTGCTAAACACCGGAAACCTAGCTGCCTACAATGCTAACGTTACCGTACTCTCGGATATTGTGGTCCCGAGCTCTTTATCGAGCACATTCATCGGCGAAATTGACCCAAACATCCCCAGGCCATTCAGCATGTTGGTTGTATTCAAAGGCAATATTCCTGTAGGAAACTATTCCCTGCTGGTGAGAGCATCTGCGATAGACAACGGCAGACCCGGTTCGCCTTACGTAGCACAAGGCTCTGCTAATATCCAACTCATCAGAAGCACCGTGAACCCGAACCAGAGACGGAGCGGACCAACCGGAATAATCGGAGTTCTATTCGAGATTCTAAGGTACCTTGAAGGCGCATTCTTCGGCTCCACAAGTGCCTTCAGCTTTCGGCAATCTTCATTCATCTATGCAAGAAATCTCGTCATGTCCGTTTACGTTGCGGTGCACTTTTCCTACGACTAAGGGACTGCCACTCTATACGACTGAACCTTAGTGGCAGACTGTGAGTTCTGTGTGAGCAACAGTAAGTAGTGGGTAAGAAAGTAACGGTAAACTTGTGCGCGAAGCTTATTCATACTTCAAGGCGACAACTGCGTTCATTCTAGAAGCTCTCCACGCTGGGTAGAGTCCTGCTATTGTCGCAAGTAGGACTGGAAAGGTTAGCGAGAAGACGATGAGCTGAGTTGAGAATACGGGAACGATGGTCATTCCACCCCCTCCGCCTCCTCCAAATGCGACGCGTCCGCCGCCTAATCCTCCGAGCATGCCTCCCATCAGGAAGGATAGCGCATAACCTAGTGCGAGTCCGCAGAAGGCTCCAATTACTCCCGTGAGTGCAGCCTCTGCTAGGAACATGCCCATTATTTGCTTCGGCCTGTAACCAATGGCTTTCAGTATCCCAATTTCTCTTGTGCGCTCCATTACTGACACGTACATCGTGTTGACTATTCCAACAGTTGCTACAAACAACGATACCGCGCCTATGCTGCCCAAGAAGACTGTCAATTGTCCCGTGATCCCTTGGATGCTTGACAGGATTTGTCCCGGGCTTATCACTCGAACATTATTGGAATAGTAAGTCTCAATTGTATTCTGAACGGTCGCAACATTGTCCGTGTTATCAACTATGACGTAGATGCCTGTGAAGTATGGGGATTTCGCGAGAAGTCCGGCTGCTTGGAACGATATGTAGATGGTATCATCAATATTCGCGAATAGTGCCGTACCATACTGAGCCAGAATTCCGCTGGCGAGAACAGCGTATGACACGGCTCCTTTGCTTCCTTTGATCCCTGTAATAGACATGGAAACCATTTGGTGAAGTCCGATTGGTGTTCCAGACACGGGATTGGCTATTCCCCACCCTATGGCGGCAGATGTCGTGTCGCCCAAGAGCGGTATGGAGCCTTCAGCAACGGTCAAGCCTTTGTATAAGACGGGCAGAGCCACCATGTCTATGCCGACTACGCTGGCTTGAATCGATTCGCCGCCACTATTGATGTTTGCACCATAGCTGTAGTACGGATAAGCCGCAATCACGCCAGGTATCGATTTGAGGTAGGTTATGTCCTGTTGGCTCAGCTGGTAAGTGTTTGTTGAACCGCTAGAGAAGAATCCACCCGCATTTCGTATTGTGAGAATGTTCGCTCCTGTTTTCTCAATGTTGCCGGCAATACCGGCGTTAAGGCCGCTTGAGCTTGCTATTAGGGCAAGGATAATGGCTGAACCTACCGTTATCCCGAGTATAGTCAATACGCTACGGATCTTTCTATCAATCAGTGCCTTGTAAGCTAACTTGAACATATCTGCAAATTGCACTGCTTACATCTCCAGGCAAAAGTTGATCGATGTCAATGACGAATGCACTAACCAGGGAGATATTTGCATGTCGCTCACGCCGCTGAATACGAGTCCAAACGTTGGATGTATTCCTCCTTGTCTACCAACCCGTCCTTCAGGGAGATTATGCGTTGAGTCATTGCAGCGATTTCCGAGTTATGGGTGACGATTAGAATCGTGGTTCCGAATCCTTTGTTCACTTGGACGAACTGATCGACCACTTCACGAGTGGTCTTCGAGTCCAAGTTACCTGTGGGTTCATCGGCGATAATTAGTGCTGGTTCTGCTACTAGCGCTCTAGCAATTGCGACGCGTTGCTGTTCTCCCCCACTCAGTTCGGCCGGCCGCTTGCTCGCCTTACCATGCAACCCAACTGCATTGAGCACCTTCAGTGATCTAGCCTTTCGAATCTTTTCGGGTACCCCTCTGGAGATTAGTGGCATCTCCACGTTCTCAATCGAGGTGAGCCGCTGAATCAAGTTGAAGGACTGGTACACAAAACCTAGCTTTCGATTTCGGAGGAGTGAAAGCCTGTCTTCATCCAGTTTCTTCAGGTCGACTCCGTCTATGATTACTCTGCCTGATGTGGGTCGGTCGAGGGCTCCGATCAAGTTGAGGAGTGTGGATTTGCCGCTGCCGGACGGTCCCATTATCGCCACAAATTCGCCCCTTTCGACCTTAATGTTGATGCCCCTTAGGGCGGGGTATCCAACGTGGCCTATGCGGTAGACCTTCGTTACATCTACCGTTTGCACTGCAGGAGCGGATCGTATTGCCACAGGCATCAACTACAAGGCATAGTTCACCTTGCACATTTACACCTTACGCTGTGTTAACAGCGAGGAACTCTCAGCTCCACGGAATGTCTTAGGGATCGGTACCTAGCTCTTCCCCTTGATCTTTCTTGTATACGCGTCGGCTAGTTTGCCAAGCTTGTAAATTAACCAAATGAACGCTACCGCTATCGCGACTCCAACTATCCCTCGAACAAGGGCGAAGATTCCAAAACCCATTGGGATATGTGCCATTTTCCTCCACTCACCTCCGTGCGCCTTCCCGCACGCGCGGCCTCGCAGGTTAAAGCGATTGAGGATGATTCATCCACCCTAGTTATAAGCTAACTATAACGCGTAGTTCAAGTTCGCTGTCGACAAACGATGGGTCAAACATACCTAGACTATCAGGGCAATGAGGCGAAAAATCATCGACCGCTCATCGGACTCTACGCCTGCATTATCTGTGAACGCCATTTCAGCACCAAGCCTAAACTCAAACGGCATTACGTCAAAGCGCACCGAGAAAGCATTCCAAACTACGGGGGAGGCACTCGTGCAACTTCCTAACCCACTTGCAGTGGCGGAACGGGCGGCAAGCTTCTTCTCAGGAATTCCAAGCTCCTCAGCACAACTAGCTGTTGCACTCATCTTAGTTCTACTTGCGTACAATGTGATTGCAGGTAGCGTGGTGGGCACCTTCTCGCTACGCTCCCCTTGCTACGCTAATGGCGGTGTGGGAAACGGTAGGAGACGACGACGGACGACGGTTCAATTTCTGGTGTTCGCACCACTAGACCCACTCATGAAAGATTTCCTTGTCTTAGTTGGTGGATCCCAAGTTTACCTGATGCCAGTCATCCTCTCATCAGTCGACAATCGAGTTAAGTCTTTGCAGCTCCGCTTACCTGCATCTATCCTTACGAAGCTCATCTATCCCTTTACGTTCGGGCTGGCATCAGGCTGCAATCACTCATCCGGGCGCCGAAGCCCAGTTCTTTAGCAGCTCGGGATTCAGCCCAGTCACACACTCGGTCGCCTGGACCAGGGTCTAGACGGACTAACCAGCCAAGACACATTAAAAAAATCTTTCATAAAGTCACACACACCAGAACGGTTCTTCCCTCCGTTTGACGTGAGTAATGGTATCCCAGAAAGTCTTAACTCATTTCGAGTAAGCTTGGACCTGTGATCGTCGATGGAATGCACCATACTTGCCACGCCCTGTCTGGACATTCCCACTCTGGTTCTGATATTGACGCTAGCGGTTCTTCTCTTTCAGGTCGTGCTTCTGAAACGTCAGACTTCAATCATGAGAAAACAAAACGAAATCGCGGACAGACAACTGAAATGGAACGAAGCTGTTGCTTTGTCTTTGGAAGTTAACCTCATCAGTCCCAGACAGCCACGAGAGCTCATAGTGAATGCTAAGAACGAAGGGAAAGGCATTGCTCATGATCCAATCATAGACTACTACGCGACTAACGATAAAAAGGAACGAATATACAGCGGTACTAAACGCCTACAAACGCTAGGACCGGGAAGTAAGCAAACCGTTATTATGACTTTTCCTACTGAGCGGATTCCGCGGGAATCCATCTTGCATTTGAAGTGGAGTGCAAAAGCCAGTGATGGGACGCGATACCGAGGCAAATATAAGATGCCTGTGGACCATCTAACATTTGTAAGAATGCCACCGAAGCATATTTGGTCCCCGAAACCTGGATAGCAACTTTCTTTCGAAGCCGCTTCCACCACAGCTCTAAGAACTTGAATACGTTTCAGCAAGGTAGAAAATTCGAGCCCTGGTGGTGTGTGGGTTTACTGCTGCGACACACACAATCCAATAGTTCTCGACCGAACTCGTGGAGGTCACTCAGAATCCTCGCCTTCTGCGTCGCCAGTTTCCACGCCTTTTGTGACGGGCACGCGCTCTCCTAAACCGGAATATGTTAATGCATCGAGTTCCAAGAACAGGAATACAGCTCTGACAGGTTGTGAATACAACGAAGATTGTAAAGACACTCCAATTTCTTCGCTCTAATCAAAACGCCCTCGTAGATTACGTTCAAGCCCAGCAGAGGGCGATTCCAGCAGACGATGGTAGTATCTACTACAAGCTAGTCCAGGAACTTCGAACAGAGATCCTAACTGAAAAGAATGGCATTCAAGGTGGGGTCGATAAGATGCATGTTGAACTGGCCTTCGCAATCTTGGAAGCTATGTGGTGCGGTTGGTTGTCACAGGCGAAGACAAACAATGGTCGTTATTCAATCGATGCGCCTGAAAAATTCAAGGAAGTAATTCTAAACGCATATGAAATTGGTAAAGCGCTCGCTGCGACCAAGCTCTAGACCTCACTCGTGACTTTCTCTAAGTTGCTCACGACTATCTGCTACGTGTTGCTGCCGGGGAGCTTTGCCCATTCTATGAACATGATTCTTAAGCAAGCACGCAATTGCTGATTTGAGGAATGTTGAGGATTAACGCATTTCTGCTACTCCTCCTTGCAATAACCTCGATGGTCTCCGCAAAGGCCACGGCCGTTAACGGGATCGTTCACTCTTCCTACCCTACGAATACTGACTACGAGAGAGTCTCCGGAACGAACAGCTCGAAGGTTGTTCTGTCCGCCTTGGTGCTTGGACCGGAGGAAAGCGTCACCCTCGCGTCGATAGACTCATCTGGTGGTTTCATCTATTTAGTCACGACCATCTCTTCCAACAGTCCCGGGTTTAAGATCGTGAAAATCCGGATTTCCAATTTTTCGCGCGTTAGTGAGCTAGACCTGGATAGTGTGGTGTGGCCTCAACTACCTCCGCAATTTCAGCCACAGCAATACGACTCTTCTATCCCCGTCAATGCTTTCTGGATTGATGCTGGGCGAGATTATGGATATCTTACAGGTAACATTCAACTTCCACTAATCATCAGAGTCAGGCTTTCAAATCTCACTTATGCAGGAATGCTTGATCTAAACTCGGACGACGGGGTGTTTGGTAGTCAGGCCATAATTGACTCAGCTCACAAATTCGCATATTTTTTGATGGATAGAGGGCCTCCCTACTTCGATGGGAATCCGCCAACGAGAATTGTAAAAGTCAATTTGTCCAATTTCACACGTGCTGGGGCTTTAGACATGTACCAAGATTACGGCTTCAACATCAGCAACGCCTTGTTCGATCCCACGACTGGTTTAGCCTATTTTGGGGCGGCGCAAAATGGGTTCGACAATATCATCAGAGTTAGACTATCAGACCTCACAATACAGGGAAATCTCAGTCTCCCCAACCAGTTTGCCAACGAACTTGGTCAAGAAGCAATTGACTCAGAGCGTGGTTTCGCCTACTTCAAAGGCAGCGCTGGCTTAGTCAAGATTCGCCTATCAGACTTTAGAGAAGTAGCTACATACGCTGATAACTACGGTACGGTTTGCTCTACCTCAGTAACCTTCGACTTGATGGGAACTGATTCTGATTATCTGTACGGAGCTTGTAGCAACGAAATTGATAGAATTTCACTACAAGACTTCGCCTTCGCTGGTGCGCTCAAGCTAGGCGGAGAACAAGCCAACGCGACCATCATCTCGACTGATGGCCAAACTATCAGTGGCGTTGGGTTTGAGGGCTGGCGTGGGGTTGAGGGCCCTGCAGTGATTGATACTCAAAGGGGATACATGTACATATCAGGCAATTATCCATGTTTTACATGTGATAACCGGGTGATTATGCTCATACGTATACCCCTGAGTACCATTACCGGTTACCGTGAAAACGTGGTAATACAGAATCAAGTCTTCAGACTCAACATGGTAACGGATTATAGACATCAAATCCAACCGGGAGAATGGTTTTCGATAAACCTAACCTTCCCCGTAAGGCGTACCGACCAGGTTGACGCCGAACTGAGTGGCAATTCCGTGATAATGATTTTCAATGCTCCATTCGCCGATCCGAATCGATGCGCTTTTTCCGAACCTTCTCTTAGTGAACAAAAGGCCGCCACTACTAGCACTTGCCAGATTCCCCCATCCTCTAATGTTCCCGCAAATTACACTGAACGCATCACATTCTCAATGCAGGGACCGGCAACCCCGACGACTTTGATATTCAACGCATCGGTGGTCATTCGGTCAAACGATGAAGGTCTGTCACGGATTTATGCAGCTTATGAAATAGTCAAAATCAATGTAGGAACCGGTTCACTGTACCTAAGCGATATTTTGACTCTCGCAACGGGAGTTGCTATTGGATTGGCGGTCGCCTACATAATTGTTCAATTCAGACGGCGCAGAGCTGGACAGATAACTAACCGAAGAAACTCTGCCAACACTTATCGTCGCTTGACGACCTTCGTTCTCAGGGAATAACGAATTGGAAGGAGTTGTCGGAAGCTGATGAGAGATCCCTCTCTGCCAAAACAAGCATGCCAGGAGATGTTTTGAGTCGGCTGAAAGCCATTGCTTCTCATGAAGTCAGACGAGAAGAGGAGCGTAAGAAATTCTTCGGAGAAGCTTAACCAAACGGTAGGTGTGGGAAACGGTAGGTGCCGGCTAACGGTGTGAGGGAGATAGCTTCGTCATTACGGGTTTGTAGATGGTGAATTGGTCTCTAAGCGCGTTCTTGCGCAAGTAGTGAAGAGTGCTCTTCCCAATCCCGCGGCTTCTAGCTTCGGATTGTGTTAGGCTGAGAATCCTCTCTCTAACCGCTCGATTGTCAGTTCTCTCAAGCGTAGGGGCGAGCTCAGAGAAATTAAGCGCACGAGATCGACCGGTCAAATACTTCCCTAGCTCACTTGTTTTCTCTTGAATCACCGTGTCCCATTTCATTACCCTACCCTTGTAGACCACGCCCGAGTTGAACCGCTCGCGGAGAAGCTGAATGAATCGCCGCTTAGCTTCGAGTTCAAAACGGTAGCGGTAATCGTCCGCCGTGAAATAGAACGATGACCAGTCAAGAATCCTTGACTCAAAAGCCTGAAGCACCGAGAGGTCAACTAGCCATCGGAAAGGTTCCATGAGATCATAGACGAGGCTTTGCTTTGTCTGGTAATCACTGAAATCATGCAGAAAACCGATTGAGGGTTCGAGGCCTACAGCGTTGATTGCCTTTCTGCACTCAGCTTGAAGAAACCCGTAACCGTAATTCAAACTTGAATTCACCGGATCGCTCGCATTGTTGTTGTGCTTTGTAGTCATTCGGCCCTGAAACTCAAGATGTTGCGGCATGGCCTTACAGTAGGCCGCCCAATAGGATCGAGCCACGCGTCCTTCTATGATTCGCAAATCTGCAACTGTAGTAGCCTTCCTGAGCTTGCTTGCTTCTCTCGTCGCTCGAAGAGCTTCCCTAGCAATATCATGACTTTCCTCTGCCCAATCCAAGACTTGCAAGCTTCTCGCTATCTTCGCTTCAACGAAAGCCTTCGCTAGCGCGAATTTCTTCTTGGGATCGTCTGCGGCATGAATCTGAGCGATTTTCGCGTCAGCTTTCACAGGGGCCGCAGGAAGAAGAACCGAAAGCAGACTTCCATCCACGTCGAGAACATAGACCGGAGTTCCGTTTCTGGCTAACCAATGAATCGCCCTCAACGAAAGATAACCGGAGAATCCGTCAAGGAGTATGGAAGAATATGGGAACCTTCTAGGTGGAAATCGCATTACCGTTGATGGTTTGTCGTTTAATCGCCCGTCAGTTACTGTGAGCCAAGAGCGTGACTTCAAATCCTGAACAGAAAGCTTGATGCCCCAACCTGAAAGAATCAGCGGATTCATTCACCGTCACTTCTTTTGCGCGATGACTTTCCCGAGGACATGGACACTACGGCTACAACTATAGTAGCGCAAGTTAATTTAAGGGTTGCTACAACTATAGTAGCTTGATTCCCATGTTCACACATATACTGACCGACCTGGAAGGAAAGCGTATTCGCGCCTTCATCAAGGCGGATGGAGAGAAGGGGTCCGCTATACGAGGACTCGCCACCAGAAGCCGACAATATCTCCCTAGGATCGAGGAGGACCTAGCGTTGATCCGCAAGTTCCTCCAACACTACGAACAGGAGAAGGTTAACCACTAGTGGGGCACTCTTCTCTTCTTGAGGCAAAGAGAGACCGAAAGGAACGCCTATCACGGTTGTCGCCGTGACTTGGAAACGATCACTCGTTTTCGGGGAACATTGCGGAAGGACCAAGTTTCACATCTCGCCGCTTTTGCTTCTTCTTGGTCATCTCTGTGTGAATCAACCCTCCTTCCGCTTCACTTTCTTTTCGATATCGATGTACGTCCAGAGAAGGCCAAAGTCGAGATCAGAAACCTCCAAGCCGCTTTCAACGGTGAGGTAATAGACAATCGCGCGCTGACTGATTTTGATCTTTTTCTGGTGAGCCCAGTCCAGAAAATCATCCCCTAGCCGTTCGCGTTCTTGTCTGGCCAGAATACGTGGCGGTGGGGGTGATGGTTCATAATGTCGCAACACAAACCTGCCGTACTTGTCGTAGCTGTACCATGAAACCTCGTAATTGTTCTTCTCCAGCGAATTGAGTTTGTTCTCTAGCTTCTTGGCGCTGAGTTTGTCGGAATCAAATACGATGTAGGGTTTCAACGGTGGGGTCTCCTCCCGAACCCTTTCTGGAATACAACGATGAGTTTCGCTATGGTCCTGGAGAGTTGCGGGTCAGGTCTCTCTTCGCTTAGGATGCGTCCGACCGAATCGAATTTCTGGTAGAACAGAACATTCCACGACTCTAAGCTTGAAGCAATTCTATTGTAGTTCAAACACTCTCGACGGTAATCGCTGCCTAACGCTAGCTGCAACAAGACGCCCTGCATCGGTGGAATCTTGTTCTCGACGAAGATTCGAATATGGAAACCATGCCGAGTTCGTCGCACGTCAATCGATTGAACGCAAAGTTGTCCGAAGGGAATGAAAGGAAATCGGAATACGAATCCCCAACGGCGAGAAATGTAGTGAAGTAGCTGAGGACGCGTGTAGTGGTCGAAATCCAACATCAAGATGGTGGAATTCTCAGAAATCAATCCAATCCTCTCCGACCTTCATGCTGCATCAATCTCCCCAGAGTTCCCAGCGTGAGCAGTGGCTTTGAAGGGGCGATCCAATCTCTAACTCTAAGGTCATGCTTTCCCCCATCAATACACGGGTGTTTGCCGAAGTCCACTCTATGGTCTGCTGCAGTTTTTCCATGATCTTTCGTGCATGTCACAGATAGAGGAACAAGCTCATACGTGACGCCGCGTCGTAACGTGTCAAGGCCAACGAGTTTCTTTAGTCGGTTGCCCTCTCCAATTCGAATTCTTACATCTCGTTCAATTGGAATCGCTAGGCCTCTTGGCGTTCTCATCATGAGGTAGTCGCTAGCGGCTTCAAAGAACCATGACGGGAGTTCCTCGGGCTGGTCTATGTCCATCCAGAAGATTTTGTTCATGCCGAGTACTGCGAGGTTGAAGTCTTTCGAGACCCATTCTAGGGCCTGATCGACTGTTAGCGGTGGCCACTTTCGATTCACGGTTGAGTAGTTGCTGCGATTCTCAACCGGCCTTTTGCCTCGTACTGCAACGGGCATCATTCGCCAGCTATGCGACGCATAGAATGCAATCTGCTTTCTCCATTGAGTCACAAGCCATTCTCGCCAGTCGCGGATTCCGTTTTCTCGTTGAGGGAGAAAGTCTTGCTCGTAGATTTCGTGAAGTGTCCTCGCTGGCTTAATTTCACACAAAATTTACAAGACCTCGGTGTATGTGGCGTCGCCAGAGTGCCGATAATTGAAAAAGGGGCGACTTTGAGGAGTGGCCGGAGAGATGCCGAAGTCCAACCATTTTACAAGCGTGCCGAAGTTGTGATCTCCGAGCGTTTCCTGGATTCGTGTGATGCCTCTATCTACTGTGGCCTTGTCTCTGTCCGGAATCAGGATCACGACGTTGATGTCAATGCCGCGTCCTGGGCCTTGATCGTACCGAACAGTGCCACGCAATTCCCAAGCTGCCTTTGTGGGTTGTTCGCGTAGAAGTGCAGCTTCCTTGACTGCGAGATTCTCATAGACCAAGAACCGTTTTTTCTTGACGCGTAGCATTTTGATTCTGATGTTTCCCTTCCGTTCAAGCTTCCGACGAAGATACCTAACATAGGCATACGCTGTGCTCTTGGAGATTCTTTCAAGCCTAGCGACTTGCGCTATTGTCAGAGGCTTGTTCCGAATTGTCGAGCTGTAAATGCGACGGTAAATGCTATTGAGTCGTTCCTGTCGCGTGAAGCGCCTTCGTTTTCTACGAGAACTCATCACTTGTCAAGACTTCGATTTCGTTTCCTTGATTAATTTTTCAGTTGGGTTCTTTACGGATCTCTCTTCAGGCGGCCCGTAATCTGAGAAGGGTTTGCCCAGAGGCTTCTTTGTGTCCGTTGAATCTACAACTTTGGCGGGCCACACGTAGCTTCCTACGTCACCCATGAGAATCGACTGGCAGGCGCCATCGTGGAGTTTGATGTAGATCCTCCAGGTATCCGTTTCGACGTTGAAGGGAATGCCCTTGATCGTCGCAGACCTCCGCGGAATGAAAGTACATTCCGCTTTCAGTTGTATCGCCGTTGTGAGGAACCGGAAATTCATGTCCCCCCGAACGCTGCCGTAGTCTTGGCGGGCGCTCATGCTGGGTTTTTCTCCATCTGGTCAATGGTTGTAATTCGGACGAGGTGTAGGGATCGATCTAGGCCTGTTGCTTCAAGGAACCTATCGTCGTGGCTTTCGTAGGTGAGCGTTAATGCGCCGCGGTTGGGGAACCAGAGCTTGATTTTGCTACCTTTCCTAATGTTGAGGGTTGCGATTATTCGGTTGAAGTCCTTCGCTTTCAAAGCTGGCGGAAATTAAGCCACCATGACATTGTAGAATTATCCGCTCCTGGCTAAGGTAGAATAAATTATCTCGTGCCTATTTGTACTTATCCAAACTTAATGTCAGTCATCGGCGCCAGCCAGTCTGCCTGTCAGTCTGTGGTGCCGTAGTAGGAGGAGCAGTAAAGGAGCAGTGTCAGAAGAGCAGGATCAGCGTAGCAGGGCGAGCGTAGCGAGAAGGTGGGTAGCGTGGTGGGGGCGCTGGGATTTGAACCCAGGGCTTCGCGGTTGCGGTTTAGGCAACTCACGCGGGCCCAAGCCGCGTATCATAACCATGCTAGACTACGCCCCCAAGAAAGCTAAGCTAGCACGAGCCGCTATTGCGCACAGCTTGAGTAAAGAAGATTTCTAGATTCCAGATTCAAAGTTTCATTGCAGGCCATATTCACAAAGAAGCTAACATAAAACGGTCCGCAACAGGTGTGGGGTTACATCTGAGAATAAGCAGGATTTAGTCTATTCCCTCGAAAGGCTTTTGAGCAAAGAACACAAGGAATATAGTTGACGTGTTCTCCATTGATAGAAGTCGAAGAACCGGTTGAGGTTGAGTTTGTGGCAGAGACTGGCGTTTACGTTTACGTGTGCGAAGAATGTGGTCGTGAGTTAACGGAGATTCCCTACTATAACCGGTTCTACTGCGAAAATTGCGGGCTGCACTACTAACCAGACGTCTTTCACAGTAAGCTTTGTTTAGTCATAGGAGAGTGTGCCCGTGGCGCGCTTTCATTGTTGCTAGACAACAGGGTCAAAAGAAGCGATTTTCATAAGGCTAACGGCATAATTATCCTTGCATTTCTCCTAACCGTTGTTCTCTCTTCTACAACCCCAGCGATGGCGTCTAGCGGCCTACCAAAATACATTGACGAATATGCAGTTCCGACGCCTAACTCTGCACCGCTCGCCATAACCGCCGACAAAAACGGCATCGTCTGGTTCACTGAATCAAACGCAACCAAACTGGGGAGGTTCGACCCTGCAACCAACACCTTCAAAGAATATCCAGTACCGGGGGTCGGCGACATGTGGGGCATGACGGTTGATCAGAATGGTTACGTTTGGTTGGCACAATACGCTGGCAAGGGGTCCGTGAACCCAGGTGGGGTCATTGTCGGTGGAGGCCATGGACGACTACTGCGCTTTGATCCAAGAACCGAAAACTTCACAATTGTAGACATTGCCTCCGAAGGGTCTTTCCCCTTCAGGCTCGTCACAGATGAAGCCGGTCGGATATGGTTTACAGAGTTACTAGGTAACAAAATAGGTGTTTACGACCCACTTTCAAATCAGCTTCAAGAATATCCTGTCCCGTCATACTTCGCAGGCCCAGCTGACCTAACCTTCGACAATCGAGGAAACCTGTGGTTTACAGAGGCCTATAACGAATCTGTAGCGGAGTTCCAGCCTACAACTAAGAGCTTCGTCGAATACCATCTCTCAACAAACGATCCATCGCGATTCATCTCATCACCTGTTGGAATCGCCATAGGGCAAGATGGGAACGTTTGGTTCGCGGACCACGGCGGCAACTGGATAGCCGAATTCAATCCTGTTTCGAAGGCGTTGAGGCGCTACCCTATGACGGCTCCTTCTGGGTATTCGTATGGGATAGCGATACCAAATGGCGTGCTGATTGACGGGCATGGAAGAGTATGGTTCTCCGAGCATTGGGGAAACCGGATTGGATACATTGACCCAAGCACAAATACAATGGTCGAGTTTCCTATTCCAACTGGGACCATCAGTACGGCTCTTTGGATTGCTCAAACCCCCAATGGCGACATATGGTTCACAGAGTGGAGCGCGAACAACATTGGAGTCTTACACGCAGGTCCAATGGTGCCCTTCTCTCTTGCCATTTCCGAAGTTAATTTGAGCTTGGCTGCAGGAGAAGAGACTGCCCTCACCATCTCAACAAATGTTCCTTCAGGGGTTGCCGGCAATGGGACCTTCACGTATTCTTGGTCATCATACATGCCCAGTGAAGTTGGAGTAACCTTCTCTCCCAACCCATACCCTTCGCTTGAAGGCCAGGAGTCAAAACTAGGGCAAGCGGAGGTAAAGGTCTCAAGCAAAGTGAAACCTGGCAATTACACGCTCGCAATCGGGATAGACGCCGGGGTGGTCCGAGTGTCGAGTATGGTACAGGTCGATGTGACACCAGCGAATTCGGTTCCTGCTCCGTTTTTGGGGTACCCAACTCTACTGGTCCTGATTCCCCTCCTAGTGGTGGCTATCGCGGCCTGGTTCGTTCGAAAAAGATTCAGTCGGACTCAGTCGGATTCAATTGGGCGAGATTAGGAATGATTGACTTTAAACCTACAGTCCTCCATCATTCCGGATGAGTGGTTTTGTTGGCGGCTTCGACTAAGCTCAAGTCCTTCACCGAATCCGTTATTCGTGAAATGACGCGGCTCAGTGAGCAGTACGGAGCCATCAACCTCAGTCAGGGCATGCCAGACTTCGACCCTTCTCCAAATCTGATTGAAGCCGCCGTTGAAGCCATACGACGTGGGTCAAATCAGTATGCTACTACATGGGGGCACGGGGGCCTCAGGGAAGCGGTGGCTAACAGAGTCAGGGAGTACAACGGGATTGAAGCCAATCCTGAAAAGAACATTACAATCACCTGCGGTTCAACCGAAGCCCTAGCGGCCGCTGTCTTCGGCTTAACCAACCCAGGCGATCGCATAATCATCACCGACCCATTCTACGAGAACTACGTTCCCGACGCGATTTTGGCGGGCTGCGAACCAATCTATGTCCCATTCTCTGGGAGGGATCAAGCGCTTGACGAAGAGAGCTTGAAGAGCGCTATGGAAAAGCATCCAAAACTCATCGTTCTAAACACACCAAACAACCCAACGGGAAAGGTCGTGGACAAAGAGCAGTTGAAGCTAATTGCTGACTTATGTCAAGAAAATAAAACAATCGCAATTACGGACGAGATATACGAATACATAGTTTACGACGGGAAGAAGCACATCAGCTTAGCGTCCTTGAGTGGCATGCAGGAACAAACTGTAACGGTGGGTAGTGCCTCAAAGACCTACAGTGTCACAGGTTGGAGAGTTGGTTGGGCTGTAGCGGACGCAAGACTTACTGATGCCCTCCGGAAGGTTCACGATTACTTCACCATCTGCGCACCGACTCCATTGCAAGAGGCGCTTGTGACTGCCCTGAACTTCCAATCCTCGTACTATGAGAGGCTCAGAGAAGCGTACGATAGAAAGCGACGGATGATGATGAAAATTCTCGATGAGGCCGGGCTACAATACCAGCGGCCAGAGGGCGCTTACTACATTCTAGTGAACGTTCCAGACGCATTCAAAGACGACGAAGAATTCAGCGATTATCTTCTGAAAAAAATCGGAGTAGCCGTTTTGCCAGCCAACGCTCTCTGCCACGATAAAAATCTGGGGCGAAAGAAAGTGCGCTTAGCTTACTGCAAGAAGGATACAACATTGCAAGAGGTTAGGAGGCGATTTAGGAAGTTCGCTGAGAAACCCAAATCCAAGCCCGCAGTCAGAACCAAATTGTAATCGGTGGCAATGGATCGAATGGCTTCCGGAAAAGTCCTCAACACGCTGCAAGCGCTTTCTAGACTACCAAGTCCAGGGCCAGCTCCTGCGTTCACACACGTTGATGTAACACAGGCAATTCTAACAATTGGTGATGAAGGCCAGATTGGGAGAATTGAGCTTTCAAGGAGACTAGGGATCGGCGAGGGCACAATACGTACAATCATTAAGCATCTGATGCAGGCCAACATTATCAATACCGCGAAAGGTGGATGCGTGCTAACGAAGCGTGGAGTACAACTCTACAATTCACTGAGGTCGAAAGTTTCGAAGGTTTCCATAATAGATGCTAAGCAGCTCGCCCTCGACAAAGTTAGTGCGGCTGTTTTGGTAAGGCATGTAGGGCACCTGGTGAAGAGAGGTATCGAGCAAAGAGACGCGGCCATACGGTCGGGTGCGACTGGAGCTTGTACACTCGTATTTCAAGGTCGACAATTTTCGATGCCAATGAGTGAAAACGAGGAGTGGAGTTTGACCAGTGATGATCCGCTGTTCCAAGATTTGAAAAAATCGTTTAGTCCGGGAGAGGGAGACGTTATTGTCTTGAGCAGCGCTACCGACAGGGTAACAGCCGATCACGGCGCTATGGCAGCAGCTCTCACGTTAATTTCATGAATATCTTGCAGCCATCGCTTCGATAGCCCTAGTCCGGCCTTATCGGCCTTTGATGAACTCTTCGAGCATACGCCTTGCCGCGTCGTCGGGGTATTGCTCTGGTGGTGATTTCATGAAGTATGCTGAAGGCGCCTTCAGTGCGCCGCCGATGCCCCTATCCAATGCCAACTTGGCACACCTGATGGCATCGATTACAACGCCCGCGCTGTTCGGGGAATCCCAGACTTCAAGCTTGGTTTCGATATTGAGTGGGACGTTTCCGAATGTTGTCCCTTCCAAACGAATGTAAGCCCACTTGCGGTCGAGCAGCCAGGGCACATAATCGCTCGGGCCAATGTGAACATTGTCGGGGTTCATCTTATAGTCAAGTACCGAAGTCACCGCGCCTGTTTTTGAGATTTTCTTACTTTCCAGCCTTTCGCGTTCGAGCATGTTGAGGAAGTCTGTGTTTCCGCCGACATTGAGCTGCATGGTGCGTTCAAGTTTGACCCCTCGGTCCTTGAACAGTTGAGTAAGAACCCTGTGAACAATTGTTGCGCCGACCTGTGACTTTATGTCGTCTCCGATTATTGGAAGGCCGCGTTTCTCAAACACTTGCTGCCAACGCTTCTCCCTCGCGATAAAGACTGGGATGCAGTTGACGACTGCGCATCTCGCGTCTAGCGCCTGTTCCACATACCATTTCGTCGCAAACTCACTGCCAACGGGAAGATAGTTGAGGAGGATGTTCGTTTTCGTCTCCTTCAAGACATGGGAAACGTCTACCGTGTGAGAGGGGTGCTTCTCTATGACTTTGCTCAGGTATTTTCCTAAGCCATCATGTGTCATCCCTCTTTGGACTTCAACGCCGAGCTTCGGAACACTACTGAACTTGATCGTATTGTTGGGTTTCGTGTAAATCGCCTCCGCTAAGTCCTTCCCAACCTTGTTTTTGTCGATGTCAAAGGCGGCGGTGAAGGTTACATCACGAACGTGGTAGCCCCCTAACCTAACGTGCATCAATCCTGGAACGAATTCATCTTCCTTGGCATCCTTGTAGAATTCTACACCCTGAACTAAGGAGGATGCACAGTTGCCTACGCCGACGATTGCAACGCGAATTTTCCCCATTATGCCTGCTTCCAAGCTGTATTTGTAACTCGTGAAATTGCTGATGTCATATGTAAAGAGCTAGTTGGCGGTGTTGAGGCACCCCGCAAGAAGTTGTGAAGGCGACTCAGTCAGAGGGTCATGGAGAAACTATATTGGCGTTCAGGGGTTCAATAGTCCAATAGTCATATCGGTGGGCTAAGGATTGGACAAGGAAGAACAAGCATCGCTCTTACGTGACGTGGCTGAGTTCTGCAAGGAACTTAGGCCCGTCGAAGAAGTCTGCTATGTTGAACATACTTTCAATGAGCAGCTAATCCCACTTTGCAGAAAGTACAACCTTCTCGGTATTCCTATCCGAAAGGAGTACGGAGGCCGCGGAGCCGACTCGGTGACGTACACGAGGGCTTTAGATCGAATCGGAATGGAGGGCACTGGCATTCGAACCTTCTTCTCAGGCCACACTTCAATCGGCCAAGTTCCGATACAAACGTGGGGAAACGAAGAGCAACGTAACCGTTACCTTCCTCCTTCAACTAAGGGGGAGAAAATTCTCGCTTTCGGCTTAACGGAACCTGAGGCTGGCAGCAACCCGCTTGAAATGAAAATGACATATCAAGAAGAGGCAGGTCACTACGTTCTGAACGGCGTGAAGTACCTAATTTCCAACGCGGGAATCGCCCATGCCATCGTGACCTTCGCATACCCTAAGGCCGGAGGCCGCGTAAGCGCCTTCATAGTCGACACTGACAAGGAAGGGATTCTAAGGCAGGATTTGACCACGAAGCTGGGCATGCCAACAGCCAACACCGCACTCTTCGAATTGAATGACTATCCCGTACCGAAACAGAACCTGTTGGGCAAGGAGGGAGACGGTTTCAAGATTGCCATGTCCACTCTGATGAGCGGGCGCTTGAGCGTGGCCGCAGGCTGCCTCGGTGTTATTGCCGATTGCCTAAATGAAATAGTGCGATTTTCTAAGGAAAGAAGCCAGCACGGAAAGCCAATTGCAAAACATCAACTTATACAGGAACATATTGCAATGGTCAGAACAGAACTTGACGCCGCAAGGTGCCTAGTCTACAAATCTGCCCGCGCCAAGAACGCCTATGACGCAGACCCGACGAACGCTAATGTTCGCGCCTACGCTGACCGGTTGATTGCTGAAGGCAAGTTCTATGCTTCAAATGCGGCTTGGGACGCTGCGGATAGGGCGGTGCAAGTCTTCGGGGGTCGAGGTTTCTCTTACTTATTCAGGCCCGGGAGGCACCTGATGGATGTGAGGGTATGTAGGCTCTATGAAGGAACGGACGAGATTATGAAATTGAAAATTGCATCTGCCGTCTTAGGGAAGGAATACGAGGCATATCGATAGTTATTTCGTGGATTCAAGCTTTGACTTGACGCAGTCGAAGAATTGCATTGTAAACTTGTTTGTGCTGTTCTGAATGAGGCTAGGGGAAATTTCACCTAGCAAGCCACCAAGCTCGGCATCAGTCTTCCACGCCAATTCCGTAGTACCCGCGTCGATTTCGTTTAGGTCCATGCTTGCGGTTAATCGAACTGAGACGCCCGCTCCCTTCCCAACTGCCTCGAATTTTGAGTGCGAGGGGGGCTTCTGATCAAGTAGGGTGAAATCAAATTTGAAACTGCCACGAACGAATGCGATTCCAACCTTTACGCTCACTGTGAAGGTTTTTGAATTCTTAACCTCGAGGCTCTGCAGATCGGGAAGACACTTGGCAATCTCCTCCGGTTTCGATATGAATTGCCAGACTTCTTCTCGTGGTCTATTCAAAATGTAAGTGCCTTCAAGATGCACTAGCGTCGCCTCTTGAGCTGAGAGGCTTGCTCAAATAAAAAACCGCGCTGACTTCAGACCACACCTTTCGCGTGCAATTCAGAGATGCGTTGGGCATTGTAACCTAGCAATGTGCGCAGGACCTCATCGGTGTGTTCACCGAGAAGGGGGGGTGGGGATCTGATTTCAGATTTTGTCTGGGAAAACTTCATTGGGATACCGATCTGATTAATGATGCCGGCCTTAGGATGTCGGATCTTTTGGAGCATTTCCCTGTGTTGGACATGAGTGTCGGAGAAGATTTCTTCCATTGAGTATACTGGGCCAGCTGGCAGCCTGGCATCAAGCAGAACCTTCAGCCATTCTTGCCTTGTCTTCTCGGCAAAGGCCTTCTCGAGTATTGGGACCAATTGGTTCCTATTCTGCACGCGGGCAGGGTTTGTTGCGAACCTTGACTCATCAGCGAGATTCGGCATCCCAATTGTCGCACAGAATTCTCGGAATAGTTTGTCGTTGCCGATTGCGATCGTGACAAATTCATTGTCTTTGGTTTTGAAGCACTGGTAGGGCACTATGCTGGGGTGTGCCGACCCCATTCTTTCTGGGCTATGGCCGGTGGCGAAATAGTCTCCGGCCATGTATGTCATCCACGAAATTGTGCTGTCTAACAGTGAGACGTCTAGCCATTGGCCACCGCCAAGGCGCTGGCGAGCGATTATCGCGGCTAGTATCGCTATGGCCGCATACATTCCAGCCCCAATATCAGATAAGGCCACACCGATCCGGACCGGGGGCCGGCTTTCTTCGCCGGTAATTCCCATGAGGCCCCCCATCCCCTGTACGACAATATCGTATGCTAATCGCTCCCTGTATTCTCCAGTCTGGCCGAAACTGGTGATTGAGCAATAGATCAGGTTAGGGTTGATTTTAGCGATTGTCGAATAATCGATGCTAAGTTTCTCTGTGACCCCGGGCCGGAAGTTCTCTAGGAGAACGTCACATTTCGCCGCAAGCTCGTAGAAGACCTCTTTTCCAGTGTCGCTGTTAAGATTCAAAGTCACGCTCTTCTTGTTCCGGTTGATTGAAAGGAAATATGCACTTTCACCGCCAATGAACGGTGGGCCCCAATGCCTTGTGTCGTCTCCTGCGCCTGGAATCTCGATTTTAATAATCTCGGCCCCAAGGTCTCCAAGAATCATGGAGCAGAATGGACCGGTTAGAACTCGTGAGGCATCGAGAACGCGAATTCCTTCTAAAGGCTTAACCATGTTTTTCTCTTCCAGAATCACCAGTAGCCTGTAAGATGACCATGTAAGGATGCCCTCGAAGGGCACCGTTTCCTCAATTGCTTGCGGCCTGTGCCTTGGGGAACATCGTTTTGCGAACCAAAACGTATGCACAATAGCCTATGATGACCGCGATGAACTGGTCGATGAACGCTGAGTAGCCGGCCTCGGTCATCGATATGCCGGAATTCATTGGCAATAGGAAGGTTAGCCAAAGCGAGGTTATGGTTACGTAGGCTATGCAACCTGCAAGAGTGCTGAATTTGCGGGCGTAATAGATTGTCAGTAGACCAATGAACGAGAACAGCGGGGATAGAGATGCGAGGGGCGATGCTTCCACACCAAGGTTTGCTATGAATTGGCCGAGCGTTAATCCGAAAATAGCTGGCATACCGAAAATGGCAACAAAAGCGCTTGGCATTTCCCCGATCTTAATCTGATATGCGAGTAGTGGAATTTTCGGAAGTCCCAAAGTGCCTGCAGCGTAGATAGCGGTGAAAATTACGAACGTCCCGAAGTCCTCTAGCTTCAACCTAAGAGTCGACTCCCCTGCCACATCAATGCGAAGAGGACGAGCCAGATTATGTGTACAAAATGCCAGTAGGTTGAGGTAGCCTCAACAAAGCCATGGTTCTTCGGGGAATATTGTCCCATGAACGCACGAATGTCAGTATAGACATATGCGATTACGCCCGCGACTACGTGCGCCCCGTGAATTCCTGTTAGGAGAAAGAAAGTTGCTCCGAAGAATCCGGTTGCCGGGGTTAGTATGTGGTTGAGTATCAGGTGCGGCCATTCGAAGCCGAATTGGAGAATAGGGAAAAGGCTCCCTAGAATCGTGGTTCCGAGAATTCCCGCTTTGAAGGCTCTCTGCCTGCCCAGCTTCAGCTGCCAAACCGCCCATTCCACAAGAACGCTGCTTGAGATCAATATGAGGGTCTGGATGCGTGCGATGAAGTCGTCCAAGATTGGTGCCCCAGCAGGGGGCCAGAAGGGGAATTGTAATCTAATGGCGAAATACATTCCAAACGCCCCTCCGAAAAGAAGAAGCTCCGTTAGAATGATGATTTGGATAGTCAGGCTAATGTCGACTGGGAACGGCCCGAGGACCGTGTCTCGCGGGAGCCGGGGCAGAGATTTGCTAATTGCAGAGGCCCAGTTCTTGGTCTCGCTGTAAAGAAACCCCACAAGAACCGCACCGAATGATAACATCATCAGGATCCCCGCTAACAAGATGAGCCCTTTGAATAGGAAGAAGAGGCCAGTAAGTGCCACCCCTGTCGCAAGGGCGATGAGTACCGGCCAGGCGCTGTGTTCCAAATACTCTGGAACATGTCCTTCTGGCTGCGCCGGCAAGGTCTCTGCGTCGGTTCCCATTTTCATGAGCCCTCCGCCCAGCCCAGCTGCATGAAATATAAATTTTCGGTAAAAGCCTGCTGAATCAATTTAACCCGCTTAAGTCGTATTCTTATTAGCTACCGTTTACTTTTCGCAAGGCTCGAATATCCTTGGGTTCCCGCCGGATCTACGAGCTTCTTGGCTTCGCCTGTGGCTTTGTTTTGATTGACTATGGTTTCAGTTTCGTTGCCGCGGGGTTTCCAGGAGCACGGCAGCTCACTTCGCAATTCCTCGGCGCCAACCTCATTGCCGGAGGGTCGGTTGCAGTTTTCGCTTCACTATATTATTTGCTTAGACCTGTTTCGGTAGCGCTGCCGATGGGGGCCCCGTCCAGCTTGACACCGCCGGATGTGGGTGTCGAGACAATTGTGGAAGAAGAAACGCCACCGAAAGCAAGCTTCTACAGAAACATAGAGTATATTGGATATTTCTTCACAGCTCTCGGCCTCTTTTCTGCCGCGGACCTAGTCCTTCAAGTATTCATCCGCTCCACATACAACGAAGGACGCTGGTGGGTTGAAATCCTGCTCGCAACCTTCGGCGTACTATCGTACACAATATTCGGTTCAATAGGCCGGCTTGGTTCACAAGAGGAAGCTAAGTTGTCCGTTCCTCTCGCCCAGCCCAAACTCTACCAAGAAAATGTAACGCCGCCAGTAACAGTCCCTACTGCGCCCAGCCCGGCATTACCCGAGTCCTTGGAAATGCAAGTGGGAGACTTTACGAGGTCGTCGAGCGGTGAATACGAACGTCATCTGTCCGACGAGATTTACGACATGTTCCGAATGGAACGAGAAGGCGTTACGGCTTGGAGAGAGGATAGGAAGGGAATGCGCTCAGTGTATTTGGCTGGGCCATATGAGTTGGGCAGGAAGCTGCTGGAGGACAATGTAAAGAACGGCGTGGATGTAAGGATCGGGATTTTGCATCTCTCAGTTGATTCAATGAGAGAGTTGCTGGCCTTGCTAGCAAGCTCAGCGGAAAGCGTTCCTTCCGCTTCGAGCTAGCCTCAGTTACCTCGTCAAGAGCGCACGCAGAATAACTGATATCACAGCGATTGCTGTTATCGTAAATGCGATCACAACAACCTGCTCCTTAGTCATGCAGCAACCATCCCTCTGGAATCGGATAACATGGCGGTGACGGTTGTCGTCACTGCGCTAGCGAACACTAACGTCGCTACAGCAAGGTGCGCCGTGACAGCTGCCGGAAGTGCCCTCGTGTTTACGGTTATCATCCCGAGAATGATTTGGCAGAGCAGCATGCCAAAAGTTAATGTCGAGAGTTTTGTTAGCTTGCTGGGCCAGCGGTACTTGCTCCAAGCAAGGAGCAGCGTCGCTACAACTAAGATAGTAACGACAATCGTCCAAACTCTATGTGTGAACTCGATCAGTACGCTAAGCGTCAGCGTGGGAACAACTTGGCCTCTGCACAAGGGCCAATCGGGGCATGCTAGTCCGGAACCCGTGGAAGATACAACTCCGCCGATCACGATTATGATGTACACGGAGATTGTTGTTACTAGTGATAAACCGCGAAAGGGTGTGAGCTTCAAGGCCATGGATCACCGGTTACTCGTGGCCCGCGAAGCCAACTGAAAACCAGGTTAGCCACCATAATGATTACGCCTATTCCTATAAGGAAACCCGATATGCTAGCTAGAAGGTTCGGCGTTGCGTATTGGATTGGGTAGGTGTACCACCGCCGGGGCATTCCCTCCAACCCGAGAAGCAACATCATTGAGAGGAGCATGTAAATGCCGACTTCCGTTATGACGAATTGAATGTTTCCCCATCTCTCATTGTACATTCTCCCCGACATGTAGGGGAAGTAGAAGTACAATGCAGCGAAAATGGCCTGAGTTGAAGCGCCCAAGAGCATCAAGTGTAGGTGGCCGACAACCCAGTAGGTATCATGAAGTAAGTAGTCCACCGGGATCGCTGCTTGAAAGACGCCTGTGGCACCAGCGAAGAAGAAAGTAGAGATGAATGCTATAGCATATTTCATCGGCACCTTGAGACTGATACGTCCTCCCAGCATGGTACCGATCCAGTTGAACACCTTGATTCCAGACGGGACGGCAATAGCGAGAGTCATTGCCATGAAGGGGAATCTGGCAGTTATCGATAATCCCGATGTGAACATGTGGTGAGCCCACACGCCGAAACCGAAAACACCTATCATTATTCCGGACCCGGCGATCATTCCATAGCCGAATATTTTCTTGTGACACATTATTGGGATAATTTCGGATATGAGGCCGAATGCGGGAATTATCATTATGTATACTTCGGGGTGGCCGAAGAACCAGAACATGTGTTGCCACATAAGCGGATCACCACCTAATTTAGGTAGGAAAAATCCTGTCCCCAGGTTTCGGTCGAAAAGAAGCATGACCAACGCGGCTGAGAGGACAGGGGTCGCGCCAATAATCAAGAAGGAGTTTACCAGAACCATCCAAACGAAAAGCGACATATTTCTGAACATGACGCCGGGGCCGCGGAGCCTGTAGATTGTGACTATGAAATTTACGGCGCCCAGGATTGAGGAGACGCCTAGCACGGTGAGGCCCAGAAGCCAGAGGTCAATCCCGTAACCAGGGGAATAAACTGACAGAGGTGCGTAACCGCTCCAACCGGCGTCAGGCAACCCAGCCCAGATCAGAGCACCGCCGACGGGAAGCAGCCAGAAGCTAAGCGCGTTCAATCTGGGGAAGTACATGTCCTTAGCACCGATTAATTTGGGCACCAAATAGTTTCCGAACCCTACAAGGCAGGGAATTACCCAAAGGAAGATCATCGTTGTGCCGTGGGTTGTGAAGAGGCTGTCGTATATCTCAGGTGTCACAATCGCGTTTCCTGGTTCGGCCAGTTGGGTTCTGATAAGCAGCGCCGCGACACCGCCCAGGAGGAAGAAGAAGAATGAAGTGCAAATGTATAGAATCCCAATGTCCGTGTGGTGTGTGGTTGTGAGGATTCCTTTCAAGCTTGAATAGAATGCTGGTGTTTGTTTCGGTTTCTCTTCAACTGCGACCTGCAAAGCTCATTAAACTCCGTTATGCGACTGCGACTAGTTGGCCTATCATTGTGTAGTGTCCTGTGCCACAGAACTGGGTACATTCAATAAGGTACTGCCCAGGGCTGTCTGCTCTCAGCCAGTAATGGTTATCGTGTCCTGGGATGGCATCAATGTGGACTCCCAACTGGGGGATGAAGAAGCTGTGCGCAACATCGTCGGAAACTACCTCTAAGTCTACTACTTGTCCGGCCTTAACATAGAGTGTGTTCTGTATGGAAGTTCCATTGGGGTATTCAATGGTTGTTCCGTTGGGGAATGTGATCGAGCTACCGGGCGCATATTGGAACGTCCAATAGAACTGGCGCGCGATAACCTTCACGTGGAGTGCCCCTTCCTGTTGGGGTGGAGTGTCCACTGCCATCAGCGAAATACCGGCGACCACACCTATGTAGGCTAAGACCGCAGAAGTGACAATGATTGAGAGAATTTCTATGGCATGTGTTTTCGAAACCATCACTTCGCACCAGCCTCATGCGGTTTCTCTCTGAACCTAATTATGGCGTAAAACAGAAGGCCAAAGACTACAACGCCTACGATTATCCCTATTATCAGAATCTCGTTAAACAGCGCCCATTCCATCTCAACTTGCGAGGACTGGGCGAAAGCAAATGGTAGCGAGAAGAAGAAGAGGCACAGTCCAACCAAAAGGGACAATTTGGGTGCGAAACGCAGCGCGCATGATTGCACTACAGACTACCACGGTAATTTTGAGCTGTGCAAATCTCTTGCACTGATATTTAGGTTTGAATGTTGCGGGTTCTGTCAAGTTGGTAAGGGATTCTTCTTGCTGTCAAGATTCGAGGGATGGGTTGCGGCGTTCGGTTCGGTCAAATGCTAGGGAGATGAAAGTTGCTGTCAAATCGGGAGATTAGAAGTCTCGTTTGGGCTTTTCGGGCGCGGCTATTTTGAAGTGCCTGTGAGTTTGTCGTATTCGTCTTGGAGCTTTGTCAAATCTGACTCAGCTTGAGTTTGCATCTCTGTCAAGTCTGCTCCGATAATATCGTGCCTGATTGGTGGAAGTTGCATCGTAGATGCTGGCATTGTGGTTGTAGGCCGCAAGTTAACAGGTTGTTGCTGCTCAACTTCAGCCGTGCGAACCCGCATCATTTCAAAATACGTATCTTTCGCCTGGAGGTCATACCATGTTTCCTTAAGTTTGTCGGATAGAAGGTATGCCTTGCTCCCAAAGATTTTTTCAAGGTTGATAATGTCACTAGATTCCAACAAGTGCGTTTCACCAGGGGGCGCACCTCCTTGTCTCTTTTCTTTTTCTTGACAACCCTTTAAGACTGAGATGAGCCAACCATGGACTTCTAGCTTTTTCTCTAGCGACTGTATCTTATACCTTGACTTCCACTTTCTTGGTTCAATGAACAATCTGTCTGCAATCAATATGATGAACGCAACAACAGCTGAGACTAGAGCGGCTACCTCTGTTGAGTCGAGTGTTACGGTAGACAAGCACACTCGTGGATGGTTCTCCTAAGGGCGTTTATCTCCTTTGCCTTTATGAAATCTGCTGGCATTCTGGATAAGCGTTAGCCATTTGTTTTCGCCTTGTACTTCAATACCTGCTACGGCGGCTGGTGTCTTTCCGTTCAACGCTTCGTGTGGTCGCACGTAGTTGTGGTAGATTTGGTAGCCCGTTAGGATTGGCGTGTCTGGTTTCTTTAAGCCCCGAACTACCTTCTCCCTGTCTCTGATTTCTCCGTTGAGCCGTTCCATCTTGTTGTTATTGTGCTGGCCTTTGAATGTGATGTTCCGAATGTGCACTGTTCTATCATCCGTATCACGAGTCCAGTATTCTTTCTTGTACGCTTCTTGGTAGGTGCGCAATCCGTCAGTTATCAAAATATCAGGTTTCTTACCTGCTCTCTCACTAGCCATGTTGCGCGTTTTGCTAATGAAACTCCTACTTAGAAACGAGGAGCGTCGAAAGAGGCCTAAAGACAGCGTTAAGATTTCGATGTTTTACTAGCTAGGTTTCGTGGGCGGAATCCTACGGCAACGGTCAAAGAGACTAGAAGAAGAACAGAAGAAATTGAGCGCATAGTTCCTTTAGGGCTGACCCCGAACGAAGCTAAGGGCTGGTACCTTCGTGCCGTATTGATGACGTGGTTTCTTAGAGGCGTTTTTGCGATCAGCACTGCGTCCGTGATTATTTTTTCTATGATTACGCCACTTAGCGCATATTTGGAGTCAACTTTGACCATGAATATGGCTCATGGTTTTCTTTACATCGCTGCAGGCTTTCTTATTTCGTACGGCGTCGATTCGCTGATCTTTGTCGCGTCGGCATTTCATAGGAAAGTCGCCGAAATGTACCGCCATCTTCTGACGGCGAATTCCGTACTCAACAAATGGGGCATTGCCGCCTTCGTCACGGCTTCTCTCTTGACAGCCTACTGGTATCTCCCAGCCAATTTCGACGCCGCGGTGCTGAGCGTAATGGTTCACTTTGAAATGCATGTCACATTATTCGGCGTAGGTTGTCTGGTATTTGGGGGGTCAAGAGGGTTGACGAGGAGAGCGCGGCAACTTGCGCCAATAGTCCTCGGGAAGGCGATGGGCCTCTATGGTGCTATCCTCCTCCTCACTCCTACCTACATCTACTCCGTGTACCCAGCGCCTCAGCAGGCTGAAGCAGGGGTCGTCATGGAGGTCTTAATGCTCGTGTTGGACCTTACTGTCTTGCCCATTTGGCTATACAATTACTTTGGCAGGGGTCCAGTAAGCTTAGAAAGGCAGTCATGAATTCTTTAGAAATCCCTTGCGTTAGTTCTAAGAGGAGAAGATTCACTTTGGCTTACGAGTTTGTTGAAGCTTTTTCCTCAGTCTTCCCCAAGATTCGTATTACCCAAATTCTCGCAATTCTGGGAATATTAATGGAGTTGGCGTGGAGACTGGCAAGCCACAATTTCGTACACCCTTCATTCATCGACATTCCCGCCGCCCTCTTGGTCGGCTTCTATTTAGGGAAACGACCTAAAGTGGCTAGGACGGATGAACAAAAAAAGTCGAAATGGATTAGGCTGTCCTGACTGTTGGGACTATCAGCCTCGTTTTCAGGGCGAAATACCCGTCATTAGATAGAAGCCAACAATCACAGCTAGAACTAGTGAAGCAACAACGACCATGATCACGCCCCATCGGATGCCTTCATGTCTCGGTTGTAGAAACTTGATGTCAGGATAAGCCTTCAGAATCGCTTGGCATAACAATAGTGAAACAACAGCCCCAGACAGGACTTGAATAGAATTTATCGTGGCAAGTTCCGCAAAAGCCGCGCCAATCCCGTACAGCGGGGTTTCAACGGAAAAATAGCCGACCAGCATCGCCACAGCGCCCGCCGCGACCCCTGCCACTTTGAAAGGGAACCTTCGATTGTTCCCTATCAGGCCTGTGAGGAAACCTTCAGTTCCTTTGATGAAAAGGGTCAACGGTGAGAAGTACGCATAGCCTAAGAGAATGTCAGAGATTGCCGATCCAACGCCGCCTGCAATGCCCCCGAGCCTTGCCCCAAATAGCAAGCCTGCGAGCATGACCATTGCATCACCCAAGTTGAAGTAGCCTCGTGTGGGTGGGAATGGTATGCTGAGTACCATAGTTACTGCAGCCGTCGCAGCGGTCATAACGGCGGTAAGCGCTACCTCCCTAGGTCGCGGCGACCTACTACCCAACACTACTCCTCTCACTAGTCATTGACTTCTCAAGTTGAATAAAACTTCGTCCTTTATGCCACAAAGCTTAGGAACCTAGGTCACTTCAGCAGATTTTTGATCCAAGCGGATAAGTCTCGAACTGTTTTCTCGCTAACCTCATGCCCCATAGGATATTCTCGATACTCTACGCGTGCTCCGGCCTTTTTCAGTAGCTCCGCGGATTCACGCGCTAGACGAACTGGTATGATTTGATCGTAAACTCCGTGGGAGACAAAAACGGAAAACCGTCTAAGATCTTCAACGGCGAGGGGTAAGCCTGACTCTTGTGGGATGTAACCGCTTAAGGCTGCGATCCCGAGAAACGAAGCTGGGTCCAACAAGGCTACCGAATACGCCATCACAGTCCCCTGACTGAAACCTAGCAGGATGACTCGCTGACGGTCGACAGGGTAACCTGCCCTAATCTCATCCATGAACCGACGCAAAAGGTCAAGGCTCGCACCAAAGCTCTGCGCGTTAGGCACTCCTTCCTGGCCTACGTCGTACCAGGCGAAGCCTCCACCAAATTCGAAGGGCGCTGGTGCACGTGGGGAAATTAGAAGAGCGTCAGTCAAACCCAGCGAATGCACAAGAGGTATCAAATCATTCTCGTCAGTTCCTCGGCCATGCAATGCGACAACAGTCGCATACTTCTCGGCCTTCCTTGGAGGATAGTACGCGACGTGTTCAAGCGACGCTGATATCGGCGAGCCTTCCTTCATCTACCTGGTTCGACCCATCTGGAAAAGTTGTTATCACGCACTGTGGGTCATCTAGTTTCGTTGAAGGTTATGAAGCTTCAGCCCTTTGAAATGGAGCGTTGGCAATCTACATGGGAGAACCAAGTCGAATACAATCTCTCGGAAAGCGGCGTCCATCCGCTAAAGCTGGTCGAGCTGCTGGACGGCGACATGTCCGATATGCTCAAACAACCTTTAGGGTACAGTCAAACGAATGGAACGGAGGAACTAAGAAAGACAATCGCGGCCACATACTCGAAAGCGTCGGCCGATGACTTGTTGGTGACGAATGGTAGCTCTGAGGCGATCTTCGTTACGCTCTGGTCTTTCCTGAAGCGAGGGGCTGAAATCGTTGTGATGCTTCCAAACTACATGCAAGCCTGGGGCTTGGCCAAAACAATGCAAGCCAAGGTCAAGCCGTTTTGGCTCAGGGAAGAAGCAAGTCAATGGGCAGTCAATCTAAGAGCGCTAAGAAAAATCGTGACGAAGAGGACAAAACTCATCGCCGTCTGCAACCCGAACAACCCGACTGGCGCGGTTCTCGATGAGGAGGCGGTTGAAGGTATTTGCGAGGTCGCGAAGCAGGCGGGTGCGTGGATTCTCTCCGACGAGGTGTATCATGGCGCTGAACTATCTGGGTTGGAGACTCCAACATTCTGGGGCAAGTACGATAAGGTCATTGTAACTAACGGGTTGTCGAAGGCCTACGGCCTACCAGGACTCAGGGTTGGCTGGGCATTGACGGGTAAAGAATTGGCAACTGAACTCTGGGCCTACCATGACTATACAACCATCGGTCCGAGCGCTTTGAGCGATTACATCGCAAGGAAGGTCATGCAACCCGAAACGCGAGCAAAGATCCTAGGGCGAACGAGGGAGATACTCCGCTCGAATCTACCAATTTTAGCAAGTTGGGTCGACAAACATCACGATTACTTATCATTCATTCCGCCCAAGGCCGGAGCTATCGCGTACATGAAGTATTTTCTTAAGATCAACTCGACTAGGCTCGCTGAGCGGCTTTTGCGGGAGAAGAGCACTTTAGTAGTGCCAGGTGACCAGTTCGGAATGGACCATTATTTGCGAATAGGTTACGGCTGTGAGCAGGAGCGTTTGCTTTCAGGCTTGGGACGTGTCGGAGACGTGCTTTCAACACTGGACAGTATCCCCAAGCTGTCCTCGTAGGTTGCCAAGCCTTGCTGGCCGATTTATGGGGAGAATCGACCGAAAGGTTTCAATTGGAGAAGACTGAATTCTGGTTTTGAATTGTGAAGTATAGATCATGAGTCAACAGACAACACACGTAAAACTAAGGTGTATGGAGTGCAAAGCGAAGTTCGACAGCAAGTATGACGCCTTCGACACGTCGGTCATAACAAACGTAGGGCAAGTCCTGGAAAACTTCATCTTCTGTCAGAAAATCGGGAAACGGGGATGCGGGAAACGGGTTTCAGTCGTAGTTATCGATATTAGATAGAACCCCTGGCCAGCTAGACTCCTCTTGGTTAGAGTAAGATTTCTAAAGGCTTTACTTGTTACATTCGGCGTGGAATTCGGTTGGGCAAACGTATCCTAATCCTCGGCGGCGGTTTTGGCGGCTTAGCCGCGGCTGACACACTCCGAAAAGGCCTCAGCCCCGAGCACACAGTAACCTTGGTTGACAAGCAACCGCTCTTTTTCATGGGCCTTACAAAACTCTGGATACTTAACGGCAGAAGGCAAGTGGGCCAGAATCCCGGCAATAGGACTCTCTTGGCGAAGCGTGGGATCAATTTCGTCGAGGGTGAAGTGACCGCAATTGACATTGCAAAACTTGAGGTTCGAGTCGGAGCCAAAAGGTTCCCCTATGACTACCTGATTATCGCATTGGGTGCAGACTATTCGCTCAGCTCGCCAAAGGGCTTCACTAGGTATGCAACGAACTTGTATACGGAGAGCGGTTGCGCGGAGATTAGGGACAAGCTCTCGTCGCTGAGAGGAGGGACGCTGACTGTCCTTGTTTGCGGGTTGCCATTCAAGTGCCCCCCAGCACCTTACGAGGCATCAATGATCATAGACGATGTCCTAAGAAAAAATGGGGCCAGGGACAAAGTGAAAATGCAAATTGTAACGCCTGAGGCTCACCCACTTGGCATTCTTGGCTCTGAAGCCGGGAAGAGGGTAACGACGCTCCTGGCAGGTCGAGAAATCGCCTATTATCCCTCGCAAAAGGTGAAAGAAATTCGACAAAAGAGTATCCTAACCGAAGAAGGAAATGAGATCCCACACGATGCGATTTTCGCGATCCCCATACACGTGGCGCCATCAGTGCTGAAGGATTCTGGACTTTTGGCTGAGTCTGGATGGATTTCTGTAAATTCAGCTACGTTAGCGACGGAGATTCCGAACGTTTACGCGATCGGCGACTGCGCGGCCCCTAAGACACCAAAAGGGGCCATGCTTCCTAGGGCAGGCGTCTTAGCAGAAGAGCAAGGAAAGGTTGTGGCGCAGAACATCATTAACGAAATCCAAGGCGCTGAGAAATCAGCCGCCTTTGATGGTCAAGGAGTTTGTTTCATGGAAGTCGGAGGTGGAAGAGCCGCACCGGTTCGCGCGAATTTCTATGCGCAGCCTAATCCGAAATGGGAATTCGAACCCCCGAGTGAGGATGGGTACAAGCAGAAACAAGATTTCTTGAAGGACCGCATGAAAGCCTGGTTCGACTGAAAACTCATCGTAATCCCGAATAGAGTCTCCCCATTCAATCCACGCAGGGAACGCGAGGCATTTGCAGTCGAAAGCCCCAGGTCTAGTCTTCGGCGCACTCTGTGTAATTTGGGGCAGCACGTGGCTTGGAATAAAGATTGGTTTAGAATTCCTGCCATCATTCCTCTTTGCGGGCCTCCGCTTCGCAACGGCCACCGCTAGCCTCATCCTCTTGGCGAGATTGCTTCACGCTCGTATGCCTCGAGGTCGTGCTTCTTGGATTTTGATGCTATTTCTAGGCATTTTCCAAATCACCTTGCCCTACGGCCTAGTCTTTTGGGGCGAAGAATATGTTTCATCCGGCTTGTCAGCCGTTTTATTCGCTACCTTGCCTTTCTTCGTTGCAATCTTCGCACATATCTTCACGCAAGAGAAACTTACTGGAATCAAGGTCGGGGGCATAATCCTGTCCTTCTGTGGCTTGATAGCAATTTTCTGGAAGGATCTTACGGCATTCCAAAACCTTGCAGCTCAATACTCTGTTCTTGGAAGCTTAGCGATCGTTGGAAGCGCGGCTTCCGGCGGGCTGGCCAATGTCGTCGCCAAGAGGCACGCGGAAGGAGTTGATCCTGTTGCCAATGTTCTGGTTCAACATTCCATAGGCGCCGCTGCTCTCCTGTCCTTTGGCTTAGTCACCGAATCCACAGCCTCGCTCAACTTCACGCCCGCCGCAATCGTGGCCGTACTCTACTTGGGCGTAGTGGGTTCCGCATTCGGATTCATCGGATTATACTGGCTTCTGAAAAGAGCTAGTGCCACTAACACTTCCATGGTTACTTTTCTAAACCCCATAGTTGCATTGCTACTCGGTTGGGTCGTGCTGCAAGAAGTTCCCGATCCGAATATTGGCATTGGCGCGGCATTGATTTTGGCCGGCGTCTATGCGACCCTAAAGCCATCAGGCCGGTATCTGTGAAGCGTCTTTCCCGTGCCTACGCCATCGGTGAAGCGAATATGAGGAAGTTGAACTTGTCGCCTAGAGATATCTGGTGGGCCGCGATGAAGCCAGCGTTGACCTCTAGGACGTACATTGCCTTACCTGGTGGTGTGAAGACTTGGCAGACGGTTGGGCCGCATGGCGGCAAGTTCCGCTCAAAGAAAACGGCCTGCCTACCGGAATTGAACCAAATCATGTCTAATGGAAACTTCATTTCGAACATCCAGAAACTCCAGTAATCCTCGCTTTGAAATATGAAGAGCATCCCGTGATCTGGAGCCATCGAATCTCGTCCCGACAGGCCCTGCTGCTGCTCAGCCGGAGTTGTCGCTAAATCAACATTGAGGACGACCCCATGAATGCTTATTCGATTGGAAGTCCGCTCTTGGGAAACGAAATATCCCACAGAGACGGCTAGGATGATGATAATTACCACGACTGCGATGACTGTTCTCTTCAACGATGAGACGCCACCTCACTTGTAGGTGAGCGTAGGGGGCATGCCGATCACAGCTTTCACGCTTACGATTTCACTGTTTGCCCTAGCCGGCGTTCCACCCCTAAGTGGTTTCATGAGTAAACTCGTCCAGCGTAGCATTACAACTACGGTTCGCAATTAAGAGGGTGGATCCACCTCTCGAGAGGGTGGTGCCAAACGGTGCCAAACGAAGGTAACCCTCGCCTCATTTTACGCCTCGATCCCCTCATACGAAGCGGTCTACAGGCCCGGGCCATGTCGAGGAACTGTGTTCGCCTTGCCGAACGTCGGCTGAGGGCAAGGGTGAATCTGACTGGGTCAAGCTGTTGAATCGCGTTAGCCTTTCTTCGCCCCTAAGTAGAAGCCTAAGCTGAAGCTTCCTCCAATGGGCAAGATTTGGCCTACGAATGCAAGGGAGCTGACAAGGCCGGCTATAACGCCAGCGAAACCACTGCCGACGGCGCTAGAGAACGCGTTGAAGTTGACTGATATGACCCCGATGGAGGCTAGCCAGGTCAGGGCTAGCATAAAGAGGCCTGAAACTAAGGCTAGGATTTTGAGAATGATCGTGGCGACTTTCTTCAGGCCGTAGCCTAAGAGGAACCCTAAGGTTCCGCCAAACCCGATCTGGGTCATGAGTAGGGTCGCTAGGCCGTTAGTGTCCACAGTCCACACACGCAAATAAGGGCGGTTTGATTCTGAGGCATTAAAGATTCGACACGGGTGCCAGCATAAATTGCTGGCTGGCCACTTGGAATTGAACATACTCGTCGAAAAATAGGAAATCACATCGAAAAGATTGAGTTTGCCTTGATGCCTGGCACCGCTTCCCTTCCAGTGTTCTTACTTGCCGCGCTCGCATTGAATATTTCCCCGGGGCCAGACATGCTGTACGTAATATGATCAGGGGGCAGTGATACGTGAATTATGTTGGTCTGGATTTGGCGGGGTCCCCAAACCGTCCAACGGGCGGTTGTGTGATTGACGGAAAAATGAAGGTGAAATGTGCTATCCTCCATGGCGACGATGAGATTCTCGCATTCGTACGGAGAAGCGGAGCCAAGTACGTTGGGGTTGATGCGCCGCTCGCGTTGCCCAAGGGCCGCCATTGTCTTGGAGAGCATTGCCGTGGTCGCGCGCACTTTCGAGCCTGTGATAGGGTTCTAACCTGGATGGGAATCAAATTCTTTCCGATAACAATCGGCCCAATGAGAACCCTCACAGCCAGAGGGATTCGGCTCAAGAAAAAGCTCCAACGGCTGAACCTTGAAGTGTTTGAAACCTTTCCGGGCGCCGCGCAGGACTTGCTCGGGATTCCACGGAAACAGCGTGGCCTACCAGAACTTCAACAGAGTCTTCTTAGGCTCGGGTGTAAAGGAGATATCACCACAAGGGGCTTGACAGGCGACGAACTCGATTCAATCAACTGCGCCCTCGTTTCCAAAGATTACGCTGAGGGAAGCTACCTCGCGATAGGGGACCCTTCCGAGATCATGATGATACTTCCAAGAATTGGGAAAGTGAGCAGAGCTCGATGACATCGGCAATCCAACCAAGTGCCGTAGAGCCGAGAAAAGTGTCTCCAGAGGAATTAACAGAAGGTTTCAGGCAGCTTGGCCTTCGTGAAGGCGACCGAATCATAATGCATGCGTTCCTCGACAATATCGGAGCGGTTGATGGGGGCGCCGCGATGGTGTTGCACCGGTTGCTGGGCGTCCTCGGCAAAACCGGGACACTGTTGATGCCGACCTTCACCTCAATCACAAGACATACCAGCTCACATGAGAACAATACCAAGCCTGGGTGTTGGTGCGAGAGTCATGAAGACCGGCATTTGCCATTCATTCCCGAATTGCAACCCGACAGAAACATCGGGGTAATCGCCCAGAGGTTATGCAGTTGGCCCTCTTCGAGGCGAAGCGCCCACCCAGCATATTCGTTCGTCGCCGTGGGAAAGCACGGAGACGACCTAGTCCGGAATTATTCATTAGAAGACCCACTCCTACCAATCAAGAGATTCCTGAAGCCAGATCCAAAGGTGTTAGCTGTTGGCGTGGGTTTCGATTCGGTAACGGCCATTCATGTAGCCGAGCAACTAAGGCTGAGTGCCAAGTTCGTGCGAGAGCGCGCCCTCACGTTCACCTCGAAGGGGCGTACGTGGGTTGACATCACCGCGCTGGGATGCAGCAATGGCTTCGAGAAACTCAAGGCTCACCTTGGGAGCAAAGATTTCAAAGAGACAAAGATTGGAGCCGCAAACTCACAAGCCTACTCGATGAAGACTCTGATTGACCGGGCAGAATCTCTCATCGAGAAACAACCCAACGCATTGCTCTGCGGGAACCCGGCCTGTCTGAGTTGCTCGCTGATTTCCAAGTAATTTGGCACAAGTGATTCGGATATGTGGTTCTAGCGCCACCACCCGAATTCCTTTGGAAGAACCTTCGTAAGTACCCTTCTCCCCTGCTTCGTGACCACGAGGTCATCTTCGATTCTTATTCCCGTTTTCCCCTCTATGTAGACACCTGGTTCAACTGTAAAGACCATCGATGCATCAACCATTTCGTTACCTCCAGGTACGATGTATGGTGCCTCGTGGACCTCAAGCCCTAACCCGTGCCCCGTCCTGTGAACAAAATACTTGTCGAGGTCATACTCGTGAAGGCGGCCTCGGGCCGCATGGTCAATCGACCCAACAGTAACTCCTTGCTGTGATGCGCTTATTGCGGCGACCTCTGCGTCGAGTACTTTTCGGTAGATGCCTTCGAATGTCGGGTCTTTACCGATAATGAATGTACGAGTAATATCCGCGACGTAACCAGAGGACGAGCATGAGGTATCAACAACGATGCTCTCGTCTCGGTTTATTCTCTTGGCACTCGGCAGATGGTGACAGTGCGCAGCCATCGCTCCGGATTGGACGAGCACATCTTCCACGGATTCGGCACCGTTCCGCGTAATCTCTTCGGAAACCTTCCGGGCCAATTCCAGTTCAGTCATCCCTGGTTTCAGCATACCTGGAATCTTCAAGAATGCTTTGGAAAGAATCAAGGCAGCATGCTGCAGCAGCTTAATTTCCCCGGACTCCTTTCGAGCTCTTATCCCCTGAAGAATCGGTTCGGCATTCTCGAGCTGGGGTTGTGACGACTTGAGCAATGTGCTGATGTACTGGTAAGGTACTCTACCCTCCACCCCCCATTTGCCCTGTATTCCGATTTGCTGAACCGCACCTTCAATTGCGTTCCTTGGACCTACCCCATCGTCCCAGGAATGTACGACCATGTGGACGGGGTTTGTCAGGTAAGGGCCTGATTCGAGCGTCGGCGCGACAAGGTGCGGGTCTCCTTCTTTGCTTACAAAGAATAGGAATGGCCTTTCCAAAAGCAAAGAATTGACGCCTGTGTAGTATCTTAGGTTTGGGCCGGGGACGAGAATCATTCCTTGAAGCCCATTCACAGCTATCGATTTTCTCAGTCTTTCAAGACGCAGCATATACCCATCCGCTTGAGTTTGCGTCGAATTCATCCTTGGTCCCTCGTATGCATTTGCAACGTCCTGGAAAGAGGCCTGAACGCCAACATTGTATAAGACTTCCTCAAATTCACTTGGTGAGATAGAATGAAAAGATGGGCTTCGAGCGGTCCTATTAGAGCAGCCGCTAAAAGAGGGGGAGCCCTCTTACTGTTAGTCGTCCTCTTTTCCGCTCAACCGACGGTTTCTTTCGAAAGAACCCCATTCGCAGTCCTCGGTCATCAAGCGGTCTCCGTTTGGAGTAAGATCACGTTCGGGATGGCGGACGCTTATTCCACACTCGGTGAGCGTCCAATCGAGGACTGCTTACGGCCCAACCTTGTAGATTGCTTTTCTATCCAACAGAATTTTTGGATCTCTGATTCACTCGGTAACTTCGTTCTATGGGCTCAAAACACGGTTGAGTTAGCCAAGCTTGAGAGTCCGACTTACTACGGAACGTTTACCTTCCAAGTTTGGAATAGCTCCACGGCCCGCCAACCCGTTTTGTGCGAACCCGAATCGAGTCGCAGGCTTTCATGCCGCGCCCCTTTCTACACCGACCCTGTTTCATTCCCTCAATCATTCATCTTCTACTCACACATCTCGAACGAAGGCTCAATCTACGTGCTCCAAATGTCCAACAATTTCGGCGCAACAACGTGGGCGATTCCAGCCTCGATTATATGCCCATGCTACATAGGAACTGTCCCAGAAAAAGGGCCCCCATGGGGCAGTTCACCATTTGAGCTGGTTGTTGTTGGATTGGACAGTTCCGCGATTGCAGTCTTCAGGAATGACACAGTAGGAACTATCGGGCCTATCTTAGTCGAATCCGCGGATGGATTCTGGCGTGAAGCTACGGTGAAAACTCTTCGTTGCCTCGTTGCTGGTGGTTGCCTGGGGATGTTGGCTACAGGCGAAGCTTCGATGGACCTCGTGTGGAACAGTACGAGTGGGGAATTCTATTGGTCTGGCGGTGGAGCTGATCAAGGGATATACGTGTCTGCTATCGCAACCGGGGTGGTTGGTCCACCTACCATCCCTAATCCTCCTGCTGAAACCTATCTATACGCCGAGTTGAGATCGCTCTATGCCTACCTTACGATCTATGACGAAGCGCAAAGGCCCCTTGGGGTCAACCCCCAAACAGGAAAACTTGTCGAGGAAATTCCAAATGCCTCAATTACTCACAACTCTTCAGAAGATCTGTTAATCGTTAACCCAACCGGCGAATACGAACTTGTAGTGACCTCGGGAGGAAACACAGGGTTCGAATTATTCGTGAGCAAGGCGACCAATAGTGTCGGTGTCTTGGCATCGAGGCAGTACAACGGCACCCTGAATGTCGGGTATTCGATGAATTTCCATCTTATCGTTAGCGACATGAATTTAATTCCGCAAGTAACAAACCTGAACACAGCTTTAGCTCCCATTGCAGGAATTATCGTAGCGCTACTCGGGCTTGTTGGCGCAATCGCCGTCATTCTGTTCCTTCGCCGAAAACGAGTCGATAACTAGTTCAACTATCATCCTGCGACCTAGCGAGGTGTCGCACAGAAGGGGAAAGGCTGAACAGCAGTACGAGGAACAGAAATGCGCTGGGGTTTCAACTGCTCAGGCAGCTGTTACGGGGATAGTGCGAACCGAGGGCACGTAAATGGCAGTCCGAGTTATTCTAGTAGAACAGCTGCTATGGGTAGCACAAAATTCTTCGCATCTCTCAGATGTGCCAAGGTTTTCGTAACCGAAACCGCAATATTCGCATTGGAAAATGACTCTTCCCCTTTTTAGAAGTCTGCTTACCAATCCCTATTCGCTCCGCAGTTCAGGCAAATGCTAGTGGAACAAGCTTGTCGTTTGCGAAGAAGCCTTTGAGGCCGCATGAATCGCATAAAGCGCCAAGTTGCAAATCGGCTCCGTCATCATAGTATATGTTGAAAGTTCCCAACCCGCATCTGGGGCATGCGTTTCCTGTTGTTTTTTCCATTTCAACCAACATGTTCAAGCGTTCTTGAGTTCTGCCCTGAGATGAGCATATTCAAGTAGAAGAAAGATGCGTATAGAACTCGCGAGAACACGGTGAATCTACGCGATTACTATAGAAGGCTGGCCTTCTGACGTGATGGTGCTAAGTTGTCTCGGTGTAAGTAGGCAGAGAAGATCTGTCTACTTCCCCGATTCCAGCTTGTCAACTTTTCGCGCGGACTTAATTGGTTCTTGGTTATGTCATTCGGTTCCAGAAACCTTCAGGCGTGATGCAAGTCTAACCACTATACTGAGGCTTAGTACGATAACAAGCAATGTAAGAGCAGCTCCCCATGCTAGTGCATGGGCGTTTTCGTACGGAGACGTGCCAAAGTCGAAAATGAGCAATGTTAGTGAAGATGCGGGGTCGTTGATGTTTGTCATCATGAGCTGACTTCCGAGTGCAGTAAATAGTAGCGGTGCAGTTTCACCCATAACGCGAGCAACCGCTAGTGCGATGCCAGTGATGACGCCGCTCCTTGCGGAGCTGAGGAGAACATACACTAGCGTCTTGGCCCGAGAAATCCCCAAGGCCAAGCCACCCTCTCTTATGGAAGAGGAAACGAGCTTTAGCGATTCATGCGTCGAAATTGCAACAATTGGGACCATCATGACACCAAGTGCGACTCCGCCGCTGAAAGCTGAGAACCTATGCTGGGTGGCCACTATCAACTCGTAGATGAAGATTCCAGTTACAATTGATGGCACTCCGGTTAGAACCTCTGCCAGAAGCCTCACGTAGTACCCAAATTTCCCAGGATATTCAGCGAGGTATGCTCCAGCAAAAACCCCGATTGGAACCCCTATGAGAGAAGCTAAGCCCACCATCACTAGACTTCCTTCAATCGCGTTCAATATTCCTCCCCCGTTACCCCCTATTGGGGGACTAACTTGGGTGAAGAATGCGAGGCTCAGAGCGGCGGCTCCGTGTGCGATCGTTTCGTAAAGAATTGAAATCAACGGGACTAAGGCCGCGAAAAAGCAGGCCGTCGCGAGGATGATGTATAATGCGTTGCCTGCCTTTCTTCGTCTGCTGTGGCTAAGCAGGAAGCTCACCTCGAACCTTGAAGCTCAGTCTATTGATGACGACCCTTCCTACGAGGTTCATTATGAAGGCAATTGCAAACAGAATTAGTGCTAGCTCGAACAATGCGGATAGGTAGACGTCGTTGCCGGCGACCTCTGTAAATTCGTTGGCGATAACGCTCGGTATCGTCTCGGCGGGCAGGAAGAGTGATGGTGAAATTCTGGCAACGTTTCCTATCACCATCGTCACAGCCATGGTTTCGCCAATGGCTCGCCCCATGGCGAGCACAACCGCCGCGATAATTCCAGCTCGCGCGAATGGGAGAACTGCGGTGCGAATCATTTCCCAATTTGTTGCACCAAGGGCTATGCTAGCCTCACGTTGACTTCGGGGTACGGCAGAGATCACCTCTCGCATCACGGCTGATCCGTAAGGGATTATCATAATGGCCAGTATGACACCCGCAGTCAACATTCCAAGACCCGTTGTGGGGCCAGTAAATAGCGGTAGGAAACCTAAGCTTGATTTCAACTGTGGATTGACGTAATCTCGCATGAAGGGAACCAAAACAAGTAGCGCCCAAAGGCCGTACACAACGCTCGGAACTGCAGCGAGCATCTCTATCATGAACATCGAGGGGGTCCTCAGTTTGATAGGTGCTAAATCACTCTGGAAAAGAGCAACTCCTAGGCTAACGGGGACTGCAAGAACTAAGGCAAGTGCCGTTGTGACAATAGATCCGTAGATAGAGGGTAGCGCCCCAAGAATGGATGGTCCACCATTAGGTGGGTTAGGAATCCAGTCGGAACTGAAAAGGAAACTGACTCCAAAGGCATCTATGGAGCTGAGGCTGCCGTTACCAATTTCGTACAGCATCAATGCTGCGATTATGGGAATTACAACTGCGGCTAACCCAAGGATAAGAAAAAAGAAATTTGGAGGCCGCGCCCGCTTTTGGGCGCGGCTTCGTGGATTCGAGTTCATCATTGTGTTTACTGACTGACTAATGGTTGGCCTTGATAGTTTAGCGACATCAGGAGTTGCTCATCTGCGGCCACAACGTTTTGTGGAAGTGGTACGTAGATCAAAGCTGTAGAGTATTGTTGTCCATCGTGTATTGCCCACCACAGGAACTTCGCGAGTGCTTTCGCCTTGTCCAAGCTCATATTTGGTTGTGCTGACATGTCTTTGTAGACAAGAATGTATGTGTAGGTTGCGATGGGATAAGACTGGGCGCCAGACGCGTTGACTATGTGCAACCGTAAGTCGACAGGGTTTGGTGTCCCGGTTGCATTTGCAGCAGCCCAGAGAATGGTCTGTAAGTTGGGTGCCACGAAGTTTCCTGCGGCGTTCTGCACTCCGCCTACTCCTAAGTGGTTCTGAACTGCGTAGATGACATCAACGTATCCGATTGCTCCTGGAGTGTTCACTACAGTCCCGGCAACGCCTGCGTTCCCTTTGGAACCTACGCCCGTTGCCAGCTTGTCAACCGGCCACGTTACTGAGGTGCTGTATCCTACCTCAGTCGACCACGCACTATCGACGACTGAAAGATAGTTCGTGAACGCGTAGGTGGTCCCACTTCCGTCGGATCTGTGAACCACGATAATCTGGTTGTTGGGAAGGGCGATGCCAGGGTTAAGTGCTTGGATTTGTGGGTCATTCCATTTGGTAATGTTGCCTGCATATATGGCTGCGAGGACGGGGCCCGTGAAGTGAAGAATCGTAGTATTTGCGATTCCGAACTGGACGAGGTTATAGGTAACTGCCACCCCCCCGAGAGTTTCGGGGAAGAGCACAAGTCCTGGAGCTGCCGCGAGTTGTTTGTCGTTTAGTGGAGCATCAGACGCGCCAAAGTCAACCGTCTTCTGAGTAATCTGTTGGATTCCGCCACCACTGCCGATCGGGTTGTAACTGATAGTGACGGAGGGGTTTAGCTGGCCATATTGCACAGTCCATTTTTGGAGGAGTGGAGCTGGGAAGGTAGCCCCAGCACCGAGTAAGGAGACCGGCCCTTGGCTGGCTTCAGTCATCATGCTAGTAGTGGATGTTGTATTGCCCATGTTCAGTGTTGTTTGGTAGTAGAATCCGCCTGCAATTATCACTATTATAATTATAGCAATAATCACATATCGAATATTTCGCTTGCTTGTTTGGTTAGACATATTCATCATCGTGTCTGCACAAGCCTCCATGATCGTATTTAGTGGAATACCATGATGATTACGCGCTAGCACATGTATCTATACGAGTCGCATGCCTTACCTTCAACTATGGTGCCTGGCGAGAGTCCCTAGACCCGCAATGATTAATTCAAATGCTCTAGTCGAATTGATAAGAAAGTCTAGAGTTGCGAGCGATGGGGGAAATTTGTTAGATTTGGAAAATAAACTTCGGGTCGAAGATCTCAGCGCAGGTTTCGCTAAGAAACAAGTCTTGGAGAAAATCAGTATCGAGTTCAAAGAGAACGCTGTTACTGCCCTGATTGGGCCGTCTGGCTGCGGAAAATCGACGTTCATTCGTTGTCTTAATCGGATGCATGAAGTTACTCCCGGCGCGTGGGTTTCTGGTAGGATCGTTCTCGACGATGCGGACGTACTTTCTGAGGATGTGGATCCTGTGACCGTCCGTCGAAAGATCGGGATGGTATTTCAACGGCCGAACCCGTTTCCGACCATGTCCGTTTTTGATAACGTAGCGGCTGGACTTCGGTTGAACGGAGTAAGAGACCGTAAGTTGATTGCTGAAAAGGTTGAGCAGAATCTGAGGCAGGCCTTCTTGTTGGATGAAATTGGTGACCGGTTGAATGAGTCTGGAGCAAGCCTTTCGGGAGGCCAGCAACAAAGGCTTTGCATCGCACGCGCCTTGGCTGTCGAGCCAGAAATTGTTCTGATGGATGAACCATGTTCAGCCCTCGACCCAGTTGCGACGGCAAAGATTGAGGAACTGGTAGTCAAGCTAAAGGAAACTTACACGATTATCGTCGTAACGCACAATATGCAGCAGGCCGCCCGCATCTCTGACTTTACTGGCTTTCTGTACTTGGGTAAGTTGATTGAATTCGGAATCACGGAACAAATCTTCTCGAATCCAAAGAATGAACTAACTGAGCGCTACATTAGTGGAAAATTTGGTTGAATGACATTGCCACGCCTAATGGATATGGGCCTTGAGAGGCTATCGAATGCCATCAGCGATATGGGCAACCTGGCTCAAGAGTCTGTGATGAGGGCGATCCAAGCCTACGCGAAAGGAGAACAAATTACCCAGCAAGCCCTTGACCGCGCGCGTCAACTATCGACGCTGTCCAATGAGGTTGAAGAACTCGCAGTCGAATTACTTGCCCGTTACCAACCCGTTGCCTCAGACCTGCGTTACATAAAGTCGTGTCTCGAAATCGCGTATGGTTTCTCGAGATTCGGCAGGTACGCATATGACATCGCCCAGGTCCTTGAAATTTTCGGAGATGTCTCGCTATGCGACAGGACACCTGTTGAAGAGCTTTCGGGACGAGTTACTCAGATGATTCAAACTAGCGTACAATCCTTCCGCACCAAGGACACAAAGCTCGCAAGATCGTTGCGCCACGAGGACGATCTGGTTGACAAGATGTACCTTGACTACATGAAACAAATCACTGGAGACAAGACGATATCCGTGAAATGTGCACTCGCCTCGACGCTAGTTATGAGATACCTAGAGCGGATTGCCGACCACGCTTGTTACATTGGTGATTCAGTGGTATACATAGTTACGGCCAGCAAGATATAGTAATCTAGAAGCGTTACATAGAAATCCTGGCGCATCTACATGCGTACCATGAAATCTGTCATAGATGCCGACAAAGGCTTCGAAGATAGGTACGTTCGCCGAGTACAAGTGACAGGGCGTGGGTCCTACATCGTATCTATCCCTAAACATTGGGTTGAATCTGCCGGGCTGAAGAAAGGAGGGCGCGTTGAGTTCAGCAAGCAGCAGAACCAAGGGCTTCTTCTGATTCCGTTTGATACGGTGAGATCTGATGGAGACCACACGAGGTGCGAATTGTCAATTGCACCGGAGGCAGATCCAGGTGCAGTGACCAGAAAAATCATCTCGCTGTATGTCATTGGATATTCAACGATTGACATTAGCTCAAAATCGGGTAATCTCGCACCGCCAGTTCGCGATGCGATACGCAACGTAGCGCGACAGAAATTGGTCGGTACAGAGATGGTGACCGAGTCCGCTAGAAGCGCCACCTTGCAGGTCCTTCTCAACTACCCTCAGCTACGCGTTCCCGATGCTCTCCGGCGGATGGGTTCGATAATGAGTTCAATGCAACAGGACGCGATGCAGGCCCTTATCGCTGGAGACAAGGACTTGGCAGCACAGGTCATCAAGATTGACGATGAAATAGACAGGTTCAGCCTCTACATAATCAGACAGCTCAAGTGGGCGGTCCAACATCTACCGTTACTGGAACGAATAGGCCTCAACTCTCCAGTCGAGTGTCTCGGATACAGGATTATCACGAAAAGCGTCGAGCGTTCAGCAGACCATGCCTGCCGCGTGGCACAGAATTCATTAGCCTTAAGTCACCCGCTTGAACCTGCGGTTACAAAGGAGACCAACGCTCTCGCACAATTCTCGTACAAGGTGATGGAAAGCGCGTTGCACTCCCTCTTCACGCATGACTATGAGCTTGCCGAGAAAACACTTCTCGAGAAGGACAAGATGGCAGTACTTGAGTCTAAGCTCCTAGACCGCCTTGTCAAAGAGAAGCTACCTGCCAATGACTTGTCCGCAACGACCCTAATCTCCGACAGCCTTAGAAGAATTGGAGAATACGCCAGCGACGTTGCGGAAGTTGTGCTAAATCTCACAGTAGAAGAGGCAACACAACAAACTGCGAAGAAGCAATGATGTTGCGAATATGGTGGAATCCTATAGCTCACATGAATCGCAGCGGCTACGCAAATAGCTGTAGTATCCGAGAAAAAGTGTGAAGGAGGATAAAGCATGAAGAAGGAAAAGCCAAGACATCTGTCAGAGGAAGAAACTTCTGCGGAACCATATTCCTGGTTCCAAGAGTAGTCAAAATCCAAGCGACTAATTTTCTCTATACCGCAGAAATTTCCTTCCATCTGGAAGTTCTGATTGAGATCGCAACTAATTGAACGGCAACGCTTAATATGTCGTATACGGTTCGGTGTGATTTTAAGTTGCAAATTCGGAGCAAAGGATCGATGGTTGACTTTGGCACGTCTTCTGGCTTTCGTAAACATTTTTGTCGACTCGCCCACTCTTGCTGACGTCGTACAGACCCTGTCTCAGTTACCTAACGTGGAAGAACTCTACGAAGTAACGGGCGAATTTGATATCGTCACGCTTGTCTCGGCGGCTGACATAGAGGAATTTCGGGAACTTCTGAAAAACAAAATTCTGAAGATTAAAGGCGTAAAGAGTACGGTCACTTCGATCGTACTAAGCGCACCCAAAGGGCCAAGGAACGGCGCTAAGCCCGCAAAATCGCCGTAACGGTTTCCTTTCTAGCGGTCTTGATGCACTAATCCATAGTGTTGATGAAGGTTCTGGAGTAAGTAGATGGTGCTAGGGCAGTTTGATCGATTTCATTCAATTATCCGTCATTGCATTGATATTCGCGTTAGTGATTGCTTTAGGCCGCCTTCTAGCACCCTACGTCACAAGAGTGTTTGCCTGTGCGCCAAGCCGCCTTGACAGCGTGCTAATGCCGATTGAGAACGTAATCTATCGACTCGGCGGCGTCAACAAAAATCATCGAATGGATTGGAAGCAATATTTTCTGTCATTGATGATGCTTAACGTCGTTCAGATGGCGCTTGCTTTTCTGGTCTTTGTCTTCCAAGGCAGGCTACCGCTGAACCCGCAGCGGTTTCCGGGCTTGACATTGGACCTCGCCTTCATGCAAGTTATCTCATTTGCAACCAATACTAACCTTCAACATTACAATGGGGAGAGCACGCTTTCTTATCTAAGCCAGATGTCGGCGGTTCAGTTTCTACAATTCACTTCAGCGGCATCAGGATTATGCGCCGCTGTAGCAATGGTAAGAGGCTTCAAGAACGGTTCTAAGGACCTAGGCAACTTCTATGTTGACTTCGTGAGGACCCTGACAAGAATACTCTTCCCTTTGTGCTTTGTAGCCGCAATGATGTTCGTATGGCTAGGCGTGCCTCAGACGCTCAACGGTTACACTGCCGTGAAAACAGTGGAAGGGACAACGCAACTCATTCTGGTCGGTCCGGTCGCGTCTCTCGTCTCAATAATGCAGTTAGGTACGAATGGCGGGGGATATTACGGAGCAAACTCCGCCTACCCATTAGAGAATCCGAATCCCGCATCGGACGTTCTTCAAATTATTCTAATGTTGCTTCTGCCGACAGTTTTGTGCTTCGTTTATGGTGAGGTTCTTGGAAAGAGAAAGGAAAGTAGGCCAATACTTTGGGCCTCTTACGGGCTATTCATTATAGATTTGATAATCGCTTTTGTCCCGGCGCCGCAACTTGGTCCGGGGATGGAGGTTCGGTTTGGAGGGTTTTTCTCAGCCTTCTGGACAGTAGTGACGACGGCCGTTACAACTGGTTCTGTTAACGCTTCGCTCTTCGGCATGCATCCGCTTGTCATACTCGCGGCCTTCATGGGCATGTTGATTCAGGCAACGCCCGGTGGAAAGGGTGTTGGAATGATGTACATGGTCATGTACACCGTGATTACAGTATTCATAGTTGGGCTCATGTCGGGCAGAACGCCGGAATACTTGGGGATGAAAATTAACGGGCGCGACGTATTGCTTGTAATGGCGGCTTTCCTTGTTCATCCGATCATAATTCTGTTACCTACAGTCCTCGCCTATGCAACAGGAGCTGCCAACGCTATCGGGGTAAGCGGGAATGCGACCGGTTTTATCCAAATCCTATACGAGTACACGTCTGCAGCGGCAAACAACGGCTCTGACTTTCTAGGCGCGTCTGCGAATACGCCATTCTTCAATATCTCAACAGGCCTGGTAATGTTTGCAGGTCGGTTCGCTCCGATGCTCTTGCTCCTGGCGCTCGCAGGCTCGATGCTAAACAGGAAGAGACATGCAGAGATAGGGCTACGGACTGATAGTATAACGTTTTCAATCGTACTCATAGGGGCCACCCTGATCCTTGTTGTCTTAACCTTCTTTCCATTCCTCGCAATGGGCCCGATCCTATCCTTCCTCCACGGTAATGTGAACGGGTTTAGTCAATAGTGCGAGGCGAATGAGATGTCAGAGAAGGTTCAGCGAATTGGCTTTTCGCAAGGGGCTATATCCGGGAAGACATTCATCGACTCACTCGTTCGATTGAACCCAATCTCGCTCATACAAAACCCAGTCATGTTCATCGTCGAATTCACCTTCTTCGTTGTAACAGCGATGGCCGTGTACCCGCAATGGTTCGTCCCGGTAGCAAGCCCGAATGAGCGGATCTTCTATGTTGAAGTTGCGGCAATCTTACTCATCACGGTCTGGTTCAGCACTCTCTCAGATTCTCTCGCTGAAACGCAAGCAAAGAACACTGCGAACAGTCTTAGAAAACTCGAAACAGAAACCATGACTAAGAAAATAGTCATCGAGACAAATGGCGAAGCAGAGGAGCAGACGGTCGTCCTTACTCCTTCTGGTCAATTACGCCGAGGGGACATGATTCTGCTTGGGAAGGGCGATCTGATTCCGATAGACGCGGAAGTTACTGAGGGAATAGCGATGGTGGATGAATCTCTTCTCACAGGCGAATCTGTACCGGTCAGGAAAGCACCTAGCGATCCACTAATCGGTGGGTCAAAGCTAATTAGCGATACATTAACCGCCAGGGTTACTGTAAACCCTGAGGATAGCTACATCAATCAGATGATCAGATTAGTAGAATCCTCAAAGAGACCTAAGACACCAAACGAACAGGCTGTTATCGTAGTCCTCATCGGCCTTACCGCCATTTTTACGATAATTATCTTCGCACTTCTCGGATTATCCGTTGTACTTAGCCTCGGAGCCGACCTGTCGGTTCTCATTGCACTGTACGTTTGCCTCCTTCCAACAACTATAGGTGCGCTTCTTCCTGCGATAGGGCTTTCTGGTATGTCTAGGCTCTACGCGAGGAAAATTATTGCGAAGTCAGGAAGAGCAATTGAGACCGCAGGCGACACAGACACGATCCTTCTCGACAAGACGGGAACAATAACCGTAGGAAGCAGACAAGCAATAGAATTCATACCGTTCGCAGGCCACTCAGAACGAGAAGTAGGAGAAGCGGCGTTTCTCGCCTCCTGGCATGACGACACACCTGAAGGACGTAGCATAATCAGGTTAGCCTACAGTGGCGGTTTGATACCGAGGGAGTTGAACGACCTCGCCTTATCCGAGTCCTATGAGTTCTCCGCGACGACCAGAACGAGTGGTGTGAAATTCACCGGCGGTACGGGCTTCATGCTCCCCAAAGGTGGTCAGGAGAGGGCGAGATTCAGGCGAAAGTTCACAGATTCAATAACCAGCTCCTTGGCCGGCGGCGAAGTTGAGATAATCAAAGGTGCGCCAGACGCAATAAAGAAGCTCGCGGAATCAACTCCACCTGACTTCGACGATGTCATAATGAAGATTTCCGATCAAGGCGACAGTCCCGTTGCAATAACCAAGAACCGCGAAGTAATCGGCATTATCCGGCTAAGAGACATTTTGAAGCCTGGTATCAAGGAAAAGATTCAATCCCTCAAAGCAATGAGCATACGGCCAGTGATGATAACCGGAGACCATCCACTCACAGCCAAAAGCATCGCAACGGAAGTGGGTATTGACGAATTTGTACCTCAAGCAAAACCCGAAGACAAGCATGGAATCGTCCAACGTGAACAAGCTAACACAAGAATCGTTGCCATGATCGGTGACGGAACTAATGACGCACCCGCCCTTGCTCTTGCCGACGTCGGACTGGCAATGAATTCCGGAACTCAAGCAGCAAAAGAAGCAGCCAACATGGTTGACCTAGAATCCAACCCCGCGAAAATCATCGAAGTTGTCATGCTCGGAAAACAACTCCTCATGACACGCGGAGCAGTCACAACCTTCAGCATCGCAAATGACGTAGCAAAATATTTTGCCATTACGCCAGTTCTTTTTGCGGTCATACCCGAACTTCAGGCCCTGAATGTTCTTGGTCTGGGCTTACATACTGCCGTGCTCTCCGCGTTGATATTCAACGCGATCATAATACCGCTCCTGATTCCACTAGCCATGAAGGGTGTATCCTTCAAACCATCTGACACAATGACATTGTTCCTGAAGAACACGTTGATCTACGGAGTCGGAGGAGTCATAGTCCCGTTCGTAGGAATCAAGCTAATCGATATCACAATCTTGGCGATGCATCCATAGGAGGCTATCAAGTTGAGCAGTAATTATGGGCCAACCGTTCGACTGGCAATCATTTCACTCGTATTATGTGGACTAGCCTTCCCACTATTGGTGACAGGCGTTGCACAAATTCTGCTCCCGTCCCAGGCAAACGGCAGCATAGTGCAACTCCACGGTCGCCCAGTAGGCGGGATCCTGATCGCTCAGAATTTCAATTCCCCAATGTTTTTCCATGCAGATTGGGCGAACAATTCGGCCTCAGGAGTGGACCCCGATATAACTCTCCAAGATGCTTACTCACAAATTCCGCGAATAAGCAACGCAACAGGAATTCCTTCAGACTTGATTAAGCAAATCGTCGATGATAACGTCGAGAGAACAATGTGGGTCGCCGGCGATCCGTACGTAAACGTTCTCAAACTCAACTTAATACTCATCGAAAAATACCCTGCAATTTACAAGTCATTCAGCTAACCCATAGCAAGTAAGGACGACTTAGAAAGAAACGTTTTCACTGCGTGATCTAACGTCCCTCTTCCAAAAGCTGGGAAGCATTGCATCTGGTGGCCCAAAAGGGTGCACACACCAATTTGTCGCGCATTTAGTTGTTTTGTCACATTGAGTGTGGTTCAAACATAATACTGCGAGCAAAAGTAGATTAGTTTCTTCAGGAAATTCGGTTTGGTTCTCAGCTTGCTTGTCGCTGCCTTCCTCATATCGATGGGCATCTATCTTTCCGCTGAAGGATTTTTGAACATCCTCTACTGGCGTCCTTCCCATCCGCCCTGGCTGTTCCAGGCCGGAAGAATTCTGCGCGGCCTAATCGGCGTTAGCATGATAATTGTAGGTCTGATGCACTAAGACGTCATCATCTGGTGAACGTCGAGGTTGGACTCGGGCGATTCTATGAAGCGAGTTGTTTCGCGGAACGCGTTTGTGCGAATCGTGAGATTCCATGAGTACGGGCCGTGCTACTTGGTTTCTGCCTTGGCTTGTGCATTCGTGGCCAGATATCCCGTCGATGGCAGAATTCTGACGGTGCTTCTTTTCGTTGCAGTCTCCTCCATTTTTGGTTTTGTGATTAACGATATTGCCGATGCAGAACTTGACAGAAAGGCTGGCAAGCTAAGAAACCCTGTGGCGTCGGGTGACTTGTCTGTGGCTGCGGCTTGGGCACTCGTGCTAATTCTTTTGGGCGGGGCGGCCTTATCCATCTATCTCCTCAGTTTTCTGAATAGGTTGCTTGGGATCCTGGTGATTATGTTGTTTGGTGGCTATTCTTTAGGTCTTAGGGCAAAGGCTAGGCCTGGTCTTGATGTTATCTGCCACGCTTCCTGGAATGCCATATATGGGGTAATGGCTTACTCCGTTTATCACCCCATTGACTTCGTGGGAGCCGGGTTGAGCGGTATGCTCTTTCTGTTGTCCATCCTGGCAGAGCTTGTCAATGGGATTAGAGATCATGATTCCGACAGAGGCATGATAAGGACAACCGTGACGTGGCTTGGCAAGAAGAGGGCGCTCAAGGTTTGTGTTGTGCTCCTTTTCTTGGTTCTCGTGTTATTTGTCAGCGTTGTCTCGGTTGGCGGACTACCTTGGGTTCTGCTCCTTTTCTCGCCATCCATCATATTCCTTGTAACGCCCATTACCAATGCACTTCGGTATGAGCAAAAGGAACAGGACCTAATGCCTACGTTCGTGAATAGGGGAACTATCATTGGATTGCTCTTGCTCGTTACCTATCTCGCCGTCAAGATTGCGGGGACTGGCTAAACCGGCTAGCTTGGAGAGTCATGCAGAAGTCCTGCACACACAAACATACTTGACTTCGCAGGCTCACGATGCCTAAGCCTTTGGAATACTAGACGCCCTCATCCCACTGTGCAGAACCGCTGTGAAAGAGGAATTGGCAATGAATTATTCGGGGCGTATGGTCCAGCAAGGAAAGAACACGCTCGCAAGCTCCCTAGGTCGATGTCGGGTTGACACTGCCCTGCCCGCCTGCGCCCGCGACGGTGGTTGGTGCGGGGAGTGGGACGTTCGCCGACCTTGTCAAAGGCCCGGATTCGAACCCACGAAGGCCTACGCCACGGGATAGCTCACCCGCGCACGTGAACCCTCGCGCCGAGCGCGAATCTTGAGTGTAGCGCGCGTGGCCAAGCGTAAGCATCACATGCCGCACTCATGCGTAGCACGCGACCCGCCCATTTGACCTGGCTCTGGTATCCCCGCACCGGGCAGTCATACAATCCTGTGTTGCAAATTAAGGTGATGTGCAGGCGAGAAAATCACCCAGGAAGCCTCAATGCGGCTTTCTTAACGAACGAAATCTTGGAGAGTACTTTTCGGAATTAGCCTTGCAAGAAGATGTTCCCGGACGCTTGGTCGTAATGAATGGATATCTTCTGCAACGGGTAAGGGGCTGGGCCAGCTATCACCTGGGCATTGTTACTGGGGTCGAAGACAGCACCATGGCATGGGCACGCAATGTCTTGAGCGCTCGGGTCAAATTGAACCTGACAACCAGCATGCGTGCAAATTGCACTATACGCCACGAATTGTCCATTCATCAAATGAATCAGAAGCATGGGCCCATATGTTGGGTCGCTTAACGCCACCGATTGACCCAACGCAATGTTCGAAGCATTCGCGAGCAGCCGCTCCCCAGCTTGCGGGCCGGGGTTCGAAACGTACGACGGTGCTTGAGCCTGAGGTGAGAAGAAAGCCACCTTAATCCATAATAGGATTGGGAGTGAAACCGCGGCGAGCCCTAAGACGTTCCGTAGGAAGTTTCTTCGCTCTCTCTGAACTCTGACTTCCGGCGCAGTCCTAACAGCGTCAGCCCTGAATGCCGCACGCGAAAGTAGAACGGGAAGTTTAGGTTTCGACGCAAGAATCGAGGCAACCACATCGCCAGGAACCTTCAATTCATATTTTCGGGCGAGTGTCTCTGCGAGCTGCTCAGTATTCTCTTCGTCAGGCAAACCTATCAACTGTTCTCTGCTTGTGGTTCTTGCCACGTGTCTCTTTCCACCAGAGTTCGGAGGCCACTTAACAACTTGGCCGTATCGCCCCTGTCAACTCCCAAGCTGATGACAAAGGCTCGAACGAATTCTAGTATCGTTCGCGTTTCGTCATGTGAAACAAATTGTGAATCTATTCTATCAAATGCCCTGTTAACTTCGGCAACCTGCCGAGGGTAGAGTTTCGCTCTCTCGGGGGCCTGGATTCTCGCTTTGGATGTTTTCGTTTCCTGCTCCGCCGCCTGTGCGGTAACTGGTTGTTGAATCGTGGCTGGGGCAAGCCACCGTAACCCGGAGGCGCGTTTGGCGATCGCTGAGTCTAGGCTTAGGCCCGATTGCGGGCCCGTCAGCAGGAGTGTCAGCCAGCACAAAACGAACACTATATCAGATCCAAAGTAGAACGGAAAAGCGTTCCATGTGGCTGAAAGAAAGAACGTAAAGTTGAGCAGAAGCCCTGCAAAAGCTGCGATGCGGTAAAGAAATCCAAGTAGCACCGCCACTCCAATCAGCGATTCCCCAACCGCGACCATATAACCGAAGGCGACCGCATTTGGCGCAACAACTCCCAACAGAAAATCATGGATCGGTGACCCAACGGCGTATTGCGCAACCAGGTGTCCAATGTAACCCTGCTTCGACCCATCAAAATATGATGGGTCTGTGAGATGTTGTAGGCCAGCGTATAGGAAAGTGGCCCCCATGAAGATGCGGAGGGGCAAAATCAAACTTGCAGGCAGCACTGCCAATTGCTGATTCTTAATCGAGGTTCCTGTTTGGGAATTCGAACTCTATCACCTAAGCACGATCTTTTCTCTATTCTGTGCTTGATAAACCACACAGTCGCAGTTCGATAACAAAACGTGCCACCTTCTCCGAGTTGTCCATAAATAGTTGCAAGTAGAAACTAGAATGCTTGATGCGAATTGAGGCTAACTGAGCGTAGGATCAAGTTAGAGCTCACGAGAACTGATGGCTGGCGACTCAGGGGCAAACACATTTGGAGATCATTCGCTTTTGAAGACTTTGCTCAGAGCATGCGCTTCGTAAATCGCGTTGCAACACGCGCCGAATCCATGAACCATCATCCGGACATATTAGTTCAATACAATAAAGTCAAGCTTGTGCTAACGACACATGATTCCGGCGGCTTAACGATGAAGGATTTCACGTTAGCCCGAAAGATCAATAGAATCCGAAGATAGGACGCGGGAGCTTAGAGAAGTTCAATCTCGATGAAGACTTTTTCAGGGGTTTGAATTCGCATCAAACGCTTGAGAAACCGTTCGTTCGGATCAACGTCGATTAGCCGCTTGTGGATACGCATTTCCCAACTGTCCCATGTGTGCGTTCCTTCCCCGCATGGGCTTTTTCGTGTCGGGACCCATAGCCTCTTGGTCGGGAGGGGTATCGGCCCGCGGAGCTTCACACCTGTGCGGTCGGCAATCTTCATGATCTCACCGCAGATGCTGTTCAAGCCCTGGGGGTCAGTGCTTGACAGCCGAATTCTCGCTTTGTTTGGCAAAGTATGCTTTCCTTCTAGGTGCGAAACATGCCCCTAGGCCGGTGGGGCCAATAAAAAGCGTTCGCTAGGCGAAGGATGTCTGGAAAAATAATTTCGGGCCTGAGAAGGTTAGGTCTTCTTCTCAGGTATCTGGGCTTTCTGGGTGATCTCTTGAACTACGCCAACCGCGATCGTGCTACCCATGTCGCGAATTGCGAAGCGGCCAAGTTGCGGAATGTCGGAGTATGCTTCTACGGCTAGTGGGCGGAGCGGTTTTATCTTCACTAGGGCGGCGTCGCCAGTCTTGAGGAAGTCAGGTTTTTCCTGCGTGACCTGGCCTGAGCGTGCATCTATCTTTTGCAGTAGTTCTGTTAGGGTGGCTGAGGTGGTTGCGGTGTGGGCGTGGAGCACGGGCGTGTAGCCGGCTGCAATGGCGGTTGGGTGGAATACTACGATGATTCGGCCAATGAACTCGGCTGCGACCGTTGGCGGCTTGTCAGTATGTCCCGCCACGTCGCCTCTGTGTATGTCGGTCTTTCCTATGCCCCTTACGTTGAAGCCTATGTTGTCTCCAGGAAGCGCCTGCGGAATCTTTGTGTGGTGGGTTTCAATGTCCTTGCATTCGCCTCTGGCGTTTGCCGGCATGAAGACGATGCTATCGCCAACCTTCATAGTCCCTGTTTCGACTCGGCCCACGGGGACAGTTCCTATTCCCGTAATTGAGTAGACGTCCTGAACGGGGATTCTTAGGGGTTTGTCGGTTGGTTTAACTGGTTCCGTGAAGCTGTTCAATACTTCGATCATTGTTGGGCCCTTGTACCAGGCCATCTTTGCTGATTTCTTAACAAGGTTATCGCCTAGCCAACCTGAGATGGGGACGAATTGAATTTTCGAGGTATCATACCCGACAACTTTCAAGAGGGCTTCCATTTCCTTCTTGCACTCATTATACCTCTCCTCCGCATAGTTTGTTGACGCGTCGTCCATCTTGTTAATAGCGACGGCCAGTTGGGCGACGCCTAACGTTCGGGCTAGGTATGCGTGTTCTCGGGTTTGGCCTCCAGGGCCGACGCCGACCTCGAACTCGCCCTTCTTCGAGGATACTACGAGTATTGCCGCGTCAGCTTGGCTTGTGCCCGTAATCATGTTCTTGATGAAGTCCCGATGGCCAGGCGCGTCGATGATGGTGAAGAAGACCTTGTCGGTTTCGAACTTCTCAAACCTAAGGTCAATCGTAACACCACGTTCTCTCTCTTCCTTGAGCGTGTCGAGGACCCATGCGAACTTGAAAGTCTCCCCAGCTCCAAGCTTGGTCGATTCGTCAGCATACTTGGCAATGGTCTTCTCGTCCACGTTCCCTGTATCGAAGAGTAGGTGGCCTGTCATCGTGCTCTTTCCATGGTCTACATGGCCAATGATGATCAGGTTCAAATGCGGCTTCTTCGCTGCAGACATATTTCATCTTTCCAATTTGTCTGATGATTTGCTAGTCAACATTGACACCCGTATTTAAGGGTTAGAACTTTGCGAAAGACGAAAAGTGTCCGGCGTAGGAAAATATTTCAAGGAATTTGCTTAACGCGAGGCTAAAGCTACTCGTTCCATTTCGTCTCGCTTCCTGACTGCGAAACTCCTGTTGTCGCGTTGGGCCGCGTACGATATCTCCTCAGCCAGGCATTCATCAATCGTCCTAGGGTTGCTATAGGCCGCTTGGCGCGCTCCGTCTGTCATGAAGCGTAAGGACATGTCGATTCTCCTGAGTGGGGCTATGTCAACTGAGATGGGGTAGACGATTCCACCGTAAGCTATTCGCGTGACATCTTCCGCTGGAGCTGTGTTCTCGACCGCCTTTACCAAAACCTCGACAGGGTTCTTTCCCGTCTTTAGGCCGATGATCTCAAAGGCGTTCCGAACAATGCTAATTGCCTTAGTCTTCTTCCCACCTACCCTACCGGGACGCATCATATTGTTAACGAGGCGTTCCACGATGTTGAGGGCTGACTTACGAAAACGCTTGTGTTCATGTCTCCCCCCGCTGTGAGGGAAGAGAATGGGTTTCACAGAGAGATACTTCTCGAGGCCCGGGTCTAGAACTTCGACGTTATCAACACCCCATTTCTCGAAGATCCTGATCTCGGGCGGCTTACGACTCATGGGGCAGACCTGATTTGCACTGAATTTTTGGTAGGCTACACGGTCCGCCGTATTAAGCGTTGACTTCACCCAATGGCTTCGGCCGCAGATTCTAAGCTCCCGCGAATTTAATGAGAATTTTTGTACAGATAATCTTTGGTAGCGTCGAATAAAGAGACTACCGTGTATCTTGGGGTGAGCTCTTCATTATGTATGGCGATGGCAGCATCCCCGATGAATTGGCATTCCACGCCTAAGCGGTTTCTCCACAACCTCCTACACCCTGTTATCCCATCAGCGCCTTGGCGCTCGCCTTACGACTGCTCTCTTCCGAGCCTCATCGGGTTCGACGATGAAGAGATGAATCCTTCCCTTCAGAAGGATTCTCCCCTGCGCTGGCCCGGTGGGGCAGAGTCTCATCGTTGGCCTTGGAGGCCTACTACGGTTAGGAGATGACTCTCCCTCGGGTTAACGGGTCCCCGCGTATAGCCGATTTCGGGTCACAGGGAACGGCTGGCTCCCCGATCCTCCTGCCATCGCCGATTGATTCTCACCTTGGTTGTCATATAAAGACGGCAGTGATAGTGCCGTGTTCTTCGGTTTCAAGCTGTGATAGTTTCAAGCATTACGCAGGCTTCACAAAGCTGGTGTGGGGTTGGGTCACCGCATTTTTCGCATTGACGCAATTCCGTGATTTGGGTTGTCTCGGTCAATGTATCGCGCAGTCTTTCGGCGGCTCTTTGCAACGTAAACTTGCTTCCGGGGTGCTTTTGCTCCAGCTGGTTCAGGAAAGCTCGGATGTCGTTTCTTAGGGCCTCATGTCCATGTGGGCATTCGATGCTCTGAAATTCCAGTCGGTTCAGGTAGGCGTAGAGAACTATCTCTTTCTCGGGGATGTCTGAGAGAGGTTTGATGCGTGGTAGGAACTTCCCTCTTGAGTCTTTGAGAAATGGGCCTGAGCGCACGATCCTCATGGGGTCGCCATGCAACATGTTGAGGAGTACTGTCTGCACTTCATCATCCAAGTTATGTGCGGTCGCGATTTTTGTGGCTCCAATCTTGGCTGCAACCTTGTTGATTGCCTTTCGCCGAAATACGCCACAATATGCGCAAGGCGTTTGCCCTAACTTCAACCCAGCGATCTCATCGGTCGTAACGCCAAAAAGTTCACGGTACGAGACTACTACTTGTTCGACGCCCAGCCGGCTGCAGGCTCTGCGAGCAAGTTCGAGCGCCTCATCCCTATACCCATCGATGCCTTCGTCCACGCAAACCGCGGTGAGGCGGCTCTTGGGAAACCGGTCTTCCAACCTTACAAGAACGTTGAGCAGTGTTAAACTGTCCTTTCCGCCGGAAACGGCGACCGCGACATGGTCGTCGTAGTCAAGCATTTGATGGCATGTGATAGTTTTGCGCACTTTTTCCTCTAGGGCGTGACGAAAACACTTGGAGCAGAAGGAGACGCCTTCATACTCCCTCGTGTAAACTGCATTCCCTGAGCAATAGGTGCAAGTTGCAGTATCCACAGCCTTAGTACCTCAGGAAACCAAACCTGAGAAGCGACAAACCCACATTCAAGAAGAGAAGTGTGTAGGCAGCGAGATTTGCTGCTGCGCGAATCTGTTTCGTTTTCGTAATTCCAAATACGTTCAGAGATGTTTCAAGGAATTTGTCTCCATCAAACGGGTACATTGGAAGCATGTTGATCAATGCGACGCTGATGAGGACAACGGAAAGCCAGAACTCGGCGTGCAAGAGGACTGGGGGGAATTCACTTGACCAGCCTTGGACCTTAGGGTTGTAAACAACGTTATCCGTCAACCCGCCTATTCCAATTATGGCGTGACTTGAGTTGGTCTGATCCACTCCCGTCTTGACGGTGAAAGTTCCGCGTGGAGTGCCGACTGCAATTTCGTCCCCTGGGATTACTCCTGCCATGTATTGGCGCAGGTCGTTGATGCCAGTGATCTTTGTTCCATTTATGCTCGTTACAATATCCCCTGCCTGAAGGCCGGAAGAATGTGCGGGTAGGTTCGAGGGGACTGAGCCGATTGCGACGCCGGTTGTAGTTACCGTGTAGAATGGGGCGATTGTGGCCGAGAAATTGAACAGCAAAAAGATGCAGAGCACTCCGAGCACGGCGTTTGTGAACGAGCCTGCCGCGAAGACCCTAAGCTTAGTTGAATTCCTTGCATGCGTCAGCTTCTCTTCGTCCGGTTCAACGAAACCGCCCATCAATACGTGGCCAAAGAAAGCTCCGGTGGATTTGAGTGGAACGTGGTCGGCGAGGCTGGCAATTCCATGGGAGAGTTCATGTGTTACCACAACAACCGACAAGGCTAGAACGATGTATGGGAAGGTTTCGAAACTTACCCCAACTCCCGGAAGCGGAATTATGGGCTGGATGGAGACAGCTTGTTGGGTTCGGAAGAACAAGTTTAGCAGATTGGTCGCAAGTTGGTAGAATATGAATACCATCGCACCGATGACGGTTACGATGCCGATGTTCCAAAATGTTCTCCAGACCGCGGGCTTTGAGTTCGAGATCCTTTCAATCAGTCTGTTCAGCCGTGTCGTTCGGTAAATTATGTAGAACGGGAGCCCGGAAACGCCGAACCTCTCAGCCCTAAACGCCCACCACGCAATGCATATGAGGACCCAGATTGCGAGATAGACTACTAAGACAGAGAAAAATGGGTCCATTCGAAATCTTCGGCAGTGAAATTAGGGTGCTCAACTAAAACCTTTCTGGGACACAAGATGCCCCGAAGCATAGTTCTCTCGACCTGCGGAAACATTCGAGAAGCCCACGAAATAGCTGGAGACTTGGTTCATAGGCGACTAGCCGCATGCGTGAACATTGCCCCCGTCATTTCATGCTATAGGTGGAAAGGGAAGGTCATGAAAGAACGCGAATGGCTCCTGATAATCAAAACCGACTCAAAGATTTTCTCAAAATTGAGGCGACGAATTCTCGCGCTACACAGCTATGAGGTGCCTGAGATAGTCTCTCTCAAAATCGACCGCGGGTCCCGACCCTACCTCGCATGGATGGACAGAGAGCTACTCAGCGAAGTTTAGTTCCGCAAATGGAATTCGAGTACTTTTTGGAATTTTCATCCTTGCTTTGAGAAATTCGGGGAACACTTAATAGGCCGCCCAAATATTCGCCGACCTTCAGTTGGGAAAAAAACATTGACGCCAGAAGAAGAAGACAAAGTAGTCGAAGCACTCGAAGAGCTAAGAATAAACTATAACCTACGGCAATGGCGCGTCTGTTCACTGATTTGTGATTCCCTGGCGGACAAATTTCGCTCGGTCGCTAAGACTGAGAATAAGTAATTCGAAGGAACTCTCCTAGAGTTCTTTTAGCCTCTTGTGGAATTCTACGAGGGCTCTAGTTTTCTCTTCAGCCTCGTTAAGCGTAAAGATTTTCATGCCCTCGTCAAACTTTTCGAAGAGTATTATCTTCTCTTTGATTAGGGGCTCGACAATACGGGCAATTGTTGATGGCGATAGGCCAAGAAGGTTTGCTAGGAGTGCCTGGTTGAAGACGCGTTGCGTTCCCGCGTTGTCTAGGAAATATTCCAGTAGCCTGACCTGTGCTTTGGATTGAAAAACGTCGCTTAACTTCAAGTGGCAAGCCGCCTAGCCTGGTAGCACGCGGGTCCCAACATGCTCATTCCTTAGGGCTCGGATTACGTTTGCTGTTGTCCGTCCGTCCAGGATTATGGTCGGTATCTTTGATCGAGCTATGATTCGGATGGCGAGTGGGTCCATGAGTTCATAGGCTCCGGCTGTGATGTCGGCTTTCGAGAGGATTTCTATTAGCTTGCTGACCGATACTTCGTCCAGCTTCTTTGCTTTCTTGTCCTTGCTCGGGTCGGATGTGAAGACTCCTTCAACGTCAGTTGCATTTACGAAAAGCTCGGCGCCGACGGTTTCTGCTGCGATTGCGGCAACGGCGTTGGTTGAATGGCCTGGTGTGAGACCGCCCATGGCCACGATTTTTCCTGACCCAAAATAATGTTTCAAGTCCCCAATGCTGACAGGGATTTCTGGGAAAGCGTAATCTCCCAATCCGTCAACTAACAGCCGTGCGTTCAACCTACTCACCAGGATGCCTATCTGATCACAAAGCGACTCAGTGACACCCATGGTCCGAGCGGCTTTGATGTATGTGCGGGCGACGCCGCCACCACCAGTCACAACCACAAAATGGTACTCGCCTGCAAGTTCCTTGAGTAACTTCACGTATTCTTCGACGAGAAGCTTCCCAGATCCGCCTGGGAAGGCGAAACCGCCAAGCTTCAGCACCGCTTTCAAAAACAAACGCCTTAGCTGATAGTATGTCCCGAGTGTTATTTGATTTCTGAAACCATGCCCCTCCGAACCAACCTATATAAAATCCGGAACGTTACCCATGCGCAACGGTCCTTCCATTGTCGACGACTTCGGATTCAGTGTCGCGCTTTAGGCTGAAACGGACATTGGAAATGCTAGCCTCCAAGGAGGGTCGTGGAACCGAACTCATAAGCCTCTATGTCCCGCCAAGCCGGAGAATTCACGAAGTGATGGCTAACCTCCGTGAGGAGTACGGGACCGCTTCGAACATCAAATCGCGTACGACGCGAAAGAACGTTTTGGAAGCCATTGAGAGGGTGCAGCAAAGGCTTAAGCTTTTCAAAGAGCCCCCAAAGAATGGTTTAGTCATTTTCTGTGGGGCAATCCCACACGGCGGACCCGGGACGGAGAAGATGGAAACCTACGTTCTCGAACCACCCGAACCAATCAACATATACTTCTACCGGTGTGACGCGAAGTTTCACCTTGAACCATTACTGGAGATGGCTACCGAGCGGGACGCGTTTGGCGTCATAGTGATTGATTCTACTGAAGCAGTCGTAGCTACTGTCCGAGGCCAAAGGATGGAGGTCTTGCGGGAATTCACGTCGGGCATACCTGGTAAGCATAGAGCCGGTGGGCAATCGGCCAGGCGTTTTGAGCGAATCCGCGAGCAGGCTATGAACGACTACTTCAAAAGGGTTGCGGCCCACTCATACGAGCTACTCGGCAAGGTTCAGGGATTGAAAGGCCTGATCATAGGCGGCCCTGGGCCAACGAAGCATGACTTCGTGGAAGGGGATTACCTGAATTACATGTTGAAGGAGAAGATCATGGCCGCCGTTGATACGTCCTACGTAGGGGAGCAGGGCGTCGAAGAAATAATCTCCAAAAGCCAAGACGTCCTGAAAGGCGTCAGGTACTTAGAGGAGAAACGTCTCGTCCAGAAATTCCTGTATGAAATCGGCCATGAAACGGGCCTGGGCGTTTACGGAGAGACTCAGGTCAGAAAATTCTTGACCGCGGGCATAATCGATCTTCTGCTTGTTTCCGAGAAGATGAACATACTCCACCTGTACACGAAGTGCAAGAACTGCGGCGCCTCTGAGGACTCCCTTATTCCGCAAGCTAACCTAGTCAAGTTCGAACAGGACCTCATAGCCACTCCCTGCAAGAAATGCAACGCATCCGCTCTCTTCATCGAGAACACGACGGATCTGGTAGACGAGTTGGTGGAAATCGCGGAGAAACAAAACGCCAACATCGCAGTTATATCTACGGAAACTGATGAGGGTGTAATGCTGAAGGATTCGTTCGGCGGAATCGCCGCGATCCTGCGCTATAGGGCCTCTTAGGCGAAATGAATAGATGGGAAATCTCGCCTTAACCGCAAGACTTCCTTCTTGATCCTAGCGGGGTCCTCGTTTCTGATCCATACCCGAGCAATCAGTTCAGCTATTTGTTCCATTTCGCCTTCCCGCATCCCACGCCTCGTCTCCTCACTCGTTCCAATCCTAACTGCTATGTCGACGATCATGTTTGCTTCCTCGAGTCTCCGCGCCAGGCGAAAGCCCTCATCCTCGGATGGGACGTCGACTATGACCTGGTGAGATTGGGTGAACCCAGCTTCCTTCCCAAGCAACTTGACCCCATGCTGGTCCAGTGCCTCTGCGAGGGTTTTGCTGTTGCGCACGACCTGCTGAGCATACCGTTTGCCGAACCTTTTCATTTCGTAGAGGGCAACTTGAAGTGCCGCGATGCGGTTCCAGTGGGCGTTATCGACGATGGCGGGATGAACTTCCTTCCTTAGGCTCTCCTCATAGGCGTTTGAGAGTATGATTCCCCCTTGTGGGCCGAAGAAACTCTTGTGCGTAGAACCAATCAACACAGCTGCGCCTTCCCTCAGTGGGTCTTGGAATTGGCCTCCAGCGATTAAGCCCAACACGTGTGAACCGTCAAACAGAACCTTTGCGCCAACTTGCTCGCAAACACCAGCCAGCGCTCGGACGGGGTGTGGAAAGAGAATTAGGCTTGCCCCGAAAACTACGACGCTTGGCCGTTCCCGCTCGATGAGCGCCTTTGCCTGTTCGGTGTGAATGTTGAACACTCTTCTGTTGAAAGGAAATTCGAGGACCTGGAGCCCGTAAATTTTCGGGTACCCATCCTGAGAGATGCCCGGGTACCCGCCGTTTCCCGGGCCGACTGTAATTATTTTGTCTCCACGCTTTGCCAATGCGGTTAGGGCGATCATGTCGGCGGAATGGCCTGAAAGAGGCCTCACATCCGCGTACTTGGCACGGAAGATTTCTTTCGCTAATGTCTCAGTCTCGGTCTGGATTTGATCAATGTACTTTGTTCCCATGTAGAATCGTTCGGGCGACGTGTACCGATTGGCGAGGTCGCAGCTGAGCATTCCGCGCACTGCTGGGCTGGACATGTTTTCCGAGGGAAGAAGGTTCAGGCATTGGCCTAGCCGCCAAGCTTCATGCTGGTGTAGCAGTTTCCTCAGGGAGGGCGGGATTTTTGCTTTCTTTTCCTTAGTCTGACGTTTCAATGGAAGATCAATAACCAGGTAAGTTACTGAGCGGTCCAAAATGGGATTTGGTGTTGGCTGAGAAGCAGGGCTAACATGCCATCTGATTGGTAGGGATTGACGAGTAGGTGCCTGATTGTGTTTCGGGGCGGTTCAAGCTCAGACTCTAGGCATCCGTCGGCATAAGCCCTCACATGCCACTCCAGATCAAACCGTAGGCTGCGGATATAGCCGAAGACCTGCCCTTTCTTCCAAATTTGGAATATTCCAGCGCTAGTAAAGCCATCCGCAAGTAGCGTCTGACGAAGTCTTTCAACAAGTGAAGGATGAATTGAGAGCATTTGGTCCACTGGTCGATGCGGTATGTTCGACGGTTATACGCGTCTGCCCCGGCGACCGCCGGGCCTGCGTGTACCATCATGTGGAACCGGGGTAACGTCCTCGATTCGGCCGATCCTGAAACCTGTTCGCGCGAGCATTCTGATTGCAGCTTGAGCTCCTGGGCCTGGGGTTCTCGCTTTGTGGCCGCCTGGGGCCCTGACTCTGATGTGAAGGGATGTGATTCCTCTGTCCTTAGCCACACGGGCTGCTGCCGCGGCAGCTTGCATCGCAGCGTAAGGCGACCCTTGAAGCCGGTCCGCCTTTACGTGCTGTCCCCCGGCGCTACGAGAGATGGTTTCAGCACCGCTGAGGTCCGTTATGTGAACCATGGTATTGTTGAACGAGGAATAGATATTCGCTATACCCCAGCGCTGAGGTACTTTCTTCTCCGACAGTCGTCACACATCCAAGTGAATATTCGGGCTGGTCAACCCAGTTCGCCATATTTAACTTTCCTAGGGCTTAGACTAATCGAAACTGAGCCGGATGTCCTTCCTATGAAGAGTTTGCGAATTCGACCCGCATCGGCAACGGACCTTCAGGTCATTTGCCTAATTGAGGATAATTCCTTCTCCGACCCATATCCCAGCCACCTACTCAAACGACTGCTAGATGAAATTGGAAACAATTTCCTAGTGGCGGAAAATGGGAATGGCGCACTGGTCGGGTACTGCGTCTCCTCGATAGAGGGGAGGCTAGCCCACTTGATTTCAATCGCGGTTCTCACCGAGGGCCGCAGAAAAGGCGTAGCGACAGCTCTACTCAAGAACCTCATAGAATACCTAGAGGCACACCGGGTAGAAGAGCTCTGGCTTGAAGTAAAACAGGATAACAAAGAGGCCATCAAACTTTACGAGAAGTTCGACTTTGCAAGTATGATGGTTCTGGAGAATTATTACTCAGACGGTTCGGCAGCACTGCGGATGCGAATGAGCTTCAAGAAACAGGTCGTGAAGGTTGGGCACAAGCAAGGGTGATGGCCGAGTGAAATCTCAATTCTACCTACTCGATGATAACGAGGTTGAGTGGGAAGGGAAACCCTGCATCAGGTTTTGGGGCGTGGACGAGAAGGGCGCTAGAATTTGCTTACTCAGCAACCTGATAATGCCTTACGGCTACTTTCTACCAAACCAGCAAGACAACCTCGAGACAATTAGGCAGAAGGTCCTCGAGGACAAGAAGCATTTTCCGAAAATAATTAGCATATCAATCGAAACAAAAAAGCATCTTGGCCAAGAATGCAAAGTGCTGAAGATAACCTGCGCTACGTCCGACGTGCGATCAGGCTACTCGAAAGAGTTGCAGAAGCTAGTAGGCAAGGGCGAGGGCTTTGAGAACGACCTAAGGCTCCCAGTCCGCTACATGGCCGACCTGATGTTGACCCCGTGCGGTTGGAACGAATGCGAAACCGACAAAATAAAGCTCGATGGGGCTGAAGGGTACGATGCTTACGTCGCGTCTACAGCGCCCAAGAGCGTTGCCGACGATACTGTTCCAACCCTTCGAATCCTTGCTTTCTACACGCTCACGGTGGGGCAGAAAGGTTCAGCGAAGCCTGAGAGCGACCCCATTCGAGCGATAGCCCTAGCGACAACCTCAGGAATATCGGCAACTCTTGTTTCCGAAAAGGACGATGTAAAGGTCCTGAAAGATTTCGTCGAATTCGTAAAGGGCTACGACCCAGATATCATCGTCGGCTTCCAGACCAACACCCAAGATTGGCTGTACCTGATCCAACGATCAAAGGCCGTCAAATTCAAGTTGGCGGTGGGACGGGACTCGAGTGAACCGCATACCAGCGTCCACGGCCACGTTTCAGTGACTGGCAGAGCAAACCTAGACCTCTTCGACGTGGCAAGGGGTATCTCTGAAGTCAAAGTGAAGACGCTCGAAAACGTTGCCAAATTTCTTCAACTTGATTCTGCTGGAAAGTTCACAACGTTCGAAGAATGGGACAGGTCTTCGTTATGGGCTGAGGAGTCCGGAAGGAGAAAACTGATCGAAAACGCAAGCATGTCGGCCAAGGCTTCGTTAGAGCTGGCGAGAGAAACAATGAATTTTCCGATGCAACTTTCCGCCCTAACAGGGTTGCCGCTCGACCAGGTGATGGCTGCGGCGACTGGGTTTCGTGTCGACTCGTATTTGATTCGCAAGGCCCATCAAATAGGAGAGCTGGTTCCGGGGAGGAATGAGCAACCATACTTCACGTATAGGGGTGCAATTGTGCTTGAGCCCAAGACTGGGTTGCATGACGACGTTGCGGTACTTGACTTCGCCTCCATGTACCCCACCCTCATGGAAAAGTACAACCTCTCACCAGATACCTTCATCAAACCAGGCGAAAGCGTTCCTGAAGACTCAGTGTTCATCATTCCTGAAGTGAACCACCGGTTCAAGAGAAAACCGGACGGCTTGTACAAAACTGTACTCGCCACGCTCATTCACGAGCGGTCGTCAATCAAGGCCTTGCTGAAAAAAGCGAGTCCCAAGTCGACTCGCTATAAGGTCCTGAAGGAACGTGAAAGGGCTCTGAAGGTGATAACGAACGCGTGCTACGGTTACGCGGGGTGGGCAGGCGCGCGGTGGTATGTCCGGGAGGTTGCAGAATCCGCCGCCGCCCTGGGGCGAGAGACGATTACCAAAACCATAACGAAAGCAAAATCCCTCGGGCTCTCAATAATCTACGGCGACACTGACTCACTCTTCGTCAAGAATGAGCGCGCGAAGGTCAAGCAGCTCCTCGATTGGGTTGAAGATGAGCTCGGACTGGAAATCAGGGTTGAACGAGAATACCGCCGGGTCTTGTTCACGGAGGCGATGAAGCGGTATGCAGGCCTTCTCCCAGATGATTCCTTAGACATAGTCGGGTTAGAGGTTGTTCGCGGCGATTGGTCTGATATTGCGCGCCAAGTCCAAGAAGAAGTGTTGGGGAAGATCCTACGTGATCAATCTCCAGAGGAAGCTGTTGAGGCAGTCAAGGCGACTATACGCAAACTGCAAAAGGGGAAAGTGCCGCTCGCTGACCTTACGATTCGGAAAACGTTGACCAAACCCATTGAAGAGTACGTTGTGAGAACGCCCCACGTTGAGGTTGCTAAGCGATTGATGAAGGAGGGTTGGACCCTAACGGTTGGCGATAAGGTCGCTTATGTGATCACGAAGGGGCCTGGAAAGCTTTTCCAGAAGGCCAAACCTTCAAGCCAAGTGAAACCTGAAGACGTTGACAGAGAGTACTACTTGGAGAACCAGGTGAAGCCTGCCGCGATGCGGATCTTAGAACGGTTCGGTGTAAGCGAAGGGCAGTTGGAAATCTAGGCAGTTGGCGGGCCAGCGACTTCGGGGAGGGTCATGATCCTAATTGAGGCGGGCCTACGTGCTAGGTCCGCGATCCGGTCTCCCACAAGTAATTTGATGCCTCGCTCCTCAGCCAAATCTACCAACCTTTGAGTGACCACTCCGTCGAAGACGATGGTATCAACCCCTTGGTAGTCAGCGAGTTTGCCTGCAAGTTCGCTTACGGGTAACTTGGCAATCTCATTCAGGTTCTGGTCGAGCAACACCCCTTCCAGGGAGCCCCTGAGTTCGCGGGCTTTGACTACAACGTTTTGAGGCAGCTGCGCGGGAGGTGGTCGCGTTGGAACATGAACTGGTTCTGGGGGGCGTGTCCCTGGGGGCCTTGCGGTTTCAACTGGCACTTTCTCGCGCAGGGCCTTCAGGATTTCTTTCGGCACTAGGTCTTCGACTTCCTTACCCAGAGGAGCCCGTGCAACATAATCCACCGGAGCAACCTGCATCAATTCCTTCAAAATCAGGTCCCCGCCCCTGTCCCCATCGAGGAAGGCAGTCGTTTCCTTAGTTTTCGCTAGGTCCATTATAGTCCGGGGAATCTTCGTCCCTTCAATCGCTACTGCGTTTCTAATTCCACATCGGAGAAGGTTGACGATGTCAGCCCTGCCTTCAACGAAAATTACGGCTGCACTGGTGGAAACGTCTGGACCTGCGGGAAGATGATCCGCCCCATACTCGGCAACGTCTGACGAGCGGATTACGCCTGATACGTCCTTGACCATCTCGTCTGTACTTGGTGAGTCTTCAATGACCCAAGTGCGGAGAATGTCCTTCGCCTTGTCCAGAATCACCTTACGTTTTTCTTCTCTGATGTCGGCGACCTTGTCCAATGTAACTTTGGCGATGCATGGGCCTATGCGGTCCACGCTTTGTACAGCGGCTGCGATAATGGCTGTCGAGGTCTTGTCAAGGCTCGACGGGATGGTGATTGCTCCAAATGTTTTATCCTGTTTGGATTCCAATTGAATTTCTATGCGTCCGATTCGACCGGATTTTTGAAGCTCGCGTAGATCCAGGTCCGGACCAAACAATCCTTCTGTTTGACCGAATATGGCGCCTATCACGTCAGGCTTCTCTACGACGCCCTCCACTTCGAAACGGGCGACGATCATATACTTGGTCGTAGGTGCATATTGTGAATTTGCTCCCAATTATGATTGAACCTCCTAATTTGCTCATGTTTGCTTCGGTATACAGAGGAAGCGAAGCGTAAGTAACTGACATGAGCATCCAAAACGTACCTTTCGAAGTACCCCATATAAATGCTATGCACAGGCAGATTCGGAATCACTGGACCGGTATTGCTCGGGAGACATCTCTCATTCAGGCCCTCGTTCTCTTTCAGAACTTTTCCTCAACTAGGCCTGGCTTTCTTGCCCCGAATCGCTTGTTGCGGTATCGTTAACGATAGAATCGTTGGGATGAGAATTGTCAGGAAAAATGTGGCAGAGTCGAATTCAGGGACTACGGTTACGGCCGTGGGTAGTTGGACGCCGCTAGAGTGTTGTACGTCGTCGAAAAAGACGTTCATACGCCACCCCTCAGTCGTCGAACCCACCCCAACAGCGAAAACCAGCCTCTGGCCTGCAGAAACGTTTTGGTTGAGTGCGACATTGAAACTGTAAAGCGTTGGGGTTCCGGTGAGAACCTTGCCGCGCGCGTAGTCGAAGGCGTAACGGTAGTTTCCAACGGTCTGATTTTGTTGATTGAGAACTGCAATCCCTGCCCCTACACCAGAGAAGGATGGGGTAACGTCGTCGCTGGAGAGCCACACTGTGAATGTTGCGGTTCCGCCAAGCATTGTAGGTTCGGTTAGCGGCCCAGTCACCCAAGCAACGGATCCCACCCAGATAGTACCGAAGATCGTCGTAGCGTTTCGGATAGCCGCGGCGACTTCAAAGACTCTTGGAGTTGAACTTGAAGGGGCCGTCAAATTGGCTTCATCAACAACCGTGACAGAAGCGTTCTCGCTACGGTATGTCACAGCCTTCAAGTGAAAGTAAAATATGTCACCAGAGACGGGCGACTGGGCTGAAGCCAAACCTGTTGATGCCCCAAGAAATAGAATCACTATTGCAGTCAGTGAAATAGCATGCAGCCGCATGATACCTCAAAACATGCATGTTGAATTTACCTCTGCCTGCCAAGTCGTGCGGCTCCCCTGACACTGTGAACTAGCCGAACTTGGAACGAAGCTCAGAACTCTGGAAGTATGGAAAGAAAGTGAAAGACACGGGGAGTTCCGGATACAGCGCCAATCAATACTATAATCTAGTAATCAGCAAAAATGTATTACCGAGGGAACATCTTATCTCATCGTTCGTCGTTTCAGGCAGGAGGTTGCGCAATCGTGTCGCGAATTGGAATTAACGGTTTCGGAAGAATTGGCCGCTGCTTCTTCAGGGCTGCGACAGAGGCTGGCCTGGATATCGTCGCAGCAAACGATATCATGGATCCTAAGACGGCTGCTCACTTGCTCAAGTATGATTCAGTGTTCGGGAAATTTAGCCGAACCGTCAGCCTAGAGCCTGACGGTTTCAAGGTGGACGGAAAACCGGTGAAGATACTGTCCGTCAAGGATCCCGGCGAAATCCCTTGGACTAAGTACGGCGTCGAGATTGTGGTCGAATCCACAGGGCTGTTTACGAGTCGGGACATGGCTGTGAAGCATATGAGAGGCGGCGCCAAGAAAGTCCTGATATCCGCTCCTGCCAAAAATCCTGACATCACGATTGTCCCGGGAGTGAACTTGGATAAGTACGACCCGAAGAAGCATGACGTAGTCTCACTTGCATCCTGCACCACGAACTGTGTGACGCCAGTGGTCAAGGTGCTGAATGACTCGTGCACGATAAAGCATGGTTTTATGACCACTGCCCACGCGTACACGGGCGACCAACGACTCCACGACCTGCCACATAGCGATTTGAGGCGGGCGAGGGCAGCAGCGCTCTCAATAATTCCCACCTCCACAGGCGCTGCCATCGCGACAACTGAGGTCATCCCTGAGCTGAAGGGCAAGGTTGACGGCGTGGCGCTACGAGTACCTGTCCCTGACGGGTCCATTGTTGACTTCGTGGCTGAAGTCGGCCGTGACATCACCGTTGACTACGTGAACAAGGCATTCCAAAATGCGGCGAACGGTCCCATGCAGCATATCCTAGAATACTCTGAGGAGCCCCTAGTCTCCTCTGACATTATCGGGAACCCACACTCAGCCGTTTTCGATTCACTCTCAACCATGGTTCTCGACAATAGGTTGGTCAAAGTCTTCGCATGGTACGATAACGAGTGGGGCTACTCGAACAGGCTGGTTGACATGGTGCAAACCATGTCGAAATTTCTATAAGGTCTCCGATGGAAAATGAACTCGGTCTGAATGGTTTGGCGGCAGGTGCACTATTTTGCATTGCAGATTTCGCTCGATGCACTAAAACGCCGTGCACGAAATATCCGAACGGGGCAGGCGTTGACACGAAGAGAGGAGAGATGTTGTTATCAGTTGAGAAGCAGGATTCTAGGTTAAGCTGTTAACTAGGGTGGCACTGACAACTTCTGAGAATGCTTGACGCGTCTCCTCACGAGTAGGTATAATGCGATTCCGGCTATGACGACCACACCCAATGCTTCTTCTGTGATGCTTGTTGATTGTGTCGAGGCAGTTCGTGGTGGTTGAGGCATCTCAAGTGATGCTGAGGTGCTAGGATGCATTGTTGTGTAAGGTGTAAGGTTAACTTGCGTCGTGCTGGTGTTTTGAGGAGTTCCGCTCATTATGATGGTTGCAGTCGCGCCGTTGATATCCGCAGGTTTGCCCCATGCGACAAGGAATATGAAATATGCTGATGGGAGACTTTGGTTGAGGTCGAGTTTAGTGGCATCCCATTCCGCGAGTACACATCCATTCGACGCCAGATCCTCAACTCGGAGATGTTGTCCGCAAGGAATGTAGTTAAGGGTTTGGAAGATGTAAAAATCCATGGGCAGAGTTGAATGGAAGGTTATGTGGACTGGTCCTGTGAACGGTATGGGCGCCGCATCCACGCCACAGTAGGTCTCATTTGCAATTGGAAAAATCGTGGTTAGTGTCACGGTTGTCGTAGAAGTATCCGCCGGCCTAGAGTTCAGAATTGCCGGTGGAATTGCACATATTGAGACTAAGATTAGAATGCATGACAGAAGAATATTGAATTGCATTCAAGGTTTCCTCAGAAACTTGCTTCGCACTTTGCGCCTCCCGACGAAATATGGGTTTTCATATTCACGTCCGGTGGACTGAGGGCCGAAAAATACTACGGTCCTAAGACGGGAGTGGAATTTCGGTAGTTCTTCTATGCTGCGAACGTCCGATCGTGTCAATCCTCGGAGCTCGCGCCATAAGACCAGGTTCACGTGAATCTTCTGGTAGTATAATGTCCGGGCGAGACGCTTCGCTAGAAAGACGCCTTCGTGGTCGAAGTCCGTGAGAACTATCACCTTACTATATGGCTGCAGATCCTCAACGAAGCCTACCGGGTTTTTTCGGCTGCTCTGCAAGCAGAGGATTGTCCCAGGGATTCCTAGTTTGCGGAGGGATTCTCGATCGCGTGTTCCTTCGACTATGATGATGCCGCCTTGTTCAGACTCGTGGGTGACTCGTTGAATGAGTTTCTCTAACCGTTCAAGCCTTACTTCGGCGGGGGCACGCATTGCGGGTTGTTACCTTGTTATTTCCATCTGTTCCATTTTGTGAAGTAGTTCTGGACGTTTCTCGAATTCTTCTCGGACTGGTTCGAGGATTTTGATGAGGCCTTCCGCAACTGAGGTTTTCAGATCGAGTGGGTGAATCTTACCTTGGCGATATTCCGTTTCTAGATCCTTGTACGTGGTGAATGTTGCGGGGCCGCCGTACTTGCTCGGTCTATCCATTGTGACTGACTTGCCCCAAGGAAAGATGATGTGGCGAGCGATTTCGAGGACTGGGTTGTTCTCTGTTTCCTTTTGGGGGCAGTAGGCACCCTTGAGTTTGTGCGTGATTGTTTCTGGTTCGTCGTGGACGATTATTCCGCTTTCCGTGATGCTCTTTGACATCTTAGAGGAGATTTGGAAGCTGACCTCCCGATTTTCATCGAACTTGCCCGTGTCCATCCTTTTCGCCCCTGCTAGCCCTATGAGCAGAGGTGTGTGCAGGCTTGTTGGTTTCGGCCATCTTAGCTTGTCTGCGACATCGCGTGCTAAGGCGTGAGCTTTTCTCTGGTCTATTCCTGCGCATGCGACGTCTACCTGTAGTTCGAATATGTCGGCCGCCTGCATGCATGGGTAGAAGGTTGAGGCGGCTTCGAGGTCTTTGCTATCCATTTCCCTGCCCATAATTGGCAGCGCACGCCATACTCGGTTTACGTTGATGGACTTGCCGATTCGTACAACTCTTTCCCAGTATTCCCTTTTCCCCGCTAAATCAGACGCCCAAGAGTACGTGGCCACCGAAGGTGGGATTCCTATCGCGGTGAAGCATTGTTTGATGTATTCTCCGCAGGTTCGAATATTTTCCATCCGACCTCCTAGCTTGTTGTTTATCCAAGCATGCCAGTCGGCGAGGAATACGTTGAAATCGAAACCAGCCTCAATCAGGTCCATGATCTTCCTGCCGCACACGAGGCCCATCCCTATGTGCATCATCCCGCTTGACTCGAAGCCCCAGTAAGCGCGTGGGCGGTTCTTAGTCTCTAAAATCGTTCGTAGCTCTTCTCGTGTTATGATCTCTTCAGTGTCTCTAGCGACGAGGCCTAGTCGTGTTTCTACGTCCAAGCTTCTTCCCTCTCAAGTTCTAATTGTGTGGGCTGTGCTATTCTTCTTTCGTTGGAGGGGATTCGCCGCAGGGCCGGAACGATCCGACCCCTATCGCCCACGACACTAACACGCAAACTTCACCGGAGGGCATCGCCCCACTCAGTTGGCTCTCTCGGAGGTGGGCGGCTCTGGTGCCTCTCCAACGAACCTAATGTCTTTGCAACTGGAAGAGTTGGTCAAGGTCAAGCTCCATTGCGGTTACGGGGTCTTCTAGTTTCCAATTTTCGAGGACTTGTGGGTGAACCTCTCCTATTACTCCAACCCCTCGCTCGCCAATAAGAATGCTACCGACCCTACCTTCCAAGTAGCTTGGGTCAAGGGTTTGGTTCAATGTGAATTCGAACCCAAGGTTGAGCATGAGCGGTTCGAGGTAAGATTTCATCTCCGTAAAATTGGCTTTCGAGTGAGATGAGACGCAGGCCAACCTGCGGATATCTCTCGCCCGGTTCGGAACGGTCGGATCCCAGATTGTGCAGTCTCCGGCCTCAAACACTCTTTGAGGATACTCGACGTGGGTGTTGTTCGCTAGGAAGTCCATCAAGTCTGGCAGCAGCCAGGGGCGTAGGCATCTCATTGTCATAATCTTCGGGTTCGCAATCTCAACCACTTGGCCAGGTTGCTTGTTCATCTTCGTGAACAACTTTTCCTCGTTTGTCATCATGAACCCCAGCATCTCCTGGAACCCAAGTCCTACCATCAACTCCCTCACATTGTCCGAGAACTCTTCCATCGGTGAGAGGCCGCCGATTGTTAGGTCCGATGGCCATTTCGGCTCCATTTTGTTTAGGCCGTAAGCGATGGCCACATCTTCGAGTATGTCAACTGGATGTAGAATATCCAACCGGTAGCATGGGACACGAACGTTCAGTTGTTTCCCAGCCGAACCTGCCACATCATATCGTGCGCAGCGAAGAAGCGACACTATCTGGGGGCGGCTGAGCTCCAGGCCGATTAGACTTTTCAGGCTATCGATGGATAGTTTGATTCGTCTTTCGTTGAGGTCAGGTGTTTTCAGTGTCCGCACCTTACCGTACCTGTACTGGACTGCGGCTGGTGAGATTTTGGCTCCCCGGTCGGCGAGGGAGGTTGTGAGGATGGTGACGGCGTTCATTACGGTTTCTTCAGACGAACCTGTAACTTCGACGAGTACGTTCTTTGTGTCTGGTGTGAGCCGTCCTAGGTCGTTAGAGTTGATGATGGGCGGGAAGGAGAGCACCTTTTGTTTTGCATCAAGCAGGATGGGCATTTTTTCATGCTCCTTAAGGATGTGACCGTACTCTAGGCCCTTCGGGTGGGCTTCCAAGATTTCGCGGAGCGACATCGTCTTGTCTCCTTCGAGGGGCACGAATTCTACATCGTCCTGCCCCATCGCCCCGTAGCGCAGTGGAGGAGTAATCAAGTCAAAGTCGTAGAAACCGATCGATGATCTTCGGCGTTTCCTTCCATAACTCTGATCAAGCTTGTCTTGGAGGTGGATCAACCCGCGAATGATAACGTCGTTCAGTTTCGTGTGCCTGGCGACCACGCAAGCAATGAACGGCCTGATGTCCTTCAGTTCTTTGTCGACTTTGATTTGGACGGCAGGTTTCTCGGCGGGCACGTAGGTCTTAAGGCCGACTTCGATTCCCAGCAAACCTCTTAGAGCGCGGGCTATGCCCTCGGTGCTCCAAGTGTCCGGTCGGTTTGTATCCTTGTTCTCAAGTTGAAGTTCGGAGTCTTCTAGGATGGGTTCTGTTCGGCTTAGGCCGGAGAGTTCGCATTTGACCGTGTAGAGTATCTCGTTGAGTTGCTCGTGGCTTCGCGGCAGTTTCTTGCCGACTAACTGCTCCAGGTCGTCTATTCGGGTGAGTATGGTGACCATGTTAGAGGACCTTCTGCCTCCTCATCCATTCGAGGTCTTGGGCGAAGAGGAGGCGTATGTCATCGATTCCAGCACGCATCATGTACAGCCTGTCCACGCCTATGCCCCAGGCGATCACGGGCACTTTGATTCCTAATGGGAGTGTCAGTTCAGGCCTGAAGATTCCTGACCCGCCGAACTCAAGCCACCCATAACCTTCCTTGTAGGCTTGCAGCTCCACGCTTGGTTCGGTAAAGGGGAAGTAATCCGGCCTAAAACGGACTTTGTCCGCGCCCGCAATGTCTATGGCGAAGCGTTCGAGCACCCCCAAAAGGTCTCTTAGTGACAGGCCAGCGCCTACCACTATACCTTCAACTTGATTGAATTCTGTAAGGTGAGTGCGGTCTACTTGATCAGGCCTAAAGCATCTCACGAGTGAGAAATACTTCCCTGGTATCCGCAGCTCCTTGCTGACGAGGGTCCGGGCGCTTAGAGCGGTTCCTTGGCTTCTGAGTATCAGCTTCAGTGCTTCGTCGCGTGAGTAGGAGTACTTCCAACCAGTCGACCCCGTCTTCCAACCGTTTTCATGTGTTCTCGAAACGGGGTTCATGAAGCGTTCATTTTCTGCTAGACTCCCCCTTTCCTTCGTCTTGATGAAGTAAATGTCGTGAATTTCGCGTGCGGGATGGTCCTGTGGCATGAAGAGCGCGTCGCAGTTGAAGAACATCAATTCGACCGCGGGTCCGGTCATTTCCTTGAACCCAAGGTTGACGAGTTTATTCTTCAAGTTGTCAAGAAACAGCCGATATGGTTGTCTCTTCCCGGGCCAGGTCGGAGTGACTGAGGCCGCTATGTTGTATTTTCGAAACGTAGCGCTTTTCCATCGCTGGGACACGAGTAGCTCGGGGGTGAGGTCGCTCACTTCTACCGGGACAGTTATCCCTTCCTGAAGGGCTTTCCAACCTTGCGAGGTTAGTTCCGTGTAACGCTTAGTCTGCTTCCTGCTTATGACCAACTTTCGTCTCTTCAAAGTCTCAACGGTTTCGCGTAGAGGTTTTGGTAATTCCTCGAGTGCGGTCTCGGTTTTGGCTGATAGAATTTCCAGTGACTTTTCTAAATCGGTCTTGTCAGGTATGCCGGACGCTTTGAGTACTACTCTTTGAAGTTGAGTTGTGACCTCGCACCACCCAGCGACCTTAATCCATCCCAATGCGACGGAAGCGAGGTTCGCGGCTATATTGGCACGTCTCGCCGCCTGGTCAAGAGTTGCTTCGCCTCCTAGCTCAAGAACAGCATGATGAAGCCGTCTTTCGGGCAAACTTTGTTTTGCGTAGTTCATTCCCTCTTCTGTAAGCTTCAGGATTGTTCGTTCAGCTTCGGTCACTCGAACAAATTGCTTCTCTTGCAGAGTCGTTAAGGCTCGCGTGACTGCGGCACTACTCTGGTTAGTGTTTAGTACTAATTCTTCGAATGAGCAGTTGCCGCCGGAGGATTGTAGGCCACGCATTACCGCGGCTTCGTTTTCACGCATATCAAGCAAGAATTTGCGCTCCCATGGAGTTTGCGTGCCTGCCCCACGCGGCATTCAAGGAAATTAGTTCAGAGGACAACTGGAGTGCTGCGTTGAGGCCTGAAAACGCGGTCACCTGCAATCATACGCTCAACCTCGAAGCTTCGCAGCTATAGGCGGCTGGGTCTATAATAGATTGTTTACCACGAGTCTTTGGGGTTGAAGAGGAATTCCTCGAATCTGTCTTTGGCTTTCTCTCGCTTCGCTTGATGCTCTATGAGGAACTCCTCAACTCGTTCCGCGAGTGTGAGTTTGCATTCTCCGCACATGATGTTACCGGCGAGGCAGTTGTAGCGTAGGTCTTCAATTTCCGTGTCGTTCATGAATAGGAAGTAGTCGTAGGCAAAAACGGAGCAGATGTCAGGATTGGCGCCAAGCCGTTTCTGTTCCTCGATCGTGGCTCGTCCGCCTGTGAATGCGCTCATGACCTTCTTTTTCGCTTGTTGAGGATTATCTATCGTGAATATTGCAGTTTCAGGCATTGATGCAGACATTTTTCCGCCGCGCCCAAGTCCCGGCACGAAGCGGCAGTGAATTTGGGCGGGCTTGTAAAATCCTAACTTCGGTGCAACATCCCGGGTGATCCTCCAGTAAGGGTCTTGGTCGATAGCCGCCGGGATCAAGCACGGAACATTATGTCCCACTAGCTGCGACTCCAGGAAGGCTGGAACCGCCTGGATAGCCGGATAGAAGACCATTCCTATGTTCGTGCTCTCCCGAAAGCCGAACACCGCTTTGGCGGTTGAGAAAGTCACATGCTTAGCGATCTTAATCGCGAGGCTGTAAAGGGCGTCCATGTTCTTAGTGTCCAGTATGATTCGGGTTTTCTTGGGGTCGAAGCCTAGGGCGATCAGGTCGAGTGCGTTCTCAAATGCCCATTTCGCCGGTTCACTCATCGAGAACTCATCGTGTTGGAGGAACCGCTCGTCGTCTGTGATCTGGAAGTAGAGTTTGGCGCCGAACTTGTCTTGCAAGTACTTGGTGAAGATCCAGGGGACCAGGTGACCTATGTGGACCGGCCCAGAAGGGCCCCGCCCTGTGTAGAGTACGAATTTCTCTCCGGCTTCATATCTCTGCAGAATCCAATCCAAATCCCTGTGTGAGAAGAAAATTCTTCTAGCGAGTTGAGGGTGTAATTCGCCGGTGTGCTTCCTAATCGTGTCTAGGATTTCTGGGGTAAGGGGTTGGGTCCCAAATTCCCTTATCAGCTTATCATAATCGATTTTACCCGTAACTTCCCAAGGGGTGACCACCATTTCCTCGTTATTGACTGACACAGCTCAGGTTCTCCCGCTTTCAGAAACTACGCTCCGACTTAGTTGCTTCCCCACAATTAATGTGCGTATATCATAACGGACGAGTTGTATAAATCAAATAGCCGCTGCGGCAGAAATAGGGTAAACTTCTAGAAGCTCCATTGATGCCATGTTGCTAGGGAGTAGCTATGAGTGACGAGAAAGGCAACGTTTTGGCTAAAATGGACGCGGCAGCGGAAGAGGCAGAAAGAGACCTCGCATCCCTTGATCAAGGAGCGGTTGAAGCTTTAGCCGTCTGGTGGTTGAAATGGTACATGAAGGCCGGGCATAAGCGGCTTGGCCGGATAATGGTGAAGGTCGCAAAGAAGCAGTAAGCTTATCACCTGTACGAAAATTCACAGTCAAGCCTCCATAAGGAAGGTTTAGCTGCCGTTGAGCCAGCAAATCGAAATGTTCACAAAATCCGGGCGAATCCTTGCCGAGGTTCGAGAATTCGTGAAAACCCTTCCCGTGGCCGGCAGGAGCGTTCTGGAAGTGTGTGAGAAGGTAGAGGGAAAGATACAGAGCCTGGGGGCGGACTCAGCTTTTCCATGCAATGTCGGGATCAATGACGTGGCCGCCCACTATACTAGCCCGTGGGACGACACCAGCAAGATTCCGGAGGATTGTATAGTGAAGGTGGATTTCGGTGTAGCGCTCGATGGCTTCGTAACAGATACAGCGATAACGATGGCACTAGACCCAGCTTACGACTCTATGAAAGTCGCGGCTGAGGCTGCCCTCCAGGAGGCGCTTGCAGCTGTAGCCCCCGGGCGAAAGCTGTCGGAAATCGGTAGTGTGGTGGAACGCTGCATCGAGAGGTACGGTTTCAAGCCGATTAGAAACTTGACCGGCCACAAAATAGACCGCTACACGATACATGCAGGGAAGTCGGTTCCTAACGTTTCAGGGATGGAGTGCGGCCGCTTTGAGGTGGGCGAAGTCTATGCAATCGAGCCTTTTGTTACGTTGAAAAGTGCTGAGGGTGCTGTCCGCGATGGCGATTCCGCGTACATCTACCGTTTTGTTAAGGCAAAAGGTGCCAAAACAGATGAAGCCGTTAAACTTGCTGAGTTTGTTAGGGATACATACAAAACTCTACCTTTCGCGGCTCGTTGGGCGCATAATTCTTGGCGCGGTGCCAATTTCCAAGCGGCGTTTGGGGAACTAGTGAAGCGTCGGTGTATTGTTGGTTACCCTGTGCTCGTCGAAGCGAGCGGCCACGTTGTTGCTCAGGCGGAGCATACAATAATCGTGACTGAGAATGGTTGCCGAGTCTTAACTGCCTAGATTTTCTTGGGCTTAAGGTCATCAGCGTAGATGGAGTCAACGCGCATGCTGCCCTTGCACTGCTGGCATTGCCCAACTTCCTTAGTCACGTAGTCCCCGACGCTGAATGTCCTAACCACTTTGAATCCGCAGTTCGCGCAGAGCACGACGCTGAGTACTTTGGCGGCGATATGTTGTAGGACGACCATTCGACGGCGCATTTGCGTGATTGATGATATGGCGAGCACGGTGCCTACAGTTGCCATTATACCGTACACGAAGAACTGTGGGAATTGTCCAGCGTTATAGTAATCGAGGGCTTGTACCATTGCCCACATTGAAATTGCTAGGATCACCAATCCGAAGGCGATCAGTATGTACGCGTAGAATGTTGAAGGCTTGCCACTCATGTGTCGTCGCCTATGGTGCGATGCCGGCGGTATTGCCGATGCCAGCGATTATGACGAGTTCGCCTTCTTTAGTGCGTTCAACGATTAACCGCTTTATTCTCTCTAAGACAGTTTCAGCGGATTCAGCGATCTCCTTCTTCATGGTGGTGACTGCTTCCTGTATGCTTTGTTTGACTACGATGGCGTAGACGGGTATACCGAATTTCGTTGCTTCCTCTTCAATCTTGAACCGTTCTGTCCCAATGCCACCAATCGCAGCGCCGATTCCTTCGCTAACTTCCCCTGTCTTCTCTCCCTCCAGTTTCAACGCAGCATCAACCATGATTATCATTGATGCTTTTCCGTTGTTTTCTTCCAGGACCTGGCGGATGGCGTCACCAGGCTTTCCAACGTTCCCGCCTGGGCCCTCTGCCTTTAGCGCAATAACTCTCCGGCCTTCCAAAGTTGTCTCGGCCGCAACCATGTCCTTCTCAACTTTCCTAGCCTCGTGGCCGCGCATCAACCTCGACGCCACAAGCGCGCCAGCGCCGTCACCTATCGGGTGCCCTTCCGCGAAGGCCTTGGTCGCCCCTTGGTAAGCATCCGCCTCCATCATAATCAGTGGTAGGAAGGCCTGAAGCTGGAATATGACGAAGATGCTGAACGTCTTCTTGCCGAGCAGGTACAAATGCCGAACAACTTTGAACATGTAGTTCAGCGCCCAAGCTGCTTCGACTAGGTTCTCGAGATTGTTGACCTGTGAAGGATTCGCTTCGGGCGCAATTCTAGCCACATCCGATTTGAACTTCGACTCCCGAACGTCGAGCAGGTGATCGAACTTCCTGACCACACCAGATGGATCCATATTCACGGGCTCAATGAGGAATTGCTCAAGCAACGAATTCAATCGCGCTGTCGGGTCGTCCTTGGGTTTGCCTACGTCCCGAAGCACTTTTAGTGTGAGAGATTTCGCGTTGTCCCTCATGTTTTCAAGTTTTCTAACAGCCCCATCTATTTGCATTAGGGCAATTCGACTTTGAATTTGTTGACCAAACAACATGAAACCAAAGAACATAACGAAGAACAGAATGTTCACTAAATTGCTGACTCCGCCTGAGCCGAATAATCCGGTTTCGAGAATTATGGCGCCTAGTTGACCTAACAATAGGATTCCTCTAAGTTTCAAATCATAAGCCAAGCCACCCATGTAATAAACGTTCATTCATTTGACTCAGTGCTAATCAACCAAGTCACAAGAATAATGGAGTCGGCAGCGGTCCGGGGCTCGCATGGCCTTTCGGAACACACTACTACCCGAATCGCCTGAGAGATTCACTTCCGTGTTCGGAATGGGAACGGGTCCTAGCCCTCAGCTATGGCCGCCAACTCCAAACCAACTGCCCACCAGCGAATAATTAAACATAGAGCCTACAAGATGTTCTACGTATAGGTAGGTAACTTTGCGGGATGTCGCCATAATTGGGGTTGGGATGTCGCCGGTTACGGCAGGTTCGGGGAGAAGCCTGCCACAATTATTCGTCGAAGCCGCTACGGAAGCGATTGAAGATTCGGGGGTCGACAAAATTGACTCCATTTATGTCGGGAACATGATGTCTGGGTTTCTGCAGAACCAAGAGCATTTGGGCGCTTTGATGGTGACAGCACTCGGAAGGGAAGGCGTCCCAAGTTTCAAGGTGGAAGGTGCATGCGCCTCGGGTGGAGTTGCCGCTCATGCCGCCGTGAAGAGTGTAATGTCGGGGTTAGAAGACGTGGTCTTGGTCGGGGCGGTTGAGAAAATGTCGGGTTACTCGACACCTGAGGTGACATCGGGTCTTATGATGGCAGAGGACAAAGCCCGGGTTGGCGCTACGGGTATCACTTTCGTTGGCCTCAACGCCATGATTGCCCGAGAATACATGCGCAAGTACGATACACCACATGAGCTACTGGCTCAGTTTCCGGTCCTCTGCCACGAAAACGCCCTCAACAACCCTAAGGCTCAATTTCACAAGAACATCACTGTCGAAGATGTGCTCAAGTCCCCGTTAGTGGCGGACCCATTGAGGTTGTATGATTGCTCAGCGATCGGAGATGGCGCGGCCGCCCTTGTGTTAACGACTGTGGAGAAGGCGAAGGAATTCACGGATTTGCCAGTGAAGATCGCTGCCTCTGCCGTTGCGACTGATACGCTCAGCCTCTACCAACGCCAAGACTTGACTACCTTTGAGGCCTCAAGAAGAGCGGCCAAACGGGCGTACGAGGCGGCGGGTGTGAAGCCCAAAGAAATCGACCTCTTAGAGGTCCACGATGCCTTCTCAATTCTTGGAATTATGGCGTTGGAAGACTTGGGTTTTGCAACGAAAGGTTCTGGTACTCAACTCGTAAAGGATGGAGTCTGTGCGCGGGATGGGCCGATGCCCACAAACACATTCGGAGGGCTAAAGGCAAGAGGCCATCCTGTCGGTGCTAGTGGAATGTACCAAATCGCAGAACTCGCTCTCCAACTGTCAAAGAAAGCAGGAAAATGCCAAGTCCCCGAAGCCCACCTGGGAATGTCGCAGAGCGTGGGCGGAATTGGTGGCACGGCCGCGGTCCACATACTGCGAAGTGATTAAGGTATGGATGAAGGCATCAGAGGCTACAAGTGCGTGAACTGTACTTGGTCTGACTTCTTCGCAACTAAAGCGTGCCCACGTTGCCTGAGCGATATCAAAGAAGTATCATTCTCGGGGCAAGGCAAGGTTGCCACGTTCACTGTGATCAGGTATCCGCCGACAGGATTCGAGAAGGGAGCGCCATACGTTGTTGCGCTAATCGACCTTGACGGTGGTCCTAGGGTAATTGGCAGAATAACAGCGAGCCCAAACGAAGTTCGGGTCACCCAAATAGTGCACTACACGGGAACCGCTGAAGGCGCTTTGCAATTCAAGATCTGAGCTAAGCGAGACTTCTTACCGTCCACCATCCCGCCCGAGGGCCAACATAATAGGCAGAAAGAGTTTTTGCCCGATCTACAGACCGAACAGACCGGAGTTAGAGCAACAAACTGTAAACCTTTCAGTTAGCTGATACGCCAACAGAGAAACTGTAACCAAAGACAAAAAAAGACCGCATATGTCGCTGTGCAAGCAAGGGCTTCAGTGAGCTAATTGAACTCGAGCTTTCTCGGGGAAACCGCTGCAGTAATCACTTCAGTCCTTTGGACCGTTAGTTCATTGTTCTTCACCGCGGCCGGGAAACGAATAGGGTCGCTCAGCGTGAACGCGTACCGCACTGTGATAGCGGTGGGTCTGCTCCTCGTCACTCAATTTGTTTTGCTCGGGACCATTCTACCTTTGGCTAGCGGTCCCCAATGGTTCTGGTTAGGCGCGAGCGGCATAGTCGGGTTAGGTATTGGTGATTCGGGACTATTCGCCGCCTACGTAATACTTGGCCCACGCCGCTCCCTGCTGCTTATGGCTCTGGCTCCAATATTCGCGTCTCTGGGCGGATATGTCATGCTCGGTGAAACAATTCCAGCAGTCGCCGCAGTTGGCATCGCACTGACCTTGGGCGGTGTCGTGTTAGTCATCTTAGAACGTGATGAGCACTCCGGCGAAGCTCCTGTGTCAAAGAAGCTGAAGAGTTACGGCATTTTCTTTGGCCTTGTCGCTGCAATTGGCCAGGGAGTAGGGTTGGTTCTAGCGAAGAAAGGAATCGAACTCAACCCCGCGGCAACATTGAACCCAATATCTGCCACGCTAATGCGTATGATTCTAGGAGCCTGCTCCCTTTGGCTCGTCCTGATAGCTGCGGGAAGACTGCCCGAACTTCGAGGTGCCTTCAAGAGCAGGGAGGGAATGAGACAGACGCTTGCCGCTGCGGTTGTGGGACCTTTCCTGGGTGTGACGCTATCCATGGTTGCTGTAACCTATGCGGAAGTAGGTATCGCGCAGACCCTACTCTCACTAATGCCAGTCATAATTATCCCGGTGGTCTGGATTCTTTATAGGCAGAGGACAAGTTGGAGAGGGATTCTGGGCGCAATGATCGCAGTAATCGGCGTTGCAGTTCTCTTCCTAGTTTAGAAGGTCCGCACAATTCGATGTAGCGGATCAAATAATCATGTTACGTACTTTCTGAAACGTGACCTAAAGCATGATAGGGGTTCGGAGGTTGGAGGGTTGGTGGTAGTGCTTCCTTGAACCAGTCCGGTATGTATGGCCAACAGTCTCTGACAAGTTTCTGGAAGCTTCCGTCCACCACGTAGAACCCTGCCTTGTCGTCGTCGGCTCTAATCGCCCGCCCATACGCCTGGATGACCTCCATCATCGCCTGATTCTCATACCACCTCCTATGTCCAAGCCCCAACCGGCGGCTCGTTCGTCGATCGCTCAGGTCCGCGAAGGGAACTTTCAAAAGGATTTGAGCATCGCAGAGGTCGTACTTCCAATCTTGGCCTTCGTTGAAGGCGACGGAGACGAATACTTTTCCTCGGGAGCGCATCCACTCCTGCAGCTTCTCCTCCCGGTCACGGCTCGTGTGTACGATTAGACGGGGTTTAATGTCTGCGGGTAGATGCTCGACGAGGGCTCGTTGATGGCGATAGCTGTGGGAATGGATCGCGACTTTACCCTTTTCTTTACGAAGGATCTCCGTTATTGTCTTCACGGCTTGGGGCATGTTCTTGTCCCACTCTTGCTTTGACAGGGGGCCGACGGTTGCGTCGATTATTGGGCGGTTCTCGACGGGGAAGGTGCTTGGCGCTTGAAGAACGTAAATCTCGTCCTTCTCAAGAATCGTTGTAAGGCCTGTCAGCTCGACGAATTCTTCGGGGTCTAGGATGGTGGCCGAGGAGATTACATAGTACTCCGCTCGCTTCCAGATGAGTTGCTTCATGAACTCCTTCGCGAATACTGGTTGCAGGAGGAGTTGGTCGTTCCTGATCTGCCAAACCCATTCCGACCGCGAGTTCATGTAGAGGTAGTAGCTTGCGAGGTATCGCTCAATGAGATCCCTGTTCTCGGTTTGCACTACTGAGAGCCCTGAGGTCTCGGATTTCTGCTTTAGCTGTTCCAAGAGTCTGCTAAGCTTCGACTCCAGGCCTTCCAGGAATCTTCCAAGCTCAATGTCCGACCCCACCTCGCGAAGGGCGGGGAGTATTCCATCGTATACGTCGTACGGTATCGAGAAAGGGGATAGTCGGACTGAGATGTGGTTGAGGCATTGCTCTTCCAAGTTGTGCGCTTCGTCCAAAACCATTAGTGCTCTGGTCCCGAGGTAAGTTTCGCTTATGCCCTCAGTCTGGCCTTCCGAGATGAGGTAAGCGAGGCTCAGAAGGACGCTAGGCGCTTTCAACGCACGCATCTTCTGCATCCAGTACGGGCAGATGTCCAAGCGTTCGTTGCAGGGGTACTGCTCGGTCTCACATTTTCCAACATGCACACCCCTACTCGGGTTATAGTAGCATCGGTAATTCTGCCGGCCTTTGATCTCCACAAATCGCTTCTCCAATAATGGGTCCCGCATGATCTGATCGATTAATGCGAGCTGGGGTGTTGCGTAGAACGAGCGTGTGGCCGATGTGAAGGAAGCATTCACATAGGATTTCCCAGCGCCCGTCGGGGCTACGAGGAGTATGCACTTTATCCCAGAAGTGAACGCCTCGACCATCTTAGTGATGGTTTCCTTCTGGTGTTCGCGAAAGGTTCGGCTCGGAAATAAGTCTAGCACGTCCTGCGGAGTTAGCTGGTTTGGATTGATCTCTTTCAACTGGACGAATGGTTTACTCCTCGGGTCACATGTTGCGCATTCCGTGAGGCCGGCTGGGATGTAAGCTCCACAGTCCCGGCAGAAATCAACCATCATATGCACCTTACCTAACTGTGAATTCCGTTGGTTCCCTCTAACTTCAGTTGTTGTTCGCGAGGTACGGTTCTCAGTTAAATTGCTTGAGGGCTACAGGGGAGTCGATATCTACGGCAATCCGCAATGCCTATCCTTCATCCCGAAAGAGAAATGGACGTAACCATAAAGAATCTCGGACTAAAATGCGGCTTTAAACACGATGCTCATGTATTGGTTGGTATCCCGATTGTTGACTCCGAGTTTTCGTCGCGTGCTTCCAGCTTATGTTACTTTGCTCCTCTGGAATGTTTCTTGGTCTATAACGATTACGGGCCCTGTGCTGCCTCTCTATATTGAAACACTTGGAATCGGCATCGTCGGATGGAGCACGCTGGCTGCCATGTTCGCTTTGGGGATGTTTCTTTTCGAATGGGTATGGGGGAGTCTAAGTGACAGAACTAATCGAAGGTATCTCCTGGTCGTTTCTTTATTGTGCATGAGTGCAATTTTCATTCTCTACACCCGTCATGGTTCCTTTTTCTTCTTCTTAGTTCTGCAATTCCTTTCAGGAGCGGTTGGAGTCGTAGTTGGGCCTACGACGAGGGCGTCTGTATCGGAGGAATCTTCTTTGAAATCTGCCGGGTTCTACGCTAGTGTTTGGTGGGTTTTTTCCTCTATCGGCCGGATCATCGGCCCTCTGATCGGAACGTACATTGCGCAAAGCTGGTCGTTCGAGTATTCGTTCTACGCCTCATCTGCGCTGAGTGTTCTCTTGATTTTCATTGTGTTGTGGTCGTTTCCACCTAGCCGCCAAATGGCCGGAAGGTCGAAGAGCATGATCTATGGCCTCAATTCTACCCTGCGGAGTCATTCGGCGCAATTCCTTTTCCTCTCAGCAATTTTCGCCTTCATGGGGTTCTCTGTTGTTCGAGCGTTTCTACCCCTATACGCTTCGGGGCGGGTTGGGATGTCGACTGTTGAGGTTGGGACGCTCATTTCAACTGTTGCTGCTTCTCAGTTGGTTGCAATACTGTTTCTCGGTTGGTTGTCCGACAGGTTTGGCCGAAAGCCCATGGTTATCATTGGGTTCTTGCTATGTTCCGGCTCTTTCTTGCTCTACCTCTTCGCGAATACGGCTTACCAGATTTTCCTTGTCTCCATTGCCGCTGGCCTGGGCCTTTCAGCAACGTCGCTGCTGCTCGCTATTGTAGCTGACGTCACTCCCAAGAGAATGTACGGCACCGTAGTAGGAATCTATGGCTCATGCGAAGACCTGGGCATAATCATGGGGCCGCTCGTTTATGGGTTAGTGTGGAGCGCCATTGGTCCGGTCTACATTTTTGTGGCGAGTTCAATAACGCAGGTCTTGAGTGCAGCGCTAGTATTCGCAATTAAGCAAAAGAGCTCTAGCAACCCACAGCGGTCCAGAGAGGCAATGTGAAATTCAAGGCGTTGGGAACTGCCGAATGTATTGGCCAGCGTACACATTCAATCATTGGGTGTCATCCACCCGAACGCCATAAGAGAAAAAGACCGCGAGACCACGAAACTGAGAAGGTGGGCGGGTGCCCCCCTATGGGGGGGTCCCCAAATAGCCCCACCCGCTACCGGAAGCGTCATCACAAACGTGAAGTAACATGTTCTCCCCACGAAAATACATCATCCGCTCCTAAGCACGTGCGAAAATAAACCAAGGAATCCCAACGAACCTAGGGTTGTGGGTTCACAATAGGACGTCAAAGTTGCATTTGGAGTGACCTAGTGGAGGTGATCTCACTCTTTTCATTTGGGTATCATGCAAAGAAACTTTAGACCGACAGTCCCAGCTTGGAACTGATGTGTTTTATCAGGCGGGATAAGGATGGCGTCCCCGGCCTTGATTGGCTCTTCACGGTTCTCGTATCGAACCTTGCCTTGCCCTTCAAGGATGTACACCTCGTGTTCCCAATCGTGTTTGTGATAGGGTGTGAAACCGCCCGGTTCGAGGGTGAATTGGCGCATGAGAAAGGTAGGGGCTCCATGTTTCTCATCGATGACCCATTTTATTCTCGTTCCCTTGGAGCCTTCCTCCGTGACTGGGGCATCCGCAACACTGCTCACGTTCACCTTGTACAAAGTTAATCACAATGTTTCCGTAGAACCCAGAAAATAAGTCGCTCGCCTACCGACCATTCTCGGGAAGTACATTGGCGCACATGAAAAACTAAAGCATCAATCAACAACAGTTTGTCAAAGGTTTGAACTACAGAAGGATGCAGGTGCACACGATCAGATGTCGACGTTTTCTCAATTGTGCTTTCCCCTAATGCTGCAGAGAGGCTTTTCTTTTCAGGTATTGGATGAAATGCGGGGGGTCAATTGACTTGGGGCAGGCTTCCGCGCAGTTGAAAACAGTGTGGCATCGCCAGAGACCATCTTCGCATCCGACCAACCTTAAGCGGTCATGTCTAGTAGTGTCCCTGCTGTCCGCAATGAAACGTGCAGCCTTCACTAGTGCTGCAGGGCCGGGATACCTTGGGTCAGTCCATGTCATGGGGCAAGATGAGAAACAGGCTGCGCAATCAATACAGTCAATGGCTATGTCAATCGCTCCCCTTTGTTTCGGTGACTGGAGGAATTCCCTTTCCGGGTACGGTTCATGGCCTTCGAAGTACGGTTTTACCATCTCCATCTTTTGGAAGAAGGGGTGGAGGTCGACTACCAAATCGTTGATTATCGGTAGATGTGGCAAGGGTCCGATTGTGATCCGTTTCCCTAGCGTCGCGATTTGGGCATTGCAGGCAAGCCGCTGCCGTCCGTTTATGAAGGTAGCGCAGCTTCCGCACACCGCGCTTCTACACGAATATCGAAAGGAAAGTGTCCCATCCTTTTTCTCTAGGACATGGAAGAGTGCATCCAGAACGGTCATGCCGGGTTTTGTTGGGATCTCGAAGGTGTCATAGTGCGGTTCCGCTTCCTTTGTTGGATCGTAGCGTTGAACTCTTAGGCGGATGGTGTCATCCTGATGCTTCAATACTTTCTCTCCTCCGGTGTGTACCGAGTTATCTTCACGGGTGAGAATTCAATTCTGATGCCCTCATTTGTCTTGTAGGCGAGCGTATGCTTTAGGAAGTTGATATCGTCACGCTGCGGGAAGTCGAGGCGCACGTGGGAGCCACGTGATTCTTTTCTGTTCAGGGCTGATGCAACAATTACTTCACTAAGCTCCAGCATGTCTTCGAGTTCAATTGCACGGATCAGGTCGAGGTTGTAGACCTTGTGTCCGTCTATTGGTCTTAGATTGCGCAGCCGCGCCTTCAGGCCCTTTATCGCTGAGGTAGCCTCCTCTAGGCCCTCTTTGCTTCTAAACAGGAATACTTTTTCGACCATCAGGTTTCGCATTTCTTCGCGAATAGTCGACGGGTCCTCTTTTCCGCTTCCCCTAAAGAGAGTTGAGATGTGTTCTTGTTCTCGTCTAAGCGCCTCTTGGTACGCGCTTTCGTCCTTCCGGTTGAAAGGAGTACTCTTGGCGAATTTTCCAGCTTCCTCTCCGGCTATTTTTCCGAAGACAAGGGTTTCGAGTAGTGAGTTCCCGCCCAACCTGTTGGCGCCGTGGACGCTGACGCAGGCACATTCTCCCGCCGCGTAGAGTCCCTTGATTTCGGTTTCACATTTCATATTGCAATCAGCTCCGCCCATTGTATAGTGTTGGGCTGGCTGGACGGGGATGGGTTTCGTGATTGGATCAATGCCTGCAAAGTCTATCGCAATGGTGCGTATCCCTGGGAGGTTGTCGAGAATCTTCTTCTTTCCGAGGTGGCGGATGTCCAGCTGAACGTAGAGGCCGCTTACTCCGCGTCCCTCCTCAATTTCCTTCTGAATCGAACGGCTGACAATATCACGTGGGGCGAGCTCCATAGCTTTGGGGGCATAGTGTTGCATGAAACGTTCCCCTTGTGAGTTCACGAGGTAGCCGCCTTCGCCGCGGGCTCCTTCGGTAATGAGAATACATGTCGGGTAGAGGGCTGTAGGGTGGAATTGCACAAATTCCATGTCCTTCAACGCGACGCCGGCCCTATACGCCATAGCTATCCCGCTGCCAGTGTTGATCATCGAGTTGGTTGACTTTCCGTAAATCCAACCTGCCCCGCCGGTGGCCAAGATGACGGCCTTTGCCATGAAAACCTCCAGCTTGCCGGTCAGGATGTCTAGGGCTACGATGCCTCTGACAGACTTGCTCTCAACGATAAGGGAGATGACTAACCATTCCTCGTACACTTTCACGTTCCGTCGAATGACTTGCTCATACGCTGTAACCAAAAGGTAATGACCAGTCTTGTCGGCGGCGAAGCAAGTTCGTGGGTAGCCTGCACCACCAAAGGGTCTCTGAGCAATTTTACCGTCATCGGTGCGGCTGAAGGGGCAACCCCAATGTTCCATTTCAATTATTCGGGGCGGAGCTTTTTTGGTCATTTCTTCGACGGCGTCTTGGTCGGCTAGGAAGTCGCTGCCCTTGATTGTGTCATATGCATGTTTTTCCCAGCTGTCATCGCGGTTTGCATCGATGTTCCCTAGCGCGGCATTTATCCCGCCTTGGGCGGCCCCGGTGTGTGATCTTAGCGGGTGGACTCGACTGAAGATGACGGTGTCCGCGTATTGAGATGCTTCGATCGCTGCGCGTAGGCCTGCGAGGCCACCGCCAACGATGATCACATCATGCGATATCATATTTTGCACTCTCATTTCGTGAAGACGAGTGGTAAGAAGCCGTATACTCCAAAGAGGAATGCCGTGAACCCCAACATCACTAGGCTTACGGACAAGTACCGCCGCCCCTGTGACCCAAGGCCGAAATCCAATACGATGGTCCTAACCCCGTTGAGTCCGTGAAATAGAGCTAGGCCGAGCAATGAGAGGTCGATCAGCGCTCGTGAAGCTGTAGCCCAATCTGTCGTAAAGTTCGATACCCATAAGTGCAATCCTAGAAACAGTACTAAGAGTACTGCTGTAATTCGTTGCAGAATCCAGAGGCCTATACTCTTCCACAAACTTTGCTTCGCCATCTGTGTCACCATGAATGCAACATTGGCAGGGCCAGATTGATGATGAGGGACACCGTGACGATCGCGATGACCATCGTAACCCAGAAACCAATCCTATGTTTCCGAACGCCAAAGCCCAAGTCCAGCAATACAATTCGGATACCGTTCAACCCGTGAAAGGCAATAATGCCAAGTGCAACCAAATCGAAAGTTGCTGACATTGAACTCCCGGCCCAGAACGGGTTTCTGAACACATCCAACATCCCGGCCGTAGAACCAATAGTGATGCCGAAGTTCGCTTGGGCAATTGCCATCACGTGGGTCAGTAGGAAGAAGACCAGGTAAAGTCCAGAGATGCGTTGAATCAGCCATGCATACATTCCGAGCCTCATGTTGCGAGGATTTAGGTCACTGCTTCTGTCAACCAGTTTCCTAGTCCACTTAACCAAACCAGCTCACCTTCTTCTCATTCCCACCCATAGAGAACCACAGCAGCAGCATAGAGTAAAGCGGCGAAGCAGAGTATCGCTAAGCCTGCAAACGCTGCGAAGAATCTCTCGTGCCCACCCATGTCAGCGATTATTGCTTCGTACAGAAAGATGAATTCCAAGCCGATGAGTACAACCGCCAACGCAACCCAACTTCGGGAAACATTATCGCTTCTTGGATTATCCATTCACTCGAACCATCCCACTCTGTTGCGTATCCGCCCTGCCCGCTTATCCAGCCTATAGACCTCTCTCGCCAGAAAGGTGACAGATGCGATTCCAGCGACCAAGTCGCCGACAATCGAGGCTGCGTCCGAGGCGTTGAAGCCGTTTCCAGTCGCATGAAGGAGAAGTGGCATCAAGTTCGAAACCGCGTAAGTGCTGACGATAAAAGCGGCCGCAAGAAGAACCAGATGCACGCCCTGCCTCAACCTTGAAACAACTTTCATTTCCTAACGCCCCTTCGAATTCTCCAGTCGGCGTAAAGAACCAGGGATACCAGCAAGATTGCGACTGTGTTGGTCATGAGGAAGGCCACGGTGAACTCAGGTGAAGCAAAGGAACCTACTTGGCCAGGCGAGAGATAGCCGTAGATTGTCAGGCCCAAGAATTCGGCGGCAACGAAGAAGGCGAATGCGAGGAACATGGGCCTTCTCAGTGGGCGGCGTTCCGAATCACGGTCGATAAAGGGAACGGCCACCATGAAAATCCCGAGACATGCCAGTAGCACGACGGCGTAGATGGGTTGGACACTTTGGGTCTTTAGGAGTTGGTAGACACCCATGAAGTACCATTCAGGTTCAAGAATCGTCGGCGGATGAATGGGGTCGAATTTTGCTCCGAGTGTTAAAGGAAAGAGAGCTACGAATATTGTGAGCAGTCCGATTGCTGCAAATGCGAGACTCATCTCCGCTAATAGTACGTTTGGGAAGAACGGAACGTTATCGGGCTCTTCCTCAGAGGGGTCTTGCAATTCGATGCCTCCGAATCATCCAAAAGTGGAACGCCATCATTAGCACAAGTAATCCAGGGATGAGTAGTATGTGGCTGGCGAAGAAGCGGCCGAGGGTGTCTGTGTAGTTGTTTCCCCAAAACAGGTAGGTCAAGAGGGTCCCGACTTGCGGGATTGAATTGGCTAGCCCTAAACCTACACCGGCGGCACCCACTGCCTCTTGATCCCACCGGAGCACATACCCGGTGAAGCCAGCCATCAGGGTGAAGGCGCCGAGTCCGACCCCAACTATCCAGTTGAGTTCTCTCGGTTTCTTGTAAGCTCCGGTGAAGTATACGCGAAGCATGTGGAGAATTGATGTGATTATCATCCCGTTAGCCGAATAGAAATGGATGCCGCGTATGAGCCAGCCGTACTTCACGTTCATAGTTATAGTTTGGATGCTATCGTAAGCGCTGTCTGGTGTCGGCTTGTAGTACGTTGCGAGCATAATGCCGGTTACTGCTAGAAGAACGAAGAAGAGGAATGTTAAGCCGCCAAGGCAATACATTGGGCTGAGAGCTCGTTCAGTGATCTTCGTATCTAAGATTGGTTCGATTCTGGTTCGTTCCACAAACCAGTCCCAAATCATCCTGGAGAATGAACGACGGCGCATGTTCTTTCAAGCCTCACCATAAAGGGGAAGGCCACTTTCGTACCCGTCCGCGTAAATGTCCCCTTGATTGTCGATTTCGAGCTTGATCTTTGGTAAGGGCCGCGGCGGCGGGCCGCCCAACACCTCTCCCGTCTTAGGGTCGAAGACACCGCCATGGCATGAACAGAAGTTCAGGTTTGGTTTGCTCTCCCATCCTGCTACAACGGTTTTGTCGTAGTGTACTTGGCATCCGAGGTGCGTGCAAATTGAATCAAATGCCACGAAACCGTCGGACAAATGAATGAGGACGGCTGGGCGGTCTTTGTGAGGGTATTCAAAGAGTAGGCTTCCATTGATGGGAACGTCGTTCGTGTTGGCTACTCGCAGCCTAGGGTAGGTTAGGGGCCCTGTCTCTTGCGGAACGAATAGAAACTGCCCAAGTCTCTCCAGCGGGAGTAGTAGCGCCGCTGCCCCGAATAGGACTGCCCCCTTCAGGAGGTTCCGCCTACTGAATCTGCGCTGGGAACTGTTCGAAGGCTGGTTTGGCAACGGTCATTCGGGATGCAAATGCCGCGGTCTCTGTTTATTGGTATAGGATTGACAGAAAATACTTTGCATACTTTCAGTAAACGGTGCTAAATTGTGGTGGGGCCGAAGGGATTCTCATGGTTCTGGGGTGAACCATTTTGAACCCTCGACTTCCGCCATGCCGTCATGTCTACGGGTTTCTTCGCTCCTGAAGTTCGTCATTCCGTTCAGGTCCGCAAACCCGTTAAGGTTTGGTCTTCTGGAGCCCTTGGCGGGAACGTGTCCCTGTCGTCATCCCTGGCTAGAGCCCGTCACTCCCGAATGGTCACTGTGTCTACGGCCCCACATCGGAACCGACAAGGCGGCCCCATCCCAGTCACGCATAGCCAGTTGCTATATGGATTTTGGCTGATTCCGGTGAGGCCCGTCAAGTAGTAATACCGCAAAGCGAGAATTCTAGCCGATCGCCCTTGCTCAAGATTGGGCTCATTGGGAAAACCAACGCAGGAAAAACCACCTTCTTCAACGCAGCAACCCTACTCAGCGCTCCCGTCTCAACCTACCCCTTCACCACCAAGAAACCAAACGCTGGCCAAGCGTACGTTAAGACGATCTGCGTGTGCAGAGAAATGGGGGTTAAGGATAATCCTAGGAATTCATCTTGCATCGAAGGCGCTCGGTTCATCCCCGTCCAGCTCATCGACCTGCCCGGCCTAATCAAAGGTTCATGGATGGGAAAGGGCCTCGGCACGCAATTCCTGAGCGTAGCATCACAAGCGGATGCTCTCATCCACATAGCGGACGCGTCGGGTAGCGTGGACGCGGATGGAAAACTCACGAAGCCGGGGATGGGGAACCCTGTCGCTGACGTCTACGACATTGAAGAAGAGTTGGTTCGCTGGTTCGCCAAAATAGTTGAGAAGGCCATCAAGAAATTAAAAGAACATGCCAAGAAAGGTTCGTCCGTTGACCGGCTCTTCACGCAGGACCTAGCTGGGCTGAAGATTACCGGCGAACATGTTGCGAGGGCTTTGGAGGAGAACGCCCTTGCAGACAAAGACCTCGGGCGGTGGAGCCGTGAAGACGTTTGGGGCTTCGCGAAGAGTATTAGGCAAATCTCGAAGCCGACCCTCATAATCGCGAACAAGATGGACCTCGCACCCGCGGATAAGAATTACGTGAACCTCGTGAAGGAATTTGGCCAGGCATTCGTACTCCCCGCGTCGAGTGACGCGGAATTAGCTTTACGCCGCGCGGAGCAGAAAGGTTACGTTGAGTACATTCCCGGCGAGGAAGTTTTCAGGGTCAAAGACAAGGATAAGTTGACGGCTGAGCAGAGGGCGGCCTTGACCTATGTTGAGCAGCGTGTTTTCTCGAAATGGATTCGAACAGGCGTGCAGTTTGCACTCAACACCTGCGTCTTCAAGCTGTTAAGTATGAACGTTGTCTACCCCGTCGAGGATATTGAAAGATTAGCTGACAGGAAAGGCAACGTGCTCCCCGACGTCTTCCTCGTTCCCTACAACGCTTCAGTCGGCGACCTGGCAGGCCAAGTCCATACCGATTTGGCGAAGACTATGCTTTACGCGGTTGACGCGCGAACGAAGATTCGGTTGCCTGCAGATTATAGGTTGAAAGACCGGGACATCGTCACGATCGTAGCGGCCGCGAGGGGAAAGTCAAACTAGGTGCCAATGACTTTCAATAGGTCGGCTTTAGTAATTATGCCTTGAACATGCCCCCGCTTCGTGACTAGGACGGCGGGCGAGTACTGCAGGAGGGTGGAAACCATTGACAGCGGTGTCTCCTCATTGACGCTTGGGAAGGCCTCGTCCATGATTTTCTCAATCGATTGCCTCGCTATTTCGTCTGGTTTCGGCGCCGAGAACAACTTCTCCAGTATAATCTTCTCAGTCAGGCTTCCTACAATCCGATCATTGTTGAAGACGGGTAGTTGAGAGAAACCCGTCTCACGCATAATGCGGACACCCTTCGAGACAGCGTCGTGCGCGTGGACGCTGACCACTTTACCGTGGCTGACGTCTTTGGCTTTGAACTGGTTCTTGCGCTCCAAACCCTCTAGGGTGTCGAAGATGGCTTTCGTCTTGAGATAGGAAGGGCTTATCCGTTTGCTTTCGAGCTTAGCGATCATTGATTGGCTTACGCCTGCCAGGTGGGCAAGTTGTTTCTGGCTCATGGCCAGTAGCCTTCGACGCCTCCCAATCTCATCAAGAGTCGGTAACATAGTCTGCAAACCTCTTTCCGAAGGGTATTCTTAGTAGAATACTTTCTTATCACAAATTTATATTATAGGAATATCGGACTTGCGGCAATAACTTGCCGGTGAATCGACATTGAGTAGAATTCGAAGTGCAGTTGGTTCTCCGTCTACGAATGTTGCTGTTGCAATGAGCAAAAGGCCCCGGTCATTCCTGTTTACGTCGGAAAGCGTAACTGAAGGTCACCCTGACAAGGTCGCGGACCAGATATCGGACTCAATTCTTGATGCTCTTATTGAGAAAGACCCGAAAGCTAGGGTCGATATTGAGACTCTAATAATGAAGGGCACGGTAATCGTAACAGGCCAAATATCGACTAAGGCATACGTGCCAATCAATCAAATTGTTCGAAACGTCCTGAAGGATATTGGGTTCGACAACGCCAAAGTGGGCCTCGACTGGGAAGCCTGCGGAGTCCTCGTTTCCGTTGAAGAGCAATCTCCCGACATTGCAATGGGCGTCGACAAGGAAGATATCGGCGCCGGCGATCAAGGCATGATGTTCGGCCATGCGACGAATGAGACGCCGGAGCTCATGCCGTTGCCCATCATGCTCGCCCACAAGCTCGTGAGAAGGCTCGCGGCTGTGCGAAAAGAGAAGCTGCTGCCTTACCTCCGGCCGGATGGAAAGTCACAGGTCACGGTTGAGTATGAGAATGACAAGCCGAAGAGGGTGGAAGCAGTCGTCATTGCAGCCCAGCATGACGATGATGTAAGCAGAGAGCAGATGAGGATGGATATTATTGAGAAGGTAATCAAGGCGGTCATACCGAAAAGCATGCTCGACGACAATACCAAATTCTTCATCAACGAAACGGGTCGGTTCACCATCGGAGGAACGCTCGCGGACACCGGATTGACGGGTAGAAAGATAATCGTGGACACTTACGGCGGTATCGGTAGCCATGGGGGCGGATGCTATTCCGGAAAAGACCCGACCAAAGTTGACAGGTCGGGAAGCTACATGGCCAGGTATATTGCGAAGAACATCGTCGCCGCGGGGTTGGCTGATAAGTGTGATGTGCAAATAGCTTACGCCATCGGTGTCTCAAAACCGGTATCAGTGATGGTAAACACGTATGGAACAGGAAAATTGCCGGACGAGGAAATTACGGAGGCCGTTAAGGTGGTGTTCGACATGACTCCTAAAGGAATCATGGAGCACCTCAAATTGCGCCGGCCGATATACCGTAAGACAGCTGTCTATGGACACTTTGGCCGCGACGATCCTGAATTTACTTGGGAAAGGACTGACAAGGTGGACGAGCTCAGAAGGAAAGCATGGCCCCCTGACAGCATGGGTCACTGAACTTATAGTAGTCATGGCGTGGATGGACGCTCGACTTGCACCATTACGTTGATTAGGTAATGCTAGTCGTTCAGGCCGGAACGAGGCGAGAAGACCGACATGCCATTAACCAGGTTTCTTCAGGCGTTTGGTAATCTCGGAAAGGGGCTTGCCCTCGTTCTCGTGGTCCTGTCCACGATCAGCTACATTGTTTCCCTAGCTCTTGGCCCGATCTTATTCTTCTCCACATCAGACGGCTTGACCGTTGCGGCAAGGCCGATTCATCACCTCCCAATTGACGTGTTCACTGTGATCGAGATCCCGATCCCACTTTTCGGCGTCAGTTTAGGCGCATTGTTCGCTGCAATTTGGGGAGCTTTCGTCCTCTGCTTCATTCTTGCTTGGCTTAGCCGTGGTGGCTTTGTTAAGTCCGTCAAGGACGCGCTAAAGAAACCGTTTGCGATGGCGAGAACCAACTTCCTCTTCATCATGCCCATGCTAGCTACTGGCCTACTTTACGCCACAGTCATCATCGAAGAGTTTCAGGCGACTCAAGGAGTCCAAACGGGCAACCTGAGCTTCCCGCCAGCAACAAGCCCTTACGTAATTTTGCTTAACCTTGCTTTCGCACCCCTAAGTGAAGAGTTCGGCTTCCGCATCACTTCGATCGGCATTCCTCTTGGAATCGTCCTTGCTTTCGTCCTCTTTCGATCCGATCCTAAGCTTGCCGGCCCAGTGAATAAGCTCAAACTAGTTCTCTTAACAATGGTTAGCCCTGAAGCTGCCAAACAGAAGCTGGGCTATAGAAATGTAAGCATGAATGGTTTGCTACATGGAATAAGCCCGCTTGAATGGGTGCTGATTCTGGTCACTGCTTTTGCGTTTGGTTCAGCCCACCTCTTACTCGGAGGTGGCTGGGAGATTGGCAAAGTCACAACTGCTTTCCTAGCAGGACTGGTGTTTGGCATAGCGTATGTTGCATACGGTGCCTACGCAAGTATTCTTCTCCACTGGTTCTTCGATTACTATTTCACGGTACTGGATATGGGGGGTTCCACATATGGAGCCGGCATGGCAATGTTCTCGAATTTGACTGAAGGCATGACCCTGGCGGGCGGTCTGGTCGTGCTCGTTGTTTTTCTCATCTGGACCGCTCTGAGAATATCGAATTGGCTAACACTGAAAGCAACAGGAATGAGCGCGAACAGTTCCTGAAAAAACCCTATTCGACAATCTTATACGATGAGGCAGCTCTCAGGTTAAATTGGTTGAGGGGCAATGTATCACCGCCAAGTCCAGCAAGCCTAGGACAACCCAATTCCATAAATGACCGACGCAAAGCAAATTTCGGATTCGGTGATTGGTTAGGATGAGCAGCGAGAAAGCTGAAGCTGTAAAGAAATTTCTTCCGTCGATTGCCGAGAAGCGGTGGGACCACGGTATAGAGCACGATATCTTCGATAGGTGGCAGCAAGAAGGACTCTACACTCTCAATTTGAGAAAGGCGGGTAAGCCATTTGTAATTGACACTCCCCCACCATACCCATCCGGAACATGGCATATCGGCGCCGTTGCTCAATACTCACAGATTGATATGATCGCCAGAGCCGAGCGTATGTCTGGCAAACAGGTTCTGTTTCCAATCGGTTTTGACCGAAACGGTCTACCCGTCGAAATTTACACGGAGAACCTATACAACGTGAAGATGCGGGACACTCCCAGAGAGCAATTCATCGAACTATGTGCCACAGCCCTCGACGACCTAGAGAACAACATGCTCGGCATCATGAAAAGTATTGGGCTTAGTGGCGATTACACTAACAAATATCGGACAGATAGTGAAGAGTATAGAAAGCTGACGCAGACAACCTTCATCGAACTCTGGAATAGGGAGCTGATCTATGAAGCAACACGCCCCAACAATTACTGTCACGATTGCGGCACAACCATAGCGGACGCTGAAGTAGAATACGAAGAGTTGCCCACTCGGCTAGCGCACGTGAAGTTTACGGTTGAAGAATCGGGGGAGCCTCTAGTAATCGCCACGACGAGGCCTGAACTCATATGCTCATGCCAACTGGTAATCGTTAACCCGGCTGATGAAAGGTACACTAGCCTTCATGGGAAACACGCTCGACTCCCAATCTACGGCCGGCTAGTGGAGATTAGACCGCACCCAAGTGCTCGAGCAGAGTTCGGAACTGGGGCCGTGATGATATGCAGTTATGGCGATTATACGGATGTTCTAATTTTCAGGGAGCTGGGCCTCACAGAAATCATGGCCGCCGGCCAGGATGGGCGGTTGACCGATGCAGCAGGACCCTACCAAGGGTTGAGAATGGAGGAGGGCCGGTCAAGAATCGTGCAAGACCTTCAGGCTAAGGGGCTAATCGTGAAGACGGAGAGTATCATACACCGCACACCGATATGCTCACGAAGTCATACCCCTATCGAAATCATACCTATGAAGGAATACTACCTTAAGCAACTGGCCTTTCTTCCGAAACTGAAACAACTCGCGAAGAAGATTATCTTCCACCCCGACGCCAACAGGCAGATTCTGCTCGACTGGCTGAACTCGATAGCAATCGACTGGCCAATTTCCCGGCGCAGAGTCTATGCCACAGAGATACCTGCCTGGTACTGTAAGAGATGTGGCGTCCCATTCATACCGCCTGGTGGAGCCTATTACAGGCCTTGGAGGGACCGGCCGCCTATCGAGAGCTGCCCAAAGTGCGGTCACACAGAATTCGAAGGCGACACTCGAACCTTCGATACCTGGATGGACTCCAGCATTTCCGCTTTGGTCATTTCCAAGTATCAACGAGACCAGAAGTTCTTCAAACGTTGCTACCCGTCTAGCATCAGGCCGCAGGGAAAGGACATAGTCCGAACCTGGTTGCATTATTCGATTCTGCGATGTTTCCAATTGACTCAGCAAGCTCCGTTCGCGCACGCTTGGATAACGGGAATGGGTATGGATGAGCAAGGCCAAGCTATGCATAAGAGTAAAGGCAACGTTGTTGAGCCCGAGCCGATTCTCGAGAAATTTGGAGCGGACTCCTTCAGGTTCTGGAATGCGTCGGAAGCAACCCTAGGCTCGGACTTTCGTTGCTCCGAAGCGCGAATTGCGGGTGCTCACAAGTTCCTCACAAAGCTGTGGAACCTCTCTCGCTTCATATCTTCATTCCCGCAAGTCAAGAGCGCTAAGCTCCTTGCTAGCGACAAATGGATATTATCCGAACTTGCGGTCTTAGCTGAGAAATGCATGAAGGGATATCGGGATTACAACTTCTTCACTCCTGCCACCGAGATCAGAGATTTCGTTTGGGAAACATTCGCGTCACATTATGCCGAAATGGTGAAACCCAGGGCGTACGGACAAGGCTTCACCAAGGCAGAACAGAAGGCCGCATGGTTTACTCTGCACATTGTGTTGAAGAACACCCTTCTCCTAATCGCACCAATAGCACCATTCATGACGGACCATATTTGGAGGCAACTCTATGCCACTAAAAGCATACACGCCCAGAAATTCCCCAAACCAGCCTGGTCCAGGGATCACAGGCGCTACACCGAGAAGATCCTGGAGTTCAACAGAGAGGTTTGGAAGGTCAAGAAAGAAAAGGGCTTGGCACTCCGTGATCCTGTAGAAGTTCAGGTACCGAAGGCCCTAACCCCATTCAAGGACGACCTCATCAGAATGCATTCGTTGCTTACCAAACCCTAATTGAACTCCTCACTGTTTGGGTACTCAGAAGTAAGCCCAATGATTTAATACCACAAGTGTGGTTCTAGCGTTTCGATTTCAATGAAGATATCCGAACTGAAGCCTGGCATGAGACGTGTTGATGTCACGGCTAAGATTCTTGAAATTTCCGAGGCAAGGGAAGTAACGACACGCAGGGGCGAACAGTCACGGGTCGCTACCGCAGTAGTCAGCGATGATTCTGGCACCGTCAAGCTAAACCTCTGGAACGAGCAAATCGACCAAGTGAAAGTTAACAACTCCATTGCGATTGAGAACGGTTACGTCGATAGCTTTCGGGGCGAGACACAACTTAGCGTGGGTCGCTATGGAAAGCTAACTGTACAACCCTAGCTGATCCTTAACATCCCTTCCGTTGCGGTTGGGGCGGGATTTTGAGCGCAGACGACCGCTTCGAAGAGATAAAACGGCTACTCGACTCAACAATAAACGAGTTCCAAACACTTTTCGAATCAGCGGGCGGCTTCGAAGATTCACGAGTTGGAAACGGCTGGAACCCTGAGAAAATAGCTCCGGAGATTTACTACCTCCAACCGAAACCACTAGAGGAATTAAGCAAAATTGCGGAAGCACGCAAACGGTCGTTGTTCAAAAACAGGGTTCTCTCCTTTGTGAAACCCAAAGAGCAAGACGTACTAACCTTAGTGGAACCGCGGCTCAAACTTGTGCCATTTTGGAGAATCAAAGGCTACCATGAATGTTTCTACTTTAGGGGCAATTCATACAAGATTGATCTGCCCGAAGATGTGGTGGCCGTAGAGGTCGAAGGTAAGATACGAGATCTTCTAGGGCAAGAATCCGTTGATGCACAGAGCTTGGCAAATCTTGCCAAACGACTTCTTGGTCGAAAAGAGTGGTCTGCGGTAAAGTCAATTCGCTTGGGTGACGTAACGGAATTGGCTTACATGTACAAGGAAGGGTCGATCTTCGTAGACGCCGAGGGCAAGGAGAACCTTGAGGCCGAAGCTTTCTTCGACCGAAATTTGCCGCTTCAGAAAATAGGCGCGGATCAGCTGGCAAAGGAGTTACCCGGCGCTGAATTAGGCAAGAGTTCGATAACGAAGGAAGACTTGGTCAGGAAACTTCATGCAATGGTTGTGAAACCGCCAAGTGCATTCTCGAAAATTCTCAGCAATCGCTACCAAATAACGGAGCTGGCGGAATATTTGATGCCCGTGTATTCATTCATTTATGAGTGGCGTGGGCAGAGAAAGGAACTTACAGTTCACGGGTACACTGGCGGAATTTTCCAGTAGCAATTATCCGACCGCGCTTCGCCTGAACCTCTGAATGATTTTTCTTGCGCGGAAGTAGACTTTTCTTCCGTAACGGCCAACGGTCCACCGGCCGAACGCCAGTACAGCCACTAGAACAGCCAACAAGACGATGAATAAGTATGGTTGCGCGGCAACATGATAAGTAGCTGTCCCTGAGTTGCCCAAAGTGTCGGCAGCATTTACTTTAAGTGTCCAAGTTCCTACCCGCCAAATGTCTGCGAACGTGCTCGAATACGAGGCGCGCCAAGCCTGAATAGTGGGGTCGTACACTGAATTCAACTCTACGACTGTGGGTCCGCTGGAGACAACTAATCGAACCGTGCCGTTTGTCAGTTGGGTTCCGTCTGGGTACGCAACTTTCGAAATTATGCTGACCTGACCGAACGGAATCTGGATTTGTGTCCCATTCACTTGGCTTTCAATAATCAGACTTGCATTTGTCACTTGGAAATAGTTTGAATACATATTGGCAGCGCCACCTTTGTTTCCAAAACTGTCATCAAACGAGGTGGCCGGTAGTTCGAATCTGTACTTTGCACTTGGAGTTGCGTTCGCGAGGATCTTGGAGCTCGCACCCCAAATACCATTTACCGGGTCGGCTAGGGAAAGCGAAGCGAAGGCTACTGTAACCTGGTCTTGCAAGAGCAAAACTGGATGCACGGTCGGGTTTGATTTGAGGACCGGGCTTCCATCAGGATATTGGAGAGCGAATGAAACCGTCGCCTGTTCAGTACGTTGGTAAGCATCTTTCGGTTGCTGTGTGATCTTCGCAGATAACACTGCCAGCGTGACAGTGAACTTTGATTGAGAAACATAATCCTGTTGTGCGTTGTCGAAGGTTCCAGTGCCGTCAATGAAGATTGTGTATACGTCAGTAATTGCGGTTTCGGGTATTCTCCATGTATAGTTGAAGTCGCCAATAGTGGCTGAGGCGAGTGTGGTTTGGTGTACGTAATTCCCGGCTGGATCGCGAATCGTCAACTTAACGCTCGTTCCGGGGAATAGGCCTCCGCCAACGATCGAGATAGATTGAGTTCTCTGGTAGAGGGGCTGCAATGTTCCCCAAACTCCATAGTGCGCGATTACTTGCGAGTTATCTACGCTGGTTGAAGTTGATAGGCTGACCAGATATGTTCCAAGCGGGGAGTTCGCAGTTAAGGGTAGGACAACGCTAGGTGGCATCAAGCCGCCGGCGAGGGCGGTGAAACTGGTCCCGGTGAATGCTGTTTTGTTATCGCTAGGCGCCTCTAGCCAGACGTCGTATGCCTGTCCCTGCGAGAGTCCAGATCCCACGAGTGTGACTTGTTTGTCCCGAATTGTGTAGAGTGGCTGGTCGGTCCGCAAGCTCGGCGCGGCATGGGCAGGGGAAGGCAACAAGGAGAGAATGATAATCAAACCTAGGATGATTACCAACGTTTGGGTCTTTTTCATTTCGAGCTTCCTCATCACTCTTGCCAAATCAATGCGTCGGTTGGCGCCGGGAGAGGGATTCGAACCCCCGAGGCCCGTAAGGGCCACAGGCTCGCGTTGAATCTCTCACTCAAGGCCTGCGCCTCTGGACCAAGTCCTCATTGTTAATCCACTCGGCCATCCCGGCTAGCGATATCCCTGAAGGCGATTCCTATTTAACTTGCAGGCGCGGAAACGTCGAAGAGGTCTTCTAGTGCCAGCCCCGGGTTACACACTTCTCCCCCACACGACTGATGCATACATTCAAGCGACTGGTTCAACTCTAGAAGAGGCGCTTGAGTTCGCCGGAATGGCACTCTTTGACACCATGTGCGATTTGAAATCCATTTCCACCGAGCAGGTTGAAAACGTGAAAGTCACCGCACCCGATGAAGTCACCCTCCTCTACAACTGGCTGGAATCCTTGTTACTCAAGTTTGAGCTCGAACACAAGGTCTTTTCCAAGTTCAAAGTGAAACTCGACCGGGAGCTATCGAACAGAATTCAAGCTATCGCAAAGGTCTACGGAGAAACTTACGAGAGGCGAAAGCATGGCGCTAAAGTTGAAGTGAAAGCCGTGACCCTTCATAAGATTGAAGTCGTTCACAGTGATGATGCTGCAATTGTCAGGTTTATTCTAGATCTTTAGCTGCCGTGTATTGCTTCTCCAAATCTCGGTATCAACGTTAACTCAGAAGGATCCACGCCGGGCGTCCTTTCAATAACTGTGAGCATACGTGAGCGACCAATTTTGTTCATGGCCGAGAAATCGTCTAGGTTCATGCCGATCACTCTCAGAGAATGTTGTTTAACGCAATAAAATTCATCTTCCACACAGTGCCATCCCTCAGCGGAGAAGAAAAAGTGTATTCTGGAAGCGTCGACACCAAACTGTGCGTAGCAATTCCTGCATCTTTGGTAACTGATACGCCACACTTGAGGGAGAAAACAGCGAAATTGGGGACAATTGCACGTGCCTGCGCAATTTTCGGTACCCATGAGATAATTCTCTACCCAGACGGTGCCCAACAAGAACGAGGAGAGGACATGCAGCTTTGTGAACAGATATTGGGCTTCATCGAGACGCCACAATACTTGCGGAAAAGGCTCTTCGGGCTTAGCCCCTCACTCAAGTATGCAGGAATTCTTCCACCCCTGCAGATTCCCCCCCACGATGTCCCACGATCCATTCGCGACTGCAAGGAAGGAGATGTTCGAGAAGGAGTTGTTGTCGCTCGGCACGGGGGGAGCTTGGATGTTGATGTCGGACTAGAACGGACACTGGAATGTAGCGCAGCGCTTCAAGTCGGAACGAGAATTACAGTGCAGCTAACAAACTTGGAAAGAAATTTGGTTGGTGAAATCATCGATCCAACCAAGATAAGCATATCTCAGCCGGATATCCAACCAATATACTGGGGGTACCGTGTATATAAAGCGGAATCTCTGGGCAAGGTTCTGAAAGATCGGCCGTGGGGCTTGAAGGTAGGCACGTCCCGTTACGGTGTCCCCGTCCAAGAAGTTCTACCCTCACTCTCCAAAGCACTCAAGACCTCCCGGTCAACTCTTGTTGCTTTCGGGTCGCCTAGAATGGGACTCAGGGAGATTCTCAAAGATCAGAAGCTTGATCCTAACGATGTGTTCGACTATTTCGTGAACACTGTGCCCGGCCAGCAAACCGTCACGGTTCGTACCGAGGAGGCCATCTTTGTCACGCTTGGTCTCCTGAACTTGGCTAGGAAGCTTGCCGGATGACGAATGAACGTTGGTTGCGCTGGGCGATTAGCAGACACTTACAGGATCGAGGGTTCAGTGTGAACATGAACGGTGTCAGGCTGGGCAATGCGGTCATTGACGGCGAGGTGGTTGGGAACCAATGGAGGATGGCACTTGAGATGAAATCTGGTCATGATGATGTGGTTAGAGGACTGGGACAACTCGCGGAGGCGCTTTCGCACGGATACCAAACTGCAGCCTTAGTGACTTCACTCCGACGAGCCAGATGCCTGGATAGAGCCGTGTTCCAGAACGGCCTGGTCTTGCTTGGCGTAGATTCCAAAGCCCAAATCCACCAAGTCTACCCCTGACGTGAGTCTCGGCCTCTATTATCCCAGTTCGGCCAGCGACATGGGATAAATCTGAACCGCCACAATCTTCGCATGTGTGCGTTGGCTAGTGAGAGTTAGCCGCTGATGAGTGAGCGAGCAAGTAGGAATATGTTGCTCTTGTGTTCTCGAATTCTCCTCACGGAGTAGGCCCACCAGCTCTTGCCGAAGGGAATGTACTCACTTACCTGATATCCCTGCTCAACTAGGTCTATCTTCTTCTTGTCCCTGATGCCCATCAGCATTTCGAACTCGAAGTCTGCGTGGTGCACGTTGCTTAGGCTAATTGCTTCCCGAATTAGCTTCTCATCATGGGTGGCTATTGCAAATCCTCTTCCGCGCTCGAACATCAATCGCATTAGTTTCGAAAAGTTCTGATTGATCTGGTCTTTTCTCTTGTAGGCGAATTCGGGGCTCTCGTTGTAAGCCCCCTTACACAGCCGTATGGCTCCCTGAGAATCTAGGATCCGGTTAACGTCTTCCTCGCTTCTTTTCAAGTATGCCTGAATCACGACCCCAACATTGTCGAATTTCTTTCGTAGGTCGAGGTAGGAATCGATGGTGTCAAGCAAGTATTCACGTCCTTCCATATCGACCCAAACGAAGTTGCCAAGCGATTTGGCATTGCTCACGATTTTCCCCAGATTCTCTTGAAAGAGTGTTTTCTCAATACTCAAACCAAGCTGAGTCGGTTTAATAGATATGCAGGTCTGGATCTTGCGTATGTCGATTGTCTTCAGGATATCGAGGTATTCAGTCGTGGCCGCGGCGGACTCTTCACGGGCGGTTATTTCCTCTCCAAGAAGGTTGATGATTCCTCTCACGTTGTGCGCGTTCGATTGTTCGGCGCGTGTCATGGCGTCTTGATACGTCTCGCCAGCAATCCAGTGTTTGGCGATTCGGAAAAGTAGACCTGTCCAGGGGCCTGCCAATTCTCCCACAGCCCTTCAAGCGTCAGGGGGGCGGCATAAATCGTTTACCTATCATTTGCCAGTGTGAGTATTGACTCTAATTCATTGGGAGAATTTTCTCCTCATGAATTTGCTCCTCAGAAAAGTTCAGCGAAGTATGAATCCTTCCTTCAACGGATCGCCTGGCGAGATCAAGAACTCATGGCGCCCCGTAATCCAAGCCCGACCTTCAATTTGCGGAATTACAGCATCATATTCTCCTAGCTTTGTGGTACCCCTAACCTTTCCGGTAAATCGGGTGCCAAGTATGCTCTCAACGATGAAGGGCTGCCCCTGTTTCAACTTCCCGTGCATGGTTTCTAAAGCCAGTCTCGCACTTACTCCTGTTCCGGTTGGAGAACGATCTACCTCTCCGTTCGCAAAAATGCATACATTGCGTGAATGTGCGACAGATGATACAGCTGGGCCGACGAAGATAGTCCCATAGAGGAAAGAGAGATCATCTTCGAATGGGTGTCGGACCTCAATTGAGTCCATCACGCCGCGCTTGACCATCATTCCGTACTCGATGAGACGGTTAAGATCATGAGCGCTTAGATCTATCCCGAAATCGGATGCATTCACAAATGCGTAGAAAGCTCCGCCGAATGCAATGTCATATCGGACGCGACCGATCCCCTTCAGCTCAATGATCTCGTCAAGCGCATAGACGAATGATGGCACATTCTCGAATGCAACGCTCCTTACGCGAACGCCCGTGGTCGTGCTACTAGATATCTGTGTGTGCACAGCAATTGGTCCAGCAGGCGTATCTATCTTCAGATTCGTTCGAGCCGGGACGATACCCGTCTCGATGGCTACAGTACTGAGTGCTATAATGCCGTGCCCACACATTGTACTCCAGCCTTCGTTATGCATGAAGAGAACCCCAAAATCAGAACCTCTGCCCACAGGCTCCGTGAGAATCGCTCCGTACATATCTGCATGTCCACGAGGCTCGAACATTAGCACGCGGCGCAATCCATCCAAATTCCCCTGCGCATATCGACGCTTTTCAAGAATCGTATTACCCGGTAGTGGGTCAACGCCGCTTGTAACCACGCGGAGAGGTTCACCTTCTGCGTGAGCGTCAATTGTGTGAAAACGTTTCCAATCCAATGGAGGTTCCCAGTTCACGTTTCAGTTCCTTCAAGTCATCGAGCAGAAGGCCCGTCATATTTTACGTTTCGTCTCTGATTTGACATCAGATTAATTGTCGCAGAACACAACAATACTTTAGTCGTCCCCACCGTGCGTAGAATGAAAGACCTTCGAACCATTGTGAGAGAGAGCAGATTTGAGAAGGCCAGAGGAAAATGCTGATCTACGCATTTCTATAGAGCGACTGAGGAGCAGAATCGAAGCGCTTGCTAGAATAGGTACCACCGAACAAGGTGGTCTAAGCCGGTTTGCTCTAACAGCGGAAGACATGCAAGCTCGGAGACTTGTTCTCAAGTGGATGAAGGATACCGGACTGAAAGTTCGAATCGATAACGTTGGCAACATCTTTGCAAGAAGGGAAGGCTCAGATTCAGAAGCCAAGCCCATCATGAGTGGATCGCACATAGACACCCAACGCAACGCTGGACAATTTGACGGAGTGTTGGGGACCCTTGCGGCCCTAGAGGTAGCGGCCACGTTGAATGAGAAGAGAATCCCGACGAAACATCCGATCGATGTAACGGTCTTCACCAACGAGGAGGGCGTACGTTTTGCGCCTTCCACGATGGGAAGCAAAGCGATCGTCGGAAATCTCAGTCGGAATGAAATATACCAGCAAAGAGACGCTCAAGGAGTCTCCTATCTCGAAGCGATGAAGACCGCAGGGTTAGATATCTCAAAGCTTTCACCTCCATCGATGAATAGGGGAGAGATTGAAGCATTCCTTGAGCTACACATAGAACAAGCACGGAGTCTCTACGACTCAAGAATACCGATCGGGGTCGTAACGAGCATCGTTGGCGTTCGTGCCTTCGAGGTAAGGTTCACAGGGAGAGCTGACCACCAAGCTCTTCCTCTCGGTTTACGGAAGGACGCACTGGTGGCAGCTGCGGAGATCGTCTTAGCTGTGAACCAGATCCCAAGGAACATCAGTGAAACAGCTGTCGGCCTGGTGGGAAAACTCACTGCGTACCCTGGTATGCGAGGCGTTGTCCCGGGGGAAGTGGAATTCACTATAGACCTTCGGGATACAACCATTTCAGGTCTAGATCGCCTCACGAGTGAGGTCACAAGTAGGATTTCGGAGGTCTGCGAGCGGCGAGGCTTACGCTATGAACTAGCAAATGTATCTTCCTCAGAACCTGCCTCTATGTCTGAGAGAATCATCAAGACCATTGAGGAAGCATCCTCCAAACTCAGGATACTTTCAATGAGGATTCGTAGTGGTGCAGGGCACGATTCACAGAACATGGCCAGGATAGCCGATGTTGGCATGATATTCGTACCAAGCAAGGATGGCAGAAGCCATTGCCCGGAGGAATGGGCCGAATGGCACGACGTCGAACATGGAGCCAATGTTCTGTTGTATACTACTTTGTCGCTCGATAAGGTATAGGCGACACATAATTGGAAAAGCTCATACGATTTATCACTATTTCTGCTCTATGCTTGAATACCGTATCCTTGTCTAGGTCGTGTTCCACCAACTTCCTTTAGGTTTTCATCGATTCGCTGACAGAAGATACGTTTCGACCGCAGTCTGTCGAACAAACGAACATCGATTTGCTCCGCATTTGCCCCCGGAGCTAGCAAGAACTTTATAGTCCCTCCATCGTGCAGCGAATCTCCTGAAAGCATTTGAAGGTCAATACGCTTCTCGTCGGGTTCGGCAACATAGGGCAAAGCCTCTCGTCAATCATTCTGAGAGATTCGGAATATCTGCAGAAAACTTTGGACTTGGACATTCGCGTGGTCGGAGCCGTTGAAACAGACTCACACGGGGAATTCCATAGCGCGTTCTCACAAAATGGCCTTGACTTGAAGACTCTGATTGCGACCAAACAAACTGCTGGCACAGTCTCATCCTACCCGAGTGCAGGAGGCCATCAGGCCTCACTAGACCTGATTCGAAGTTCACGAGCCCAACTCATGTTAGAATCTACTCCAACAAACCTCAAAGATGGCGAACCGGGACTCACACACATTAGGGCAGCATTAGACGCTGGAATGGGCGTCGTAACAAGCAACAAGGGGCCCTTAATATTCAGCCTAAACGAGTTGAGGAAGTTCTCGGCGGACAGGGGAGTAGGGTTCAGGTACAGTGCTGCAGTGGCCGGAGCTCTGCCAATTATCCCTACGGGTTACTATAGCCTCGCAGGTTGCCGCGTGAATTGCATTGAGGGAATACTGAACGGTACATCCAATTTCATTTTGACTGAAATGTCGAGATCAGGCGCCAGCATCAATGATGCCCTTGCTCAAGCTCAGAAAAGGGGAATAGCCGAAACTGATCCGCGACTAGACATTGAAGGATACGATACGGCGTTCAAGTTGCTCGTAGCCACGAATTCGATCATGGGTGCCGATGTGAAGCTTCAGGATGTGAAAGTCTCCGGCATCCAAGATGTGACTCAAAAGATGATTAAAGAAGCTGAAAAAAAAGGGCATCTATGGAAACTTATCGGCCGTGCAAAAAGGAGTGACGGAGGTATCGACATTAAGGTGGGCTTGGAAGAGATAGACTCGCAGCACCCATTCTATTCAGTAAATGGAATATGGAAAGCAGTCCGATTCGACACGGAACTTCTCGGTGAAGTGGTACTGTTGGGTGGCAAATCTAACCCTGTACTTGCTGCAGGCGCCATGATTAGAGATACAATCAACCTAGTTCAGGACTCTGAGCTCGGGAACCAAACAGCCTAAAATGAGAAATCTTCCCCAACCCCTCTACGGAGGGCGATATCGTAGACTGCGCGCGCCACAGCCACATCTTCAAGAGCTATGCCGACAGATTTGAACAATGTAATATCAGACTCTTCTATTCGACCGTTAATCTTTCCCGTAATGACGTCGGCCATTTCGCCTACGATGCTTTTGGAGGTATAGAGACCTTGACCGATGGGGATCATCAGGTCGCCAGACTCCTTCAACACTTTAGCACTGTGTTTATTCACAATTGAAGTTGAGTGTTTGACCGCGAGACTAAGCTTATCAAAAAGCCTATTGACTCCAACGCGCTAGAAAGAAAGAAGGAATTTGTTAGATATGACTCGCCAATCACATGAGCTACTTTTTCTATCCCGTGCGACTGTCGAAGCCGTTGATCTCAGTATGGTTGAGATGCTTGGCGCTGTTGAAGAATGCTTCAAGGAGAAGGGGCGGGGCAATGTTGAAATGCCCCCTAAGCCAGGGATTCATCCGGCTCCCGACGCTTTCATTCACGCCATGCCAGCATATGTTCCAAAGATGCGCGCGGCAGGAATCAAATGGGTCAGCGGTTTTCCGGACAATTTCAAGCGTGGCTTGCCCTACATATCGGGTCTTCTAATTCTGAACGACCCCGAGACGGGCCTTCCAATAGCGCTGATGGATGGAGCTTGGATAACGGCGAAACGCACGGGTGCCGCCACGGCCGTTGCGGCTAAGTACTTAGCAAGTGCCGGTTCGAGGGTCCTTGGAATTCTGGGCTGCGGCGTGGAAGGACGGACCAACTTGGAGGCACTCCATGAGGTACTCAGGAATCTCGAGCTGGTCAGGGCCTACGACATCTCACCTGCAAATCAACGGCGCTACGTCGATGAGATGAGCACAAAACTAGCACTGAGGGTGGAGCCCGTGAAAGATCCGCGTGAAGCGGTTGAGGGATCAGATGTTCTCGTCACAGCAGGACCCATCTTGAAGCATCCTAACCCAACTATAGACCGTTCGTGGATCAAGGATGGCATTTTCGCCTGTCCGATTGATTTTGATTCGTACTGGAAACCGGAAGCCATGCATTCGATGGACAAGTTCTGCACGGACGACACGGAGCAACTGCAATACTATAAGTCGACAGGATACTTCCAAGACATTCCTAATGTCTATGCTGATCTGGGCCAGATTGTTCTGGGCCAAAAGAGGGGGAGAGAAGACAACCGAGAGAGAATTATGTCAATGAACTTAGGCCTCGCAATCGAAGACATGGCTGTCGCCATGCGAGTCTACGAGAAGGCCAAGAAGCTTGGGGTCGGAGAGTGGCTAAAGATGTAGTTGCTAGTCTCTGCAATCTGCAACCTTAAGGAACCTGTGTTGTGTCACGTTATGCGGGTCTATGATAGCGCATCGGCCATGGAAGTGAGACGAATCTCTTGCAATGAATCCAACGCCTAGCAGTCATAGGAACTGCGAACATATCTTAAGCGGCTCACACGGGGGATCTGAGCGATGGGCATCCTCATCAGAAATGTTTAGGTCCTAACTATGATCGCACCAATAGGCTCTTTCCAGACGGCGATACCATAACCTTATTTTCTTCCGCACGAGGAATTGAGTATGAGTTGACTATGAGCAAATCGCAGGTGCTATACGCAGATTTTCCCAAAAAAGAATACGAAATGCGCTGGAAGAAAGCTCAGGATTACATGTCCAAGAATGATCTTGACGCATTATTTGTTACAGAAGAACACAATTACGTGTACTTCACTGGACATAGATCCCAGCAGAACAAGATAGATACTATCAGGGCGTACGCGTTCCTACTACCGAGGAGAGGCGAACCGGTAGTCATAGTGATGCCGTTCGAAGTAGGACACGTGCTCCAAGGAACCTGGGTAAACGAGGTAAGAGAATATAAGGAAATGTACAAGCACAACGACGTAATCGTCCAGACCCTAGAGGATTTGGGGCTAGGTGATGGAGTTATCGGAGCTGAGCTTGGGCGTGAGCAATATCTTCAGGTAAGCTACAACGACTTCACGGAAATCTCTAAGAGATTATCGAAAGCAAAGTTTGTCGACGCGAGTCAGATATTTCTTGATCTCAGGGCTTCCAAATCACCTGCAGAGGTAGAAATGTGTAAGAAAGCGGGGGTGATAGGGGCTAAGTCCATGAAGTACCTTTTCGATATCGCAAAAGAAGGCATGACGGGCCACGAACTTGCTAAAATAGTCAGGGTACGCATGGCAGAGGAGGGGGCTGATAGCTCTGTTGTCTTTGTTATGGGTGGTTTTGATTTTTCAGGTCGGACAGGGATGGGTGTTCAATGCCCGACGGACCGCAAGTTCAAGGCAAACGATACTGTCTGTATCGATATACAAGCTGAGTATCGAGGATATTGGTGCGACATTGCGAGAACGGCGGTTGTAGGCAAGCCTCTGCCGGAGCAATCCAAGATGTATGAGTTTACTTTTGACCTTGCGCGCAAGTGCTTTGATCAAGTAAAACCTGGCATTGCTGCAGAGGATGTGAAAAAGTTCTGTGACTCTGAGTTAGCAAAGGTCGGAAGGGCGACCGCTGGTGTAGGTAGGATTGGGCATGGTGTGGGGGTTATTCCAACAGAGTATCCGTCTTTCATGCTTGGTGAGAAGACAATTCTCCAAGAAGGGATGGTGTTTGCACTCAACCCGAACTTCGTCACGTCGTACGGAGTCTTTAATCTCGAAGACAACTTGACGGTAACAAAAGACGGTCACGAGATTATTTCACAGCCGGAGTGTACACGTGAATTGGTTGTCTGGTAGTTCTAAATCCCGGCAGCGGTTTCTGCGTAACAACGCCGTGTTTCTATTGGGGGAGCAGACCAACATGAGAGAGGAAACGACTACGCACAGATTCGGAAATTGATTGCTAACATTGCTTCAACATATTCATCTTATGTCACACTTCACATTGCCTTAGAACGGTACCGTCATGATTTTGACATCATCGAAATCATCATGAGAAACTCTTGATAGCTAGGTTGATGCTTCCTTTTTGATAATTCCCTAATTCTAGCCGCTAACTCTTCAGCCTTTTCATCTGTTAACTTCATGCCGAATCTTTGAGCCTCCCACTGAATACCTGCTCTGCCAATTCTCTTCGCTGGATAACATCTGAAATCGGCGCCTACAAAATCAGGTTGGTAGGGCAGTCCTGACTTTACATCGCCAATCGCCCCGAGACTTCTTATGTTTTGTACGAACTGATCAGCTTCCCAAGCAAAGGCCCTCTCTCCGACCACTGGTTTCATTTTAGAAATCATCCTCCCAGTAGCATCTTCCACAAGTCTGGACAGCTCGCAAAGTCTATCATACTTTATTCCAACATCGGTGTTGTAGAGTATTCGTAGCGCCACTGCAACTTCCTCCAGTGAGGCTAGGCCGCATCTTTCACCGATGCCATTTACCGTGGCTGTCACGATGGCAGCTCCGGCCAAAAGGCCAGCCAAAGCGTTTGCTGTGGCCAATCCGAGGTCGTTGTGGCAGTGTACTGCGATAGGCAACCTAGTGAATCCCCTTACCATTCTAATTAGGTGAGCGAAGCCTTGTGGGCTCGTGACGCCCCAGCTGTCTGAGATACAGACGATATCGGCCTTGGCCTCCCTCTCCAGAGACCTCACGAACCTCGACAGAAATTCCTGATCAGCACGCGGCGCGTCCACTAGGCCAAAGGTTACCTGCAAGCCGTGCTCCTTGGCGTAAGTTGTTATCTCTATTGATCGGTCCATGACTTCATTCCTGGAAAGATGAGAACTTTTGATCGACACGTCAGTCAAAATAGACTCCATGACGACATTTGACACGTCGGCTTTCAGGGCCGAATCAATGTGGGACTTACTCACAGCGGCTTCGGCTTCGACTTTGGCGTTGAGCCCTAAATGAGCAATTTCCCTTACGACTCGGTCGTCTTCGGGGAGAGATGAGGCTATCCATCCTGCGTTTATGCGATGAACACCGACCTCATCTAACATCCTTGCGATGTCGAGCTTTTCATCTCTTGTGAACACCACGCCCGGCATTTCTTCGCCATCTCCCTCCAGAGTCCAATCGGCGATCGATATTCTCTCAGCAAAGGAGAAGTCATTGGTTACTTCGGAGGCAAAGTTATGCCAGCTCGATAACCATTTTGGTCCGTTCCAAGCCAACTAAAATCGTTCCTCTGCTACCTCTAAAGTCTAACAAGTCAATTTATGTATATTGCGTCGATCGTCTTCACCTAGATTCTATTCGTGGATATATCTGGTTCATCCTACGACACCGGATATGCTTATGGAAACCATGGAAAAGTAAAGTTTCACTTTCCTTCTCGACCAGGTATTTGCTCTTAATGTCAATCTCGAATTGTTAGAGACGATGCCTCAGCCCAGCAGGACGTTCGGAATTTCTCAAAACTCGAAACTCAACTTACTCGCATTCAAGCTGAAACCTAGAGGCATCAGCGAAGTATCAGGGTTCATAACTCGCAACGGTAAGCGTCTCGTCACATTCGCTGAAAGGCATGTCTAGAGAAAGTCTCTCAACAGTCGACCACGGTCGTATACGGCACCGGTACACTGTGCCATCTTCAACGAGGCCCACATTGTAGCTTGATTTGCTGTCACCACAGGTTTTCTTAATTTCTTCTCAAGATCCTCGATAATCTCCGCCGTACGGATACCTGTGCACGGTATTACAATAGCATCAGACTCCGGCGTGTTGACCTGCTCTGCAAGCTGCGCGAAAACTTCCGCGGGCGTGAATCCGAAATCCCAATCGTCAGTCAATCCGAGACCCGCAATATTTCTCACTCTAAAGCCAGCATCTTCTAAGTATATTCTAAGCCGGCCACAGATTTCGTCCACATAGGGTGCAGCAACTGACACGCTCCTGACTCCAAGCTCGTTCAGGGCTTGCACAATCGCTGAGCTAGTTGTTACGGCTGGGATGCCGGTCGCCTTGCTGATGCATTCCGCAATCGATTTGTCATACCTCACGCCTCTCACGAAACTCCCGCTCGTACATCCGTATGCAATCACATTGGGACGAGACATTGCGACAGCCCGTGCCGCCTGTTCAATTTCAATTGTTTCACTAAGCTTGGTAGCCAGGTGAAGATTGAAGGGACCTGTGCCGCCTCCAGCGATTCGTGTTACGTACACAGCGGCATCTGTTGGTATCATCTTCCAAAGTTCATCATCGATGTAACTGTTCGCAGGATAAATGAAGCCTATGCGGCAATGTTGACCTCTCAAAAGCAATCACCCATCTCGCGCTAGAGGCTTGAGTTCGGTTGTTTCATCACTGAGATATTCATGACCGTCTCTCGCTATGTGGCGGACGTCTTCCCAGATGAATACTCCATAGTACGTTACCAGACCTGGCTCACAACTCAGCACCATGCTCTAATGACCTCGGGTCTCAATTTGCCACGCTGGGCTGTAGAATCCTTTGGCAGTGGCCGAAGTGTCCACATTGTATAACAGTCTCTCAGAACTTTTCCAGCCGCCGCGCTCTCGGATGGGGGACGGATCTACAAGCTTCGCCGGGAACATCCTAGCCTCTTCCTGTGTAACCTCGACTACGTAATTATGCGCCTTGAGCTGCTTCTCACCTGGTTTCCGAATCACCGCCTCTCTGCTGAAGTCACAGGTCAATCGTCCCACATCAATCCAAAGGGGTCCGCCTTCCCGACTTTTTTCTCTTTCGCATACCACCCCTTCATGGGCTCCGCGCAGAAGTAAACAAGGGAGGCCTATCAAGATCAAATTCAATCATGAATTTTGAGAAACGACGAGCAACATCTATTTTCGTCATCCCGACCTTCACGCTGTCGTAGCATGATTGCCTAGCCTTTGATGTAATATCAAAGCCTTCATCGCTTTGACCTCCTCCTCGGATTCGATGATACGAAATTTCCAAAGGATATCGCTTGCATCGACGAGCCAGCTCCACTTGGCTTAGGCTCTGCGAGATCTGGTTGAACAAATTGAACGGAAGACCCATTCTTTGCTCATGAGTGGAGGTTCTGCCATCCCTTCGTAATTCCTCACTCCGGAGACCTAGGAATTAGTTTGCGTAGAAACGAGACATACCACAGATTGATAATAAATGCAAAGTTTTTTATACGCAGAGTACCCACATTTTAACATTTATTATTGGAGCAGGAATAATGAATTCCATTATCGTCAAGATTTCTGCAGTTGCACTTGTTGCGCTTCTTGTTGGAGGCATTGTCGGCTGGTATGCCGGGCAGGTCCTTGCTCCTTCCAAGGTCGAAGTAAAGCCGATACTATCGGGGGATATACCTATCGGTGTACTGCATGCGTCCCCGCTTTACACAGCGATAGAGGCTCCAATGATAACCCTTGCCTTTGCGGATCTCAATCAGCTTGTTAATGCTTCGGGCCAGCCGGTCAAGTTTGTTCCCTTAATAGAAAACGCCCAAGAATCGCCTACACAAGCGGTTGAGGCTGCTCAAACTTTGATTACACAAGGCGCGCAGGTTATTACAGGCTTGCAGTGGACCTCCATTGCGAGGCCGATTCTTCCATTAGCTAACCAACGACAAATAGTCTTGATTAGCGCGAGCAGTTCGGCACCATCGTTGGCTATACCCAATGACTACCTTTTCAGGGTAATAGTGGATGACAACGTTGCCGCCACCACTGTAAATGCGATAACTTTGTCAAAGGGGATAAAAGCCGTTGTGGCCGTGTACTCAAATGACGCGTACGGTCAGGGCTTTTATGGAGCGATTAGTGGACAGTGGACCGCCTCTGGTGTAAAGATTCTAGGGAGCCTGCCAGTTGATCCCTCGAAAACCGAATACACGAGTGAGTTTTCATCCGTAGAGTCGATGTACACGGCCGGTCTCAAGACATATCCGGCTGACCAAGTGGGTATCTATCTTCTCGCGTCTTACAACATTATCATTCCTATGCTCAATAGCCTGGGTAGGTATCCGGACCTCCTGAAGGCTCGTGTCTTCGATACTGATTGCGGTGATGTACCCGCGGTTGTACAGCAGGCCGGCCAAGTTGCCGCGGCGGTTAACTTCACCACTATGTTTTTCGCGCCTCCGTCGTCAGCTAAGGTGGATGACATCACGCAGCGATATACCGCCATCGCTGGGTATAGGCCGTCCGATGAAACTTTCCTCTTGTACGATGCCATAATGTTGGCTGGACTGTCCATACTTGCAGCCGGACAAAACAGCGGTCTGGCGATCAAAAATGTTCTCCCCATAGTCGCGGCCTCCTATTACGGCGCAACTGGACTTACTACCCTTAACGCGGCCGGTGATAGGGCGTTCGGAAACTATAAACTATACACGGTCGTCAATCAAAGCAAACCAAGTTGGGAGCTTATCGGATTTTATGACGGCATCTCCGGCTCAATTAAGTGGTTGTCCCCGACGGCTTAATTGAGTGGTTCTGACAGCTGCGAAATGAAAAGCCGCTCGTCCGCATAGAGCATGTTACGAAGTGTTTCGGCAGTTTTCATGCATTAGAAGATGTGTGCCTAGACATTTTTCCAGCTAGTATAAATCTATTGATGGGGCCCAATGGCAGCGGCAAGAGCACGCTCGTCAACTGTATTTCCGGAATATATACGCCGGAACAAGGAAAGATTTTTCTCGAAGGGGTCGACATTACTGGTAAAGCGCCTCATGAAATAGTGCGTCTTGGGATTGGTCGGACTTTCCAGATACCGGCACCGTTCAACGCACTGACCGTTGCGGACAATCTTCTGGTATGCGGCCATTCCAATCAAGGAGAAAGATTTGGAACGGCGCTTGTCAAGAACACGTGGCAAGAATACGAAAAGTCGCTTGTCGATGAGATGTTGAGTATTCTTCAGGTTGTTGGTTTGGAAGATAAGTGCGACGCCCGCGCGGGGGAGCTTAGCGGCGGGCAACTGAAGCTTCTCGAACTCGGACGGCTTTTGATGCTCGGTGTCAAGGTCATGGTGGTGGATGAGCCTGTGGGAGGCGTGAATCCTCTGCTAGCCCACGAAATTCTCTCACACATAAAGAACGTGAGGGATAAACTCGGGATCACTTGCCTAATGGTTGAGCATAGACTAGATATTGTGATGCGGTATGTGGACTATGTGTGGGTGCTTGCCGGAGGCAGAGTATTGTGCTCAGGCACTCCTGGCGAGGTTGTGAAAACGAAAGAACTCTATGAAGTCTACTTGACAAAGGGTTAGAGGGTATCACGAATTATATCGCTTGTCGTTCTTATGGGGGTAGTCGTATTTTCATGCATCTTAGCTCTTTTAGCAATGGGCTTTACCTTGCAATACATCACCCTAGGTGTCCCAAACCTGGCTTACACAACTATCGCGTTCGCCTCACCGTATTTGAGTTTGTTAATGACCATCAAAGGCCTGAGCCCCTACTGCGCATTACCTTTTGGTTTCATCATGGGGGGCGTGATAAGCATTCTACTCTACAAGTTCATGGCATTTCTGAGGGACAGGAAAGCTACGACTGTCACTTTGATGATGTCAACTTTGTGCCTCTCCTTGATCATGTACGGCGCAGTGAATATTATTGCGTCATATATGGCCCAAGTCTTCACGGTTTATACGTTCTCTTTCTCGCTTACACAATACGATTTCAATATAGGAACGGTTCCTGGAATTCTCATAGTCTCTAGCGTGACTGCTGTAACATTGGCGCTGGTCTTTCACGTATTCTTAGTAAAGACAAAGTTTGGCATTGGCATGCGGGCGGTCATGGAGAACTATTCTTTGTCTGCCATCCAGGGAATAGACACGGAGAAAATTCTAATTGTAGCTTGGTTCTTCGTAGGTGGAGTTGCAGGAATAAGCGGTGCTCTTTACCCTCTGTGGTTTTCCATGGACCCCTTGGCTGACACGCGGATTTTCATCGATGTCTTTGCGGCTTGTATAGTGGGGGGTGTGAGGAGCATCTATGGTAGTTTGCTTGGTGGCTTTCTCATTGCAGCCTCAGAGACTCTCGTGACATACGGGTTCACATTCGTCCTGGGCAATTGGGTCTGGTCTTACCGAGCCCTCCCACCTATGATTTTGTCAATCTTAACACTTCTCTGGATGCCCGAGGGGATAGCGGGTTATGTCCAGAGGTTCTCATCTAGGTGACGCTGTTGTTGGTTGCTTTTTCCTTTATTCTGGACGTAGCGGTATTCTTCTGCGTTTACGCAATGATAACTGTGGCCCTGAACTTTGAGCAGGGCTTCACAGGCATGTTCAACTTGGGGCTTTTTCTTCCGATCATAGTGGGTGCAGTGGTCGCGGCCTATCTGCCCGGTAGGCTGGCCATGATAATCTACAGGACTGATCCGAGGCTGGATTTCGTAGCAAATAACGCGCAGGTCTTGGACCTGTTGAAGTCTAAGATGGCGACAGATCCCCTGACTTCGATCCTGCTACTCTTGGTCACATTAGCCGTAGCGGCAGGCATCTCCTTCTGTATAGGGTATCTCAGTGCCTTTCCCGCAATGAAGCTACCAGCGGTCTATTTGGCTCTTTTTATGCTGAGCCTAGCGGAGACCATTAGATTGGTTGGGATGCAGACAGACTGGATGGCGGGGGGTGTTATGGGAATCGCAACAGTCGATCTGTTTTGGTGGCTTGGGTCATACGCTTACTACGGTTCATCCTTTTTCGCCATAGGCTGCACTGTTCTGATAGTGCTCTTCTATCGGAATATTTGCAATTCACCCTTAGGCCGCCTTTTGAAGAGTGTGCGAGAGAACGAGTTGACTGCTGAATGCGTCGGAAAGGATGTCAGCAAGATTAAGAGGAAAGTAATGGCGTTTTCATTCGCCACGCTAGGGTTGGCCGGTGTGGTCCAAGCATTTACCACGGGTGCGGTTGTGGTGGCAGGATATAATCGATTAGACTACTCATTCTGGCCTTGGCTTATGATGATAATAGGTGGAACGGGGAATAATCTAGGAGTCCTATTGGCCACCTTTCTTCTGGTAATGATTAGGCGACTGATTATGGTTCTGAAATATTACTTCGTCTTCCTTCCGTTCGATATCATTTGGCTCGAGCCTATGCTTCTGGGCATAATGCTAATGATTGTTTTAGTTGTGAAGCCTGCAGGCTTAGTGCCCGAGAAGGCACTAAAGATAAGGCGCTACGCCCAGAAAACTCTTCACATGAAGCTACAATCCAAGGAATAATTCGCCTAACTCTGTGTTGGCAGCTAACTCACTCGCGGCTCCACGAAAATTGACCCTGCCTGAGACTAGGAGGTAAGCCTGGTCGCTCACTTGGAGAGCCTTTCTGGTGTCTTGCTCCACAAGAACTATTGTGATTCCATGGTTTTGCCTCAATTCTGTTATCTTCTCAAAGATTTGCTCAGATGCTTTGGGGGCTAAGTGGGCTGACGGCTCATCAAACAGCATGAGTTCTGGCTGCCTCATAAGGGCCATCGCCATAACCAGTATCTGGCGCTCACCTCCACTGAGTTTTGATACCTTCTTCTCTGAGAATTGAGTTAAGATAGGTAAGATCTCCAAGACCTCCTCCATGCGGTTTTTCGTCTGCTCCTTCGACAGGACGTATCCCGCCATGAGCAAGTTTTCTCGAACGTTAAGATCCAAGTAGTTACTCTGTACCTGGGGCAAGTAGGCTATACCCAGCCGCGCGATTCTGTGCGGTCTCATCCCGCGTATTTCGATGCCGTTGAATCCTATTGAGCCTTGATAGATTTCCGTCAGGCCGAATATTGTCTTCAGGAGCGTGGACTTGCCGCTGCCATTGGGCCCCAGTATAGCAGTTATCGATCCCTTCCGTACTTCTGCTGATACTCCGAAAAGCACCTGAGACTTTCCGTAACCTGCCTCTACCTGACGGACTTCGAGAATATTGCTCAAGCGCGACGCACATCAGCGATGTTTTCGTCACCTCCAAATAAGGTTGATTCTGTGAAGACTCCTGCAATTCTGCAAGCGGATGCTGAAAGCGGACATTGCGGTGCGCGCATGCCAGGCGCGTATTTGAGTCTACGCAGATGGCTCTGATGATGTTTAAGACCTAGGCGGTCTTAACCGACAGTAGAGGATGACATTGCGGCCAAGTAGAAAAAACGCCGACAACGATGACTTTAGAAGAATTGCTCAGATCATGGGTTTTGAGTTTACCAAAATGGAGGAGGAATTCCTCGCATCCCAGATCAAAGCTACTTTGAGGGATATTGCACGACTGAATGCGGTCAAAACCAAGCGAGTTCATCCTGCTTACTACCATCGAGGTATTTTCCAAGCGAGGTCCATTCAGAAAAATGAAAGCAGAGTTCATTAAACAGCCTGGATGGAAGATTACAGATGAGATCAAGAGAGGCGAAATTAGCGCGCAGGAATACGTCTCCTACCTCTTTAAGAGGATAGAAGAGAAGGATGAAGCACTCAACGCGTATATCACACTGATGAAAGAACAAGCTCTTGAACAGGCTAGGAATCTGGACAAGAAAATCAAGAACCGAGAAAGTGTCGGCAGGCTTGCCGGGCTTGGCGTAGCAGTAAAGGACAACATTTGGATAAGAGGCGTCGAGACCACATGCGCCTCTAGGGCTCTTCGAGGCTACGTTCCGCCTGATACCGCGACTGTTGTCCAACGAATTGAAGCAGAAGATGGCATCATACTGGGCAAGTCCAATCTAGAAGAGTTCGCTGATGGTTACCGATACGGTTACGGTTGTTTCGGTCCGACTCGAAATCCATGGGATTTAACTCGATATCCAGGAGGCTCTTCAGGAGGAAGCGCGGTGGCAGTGGCGACTTACATGGCAACGCTAGGATTAGGATCAGATACTGGAGGTTCTGTGAGAAGTCCTGCGGGCTTCTGCTCCATTCTCGGCTTGAAGCCTACTTATGGTTTGGTCAGTAGATATGGGCTTGTCCCATTCGCAGAGACCCTCGATACAGTCGGTCCTCTGGCAAGGGATGCTAGAGATTGTGCTCTACTTCTAAGTGTGATGGCTGGACCTGATCGAAAGGACACCGCTTCAACGAAAAAAAAACCCGAAGACTACACAGGGTATCTTGAGGGGGGCATTGATGGTGTTAGAATCGCTGTCCCAAAGGAGCTATTTGACAACGCACAGAAACCAGTTCAGATGGCCGTGTGGAAAGCCATTTGCGAATTGGAAGACCTGGGCGCCAATTGCACAGAGGTTTCGATGAAGTTGCTTCGATATGCTCGTGCGTGCTTCAATTGTATTCAAGCAGTGGAGGGTTTCCCGAACCTATCTCCTTATGCTCATAAGGGGTTAGGCAGCGAACCGAAGAGTCAAGTCATTCTGGGATACTTCCTTCTGACCGAGAGGCGTCTGTATGAGCAGGCTGCAAAGGTCAGAACGCTTCTGACGAAGGAGTTCCATGAAATCTTCAAGAAGTTCGATGCAATTGCTGCGCCTACTAATGCCACTTTGCCCGTCAAGCTTTGGGAAAGAAAGCGCGACCCCGAGCCTGCAATGGTTGGTGTTGCTCTTCCCAATCGTGCGGTAGCCAACCTGACCGGCATGCCCGCCTTGTCTGTCCCATGTGGGTTCTACCGGCACCTGCCTATTGGGCTTCAATTGATTGCCTCACATTATAGGGAGGGCTTACTGCTCAAGATGGCCTACACCTACGAACAGAGAATGCCGATTGTCAAATCACAATTCTCATCAATGACCTCTTAGGATATCCAGCTAGGTTAGAACAGGACCCAACGAATAAGAGTATGCGATGTTAGGACCAGCAACTGACCAAGCCGACCAGAGCCCAGTAGTCCTTTTGCTCTTCGAGCCTATAATCCACATCAATTCGCTACGCGCCTAAACTTGGTCTTACGGTGCCCAGCGGACGATACCCCCGACGAGCTCCGCTCGAGACCATAGCACGGCAATCACAAATCTCATTTCACTAACGTACGCGCAAGAGCATAATGCTCCTATCTTCTTGTAATCGCCTGAGCGAAAGTCATCAAGTTGACGAAAATTCGTGTTGTTCGCCGAATATCTAGATGCACATCTATCGTGTCTTCCTTGCATTTCGAGTTCTCTCTCTAAGTTTACATACGGATGCGTCAGCTCGAGGATGTTCTTTCTTCTGAACTTTGATGGAATTCGCTCGGAATGCAGGGGCACCGGTACCGAATCGAAATGTAACGTCTAACGCAATCCTGCAAATGGCTCGCGTGCTTGCCACTTCAAGGACAACATCAGGGGGGGCGACTAGACAACAAGGCTCAATATCGCCATCCTGACTCTTACGCCATTGGCAGCTTCTCTGAAATATGCTGCGTGGGGCGTCTTATCAACCTCCGGAAGGATTGTGAAACCGTGAACGCCACTTCTAGGTAGATCGTTCATAATTATAAGATCCTTTCTTGCTTCCTTGATCTTCTCCGACGTTATCCTCCATTCTTCGATTGACATTATAGCTTCAGCCCTCTGGTCCTCCTGTAATTGTTCCATCTTCTTACCTTTGTAGTCCATCGCAGCGGACGCGAAAAATACGTCAGCTTCCTTTAGCGCTTCTTGCAGGCTAGTAACCCGATATTTCGCTCGATTCTTGCGGACGTAATCAAGGTATTTGTCAGGTGGTCCAGCACCGTCTGGATGTGCAAGAAGAAGTTCAACGTCATAATTGGCTAAACCGTATAGCCATGCGTGTAGAGTCCTATCGTATCTGATCATTCCTCCAAGAGCGATCTTTAGACCGTCGATCCCTTTTTTCTCCCTCCTAATCGTGTAGAGGTCAATCAATCCTTGAGTGGGATGTTCCATGTCTTCTGCAGGCTGTCGGTAACCTGCGTTAATTACTGGTATTGTTGCAATCTCGGCTGCCACGTATGGATAATAATCTAACCCAGTCTGCGGGGCACGCATCACTATGACATCCGAATAGTCATCTACCATCCTGATTGTGTCCTCAAATGTTTCGCCCCGAGCCGGATCTCCGTATCGGGACGCTGAGGCGTCAGCCCAACCAATCACCCTCCCATCCAGTCTAGACATGGCTGACTCAAAACTGAGTCTAGTCCTAGTACTTGACTCAAAAAAGAGAGCTGCCATGATCTTGCCTGTCAAAATAGTGTAATGCTTCCGTGGCTCTAACTCGTCGGCCGTGTCGAAAATGAGCTCCATCTCTTCTCTGCTGAGGTCCTTCAATGAGATAATGTCGCGCCCTTTGAGAGAATCTTTCCTCAACCTCACTTCCTCAAGCGTTTTGCTGAAGTACTCCTTAGTAAGTGTTGTCAAGAACAGCATATGATCATAGTTACCATTGAGAACCTCCGCCGAGACATGAACGTTTTGTAGTTCTGAGATGGGAACCAGATAGGCCAGTGTTAATGATTGCCACATGAAAGAAAACACAGGTATGTGCGCGGAGGAAATTGCCCATAGAATTGTAAAAGCCTTAGATTACGAATGGCGGCAGATCTTCAGCATGAACTTCTCAAGACTTCGAGCTCATGTTGTGAAGCACAAGTGTAGGCTAATGGACAAAGAAATAGACTGTGTTGGGCTTTCAGATGGGAATGTTGTGCTCAACATTGTAGGCTAAGCATGTCGCGTCGCCGAGAAACGTAGGTTCATATTGTGCCTTCATGCAACCAGTTTTCCTCAGCCAACCGCAGCCAGTGCGTTTTCGATCCGTCTGGCGAAATTAGACTACCTCCCTCTAGTTTCTGCAGTCAAAAAATATCATCTTCGATTCCACTTCTCATTTTTCGTGGCGTCGCTTGGCTAGGGAATGCACATATACTTCGTGCGGCTCTTCGCCCAGGTTTTCGGCCCAACCTTCTTAGACTTGGGATATAGCGTCCCTGCCATCTGAAGTGGAGTACTCTGACAGAATTGCCGAACGTATATTATGACTCGTGAAGTCCTAAGAACTGAACAGCTGCAACCGCATAGACCTTGGCGGCTGTGAAGATCTGTTCTACCTCAACATACTCGTCGGGTCCGTGAGCCTGCCGAATGTTTCCAGGTCCAAAAATAACTACGGGAATCTTGGTTTTCTGATGTATGAACGCGCCATCCGTGCCGTACGAAAGTGTCCCTGTTTCTGGAGGCTTGCCTACTACTAATGAGTATGCTCTTGCCAGGGACTTCACAGCAGGCTCGTTAGGCGTGACCAAAATTGGCTCATAAGCAAACGGATAGCTAGCTTCGGCTTTGAAATCCTTGTCTTCCGCGTGAATACTCTCGATTAACGTCTCCATCTCTCTCTTGACTGTGTCCAGACTTTCGCCCTTCGTCAGGCGTCTATTTATCTCCATTTTGCAGTAGTCAGGAACGACTCCACTCACAGTTCCTCCGTTTATCAGAGTCACACTGAGAGTCGCTGCGCCGAGAACGGGATGCTGAGGTAAGCGAAGCTGTCTGAGTGCCACAATCAGCTTGGCGGCTTTTTCGATGGCATTTATGCCTTCATGAGGAAGGCCTGAGTGAGCTGACTTACCTCGGATTTCAACTACTATTTCACATGTGGCCTTATGGCCTAAGGCTATAACCAGGTCTGTCGGCTCAGTTATGATTACTGCATCGCCCTTAACCACATTCCGATCTAGGAGCTCTATGATCCCCTTCCTTTTGCTAAGTTTCTCCGATGTCTCTTCACAGATATTCGCTATGAGAGTCATATTGCCGAGTAACTTGGTATTGGCCTTCTTCAAGGCGTCAATAGCCGCTATCATAGCTCCCACTCCCGCTTTCATGTCGCATGCCCCTCTTCCGTAGAGTTTCCCGTCCCTGATTTCGCCACCATATGGGTCGCAAGTCCACTCCTTACGATCCCCCACTGGGACGGTATCTACATGACCGCATAAGACGAGAGTTTTGGCTTCGGGTGCAGATTCCCATCTGCCTATGATGTTTAGTCCAATGTTCTCAACTGTAAGGCCTATGCGCTCCATTTCCTTAGCTACCCGCTCTGAGGCCTCAGCTTCTTGTCCGGTCACGCTTGGTATCCTGACGAGTTCCTTCACAAAGTCCGAGAGGTGTTTCTCGTCTACACAATCGGCAATCCTACAAGCAATATCAGGAGTCGCCATTCTTGTTAGGCCTCGAGTTCCGCGAGCCTCCCTCAGCAATTAAAGGTTTGGCCTCGCAGCGAATCCTCTATCCAATGTTCTTTGAAGTATGCGTATTCCTTGACTCGCGAGCATTTTTGCAATCGAGGATATGGTTACCAATACGATCTTCAGGGCGAATCCATTTACCATAGCAGGCTACAAATTCAAGTTGATCCCGTAGCTAGGTAATCACAAGCCGAATTGGCTTGCTTCTCAGTTCATGCGGGAACAGCATTCTGTTCTATCAGTTGCCTATCTGACGCCATACCGAGGCCTGGGCCTGTCGGAACCTTCATAGACCCATCTTCGAGTTTCAAAGATTCCATTATGGCCATTTTCTGGAAAGCCAATTTTGTGTATTCACAGGCAAAAGGCAGATTTTCCAAAGAAGCCGCGAGTTGCAGCTTTGCTGCGACTGCAACGCATGATTCAAGTTCGGTTCCAATCATGCATGGAATGCCCACCGCTTCTGCGGTTGCGAAGATGTCGAGGGAGTTCTTCAGTCCGCCAGCCTTAGTTATCTTAATGTTGATTATATCCGCAGCTTCTGCTCTTGCGACCTTGATCACGTCATGGGGGTTCCAGACGCTCTCGTCGACCATTACTGGGATGCCCGTTATTTTCCGCAGCCATGCAAGGCCTTCCAGATCCCATCCTGGAAGTGGTTGTTCAATGTAACTGATCTCCTCCCGCTCAAGGAGCTTGAGGGCTCGCAGAGTATCGAAGCGTGACCATCCAGCGTTCGGGTCGACTCTCAGTTCGATATTTGAGCCTACCGCGTCTCGAATCGCTATGATACCTCTGACCTCGTCGTCTACATTCCTGCCGGCTTTGATTTTGATGACTTTGAACCCGAAATCTACCAAGCGGCGGGCTTCTCGAACCATTTCTTCTGGGTTGACTATGGCTATCTCAGAAGCAGCCCTTATGGTGTCTCTTTGCCTGCCCCCCAGCAGAGTACTTACGGATATTCCAAGGGCTTTGCCCGCCAAATCACAGAGTGCCGTATCAATGCCTGTCTTGGCGATGGATGCAGCTCCATGGACTGAATTCATGATTGAGGTAGCCTTACCGATATTGAGCGGATCTTCACCCACCAACTTTGGTGCAATGTAGTTCCGGATCGCAGCAGTCACCGTTTCCAATGTTTCTCCATAGAACCCAACAGTGACTGTGCATGGCGCCTCACCAAAGCCAACTATACCTTGGTCAGTGCCGATTTCAACGAGCACAAATTGACCTGTAGGATATTCGGAATACGCATCGCTGAATTGTCGCATCGGCACACGCACAGGATGCGCTTGAACTTTCGTGATTCGCATATACGAATGCTTATGCTATGAAGGTAAATTGTCTTTCGATACAACGAAATCGCAATCGTTTCGCGGCACTATATAATCTCTCAAATTTCTTCAGGTCGAACAACTTCTCGTATGTTATCGAATCTGAAAGTCTAATAGGTCGACATGACGACACTCGTAACAGGGGGATTGCACTGTCTCCCGTGACATGACGCGGACAGAATTTTCCCTCTGATGTAACTCAGTATGGAAGTACGAAAAATCTCAGCGTGGCATGTAGATCTCCCTCTTTGTGAAGGTAGCTACAAATGGTCTGGCGGCAAATCCGTCACGGTGTTCGACAGCACAATTGTAGGGGTCGAAACAGACACTGGCGTCATTGGTTACGGCGAAGTATGCCCGCTTGGGCCGTTCTACCTACCGGCCTACCCGAAAGGCGTACGCGCCGGAATCGCCGAACTGGGACCCCACCTAATGGGTGAAGACCCGCTTGAACTCGCTCGCCTCAATCGACGCATGGACGCCTCGCTCAAGGGGCATCCCTACGTGAAGTCTGCCATCGATATCGCCTGCTGGGACATCCTTGGCCAAGTGACCGGCCAACCGGTGTGCGTGTTGCTCGGCGGACGTTACGGGAAAGATTTCGGTCTCTACCGCGCCATCTCGCAAGAGTCACCTGAAGTAATGGCAAGCCGCGTGGCGGGTTACCGCGCAGAGGGTTATCGGCGCTTCCAACTCAAGGTCGGTGGCGACCCAGACGTAGACATCAAGCGTATCCAAGCCGTATCCGCGCAACTTCAGCCGGGCGACCGTCTTGTGGCGGACGCTAACACGGGATGGTTGATGCAC